>Ga0209272_10000052_pt1 | contig 173181 bp, 149 predicted proteins | sample tdDd002_FD_187125 | JGI IMG/M metagenome (GOLD analysis project Ga0209272, IMG submission 187125) | Marine sediment microbial communities from the Atlantic coast under amendment with organic carbon and nitrate - tdDd00.2 (SPAdes)... | ecosystem: Environmental > Aquatic > Marine > Coastal >...
ATCAACAACCCTTTTATAAGCGTTTTGATCAACTTCATCGTTCACTTTAATATTCATTTGTCTAATTACTAATATTTAGTATAAGAATAGTAGCCGATTGCGGGCTTTATTCCTGTCATGTTACAAGAAAGTTGAAGCTGAATACATCTCTTGAATTCACTACTATTTCGGCTATTATTTTTAACATTGTTATGTCCGATTTTTATTCATTCTCAATGTCTAATATTTTTGAATCAATCCAATATATATTTTCTCCACTACTGAAAAATAAAAACTTATTGTCAGGTGATATATATGGAAATTTACTACTTTTTGTAAAATTCATTTTTAAACTTAAATCTACTGGATGACTCCATTCCCCACTTTTGTTTTTGAAAGATATGTATATGTGGCATAATTCCTTTTCAGGATTTTGTCGGTTAGAGCAGAATAATAAATAACTTTCATCCTGAGCAATAAAAGGAGTGTAATCTAAAATACTCGAATCCATTATATTTATAGGTTCAGGAAGAAGAACAGGATTCTTATATTCTCCATTCTCATAAATAGAGTAATAAATCCCTCGATTATATAGTTTCCCTTGAACTGAACCGGTATAAAATATTGTTTTGTTTTTGGATACAGTTGGATTCGATTCCGATTTATCCGTATTAATTTTATTTCCAATATTGATTGGAACAGTATAGTTACTATCAGTTTTAGTTGTATACCAAATATCGAGTCGTCCCTGTCCTCCCTCTCTGGTAGATGAAAAATAAATCGTACTGTCATGAGTAACAAAAGGTGCTTGATTATTACGACCAGTGGAAAAGGACGCAAGTTCAGGATATGTCCATTTCCCATCAATTTCTCTTATAGTCATTATTTTTGGTGGTATCGACATCCAGTAGATTTCTTTATTGTCAATAGAAAATGAAGGAAAACAATGCAATCTTCCTTTCCCTGAAATTAAATCTGGAGCAAAGACTTCAGGAACTGTGACCGGAAAATCAAGTCCTAAGTATTCACCCCTGTAATTTGTTTCTAAAATTTTCTCATCATTTTGTTGTCCAAATACATTAATACAAAGAGTCAATAATATAAATGTTGTAATTACTTTTCTCATAAGCTGTCTCCTTTTAATTGGCACATAACAAGTGGTAAGTCGCCATGCGACTTATATTCCCTATCTGGATATTTTAATAAATCACTATCAAGCTTACACTTATCAACCAAATTTATGAAAATTAGAGTATAAACAGTATCTACTACCAAAGTAAAATTAGAACGGCATATAAAATAGAACGCATCTACATTATTGTTAATTACGGAATTCTAAACAAATAAAAAGGTGCAGCCTTAGGGCTACACTTCAGTCTTGTTCTTAATAAAAGGCAATTCAGTTCAATATTATTTAAACAGCGCTTAAAGTAACAAGCGCTTCTTTTCCTCATTTTCTCAACCTTATATTTCAATTCCCTGATCTATTTCTGCCTTAGCCTGACTTATTTCCGCATTCCCCTGAGCTATTACCGCATTCCCTTTGCCAATTTCTGCTTTCCCTTGGTCTATTCCCTCACTCCGACGGTCTACTTCCACATTCCCCCGGTCTATTTCTGCATTCCCCTGAGCTACCTCCACATTCCCTTGGGTAATTTCGCAGCTCCCTTTCATGACAATAATCTAAATCTAAACGTTCTATTGACGAACCTATATCTCTGAGCAAAAATAATGCACCAAAAAAGGTGTGGTCTCTCAACCACACCTCAGTCTCTTCTAAATAAATGCACCCCCCTTAAGTATACTATCTCAAACCTGAATGCGATTAGTATGCAACCGCCTGTCCCGAAACAGGTACGGATACATGCCCCTGAACCACAAGCCACTTATTGTTACGTTTCTCGAAAACAGAAGTCAACCTAAGCCCTTCCATATGAAGTGGTTGACCACCAGACAAAATATCCCAGTTCAACAGACAACTGGTCCATGCCACATTTCCGGATTTACACAGCTTGATGGTTGTTTTATAGATCTCTATCTTAGATTCTGAGGTTTCTTCGAAGAATTTTTTCTGAGCCGCAATAAATTCATCTTTACCCATCATCCTTTCCTGAGCATCAGTACCAAAAATGATCATATCAGGATCATCACAGAGAATTGTTTCAATCATATCCACATTTTCATTCTGATGAGCAGAGATCCATTGGTTCAAGCTTTCCGACACAAGGGCTTTTTCACTCTCTAGGTCTACAGCTGTTTGGCAGCTTATCAAAAGCATTGCAAAACTAAGTGGTAATAAAAATAGCTTTTTCATTGTTCTAAGGCTTTTATATAATTAATAATGGTGCTAATACAAAGGTACGACATTAAACAGGTGGTAACCAGAAGATAGCAAGCGAATTCACAATCCAATCAATGACCTCTAACCGCCCCCATAAAGGGGCTTTGCAAAGCCTGCTCTATATCTTATCTCAGTCTCATCCGTTATGAACGCTACTGGGACAGGACAATGCTTGCAGACCGCATTGCATCGGGACCCGAAAGTGTTAGAATAATCTGATTTTGACCCTCCTCTTAGATTTTGTAAATTTATATAAAGCCTCACGGGTACCGACCTTAGCCCTCTCTCTATATATCCTTTTGAGTACAATTTCACCTTAAAACAACTCTTATGAATCTTCTGTTAATGTTTAGTCTAGGTATTGCAGTATTCCTGTTAAGCGGGATACGTATCATTTTTGAATACAAAAGGGCGTTAAAATTCAGATTTGGAAAGTATATCAAGATACTGGAGCCTGGTTTTAGATGGATCATCCCCATAGTGGAAACCATTCAAATTGTGGATATCCGTGTGATCACAATCAATATCGACTCCCAGGAAGTCATGACTGAAGATAATGTCCCTTGTAGTATCGACGGCGTGGTATTTTTTAGAATCAACGACCCGGAGAAGGCTGTTCTGGAGGTAGAAGTATTTAAATTTGCCATCATGCAATTGGCACAGGCTGCACTAAGAGATGTCTGTGGAAAGGCGGAACTGGATACCATCTTATCGAAGCGTGAAGAGTTAGGGAAAAGCATCAAATCGATTGTTGAAAAGGAAACAATGGAATGGGGCATCATCATTATCGATGTCAAAATTAAAGACATTCAGTTACCAGAAAACATGAGACGTATGATGGCGAACCAGGCTGAAGCGGAACGCTCCCGTAGAGCTCGGATTATCCTTGCCCTTGCTGAAGAGCAAGCTGCAGCAAACTTATTGAAGGCTGGTAAACTCATTGACCAATCCCCCTCAGCCATTAAGCTAAGACTCTATCAAACCCTGGCCAACATCGCCTCAGAAAAGAATTCAACTATTCTTTTCCCATTCCCTGAGGAGGTACTACCGAGGAATACAAAGAAGGATTTATTAGATGAATAGGGGTTCTTAATTTGTATTATCTTATTTTGTAAGGACCAACAACTGCCGTGTGTGCAGCCTGTTGTGATTGGCTATGCATTATATTAGTACGCGTCTCCATTATTTATTCATGTCAGATGTAATCAATCCCCACTCCTGTTCCATTTTTTCTTTCAACTTTATGGGCGTATCCGTTCCTAGCAATAGAGAGAATGTTTTATTGTCTGCTGGAGATTCTTCAGTACCATAATTGTATACGAATTTTACTTGAGCTGGAGGTGACAATTTTGTCTTAATAAAAATCGCTTTTTTGTGTTCAGACAAAAACAAAAGAGCAATATCTCCATTATTAAGCAAAAACCAACCTTCGAGGTATTTGTCAAGTTTGATTTTTTCTGTTTGAATTCTTGGTTGTCCTATACCCCACAAGCGGATACGAGGTTTGTAACTGTAGTCAGCATTTACATCTACAATCTTTATACTTTCCAGTATTAAAGAGTCTTTGGGGATTACTCTTCCGTGTAGAGTCGCACTAATTTTTAGCTCCTTATTGCTAATTTGGTATTTAATATTCTCCGATGAACAACTTACAAGCCCAAGACAAAACAATAATGTCAAAACTAAACTCCAGTTTGAAGATGTTATGTTGTTTGTACTACACATGCTATTTAATAGATGAAACCATATTAGTATCAATTTGATTAGCTGTCCATTCAGGATTTCACTTATAATCAGTTAGCAAGCTTTATCTCAATTAATCGTTTGATATCAGGTATTATCAAATCGTTTTTCACATCAATTCTTATTCCTCTTCCCTCGGCATATTTGGTTGCTTTCTCAAGTTCTTCTTTAATTTCGAATGAAATCGTGCTCTCCATGATCATGTCCATCGCTTTCTGTCCAAAAACAAAGGCTACTTTAAAGTATTGCTTTCTTGGCAGGAAATAGATAATCGCTCTTTTCTTGTCTTTAATCCTGTAAGACCATCCGTATTTCTTGCCGGGATAATTCCATTCCGCAAGTCCTTTGGGATACACTCCCATTACGAAATCTTGTATCTGTTTCCATAGGTCATGAGATGCATCCAATACCTCAAGCAAATCGCTATCAGTTGGTTGAATGGCCTTATCTGTAAATGTGCTGATATCATCCATTTTGAATGGGTTTAGAATCGTTTAATCAAATTGAAATACAGTCTTGTGTAAGTATTCGATTTTTCGAAAGTACCTTCATAGTTTGCAGAGAAAGACAGTTTCTTGTGAATCCTCCATAACAGATTGAGCTCTGCAATATGCTGGTGCAGCTTACTCCCATTGTATCGGTAGGTGTAATCGACATAGCTGTAATGAATACCTCCAAACAGCTTGGCCGGAATAATATCCCGGTTGAGTCTTAACCTATAGATTTGCCCCTTGAGATAACTGCTGCGTAACTGAGTACTCGAAACCGTCGCAGAACTATTGATCAGGGGCACATTTCGATAAGAAACAAAAGCATACATATTCTTAGACGGTTCCGGATCATTTTTTCGGGATCGGTAACCGATATTCCCACCAAGGGCCAGGTTTTTCACAGGACGGTAATTGACTCTGAAACGGAAGCCTTGTCGTGTTTCGTTTTCAAGAATCTGAAAAGCAAGACTTTTAAAGGTTTCGTAATAAATCACATTTTTACGAATATCGTAGGAACTCGAAAGGGACAATTTACGTGATACACGGTACCTTAATGACAGGTACAAACTGGTCAGATCAAAGTCACTTTTAGAAGAACCCTCTTCCAGTTTAAACAAGTCCACCTCAAAGGAACTGAACAGGAAGAGATTCTTCAGGAGGGCATTGCTATGCTGAAAATAGAGCAGTCTTCTATCGGTATTTGAATGGTACTTTTGCTCAATAAAAGCCAGGGTATTTTGCATATACCCCCGATCGGTTTTAAGCCGATGTTCCAAATAGCCTCCAAACTGGACTTGATTAAAATTGAAACCATAATCCAGATAATCAGGTCGTGATCCGGCTACAACACCCAGAGATAAATTGCCAAATCTCTTTTCAGCCTGAACACCATCAATCGCACCAATATTCGCAATCTTGGGGTTTATTTTTCGTCCCAACCAAATATCAGAACTTTCATTCAGCTCATATTTCATAGCCAAACTGTATATCTTCAAGGCATTATAAAGATTCGATTTCACCTCATCCCACTCACCCGACTTGTGCGAAAACCGAATATGCGTTTCGGCAGAAAACTTAGAATCAGATATGTTTTGTGTGTTCATCGACAGGGAGTACCTCATCCTGTGATTACTGCTAATATCCGTGTTGGATAAATTTGAATAAGATGCAACAGATAAGCGACCATAAAATGCCTCTTTTGACCCATTGGACATTTTTTTAAGCTTTCCAGTTGAGGGAAGACTGGCTACTGTGGTTTTGTAATCAGCATCCTTTTTAATGATTTCTGGTTTTTCTTCTGATAGCTTATCCTTTTGTTTCGCAAGCAACTTATCCCCTACGTTTAGGCTCACATCTCCAATAAGACTGGCAACCACAGAAATTGAAGATTTATTTTTCACCATCAAGACGGGAACAAGAACGCTTTCACTTTTCAAAAATAAAGTATCTCCTACATGAATAAGCCTGGTGCTCAAGAATTTCACATAGACGTTTTGAGAGCTTTTGTAGGAAATTTCACCCTCCAAAAACTGCACCTGTGCTTGTGCATTAGCACCAAGTCCAAGCAATATTATAATGATAAGTGGAATGATGTATTTCATTTCAAATTCTATTTTAGCCGATTAATTCTCTTTTTCCGTCATATTCAATCCCGATAGTATCAGGACTATTGGATAATCGGTATTAATCATCTCCGGTAGGATGACAGGATAAGCAGGAATTACTCTCATATACATAGTCGGCTACCTCATCGTGATCTTTATCGGTGTCTGTTCTATTGTGTTCATGACAAGTAATACACGAGAATAGTGCGTAATTACTTGTATTGGTATGGCAGTCGGCACACAAATTCCATTTGCCATTGTGTTTGCCACTGTAAATGGGGAAATATTGTCCATCATGATCGAAACTAGCAGGTTCCCAAGCATTATCAGTATGGCAAGCCTCACAATCGGTAGGGAAATTAGCCGCCGAATGCGAAGGATTGGTCGTATTATTATATTCCGAAGCGTGACAGCCGAAGCATGTGTTATGTGTATTAGCATAATCTCCTTCATGGCAGGCAAAACAATCAGTAGCAATGGAGGTGTGTGCCCCTTTTATCACAAAGAATTCATTGTGTTGGTCGAAGTTAGCGGGTTTCCATCCAGGCTTAAGGCTATGACAAGCCTCACAATTTTGCGATAAGCCAGCCGTCTGATGATTGGGATTGGTGCTGCCATTATAATCTGATTGGTGACAGCCAATACAATCTGGTGAAATTGCTGAATAGCTATTGCTCGTATGGCATTTAAAACAATCACCAATAGCATGTCCCTCTCTTAGTGGAAAGAAAACATGGTTGATGCCTGAAGAAGACCAATCAAAAGCTGTTAATTCGTGGCACTGTTCACAAGAGGTTGAATAATTATTAGTCACATGATTAGGTTGTGTCGCAGCCATGTAATCTTGTCGGTGACAATCAATACATTCAACATTTAGAGGCTCAAAACGCAAAAAGTTTTCAGCTGCATGACAATCGTAACAATCAGCCATAGCATGCGCACCCAGAAGTGGAAATCTACTTTGCTGATGGATTTCAGTTGTGTTAGTCACGATCCAGGATTGGGGACTGTGGCATTGCGCACAATCATCACCCAAAGTCGTGCTGTGAATATCAGTATGGCACTGCGAACATTCCTGTTGAGCTTCTGAAAAGACCAATGTAGGATGACACAATTTGCAAGAGACGTTTTTGTGCTGACCATGAAGTAAAAACTCAGTCGTGTTGTGATCAAAAGCAAGGGTTTCCCTATTAACCTCCCAGCCCTCCTGGGAATGGCACAGTTTACAGTCGGTCTTCCAACTTTTTCCGTGAGGCGTTTGAGAAAAAAGACTTAGAGAGAATGACAAAACCAAGATTATTGATGACAGGTAGCGCATTGGAAATCTTTTAGTTTGTATTGCTTATATGTGATTTGATTTTCTTCTACTTCTTTATGACAAGCGGAACATGGTTGCTTCAAATGTTCCCCTTCTAATTTAAATTGGGTATTATCATGGTTAAACTCAGAGGCTTGCCAATTAATAAAGTTATGACATTTAAGGCAATTTGTTTTACCCTCAATGTCAAATTGTTTGCGATGTTCATCCTGGTGACAACTTAAACAATCATTATCAAATCCGGTGAATTGTTGTTTAACATGAGTTGGGTCGTCCTGCCTGAAATGACAGGCTCGGCAAGTTTGTAAGCTGTGTGCGCCCAATAGCTTGAAAGCTGTGCGTTGATGATCAAATTCCACATCGCTCCAGCTGCTCACAGCATGGCAATTTTCACAATTCTCCTGTGGATAGAATCGCTCCTTAAGAAACCCCTTATGGATATTCTCATGACAATCTACACAGCTTTCACCAATCCCTTTAAATCGCCATTTATCGTCCTTTTGGTGACAAGCAAAACAGGCAGTTGCCAGATGTGCCCCCTCTAATACAAACTTAGATTGATTGTGATCTTCAATAGTAAATGTCGAGCTTGCGAACCCCTCAACGGTATGACATAGCTTACAATCCGGAGATTGATTGTTCTTTCTAAACTGGCCCTCGTGAATATCCTGATGGCAATTGGAACAGCGTTTGTGTGCTATAGGTTTGGTATAGGAACCTGTGTGGCAAGTCTTGCAATCTACATTTTTGTGTTTGCCCTCCAATTTGAAATTGCTTCGATTGTGATCGAAATTATTCAGGGCGTTTAGGCTACGAAACGAATTCACCGAATGACATTCAGTACACTTGTTCCCAAATTTGTTCTTGTGTACATCAATATGACAAGCAGTGCAGGTTTTGAATTCAAGACCTTTGAAGTTTTGAAACCTCTCTCCATTTACAATTTCTATCTTATGACATTGATCACAGTCCACCTTTTGATGTTTGCCTTCTAATGGAAATTTCGTTTTGCTATGCTGAAACTTGCTTGCAGGCGCAAACTGATCCATATCATGGCAAGCCATACAATCAGAGGATAGGCTTTCCTGGTGGTAGTCCTGATGACAGGACAGACAAGAGGTTCCCAGTCCCAAATAAGTGTACTCTTTTTTTGCAATATTTTTATCGGAAATATATTTAGTCTGATGACAAGCCTTACAGTCATTTTTTTGATGGGCGCCTGTCAATGGAAATCCCGTTAAATCATGCTTAAATGTTTTTTTATCGAAACGAATCATTTCAAATTTAAGACCATGATGATCGCTATGGCATTCAATACATGCCTTACCTTTTACTTCGCTGGAAACATGATAGCCTTTCCCCAGTTCAATTCGTTTATTAAGCAAACTATGGCAATCCAAACATTTAGTATCGGATACCTTCTCTCCCAGAATATGACACTGCGTACAATTTGAAATACCTTCCAAATGGGCATGAGCTTTTGAAAGTTCACCCGGAGACAATTGGGCAAAACTCTGGAGGCTTAAAAAAAGAGCCACAAATGGGAATAAAACATGCTTAAACTTCATATACTCTAAACAATTGTTTTTACTTGTGTTTCAAAACGGCATCTCCGAATTTCTTCGTGATATGGATACCTGAATTTTGAAGAAATTGAGTGGGTAATTCACCACCTGCAAAAATGTAAACCAAATCATTTTCAAGATTGATCTCATCTTTTGATGCCTTTATCGAAAGGCACACACTATCTTCCTGAATGGATGCGATATTGGAATTGTATTTCACATCGATACGCCCGGTTTCTATAGCGGTATCAATCGCAACCTTATTTTTCGGTTTTAGACGATTAAAAGATTCCTTTCGATAAGATAAAGTCACCTTATTCTGATCAGCCAGAAGGATTGCAGATTCTATTGCGGAATCGCCTCCGCCAACCACCACAATATTTTTATTTTTGATTTCCTCTGGTTCAAGAAGTCGATAGAAAACTTTTTCTGATTCCTCACCAGGCACATTTAGTTTTCGTGGCGACCCTCTCCTGCCAATGGCTATTAATACACTTTGTGTGGTGTATTCTTCCCCCGTTTTAGTGCGTATTTTAAAGCCGCCTTTTTCTGTAAGAATCGTATCTACTTTCGCATTTTCTGTAATACGAATCTCATTCTTCTGCAACACCTCTTCCCACAATGAAAGTAAGACCGACTTTCGGGTTTCATAGAGTTTAGCCTTTCCATGAAGAGGTAAGTCCATAGGAGAAGTCATCACAATCTTTGTCCTTGGAAAAGAATAAACGGTCCCGCCAAGGCTGTCTTGCTCAAGTGTCAGAAAATTGAGCTTGTTTTTTTTAGCCATTAGGGAGGCGGAAATACCAGCCGGTCCGGCACCAATTATAATCACATCGTACTGGGAAGAATGATTTTTCTTAATCTTCTTTGAGAGATTTTCAATGGCTTGTTTGCCCTGTTCAACCGCATTTTTAATTAAACCCATACCTCCCAGCTCTCCGGCTATAAAGATGCCTGGCACATTCGTTTCAAAATTCTGATCGACATGTGGTAGCTCTACCCCTCGTTTTTCAGTCCCGATACACAAAGTGATGGCCCGGGTTGGACAGGCATGAAAACAGGCGCCATGCCCAATACATTGTGAGGCATTAATAATGGTTGCCTTACCATTTCGTATGCCAAGAATATCCTTTTCGGGACAAGAGGTGATACAGGCGCCACTTTTAATACAAGAATGCTGATCAACCACGGGGTGAAGCGATACGGGCTCGTACAAGCCGTCTTCTTTCGCTTGAGATATTTTCTCCTCAACAAGCTTTGACTCGCGATTTTGTTTGCGCAAATAAATGGCCACAACAATAAAGCAAATCAGAATGACCGCTGAATAAATGACTATCTCTTCAATCATCAATACCATAACTAAAAAATCCATTTATATCCGAAGATAAATGTAACAACAACATGAACGAATAAAATGATAAGCATGACCAGAGCGAAGGGCAAATGGGCAACATGCCAATACTTAAACAGCCTTTGCATATAGGCCAGTCGTCCAATCTTTCTATTCAAAACAATCTCATTTATAACGAGACGTTTAATTCTTAGACGTTTCGGACGAGAGAGTCTGTTTTTCCTTAACACAGAATCGATTCTTTTATAAGCTCTACGATCCTGTTCCATCTTTTTAATTAAACGAATCAATAGAAATCTAGAAGACGTTTCAGACTCACCAAGTGCAGATGTTACAATGATCTGAAAGCTTTCCTCATCCAGACTGTATTCTTCTTTCAAAAGTTCTCCAATATTCGTTTTATCCTCCCTGACTTCTTTTAAACTCAATTCTCGCCCTTCTATAGTCCTTGGAATCTGAATATAAATATATCGGCCTATTATGCCACTGATGACCACAGCCACCATGCTCCAAAAGGAGATGGCTACCAGACCACCAAATTTAAAAGCGGTGTGGTACAAAACAAATACAGGTCCCAAGGAACACAAGAAAATATGAAACTCCAGCCAATATTTTAAAATTCCAATTCTTGAAAATAAAGCAATTCTTTTTCTTGCCATATACGAAAAAACTCCAACGAGAATCAGCAGGGTGCCAACAATCCCCAAACCGTGTCCAATCACACCACTGGGTTTAAGCATTTTATGATCTGTATGATAAAATCGTTCTTCCAGATTAAGTTCATAATAGCTCAAACCATAATAACCAATCAAAACAATTGCAACAAGTACAATCAATACATAAACTGCAATAGAAAGCCGATGAATTAATATAGACATAAGGATGTTTTCAGATCAAGGTAAAAATTAATATTTGGAAAGTCCTTCTCCATCAACTATTTAAACAAGATCTGTATTTAAATAAGCTCAGAGACAAGGGTATTCTTTCTTCAGGAGTTTCCAACATGAGTCTTCGAATCCCTGACATCTCTTAAACCCAATTCTCGCCCTTCTATTGTGCCGGAAATCGAATATATTAAAATCGACCAGTTATTCCGCTAAAACCACAGCTACCAGACTACCGAATTAAAATACTATGCGGTACTGGCCTTTTCTTACTACAATTTAATCAAGGTCATGTTTAAATAAATTCGAGGGGCAAACCTCCAAGCTAAATATCAAATCTTCTTTAAACTCGTTCGAGGTTAAACTTTTCAATCAAAATTTATTTCACAAAAAACAGATCTAATTTGCCATAATATTATTAATTTAGTCATGCAGCTTAAGAGATAAGGCTATACAAATCAAACCTTATCCCTATTTTAAATACCCAAAATCTTAAAATCATAAGAAATGAAAAAGAAAAAAAATGAATTCAACGATTTGATGGATAGAAACCCTGGTAACTGGAAAGGTATTTTTTATTTCAATCGCAGAGACCCAAGAATTCGAGTTCCAAAACTGGATCCAGGATTAGGATGGACCCTTAATTTTGCAAACCCATACACTTATGTCATTATTATTGCAATTGCGGGGATTATCGCAGCTTCGATGTACCTGGGCTTATAAGACTGCCTGCTAGTTCTCTTGCTGTTTATTACAGATTAAGACGGGTTAGGAAACCAACGCTCACTCCTCCCACTGTACAGATCTAAATCAATGAGCCCATGGACGACTCACATATTCTTTCGGAAGCCTTCTCAAAAATTAAAGACTACCTGAACAACAATCAGGATAACAACCTTCCTATTGTCAAGTTTAAGACGCCATCAGAACTCGCTGCCATCATCGATCTTGAAGTAAAACCAGAGCCAGTCTCCGAAAAGGAATTTCTCAAGCTACTGGATCAGTACCTCGATTATTCAGTGAAAACCGGAAATAAACAATTCCTGAACCAGCTGTATTCGGGTTTTAATTTCCCTGCCTTTATTGGCGAGGTGTTTACCGCTTTGGCTAATACATCGATGTATACCTACGAAGTGGCTCCTGTGGCCACATGCATCGAAAGTGAGATGATCAGGCTGATGAACAGCTATGTGGGTTACACCCAGGGAGATGGTGTATTTGTGAGTGGTGGCAGTAATGCCAATTTAATTGCCATGTTTTCGGCTCGCAACCGCATTTTCCCCGATGGGCGTTTTCAGGGCTACGATAGCAGCTTAAAACTGAGTGCTTTTGTCAACGAACAAGCTCACTATTCCTTCGAGACAGCTGCCAACCTGATCGGCATAGGCGCAAAAAATATCATTAAGGTCAAAACGAATAAAAAGGGTCAACTGATTCCTGAAGAATTGGAAAGAGAGATTAAGGCATCGATCAAGCGAGGCGAAAAACCCTTTTTTGTTGCGGCAACCTGTGCCACTACCCTGCTTGGCGCTTATGATCGCCTCGAGCCTATGGCTGCCATTTGTAAAAAGTATGGTATTTGGCTGCATGCCGATGGTTCCTTTGGGGGTTCTATCATTTTGAGTGACACACACCATCACCTGATGGCAGGCATAGAAAAAACCGATTCCTTTGCTTGGAACCCACACAAGCTGATGAATATCCCCCTGATTTGTTCAGCCCTTCTGGTTAAAAAGCGAGGCTGCCTGCAACACAACATTACCGATATCAATACCAGTTATATTTTTCATGATATCGACAAGATTGAAGACCTGGGAAAGAAGTCCATCCAGTGCGGTCGTAAAGTCGATGCAGTGAAACTCTGGTTTGCCTGGAAGTATTTTGGTCTCGAAGGCTATCAAAAACGCATCGACAATCTGATTGAGATGGCTCGTTATGCCGAGGGAATCGTTCAAGAACACCCCCAACTCGAACTCATGGCCGAACGTCAATCCTTTGCTGTCTGTTTCCGCTATGTACCAAAATATAAAACAGACTTAAATGCTTTTAACCTTCAAGTTCGTGAAGCCTTACGTAAAAGTGGAAAATCGATTATAAACTACGGCTATATGGGAAATACATTAGTCATTCGCCTGGTCACGGTAAATGGAGAGCTGCTAAAATCAGATATCGATTTATTCTTCCATAATTTACTGAACGAAGCTAAAATTCTTGAGGATGAGCTCGGTGCTGTGAAAGCCTAATTCTCGATCAAGCACACAAGTTTGGTCTAAGTGCACGAAGAATATTTTTGGGATTATGTGGAAATTTTATGATTATCTTTTTATTTTTTTTCGCTAGAGCCGCTGGGCTCTTACTTTTTTCTTAGATAAAAAAGTAAGCAAAAAATCAAGTCAGCCTGATCCTTGTTTCCTCTATGTGGAAGCAACACTAGCACGCCTCACGGCAGGCTGACAAGGCCCGCCCAAAGCATTTAGATAAAATATGACTATGCAAACCTAAGAGAAGCTTCGGGATGATTTTTGTTACTTTTCATCAAGAAAAAGTAAAAAAGAGAAAAAATAGTCTGTAGTTGGAATCTGATTTTGCTGTGAAATCATTTTATTTTCTCAAATTCTCAAAGAAGTAACCAAAGTGAGATTCTTCCTCTTTCAACAAAGTAAGATTATTTATTTAAACCAACTTTTGTTCCTACACCCTAATTCTGCCCTTATTTTTATTCAAAAAATTACTGTCTATAGAGAATCTCCCAGAAATATGGATCTGGATTAAATATCATTTTGAAGAATTAGTTGGCATCTGCCCCCAATAGTTTTAGACCTTCCAGAGCAGAGGGATCCTGAGGAAAATACCACAAGCTTTTCTCGAAAAGAATTAAGGCCTCCCGACTTTTCCCCATACGGTAATTTGTCCATGCCAGCATGATAAGTGCATCGTATCTAAAAGGATATAAATCGACCACTTTTTTAAAGTGAAGATGAGCTTTTTCATATGCCTCCTGGCCGTAATAGATAAGTCCCAATCGGTAATTGGCTACAGTTTGGTTGGGCGAGATCTCCAGAATTTCTTTGTAGAGGCTTACCACCTCAGTCCATTTTCCTATAGCGGCTTTGGGCAAAACCAAACCAAATTTTGCCTCCTCTGCATAGGGCTTCAAATTAATCGCTCGCTGATAGTGTGCAATGGCCTCTGTAAATACCCCGGCCTGATAATTGAGCCAGCCCAAACGCAAGTTAATTTCATAGGAATCCTCATCATAAACTTCTTTCAACTTTTCAAGTGCATGAGAAAAATCACCTACCTTCTCATATTTATAACTCTCTTCAAAGGCCGATCTAACCATCTTGTAATTTTGTCCTGACAGCTTGCTGAACACCAGAAACAAAATAAGTAAATTGAATGACACGTATTTTATTATCCTTAGAAATTCCATTTTATACCTCCAGTTATCGATTGTACACTAATGTGTTGACGATGTATCTCATCATTTATCATATAAGCATTTTTTTCTTTCTGGTTTTGATACAGAAGAAATAGGCTCAGATTTCCTTTAAACAAATATTGATAGAAACTTATCTCTTTTCTATTTTTCACCAGGTTTACACCATTAAATACAGAATACCCTTCATTCTCTACTTGCTTGAACATATCTCCAAAACTATATCCCACATGTGCCCAGGTATTTTTTGCCAACTTAAACCCTGCTCCACTTTTCCAATAGCTTCGATTCAACCAGCCTCCTTCCAGTTTTTCCTCCAATTGATTGGTAAAACTAGCTTGCAGGTAAAACCTAAGATTCCCCTGAGGATAAAAATGAACAGATACCTCTTGTTGCCAACGAGTCAAGACATCCATATTAGAATACAATAGCCCAAGTTTCACTTTCCAGTTGGATATGTCCTGATGAAGCCCCAAATACCCAATAAAACTATTTTGAGTGATCGAATAAGGAGTGATTTCAACGGCAGCTGCCCCATCACCATTTCCTCCATCACCATTTCCTCCATCACCGTTTCCTCCATCACCGTTTCCTCCATCACCGTTTCCTCCATCACCGTTTCCTCCATCACCGTTTCCTCCATTACCGTTTCCTCCATCACCGTTTCCTCCATCACCATTTCCTCCATCACCGTTTCCTCCATCACCATTTCCTCCATCACCGTTTCCTCCATCACCGTTTCCTCCATCACCGTTTCCATTCCCATTTAATTGTGGTGTTATTAATGCCGCTTCAGTTATCGTTTCCACGGTAAGGGGATGTCCTTTCACCTTCATATGTAACCAATGTCCTGAAATCACCAGCTCGGTTCCCCAGCCCAATTGGACAGAACTTTTCAAATAATATTGATTTTGCTTTACCTCTTCGCCAAAAGGAATCCCTTGAGATATGATCGAATTCTTTAAATCCACCTGGCTGTAGGCATGAAATATCTCAGCTCTTTTACCCAACTGATGATTCAACCCTACACTATAATGATGAAATTGATTGCGAACAGTTTGTTGTTGAACCTGGTCTGAATCAATGGCATAATCTTCAAGAAACTCATATTTGGTTTCAGCATAAATTCCTGCAATAAGCTTTGTTCTATCTATGTCATATTTTTCGCGAATAGATTGAGACAAATCGTTTTGCATACGTCTGGCATCCTTGTTTCTACCTCCCAGGAGATAGGAAAAGTATAAATACTCTTTCAAACTGGTATCTTCAGGGTTTAATCGGGATAGTTTTTGAAAAAAGACAGCTGATTTTCGATAATTCTCCAACTCATAATAGGCTATAGCCATTCGCAAACGCAAGTGATAGAAATCAATGCCTTGTTTAATAGAGTTTTCACCGACCAAAATCAATTGTTTCCATTCCTGTTTTTGATAAAGGGCATAAGTTTCCCTGTACACCTGATTAACACTCAGAGATTGCTGAGCATGTACGAATGAACTCATCAGAATAGTCAAAATCAATATGCTTGCATATTTCCACATCTCATTTCTAGTGTTTTACCTTTTCTATGAATCTTAATTCGAAGTGAAGCTCCGCTTTCTACAATAATTTCACTAAGCAGATGCTCCTTCATGTCAGGATGACCACATATCAATTTAGATACCAGCTCGATTTTTTCGGACGTTATCCCATCCATTTTGTTCAAATAATCCAATTGGTATTCCGACTGTAGATAAATGTAAAATGGAGCTATAAAATCCTGAATAAAGAGTTTTCCTGCCCCGTAAACCAAATTAGGAGGAACTACTGCCTTTATATTCAACTTCGGGTAGAATCCCAGGTAAACTTTATAGCAAGACAAGTACAGGCAATACAAAAGAGAACGTCTACTACCCAAATAGTTATGAAACTGCAAGACGTTTGCCTCAACACTAAAATAGGCGCGTGAATTGGTATGATTGCAGTACAGATATGTGTTAGTTAGCGTATCAGACTTCACTTCGAAATGCCAATTCTTTTGTGAATAAATCATTCTAAAATTGTCTCCTGATGTCACCTCAAAACTAAATTTCTGCCCCAACTGAAAGTCCAAAGTTTGCCTTAAGAGAGGGTGAGGTTCTCCCCTTAGCAGTTTGGCTGACTTTAATGGCTGAGAATACGATTTAAGCAATACTTGCTCCTCCATCCTCTCAATATAATGAGGCAGGGCAATCTCTAAAGTAGCCGAACCGATGTAAGGAGTCGTTTGAAACTGAAAATGAATGTGCGGAATGGGAGATCTTCCCGAATTGCCACAGGTTCCAAGGATGTCTCCTTTTTTTACAATATCTCCTTTTTCCACCTTAAAACTAGCTTCTCTGAAATGACTCAACTGGGAATATAGGCCGTTTTGATGATGAATCACCAGACTATTTCCCCAATTCTGATCCAGATTTACTTCTCCTATTTCATTATCGGGAACGCCATCCAGAATATTTACGATCACACCATCGGCCGGACACAAGATTGTTTTATTGTAACAGTAGTAGTCATTTACATGATTACCCTGGTTCTTATACTGTTTATCCTGATCATCTACAATAGCAAAATCCAAGGCATGGCGCCAATCATCTTTATGAGTATATTCTCCATTATGAGCCTGAGTAACTGTCCATTCTCCAATAAAAGGTAACTGAAAATCAGATAATCCCATGGAGGACATCCGTAGGGTATTATTTCTAAAGAAATACAAATTCTTTTCGGGGGAATTGTGCTGCACTCTTACCTCCTGCAACTTCGCATAGGGCTTATATCTCAATTTTAATATATATAAGAAAAGAAGTGTTACCACATTAAATGGAAGTGCATAAATAGAAAGCCTGTATGGCGCAAACCAATGCATGCTACTTAGGGTGACTAATACCACGATGGGCAAAAGAAGTACAATCCATAAATAAGAGTACAAGGATGGAATAATATAAAATCCCCCCAGTGCAATTGAAGTTAGAATAAAATTAAAGCCGATATAGGTATAACTCAACTCGTTGATGTTTGCACCAATCAGTCCATAAAAAAAGTAAGCGACATAGAAGCCAAATATCGCAAGAGTAAAGGCAATTCGCGAATACAAAAGTAGGCCCAAAAGAATGAGTAATCCTGCCAACCAATTGCTTTGAAAGAAAATGGCCCCAAGCGATTTAAGAAAGATGGATATTGAATCAAGCAATTCAAGATAATACAAAAAGAGAAAAAGGCCATCCTGTTCCCGGGATGGCCATATTTATATTTCTATAAGAGCAATTTATTTACTTTTAACTTTTTCTTTATAGGCATCCTTATGAACGGCATTCACAGCCCTCCCCGAAGGATCAGCATTATCACGAAAGGCTTGATCCCAGGCCAGTGCTTCCGCTGTACTACAGGCAATCGATGGAACCGAAGGCACACAGGCAGCAGCCGTATCCGAAGGAAAATGCTGCTCAAAAATACAACGATAGTGATATTCCTCTTTCGACATTGGTGGATTAACATGAAAACGATAGCTTGCGTTTTTCAACTGATCATCAGAAATATCTCTGTCTGCAATGTCTTTTAGCGTATCAATCCAGTTGTAACCTACCCCATCAGAAAACTGTTCCTTTTGTCTCCAGGCGACACTTTCAGGCAAATAATCTTCGAAAGTTTTTCTTAAAATCCATTTCTCCATTTTCCCATCTTTCGCCATTTTATCCTCAGGATTTAAGCGCATAGCTATATCCAGAAATTCCTTATCCAGAAATGGGACACGACTCTCGACACCCCAGGAAGCAATAGACTTATTTGAACGCAAACAATCGTAAAGATGTAATTTGCTCAGTTTACGAAGCGTTTCAGTATGGAATTCTTTTGCATTGGGAGCCTTATGGAAATAGAGATAACCACCAAACATTTCATCGGCACCTTCTCCAGAGAGAACCATTTTGATTCCCATCGATTTAATAACCCTCGACATCAGATACATGGGGGTCGATGCGCGTATGGTTGTCACATCGTAGGTTTCCAAATGGTAAATCACATCGCTTATAGCATCCAACCCCTCCTGAACCTTGAAGGTAATCTCGTGATGAACCGTTCCAATATGATCAGCAACCTTGCGGGAGGCCAACAAATCGGGTGAGCCTTCCAAGCCAATCGCAAAAGAATGTAATTGAGGCCACCAGGCATCCTGCTGGTCAGCAGTTTCGATCCGTTTTGCGGCATATTTTTTCGCTATGGCCGATATAACAGATGAATCCAGTCCTCCCGAAAGTAGGACACCATAAGGCACATCAGACATCAACTGTCGATGAACCGCATCTTCGAGCCCCTTACGCAGTGCTGCAGTGTCACTGGTATTATCCTTCACCTTATCAAAGTCCATCCAGTCACGCTGATACCACTCTTTAATCACCCCGTCCTTGCTGTATAAGAACTTACCGGGTAGAAATTCTTCAATTTTTTTGCAATAACCTTCCAAAGCTTTTAATTCGGAAGCCACATAATAGTTACCATGTTTATCCCAACCCTGGTACAAGGGAACAATTCCCATATGGTCGCGGGCAATCAGGTAACACTCATTCTTCTTATCGTAAAGAGCGAAAGCAAAAATGCCATTCAAATCATCAAGGAAATCAATCCCTTTTTGATGATAGAGAGCGAGAATAATCTCGCAATCAGAATGAGTTAAGAATTCGTAGGAACCATTCATCTGATTTCGAAGATCCATGTGATTATATATCTCTCCATTAACAGCCAGAGCCAAATTACCATCTTTACTGTAAAGTGGCTGTCCCCCGGAAACAGGATCTACAATCGATAATCTTTCATGGGCTAAAATCGCTTTGTCATCAAAAAAAACACCGGACCAATCCGGTCCTCTGTGACGTAACTTTTTAGACATCTCCAAAATCTGAGGACGAAGCTCTTTGGCTTCAACCTTCAAGTCAAACACTCCTACAAATCCACACATAAAAAATGATTTTAATTCACATTTATAGAGCCTAAAAAAAAGAGCTTAAGCTCTGTAATTTGGTTCCACCTATTAAAATACGATTTTCATAGAACTTATTGAAATGATCCTAAGCCTAATCGCATATAAAGATGAGAATATCTGAGATTATTCTGCAAATATTAAATCCACATCTACAACACTCCCCTTTAATCCCCTCTCGAGAGGGGACTACAGCTCCATAATCTTTAGGACAACTACTATCATAACTGCATTTTTCTGGGGGAATAACGAGTCCCCCTTTTGAAGGGGGATATAGGGGGATGTTCTTTTTTCTGTGGAGTTGCAAGTCCACTGAACAAATCCTAATTTTGCAATTAAAAGATGTCACCCCTTCAGGGCTCAAATACTACAATTTCTATCGTACAAAGGGCAAAGCCCTTTGCTGATAGATTTCACCCCTTCGGGGCTTAAATATGCAATATTTCTATCTGTCTCACTTTTAAGTTCAGACTCTCAGATTATTGTTTCACTATAAGCCTTATTATCCTAATTGTGGAAAGGAGAGCTCCACCTTACTACCTTCGCCGTAGGTCGATTCGATACTTATTTTCCCCTTATGCAAGCGCATAATTTGCCGTGCGATGCTTAAACCTATACCTGAGCCATTCTCCCGAGTGGTAAAAAAGGGCACAAATATGTTCTTGATATCCTCAGATTTGATGCCCACGCCATTGTCTGTAATCGTAATTCCTGTCTGTCCCTCAACATGACGAAAGGCTTGCAAGCGTATGTGACCTTTCCCTTTTATGGCATGTTGGGCGTTCTGTATCAAGTTGACCAAAACCTGCATCAGAAGCTTCTCGTCAACAGCAACCGATAAGGCCTCATCGTCGATAGAAAATTCGTAACAGATTTCATGCGTCTCATCCAAACCAAGAAGGGCTTTAAGATGCTCGAACACATGTTTCACACTAACTGCTTTGACATGTGGCTTAGGAATTCTGGAAAGTTGGCGATAGGTATCTACAAAATGCGTCAAGCCCTCCCCCTGTTCCTGAATCACCTGCAAGCCAGTGCGCGTTTTCGAAAGCATTTTCTCCGTCATCATCGCACCTGCTTCAACCTGCTGGTACGTCCGGCTCAAAGTCTCAGATAAAGAAGTCAGTGGCGCTATCGAATTCATAATCTCATGAGTCAGTACGCTAATCAAACGTTGCCAGGATTCCAGTTCAGTGGCATCCATCTCATTTTTAATATCCGTAAAGGAAATCAGCTTCCAGTTCTCATCCCCCAATTTAATAAGTGTGCAGGAAATAAACAGGTGTAAGGTTTTTTGCCTGACAATCGTTTTTAAAACCCGACTCTCACCGGCTTTTATGTTCTGAAAAAGATCGACCAGTTTCGGATCGGTTTTCAGAAGGGCCTTAATGCTCACCAAATGATGGACTCCCAGCAGTTCCCTTCCCTTACGGTTGATGCACTCCACTAGACCAAAGGAATTAAAAGAGAGGATACCCACAGCCGCATTCTCGATAATGGCATCACTCACAATCTCTTTCTTCTGGTATTTTACACGTAAATCCTTAATTATGTGATTTACCTCCTGCATACTTTCCCTCAATTCATCAAAGGACTTGCCTTGGCCTGTATGCTGGATTTGCAGAGCTGTTTCGTCATTTTTAACAGCCAAGAAGAACTGGCTCAACAAACGATTGGTCGAATTCAGGTAAAGAGTCAAACGATAAACCAGAAATATAATCAGTAAGAGGGGGCCAAAGGCAGCCAAAGGATAAGAACTCACCCAAATCAGCCATCCCATACCAATCGAAAGTAGCACAATAAGACTCAACCTCAGGATTAATTGCAGCAGGAGCTTTTTATAAATCATACTTCTTAAGTTTGTTGTAAAGTGTGGGACGGGTCACGCCCAATTCTTTAGCTATACTACTCATATTTCCGCCATGGTGTTCCAAAGCCAAAGCAATCATCTGTTTTTCCATATCGGCAAGGCTGGAAGCCGTATATTCTGATTTCCCTATAACTTGTTGATGAAAAAGGAATTCATCAGCCATCAATTCAATATTGTCAGTGAGGATCACCGCTTTCTCTATGGTATGTTGTAACTCCCTCACATTGCCCGGCCAGGAATAGCGCATCAGCTTGTCAATGGTTTTTCCCGAAAAACGAAGCTTTTGCTTGTCGTATTTATGAGCATACTTTCGCAGATAAAATTCAGCCAGTACGGCAATATCTTCTCCACGTTCTCGAAGGGAAGGCACATCAATCTGAATGGTATTGATTCTGTAGAGTAAGTCTTCACGAAATTCTCCATCGGCCACCATTTGTGGCAAGTTCTTATTGGTCGCACAAACCAGACGAATATCAATCTCACGTGCTTGATTATCACCCAGACGAACAATTTGCCGTGTTTCCAGAACAGATAAGAGTTTTGCCTGCATCGCTAAGGACAGATTACCAATTTCATCCAGAAAGAGAGTCCCACCCGAGGCCACTTCAAATCGTCCCGCTCTGTCATCCCGGGCATCAGTAAAAGCACCCTTCACATGGCCAAACAATTCACTCTCGAACAAGGATTCCGATACAGCACCCATATCTACCGTAATTAGCACCCTTTTGTTTCTCTTCGATTGCCCATGCAGCTCTCTGGCGATGAGTTCCTTCCCCGTTCCGTTCTCCCCCAGAATGAGGACATTGGCATCGGTAACAGCAACCTTTTGTATGATTCTTTGAAGGTTGAGCATAGCTTTAGATCGCCCAATCATCTGTGTATCGCTCTGATTCAAAGCCTGAGTCAAAACCTGCTTCTCTCCTTCCAAACGATCAATCTTCTGTTTCGATTGGCGCAATTGAACAGAGGTCTTAATGGTATTGATCAACTTCCGATTATCCCAGGGCTTCAGAACAAAATCAACAGCACCCAACTTGATTGCTTTTACGGCCATTTCCACATCTCCATAGGCCGTGAGCAAAATAACCTGAAGCCCGGGATCATAATCCCGAATTTTATTCAACCAAAAGATCCCCTCATTACCCGTATTGACTCCAGCAGAGAAATTCATATCCAGAATCACCACATCAAAGGCATGCGTCTCCAGGGTGTTTAACAAGCGATTGGGATTGGAAAGTGTGACCACTTCTTCAAACTCATCCTGAAGCAAGAGTTCCAAAGCCACCAAAACACTTTTTTGATCGTCAACAATTAAGATTTTACCAGTAGACATAATTTTATAACTTTAGCTCTTCAAAAGTAAAAATTCCCGGCAAACTAGTCAACATAGTGTAAAATTATCTTACAGTCATCTTTTAATCTTTTTACAATCGAAGAACTAAGAACCACTGGCTTAACAAAGCAAGTAACTGATAATCCACACCTAAAGGCTTATGGCATACGAATTGGTTAATTGATTTCGAACATAAATTTAAAACACAAGAGTAAGGGATAGCAATTAGCGCTTCATTATCCCCTGTTCTTATCGAATCAAAAAAACAATCGTATCACAAAAATTAATGAGATGATAAAAATCGAGAACCTAAGCAAAACATTCCTAACCGAAGAAGTCGAAACAACAGCTCTGAACAAGATCAACCTCGAAATAAAAGAGGGTGAGTTTGTCGCCATCATGGGACCTTCGGGTTGTGGAAAATCAACCCTACTCAATATACTAGGCATGCTGGATAGTCCTACCAATGGTGACTATTATTTTAACAATCAAGAAGTAGGTAATCAAAAGGAAAGTCAGCGCAATGCCATACGTAAGGGCAATATCAATTTTGTATTCCAGAGCTTTAACCTGATTGATGAGTTGAATGTTTACCGAAATGTGGAATTGCCCCTGAACTACCTTAATGTGAGCAAAGCTGATAAGAAAGCCAGAGTCTTAGAAGTTCTCGACCGTATGAAGATTGGGCATCGCAAACACCACTACCCTCAACAATTATCGGGTGGACAACAACAGCGTGTAGCCATTGCCCGAGCCGTATCAGCCAATCCAAAACTCTTACTAGCCGATGAGCCTACGGGGAATCTCGATTCTAAAACCGGACTTGAAGTCATGAATCTACTTAGCGAACTCAATAGCGAAGGTACAACCATTGTGATGGTGACCCACTCTGAGCGCGATGCTGAATTTGCACACCGTGTCATCCGTCTCTTCGATGGTCAGGTGATCACAGAAAACACCGCCAAGGAATTCGCTACGATTAATTACTAAGCTAACACCACAAACCCATGATATTGAATCAAATCCTTAAAAACAAAAAATGGTACGGCATCAACACCCTAGGTATAGGTCTTGCTTTTGCTGTTACTCTTATCATATTTACTTTTGCCCAGAAAGAACTCTCCTACGATAATTTCCATTCAAAAGCGGATGATATTTATCGCATTAACATTCAAGATCAACAATCAGAAGGACAACCACCAACTTCGGGCATGGATGGTAAACTAGTCCTTTCACTTTATGACAACTTTCCAGAAATTAAGGAAGTCGTTCGGGTTATTCATCCTGATAATACCATTATAACAGCCAACAAGAACAATTTCTCAAGTAATGGTCTTATTTTTACTAACAGCCAATTCTTCAAAGTTTTCGATTATAAATTAATTAGAGGGAACAGAGAAGCCTTATTTAATCAACCCAATCAGGTGGTTATTAGTAAAAAGACAGCTCTGGCTTACTTTGGCACTGAAGAGGCTCTTGGTAAAGAAATTAAAATTGAAGTCCAATACTTGTATTCTAAATCTGGCAGCTATACCGTTGCAGGTGTTATGGAAAACTTTCCAGACAATTCACATTTTAAAGCTGACCTATTATTTTCTATAAATGATAATGAAGATATAAGTGAATTTCACACCTACACTTACCTATTATTACAAAAAGAAAGAAACTTGGCTTCTCTTAAGAGTTTGATAGATGAACACTGGAAAAAAAATACCAAGGAAGGTGAACCTAATCCAATTTCTCAATTAATGCCTTTAAGAGATATTCATTTATACAGTCATAATGCTGATGAAATGGATATAAATGGCAGTATGACCTCCTTAATTATATTGATCATAGGAGCTCTAATTGTTTTTCTGATTGCCTTTATTAACTACACGAATTTGAATTACGTGCAATTCATTACTGATCTCAAAGACTTTAAGGTTCGCATGATCAATGGGGCATCATACTTTGACTTGGCTAGGATCATTTTCACGCGTTCACTTATCCCCATCAGTTTCGCTATTCTTCTGGGTGGGCTTTTGGCTTATAATTTCGATTCTATTAGCACCTCATCATTTAATCTGAACATCTCAGGTTTAGATATGCTTTGGCTTGCCATCATTTTTTATCTGATTTTTGCCCTGGCCTCCCTTCTACCTTTACTAACAACAAAAGTATCGAAAGATCTAGCTCGTTCTCCTTATCAAGGATCAAAGAAATTTGTAGCCTCTCTGCTTTTCCAGTTCATGCTTTCCATAGCTGCTATTATCACGACTATTGTCTTGCATAAACAAATCGATTTGGTCAATCAACTGCATCCGGGAGATGAGAAGTCAGCCATAGTTATTATGCAGGATGTACCTTATCCCATGATTTCCAAATTTGAAGTCTTAAAAGAGTCCTTTTTAAAACATTCAGAAATACGAAACGTCAGTGCAGCTTTCTATAGACCTGGATTAAATATACCTTATTCATATCCTGTAGAGATGGAGGGTGTTGATAAATATGTAGAAAAGAAACTCAACATGTTTTCTATCGATGAGGATTTTTTCAATCTATTTAATATTAAGGCATTAGCAGGCTCATTGGATATGGGTATCACTTCGCCAGTCGCATGGGAAAATATTGCGATAAGAATACATGATAGAAATCCAAACAAGGATAAATTTCTAAAGAGTCTTAATGAGTATACTAAAGAGCATGGTGGTTTTCAGGAAAAATACATCTTGAATCAATCGGCGCTAAAAGTACTGGGCATTCAAAACCCTCAGGATGCTATAGGTAAATCATTCCAGTTCAAGTTTATGGCTCCAGAATTGTTCCAAAAAGGTAAAGTCATTGCCGTTATAGGTGATTTACACTATGGCGATATGTTTTCCAAGGAAAAGCCTTTGGTTTTAGCTGCAAAAAATCTATTTAATAGCACCTTTATTGCCAAAATTGATCCCAATAGAAAAGCAGAAGCCCTCCAGGCATTAAAAAAGGAATGGGAAAGCCTTGCTCCTGATCATCCCTTCAAATATGAGTTTGTTGATGATTTGTATGAGCAGATTTATTTCAACCAATACAAAGAGATGAGAGCCTTAACCCTGTTTTCAATCATATCTATCATCTTGTCTATACTAGGTATGTTTGCTTTATCCTCATTTAGCATTCAACACAAGACCAAAGAGATTGGCATCAGAAAAGCAAATGGCTCCACTTCTCTTGAAATCCTAATGCTATTAATAAGAGAATATACACAATGGGTGATTGTCGCCTTTCTTATTGCTTGCCCTATTGCCTACTATATTGCGAGGGATTGGCTGAGTAACTTTGCTTATCGCATTGAATTGAGCTGGTGGATATTCGCCTTATCTGGTTTGATGGCGCTTGGTATAGCCATACTAACCGTTAGCTGGCAAACCTGGAAAGCGGCGACACAAAACCCTGTGGAGGCTTTAAAATACGAATAGATTTTAACAGGTTTACGAATATACTTATGAAGAGGGCTTTCCCATTAAGGGGAAGTCCTCTTTGATTTTTAAGCCATTCAATTGGATCAGTTACAAAAGTTGGGTCTAATTGCACTAAGTATATTTTTAGGGTTATGTAGAAATATTAGGATTAACTTTTAAAATTTTTCGCTAGAGCCGCTGGGCTCTTACTTTTTTCTTAGATAAAAAAGTAAGCAAAAAATCAAGTCAGCCTGATCCTTGTCTTCGCTTAGTTGGAAAAACTGTGACACGCCTCACGGCAGGCTGACAAAGCCCGCCCAAAGCATTTTGTTAAAATGTGATTAGGATCGTGAGGTAGATTTTTATTTCTGGCCTCGGCAGCGCAAGTGGGGTCCCATAGGTGAAAAAGGCGTTAAAAACAGAATGCTGTTTGAGTGAGGTACGAACGAGTTCAGTCTGTTTAGCCTTTGAACCGTGATGGGTCACTGAGTGCCGGAGCCATTGATTTTTGTTACTTTTCATCAAGGAAAAGTATAAGGCAGTCCGGCAGGACAAAAGGCAATAAAAATTAATTTAAGACTTATGTTTAGGTACTCCTTCTTAAAAGTAATGTGGAGAAAAATCAGCCATTGTGACCACTGATATAAAGATGAAGTATTACATATTTTAAGCTTATACCCAGAAATTAGGTATGAGCCCTTAAAATCAGACAGATCCAGATTTTGCACCTGATCTCTAAAATTTATGCCTGATTTCTAACGAGACCCAAAAATCTATCCTGATTAATTCATTATTAACGTGTACGACCTCAAATAAAAGACAAAAAAAGTGCAGCCTCTCGACTGCACCTAACCTATTTTAACCCCTTAAAATAGATATAAAAATTGCTTAATTAAAGCTCACATCTTTTTCAGATATAATACAACTACATCTGCATGAAAGCTTTACTAAAACATTTCTTGTATGCTCTTTGGACAAAAGCAAGTACAACTATTTCTAACTTTTATTATGATGAAAGAATTACAGAATGGTTGCGTTGGGTAATTATTTTTTTTCAAAAAAAGGCATCACCCCACAGAGCCAGCTCGTCACCCTTTCTCAAAATTAGGAGGGGAAACTGTTAGTAAAATAATGAAGTGGACTTGTAACAAAATCTCATTATTTAAAATTAATGCTTTGTTATAATTGCAATTATTATTTGTTCTCTTCTATCCTCTTATTTTTATTAAACAGGCTTAATATGATGACACTAATCCCACCCCCAAACAAGGCCGAAGGAATATAACTGGCAAACCCTTGATCAAGCAAATCGTAACCAAGGCCTTTCAAAACACCTATTAATATTGCTGTCCCAATCAATAAACCCGCAATTAAAAATCCTTTTCTTTTACTCATATCGTATTAATTTTAATAATATCAATTAGTTCGATTCTAACTTCTTTGTTTCTTTTTTTTAGAATATTTCCAATAAAGATTCCCCCGCTGCCGCACGATTGCATCGTGTGGTCATTATATTGCAACAATCACGCCTACTAAAATTCCCTTACCCCCTCTATAGTCTCTTGCACAACTACAGATATAATCTTCGGATAATAATCTAAACGGATAAGAGATGATTAAATAGTTGAAAACGAAATCCCATTTTGCTAAATGCTACTTTATTTTATTCCCACACGATACAACCGAAACGAAGTGGAGCTCAGCGAAGCTAATCGTGCGGCAGCGGGGGTTAAGAGACTGTTTGGCGCGTAAGAATAACCAAAAGCATTCCTATTAAAACGAATACAACTCTTTTCATATTATCTAGAATATTCTCATCTTTTCTGTTATCTGATTTACTCTAGTATCTATACTTATTCTGTTTATTATAAATAGTATAGTTCCGATGATGCCACCAACTATAAGTGAACTTATCCAATCTATTTGCATTAGGATTATCTGACCAAATATTGCTAGCATGCATATCAATACTGCTTTTAAAATGATGCCATCAATATTCAAATGCCATCTGATTATAGAGTTTTCATTATCAATTTGAATCTGTCCTTGTAATAGAGAATAGAAGACCTTCCTTCTATTCTTTCCTGAATCAGTCGAGAAGTTATACTTCTCAGTAAAAGTCATTTTTTCAGAATCAGTAATTATCAAACCAGAGTTCGATAGAGATTCTAAACACCTTTCTCTGTCGATGACAATATTTTTGTCAATATTCTTTTCTATACGTATTTGCATTGATTTCTATTACTCACTATACTTATAATTACGACTCATATTATAATCTAAACTGATAAGAGATGATTAAATATCGAAAACAAAATGCCAGTTTGCTAATTGTTACTTTAGTTTATGCCCACACGATACAACCGAAACGAAGTGGAGCTCAGCGAAGCTAATCATGCGGGAGCATACAGCTTATAGTTCTATTTATTTGCCCTTGTTTTCCTGCTTTCTCTATTTAATATTTTCCAATACCTCAGTAAGTTCAATCTTACAATAACAAGTCCTTCCTTGCTTCAATTTCCAACTTATCTCCCCTTTATATGGTATTACTGTTCCATTAAATTCCCTATACTCAAAGTTGCCAACTTCCCAGTCCTCCAAAGAGAATTTCCCCTTATGTTCCATATAGCGTTTGGCCTTAATCAATCGGACTTTACCGTTGGGTTCAAAATAAAAAGTTGCAGATGCATTCTTGCCCCCATATTTTATGCTTGCTTTAGCTGTATTTTCATCAATTTCTTGCCAGTGGATGTAGTCGGATACGAATGCTGAGGGAAACCAAATCATTTCAGATAATAACCTCAGAGCTTCTCCCTGGTCGATTTCCTCTCCTGATATTTCAGCAACTTTAATAAGTCCTAAAAGTTTCACTTTCAATAGACCTTTTTCTTCAACAAATAGGTCTGTAACCCTTACCAAGCCAATTCTCGCTTTCCACGAAAAGCTTTTCCTGAGAAAATCAAATTCTTGTTTGGCTGCTAATTTTCTCCATTTTCCATCAACATTGATATAGCCTATCTGTTCAATTTTTGCATTGCTTAATTTCGTTTTTCCTAATGTCCTGGTATAGGCTATATAGTTCTGAACAGACCGTGGTAAATGCTTTATGTCTTCTTTAGTCAACATTGCAGATATAGTGTTATCCTTTCTCATTTCTTTCATTGTTATTATACCCTCGCTGCCGCACGATTAGCTTCGCTGAGCTCCACTTCGTTTCGATTGCAGCCTGTGGCTACTATATTACATCAATCACGCCTTCTAAAATTTCCTTATCCCCATCTATAGTCACTTACACGGCTTTAGATATAATCTTCCGGATAAATCGGATTTTTCATTTAAAACGCTCAGCTTTCAACTCCTAATTAAACGAGCATTGTTATTATTGCCACAAGTGTCAAAAAACCAACAATAGTTGTAAATATTCCTGTGCTTTTTGATTTTGTCCATCCAGCTAATGAAATAACTACCGATAAAGAAATAATACCTAAAACAAATGTTAGCACCCCAATTATTCTTGGTAATGTTAAGTCATTCTCAACAACTTTAAATGGGTATCCTTTCGTTGTCATCATCATAATATTAAACAGAGCAAATACCGCAATCAGAAAGCAACCTGCCGCAATGGTTGCTGTTTTTAATATATTGATTGTAATTCGACTCTTCGATTTATAAACCAATAAATTTGCAACGACAGCAATAGAAAAACCACTCAACAAAGAACTAATCAAAAGTAGTTGATGAGCGAGTTCGTTCCAATATTCTAAAGAGAGTTCCAACATATCTGTAATTTCTTTAATTAATTATTCAATTATATTTCTTGTCCGTCTATTGCTCTATAAGTCTTCCAATTAGAGCATATCAAAAGCTTCAACAAAATTCATCGGATTTTACTTTTAGCATCCTTTTCGCTTTAGAAGCCCATTTTTATTTTCTACCCTCAAAATGTATGTAAAGGGAGACTCACACAGCGCAGCAAGTAAACCACTAAAAAAGCAAGCCTAAGGGATGGATTGGGATTAATTGCACTAAACGTTTCCCGATACATCGGGATCAACACCCATGAAATTCACCTTTTGTTATACACCCTTATTTGCCTTCAATTTCACTTAAATTTCCATTACTCCATAATAATGAAATATACCTGCTGTCATCCTTGTTAAAAGGCTCAAAATTTATTTCAAATTCATTTCTACTCACGTCATAGGGAGTTAAGGCTGCTAAATAAAATTTATCTTTCCAGTTTTTAAGCTTTTCATATTTAGAGCTATTTTTCCTCAATTCATTGTCTACATTTTCAATTATAAGCTTAAGCTCTTCAATAATTCTATAAACTGTTTTTAGCTGAGAATAATAGGGACCATTTAAATCTCCTTCTAAAATAAAAACAGTCTTCTCTTGTTGCTCGGGAATAAGGTGTTCACTTATCCACGTGCATTCTTTTGATAGATTTTTTGATTTTATTCTGCTAGAAAGTTTACCAATCCTTTCATCCTTAATTGTGATCTTTTTACCAAATAATAGTCTGTCTAATATTTCCACCTTCAATTATAATTTATGTATTTATCTTCCTAATAATGTTCCTAGCTGCCGCACGATTAGCTAGGGGTTAATATAAAATCATGAATCTTTCTCAATCCAATTATGAACGATTTTCTTCATAGTTTCGATCTTCATAAAACAAACAACAAAGTATATTACAAACAAGCCAAGTAAAACAAAAATCCCTCGATTCAGAGTTATCCACTGAAAATATGCTAACAAATAGAGAATTAAACCATAAATAATGAAGTTCCATTCAAGAGAAAGAAATGAAAATCCAAAACGAATACGAGATGTAAGTTTTACACTGTCGTCATTAATTTTAATTTTCAAATAGCAAAACAGCGGAAGGTTGATTTTAAGAATCGCCTTATCAAGTTCATAGTTGAAGTTGAAGAACTCTAGTCTTGTAATAATTTTCTCTGTATTAAATGTCAGTTTTTCCATTACTATATTTTATTATCTATTTGCAGTATGTTTGTTAAACTTGCCCATAACGGTTTTGCTAAGTTGCGTGGGCGATTTAATAGGTTTGCCTTATCAATACGCCCGCTGCCACACGATTAGCTTCGCTGAGCTCCACTTCGTTTCGGTTGCAGCCTGTGGCTATATTACGACAATCATGCCTTCTAAAATTCCCTTATCCCCTCTGTAGTCTCTCGCACAACTTTAGATGTAATCTTCCGGATAATAATCTAAACTGATAAGAGATGATCAAATATTGAAAACGAAATTCCATTTTGCTGAATGTTACTTTATTTTATTCCCACACGATGCAATCGTGCGGGAGCGGGTGTACGGCTAGGCTATGAGTAGTTGCATGGCTTAGCACGTACCTTTGTAAGTACAGAACATGCTGAAAATTCAACAGGAATTTTCAGAGTAAGCTAGAACGAGTAATTACTAATAGCCATTGTTGTGCAAAGTAATTATTGAGCAAGTATTCTACTTGCTACAATTACAGCAGCTATTGTCGAGAAGATTACAGCTTTTTGTTTCATACTTGAACCATATAAATGTCCAAATAAAGTTAATAGAACATCAAAATCTTTAACCTTATTGTTTGATATTTCAATCACGTATTTTTCGTTATTTATGAACTGATTTTCATTCCTTATCTTAAGCAGAGTATTATTTTCCTTGTCAACTAATTTAGTCCCCCATTTAGAGCTAAGAACACCTTTTATTTTTTGTTTTGTTTCTAATAATTCTATGCTTCCAAAAAAATAATTGGTTTTTAAATTATATACGATTTTATCATCTTCTAAAATTTGAAACAGCCTTTTTTCACGAACAATTTTGTAGTTTTTTTCACCAATTATGATCTCACTTTCTTTGAAATTAGATTTTGATTTTGTCTTGATTTTACCAATCAAAACATTATTGTCCTCATAAAGATTGTAAGTGTCATTTTCTAATTTTGCTAGCATATTTTAATTATTTAGTTCGTGATTTCTTATTAGCTGGTTGTTTCTATATTTTGCACAACGTTTAGTGTATGATTTCGTAAGGGATTTCACACTTCAAACTTATCAAGCTACCCATAAAATTTGATGCGGGTGATAACGCTCGAAAACCTCTGAAATCCTTATGAATTACACACATTGTTAGCAAGTGTTATTTAATCTTTGTAATACCAAAATGGAACTTTCATAATATTAATAATTGAGTCGGTACCAGGATGTTTATACCTGGAATATACCAGCACATGTTTCCCTTCTGTCAAATTCTTTGTCCCGATATAGGTTTCAAAGCTAATATCACGATTCTTACTACCTTTCTCTTCAACTATTACAAAATCTGATTTACAGGGTATAGAATCTATTTTAATGGTATATGTATCTTGAAATGTTTTTATGAATTCCAGATGTAAACTGTCTGTATTACCTTTAAATGTAGATTCAATTCTTTTTCCATCTATATCCATAGTGGATTTATAAAGATTTCTGTCCTGATAGGGCCTTAGGCTTTCATTAAATTTTAAAATACGATTTTCAAGCCCATTCGAGAGTGGTATGTTTACTTTTATGTAAGGATCAGTAATGACTTTAGATTGTATGGTGAGGACATGAATAAACAGGTCGTTTTTTTCTACTAAATCTTCATAATTTTGGCTATTGGCTCTAATCACGTTCGATGTTACAGAATTTAAACTGATGAAGCCAGATTGTTCTTTGTACAAGCTACTAATAAACAGAACTGAAAGATAAAAAGGCAATAACATAAAACTAACTCTTCTTCCAAACTTATTGTCTATAAGGTTGTAATATAGAGGTCGGTATAAAAACGATAGGGTTATATAACTGAATACCCAATAAAAGGGAAAATAAAGCTTTGCGACCCATTTGTTCTTTTTAAGTAGTCCCTGAGTTAAGTAATCAAAAAAGGTAAGAAGGGCACCTGCTATTAAGAAAAATACAATGGGAATTTGAATAAAATGCAGAGATATTGAGTCGTTAACTGAGTCGTATGATCCAAAAAAATTTAATACATATTGCACAAGGACTGCTGCAACGACATAGAAGATGAGCAAAAAGGAAATAGCAAAAATGACACTGCAAAGTTTTTCGAGTTTTTCGATATAATCATCAAACGAACCAACTTTTTTCTTCAAATGGTTTGTGAATTGCTCACTATAATTCAGTTTGTCAATTTCAACCTCACCCGATAAGTAGCGCAAGCCCAAGGCTCCAATCCAAAGGCTGCGTAGTGTTACATGTATAATTAGATTCAGAATTAATATGTAGATCGCTATTAATATAGTCTGATATACATCTCTAAGCATATCACCTTCGTTAAGTGCTTTTTGAAATGCATCTCGTACAGGCCCAAGTGCGTAAAATAATCCGAAAATTGTAAAACCAGAAACTAATAATTCTAATTGCCAGGAATCTTCCTGTAATCTGTCCAATAGTTTTTTTAACAAATTCTTGTTTTGATTCTCTTCCATTTTCTGTTCTTAAGATTGTGTTGGATGTTTAATACTTGCCAACGCAAAATTGTATGTTGCGTAGGGGGATTGCGTGAGATTATCTGTCCGGGTACGGACGAGATAATGAGCGGCAATCTGCTGCTCGCATACCGATGAACCCCCTATGGGATATACAAAATGTTATAACCATGTAAGCGTTTTCCAATTTTAATTCTGTAACATTTGACTTATTAGTGAAACACTAAAAATACTCAGCAGAAACCAGCCTAAAAATCCTTCGAGTATGGTAATATATCTTGAAGCTCCCTTTACAGGTATTGCCCCAAAACCAAGCGTGGAAAAAGAATTAATGCTTAGTGTTGTGGCATTAAGAGCACGAATTAATCCAAGGTAAATAAGGTAAATTATCACAGAAATGACCACTGTAACACCCACAAACACTTTGCGTGCAGATTTGAGATCTATCCATCGTCCTTGTAGCAGTTCTGTTCTTCGGTAAATGAAGCTAACAAGTTTATATTTGATTACTGAAAACAAATACAAAGGCTTTCCGAGCAAAACAATAAACAATGGGACTAGAACCTTGCTTTCTTTCATTTCCTTTTTATACTCAGAAAAAGTTTTAAAATCCTCTATATAATTCTCGGTATAAAAATCTTCCAATCTTTGCTCCGACCGGAAATATTCCATAATAGTTCTATGCTTTTTAATCAAAAATGCTCGGTTTATGCCATCCCAATCGCTATAAAAAAAGAAGTACACAGCAGCGAAAATAAGAATGACCCACATTGAAATGATCAATGATTGTACCGGATTGGTCCCATATTCTGAAAAATATTTTAGAAATTGATTAAACCGCCAATTGAACCATTTATTGGTACTTGAATCAAGTTGGTACAAATGGTGATACTTCCCAGTTTCCATATCTTTTAACTGTTTATAACAAGCGTTGGCAGATTCGATATCGCCCTGGGTTCTGTACATCGAAAAAAACTTTCGATAGGAGCTGTTTAGTTCATTAAAAAGGTCAACATCCGAAATTAGAGTATCTGTTTTATGGGTATAGGGTGCTTTTTCATAAGTCGTGTAGTATCCAAGTCCCACCGAATCTATTTGGTTCCAATTAAAAGACGTATTGTCTTTGGGGAAATTAAATTTATTTGTTCCAAATGGTCGCTTAAACTTACATTTCTGAACTGTAAAATTTTCCTTTACTGAACAGGCAGTAAAGTTCACAATACTGTTGGAAAAATCCATCCCTTGAAAGTGAATAACATCATATTTACCACCTATAAAAGATAGTATAGGTGTTACTTCAGTTGGCAAGATTTTGCAATGTGACAAATAAAACTGATTTATTTTTTTTTCAGCCTGACGAATTCTGAATAGATACTGATAAGTTTGATTTTCTATTTCAAATCCGTAACGTTGTCTAGTTTGTACAAGCTTATGGTCGGTATAGAACGAACATTTGCTGAATGTGAGAATATTAATTTGTAATTCATAGACGACAGTTCGTTGTAGTATAGAACAATGTCTAAATTCTATGGCTCCCAAATCAGAATAATGAAAGCCGAGCCCTTGCTTAAATGTACAATTATAAAAAATGAGTTGGCTTGCTCCCTTACATCTAGCAAAAACGATATTATTTTGAAAAATAACATTTCTAACTTGGCAGGTAATATTCGGAAATTTGCAATTATTAATTAAAATTGTTGGAGATATCGTTTTTTCTCTTTTTTTGTCCATTCCTGATGGTTCGGTTCTGGGTTGCCAAAAGCCATACAGAGAATCCTGGTATTCATCGTAATAAACCTCAGTGTCTTCTAACCTATATTCCTTGTCTTTACATTTTTCCATTTCCTCTATCCATTCACTAATGGATATTTTTCTTTTGTACGTGTTCTGAGAAAATAAGTGAGTGCTAAAGGCGACATTACATAACAGAATTATGAAGAGAATTTTTGTTGCTTTATTTATTTTATTCATAGCATTCATCTTTTGAATTATTGGCTATAACCTGTGTATAAGCCTAACTAGCTAGACTTACTTCTCATTCATCTATTCAAATAGATAAAATTCCCAATCATATTAGCGTGATAAATACGAGCTTAGCTCTTTAAACCAACCAAATTTATCAAAAATCCATAGCAAACAATAAATTATATTAGAGTAAAGCATACAGCATATATAAAATAGAATAGGTCTACATAATTATGAATACTAGTGTAGGGCTTATTTTGTGAGATAAAAACACCCCTCTGTATCTCCCCTATCCTTCGACTCCGCTCAAGAACCTATGGGAAGACTAATGCACCAGCCTGTCGAGCATCCCGAATAATTAGGAACACCCACTTTTTCTCCTCCTTTTTAAGGAGGAGTGCCTGAGGCACGAAGGCGAGGTGGTTTCTTTCTAAACAACTAAAACACCACCCCGTCAAGCATCCCGAATAATCGGGATGACACCCCTCCTCATTAAGGAGGGGAAACTGTTAGCCATATTTTTAAAAGACACCATCACTAAAAGGTCGTATTAATCATACCCTGACATTTATAAGATGGCTATAGTCAGAGCATGATAGACTTAGCAAAAAAAAGCTGTGGCGTTCACACCACAGCTTAGTTCTGTTCTTTCTAATTGTTCATTTAAGCCCCATACTTTTTAATAGTATTGGGCTTTAGTTTATTTAACGATTCCTACATTGTGAACTAATCTCCTAAAATCTCAATGAAAGACAACTCAGACCACCATCAAGTTTTCTGAATTCAGAAACATCAACTTCTTTTACCACATATCCTTCACTCTTAATCATTTCTTTCGCTTTCGGGAATCCTCTGGGTATTATCACCGTATCATTTACCCATATACAATTGGCCGCGTAACTTTCATCTTTGTCAATCTCTAGAATATTGAATCCTTGAAATTCATCCTTGGATATAAATTCACCACACGCTACTAAGTTATTTCTCTCCAAATATGATAATCCTGTCTTCAAATGCAATACTTCTTCCAGATTCACTGTCGACCCTCTCATGCCATATTTCTCCAAATACGCAACGACTTGCTCAGCCCCCTTTTCATTTGTTCTCTCTGATAATCCGATATAAAAATGCGATCCTACCATCATTATATCTCCCGCATCTACTGTTCCCGGTTCCTGGACTTCTTCAATATTGCTATAATACTCTTTCAGTACCTTCTTAATTTCTAGGATCTCCCCCCGTCGTGACAGAGCTCCAGGATTTGTTATGATTGCACATTCTCTCGTTAATAATGCAGTATCTTCTACAAAGGTGGAATCGGGATATTTTTCGTCTCCTTCTAAAACCGTTACTTCTAATCCGCATTCTTTAAGCACTTTTATGTATTCTGCATGTTGGACAAGTGCTTTTTCATAATCAGGTAGTCCTAATTCAGCTGTGGTCAATCCTTTTAACATGCTTTTCCCGGGCTTTCTTACTATTGCTTTCTTGAACATATGTTTTCCTTTTTATTCTTATTTTGCAATCTAAGGGTCTTACTAAGTTTCGTGGGCAATTCCCAAGATCTTTACTGTCTTATGGAATCTTTGCCTGGCTTAGGCTTGTATTTCGTTTGCAATGCATTAAGAAATTGTCTTAGGTACTGATCCAAAAAGTCTCGATAGGATTTATGATCAGGATTACGGAAAAAAGCACTCAACTCATGTTTGCTTATTTTTTTATCTATTAAGGCTAACATATCTAAGATGTCATCTGATTTCAAATCCAATGCAATCTTTAGTTTCTTAAGAATCATATTATTGCTCAAAGGATCTTCTGGCTCTGGTAGAGGACCTTCTCTTTTTCCGCGTTTTTCAATGATTAATCCGTTGAGGAAAGTGGCCAGTTCTTTATCTGTGATTTCTAATAATGTAGGGTCATCATCTCTTTTTAACCAGTCACTCAAATCCGCTCTACTTACATCGTGATTGACTAATTTAAAAAGCGCAATCATTTTGAGATCACTAAAGTCAAACAGGTAACGAACACGTCGTAATATATCATTATTGGTCATATTATCTTTTATTTATTTTTCACTTCATTCATAATTCTCATTTTCCTAATCAAACTCCTTGCTAATTGTGCGGCAGCGGCGGTAATAAACACTTATTATATTCAGACCCCCGAAACTACAAAACAATAAGTGCTTACCAAAAGAAACAATAAGAAATAAAGGAAGCCACTCTCCTAAGAGAATGGCTTTTTGTGGGGTACTCACTTTCCGTAAAACGGAAAGTCATATACTTATCCATTCTTTTCACAAACCCATATTTCTCTAGCGAAATTTACTTTTCCTCTTTTACTAACGCTGCAATAATCTGATATTCTGAATCCTATATTGCTGATTAAGTTTGTAATATCTGAGGTAGATACAATAACAAGTCGATCTGTGATTTCTGCTGTCGACTCAATAATGTGTACAATATCATTATCAGTTGCACTAGTGAACAAATTATATGGCAGGTCGATAATGGCAGCCTCATAACTTTTGCTAATGTCTTTTATATCGGAGTGATATATATTTGCAGTATAGTCGAAGTGAGAAAGATTTTCTCGTGCATTCTTACATGTCTTCTCGTTAATGTCGCAACCTTCAATGTTATTTCCTGCAAAACAGGCTTCTAACATTATTGTGCCAACACCACAACATGCATCTAGGAGCTTTTTCTCTTTGTTTGCCTTTGCTGCAATATTGACAAGAGCTTTGGCAATATTTATACTTATTGAGTTACTGAATGAGCATGGTTTTTGCTTGTGTTTATGCCAAGCGATATTGTTTTTAATCAAAACACCAAAATACCAAACACTCTCGTAATAGCATAAAGCATAAGTTGTTGTTGGGTTATAATAATCAGTATCACCTTCAATACTAAAGCCTATATCTCTTAACTTTCTTAACCTATCAGAATACTCAGTTGTATCACCATCAAAAACTAAATATTCAATTTTGAAACCTTCAATGTGTATATTTTCTTTTTTGATTTCATTTATTAAGGTTGAATAATCTTCAGAAAATGAAATAATATCAAGTCTACTTCTAATGAAAGCACTACTTGAAGGTTCTACTTTTATATCGGAAAAAAGCAGTTTATTCTTCTCTTCCTTATTAAAAATATATTTCGATTCGAGAGTGCATAGCTCCCTTTCAGTAATGTCACAATTAAAGGAGTATATATATTTGTTCATCTGCATATTTTCTAAGCTTAAATGCAAAGATGATTATATAAAACCAATCCACACCTTTTGTCCTTGATATTCTTCTATCATTATGATTTTTAACAATGAATAGCAACGATCTTGCTAAGTTTTTTCTACTCATAAATAGTGTTGCAGCACATGAGTTCATTCCTTTGTAAAATCATTTTTTGCTATCATATATATAGAACCCAACTATATTTTTGTCTTTATCTATTGTAATCCTTTTATAGACTCTATAAAATTGATGTTCAGATGTAAGAGCAGCTGATGGAGTAGCCGTTTTATTTGTATTCTCAATTAAATAAGATACCACAATCTCCCAAATTTGCTCGTTTGCTTTATACTCGGCCTGTTCAAGACGAAAATCCGGAGTTTCTAAAGCCGATAAACCTTTTAGTTGAATCTTTGCAATGTCAAGTAATTCTATTAAAGTCATTGTTCAAATTTGTTTTGTTAGTATTAGTCATTAAACACAAGGGCTAATAGTACGCGTAGCAGAGGTGTGTTCTTCGTTTTACACAAGATACTATAAAAAAGATTAGCATGATAGTGTATCCTCCACGAGGAATGTTTTTCATATTGCATTCATAGGCTACAATCGTATAAAGCTACGCAGCCCCCTTACCTGGCTTACAAACGCAAAATGGTCTTCTGATATGTAATCGGAAGACCATTCTTTATTTTTATTGAATTTTGCTTTATTCTCTCAAAATAAAGGTTTGTTGGCACATTACCTTGTCCTTATAGATAATCTCAAAAATCCATTCCCCAAACTGCATTTCCCAATCAAATTCAAATGTATAGAAGTCATAACCTAACTCATCATTATAGCCATCTTTTTCTTCTGTACATACCATAAATTGCTCCTTGCTAATTGGATTCACCAACTTAGGATGTCTAATCCTGCACACAAAATCAACCAATTCCGCTTCTTCTAAATCATTTTCGAACTGATAACTTATCCCAAAGCTCAAACCTATCTTAGGATTAATAACATCGGTTCTTTCCAAAAACTCCATATCGTCGGAATGCAAAAAGTATCCTGTAGCACTACCCGGTTCAATATCTTTCTTTGTTTCTCCAATCGCTTTACAAATTCCGTAATCAACTATTTTTATATCCATTATTGCCATTTTAAACTACTTGATGCTCCCACATTGAAAGAGAGCGGCAAAACTACATTTTTATTTGGTCTGATTTTTCTTTTCGTATCGGTTTGAGTAAATCATACTTATTATTAATAAAATCATCGATATTATTCCCCAATAACTTCCTGCATTTACTGACCAACTTAAATCGGAGTATTCAACAACGCCAAGTTGTACTACTATGATAACAACAGCAGAAATTATTAATCCAATCCTAAATTTTCTCATAGTTTAATTCTATTTATGGTTTCGTTTATAAATTGTTCTTGTTTAGAATTCACTCCAAATAATCAAGGATACTCATTGTCTGAAGTTTCCCTGCATGAAGCACAACGATTTAGCTATGAGCCATAGCGGATTCACGGGTGATCATCCGTCCGACAGGATGTGAGGATCATGCGAGAATCAAGCGATGCGGTTTGCACTAGCCCCGCTTTGGCTTATAGCTTGTGTTCTCATTAGTTTTTTTTCTCATCTACATTTATATTATTCGCAAGTTCTTCTCCCAATTCATCGCTAATAAAGTAATATTCTTCTACATGCTTTTCAAAATAAATCCAAACTTTACCATGTCTACTCCAAAACCCTTTATTTTGGTACTCAATTTCATCTATTTGATCAATAGATATAGATAAACTCGTTTTCTTACCGAGGGTATTTACCAAGAATAGTCTTACATTACTAGATTCGATATTAAATTTATAAATACAATTAGGTTTAAATTCACTAATAATCACTCCTATAATCTGTCCTATAAATACTATGAATAAAATTTTCAATAAAAAAGTTTCCAAACCAGATTCCAAAACGTAAAAAGTCATATATTTTAAAAACAGGTAGACTATTGAGAAAATAATTGAGGGTAATACAAGTTTAAACCTCATATTCCATAACTTCCTTTTCAAGGAGGTAGGGTTTATAATCCCTTTTTCAATTGTTATTGTAACTTTTGACATCTTCTAAAGTATTTATTTCTAATTAATGAGAACGGTCTTGCTAAGTTTTGTGGGCTCCCGATAGCTATCGGGATTAAACAGTTGTCTTATCAACCGACCAAAGGGAGCTCACGAAACGTAGCGAGTAAACCGCTATAGAAGCAAGCCGCATAATTTTGTTTATATTTTTAGCAAACCCATTTTTTAATCACGAACACCTTTTGAAATTGGGTAGGTGAGTAAATCTGGGTGGCTTGCTGGTCCCGATTTTTCGGGATTAATTGAACTAACTCTCGAGCAATTCCCACCGCCCATGAAATTTAGCTTTTGTTGTGCCGTCGTGCTTTATTTACTTTTCCTAAATTTCTTTCTATATTCCTTATCCATTTTTTCTGTGGAATATTGTATTATTAATCTGCCACACTGGTCTTTCCATTTCATTAAAAATTCCTCGATATCTGAAGGATATTTTTTCCAAAGTCCACGTAATAAGGTCCCAATACCTTTTTGAACATATTCAGAGTTATCAAGCATTAGAGGTTCTATCAATTCTATAGCTTCAATTGGCTTTAGATTCTTCGTTAATTTATCCAATTCAATAAGAGCAACAGGAATAGCTCTTCGTTTCCATTCAGAGCTAGAATTAATCCATGCTTTTAAATCCTTATATTCTATAACCTTATCATAGAGCAAACCTGATAAAACAATCATACAGAGAACATCTGTTGTTGCCCAATCATTAATTCCATAATCAAACCAGTTGCTCACTCGGTAAAATGTTTCCTTTGAAAAATCCGTTCTACTTGATTTTACGAAATTTATAGCAACATGCTTTTCGTCAAATCTCCCATTTTTCATTAACTCATCGCCTAAATCCAGGTAACTTTCAATGGTCATTTCTTCTTTCCATTGCTCAAACCAAATTTCAATTTGGCTTTTAAACAACTTATCATCTATTCCATAACCATCATATCCTTTCTTGAAATATTTCTGATATTTATTAATTATCTCTGGGTTGGAATTAACTTCACAAAAGCTCCTTATCTCCTTGAATTTATTTACTATCATGGCATTTTTCTTTCGATGATTTAGTTGTTTGCTGAAACGTTTCCGTGCATGCGGCACAACTAGTTAGTAACAACAGTATTGTTTATATATCTCTCACATCTTTTAAAAAGGTGTTGTTAGCACCCCATATTGGAGGGATAACAAATCCATGCTTAAAATTTTCAAGCCAACCAAATTTATCAAAAATCCATAGCAAACAATAAATTAAGTTACAGTAAAGTATGTAGTAGTCATAAAATAGAACAGGTCTATATAATTATGAATAATAAACATAGGGCTTTACTGAGTCGTAGATACACCCCTCTGTATCTCCCCTAAAGGGGAGACTTGTTTACAGCAAGCCACCGGGCAAGCTTGCCAAGGATACCCTCTTCCCGATAGCCATCGGGAAAGGAACCAAAAGGGAGAACTCATCTTTTATCAATTGAGCCATCAAGCAGTCTAATTATTCATCACTAATCATATTTCATCATAACAAATCTGCGTCTAAAACCTTCTTACAGCTTAGCATTTCGACTCCTCCCGATAGCCTACGGGATTAGGCATCTTTAAACGGTATTTTGTTTTTAATCATACCCTGACATTTATAAGATGGCTATAGTCAGAGCATGATGGATTAGGCTAAAAAAAGCTGTGGCTCTCCAACCACAGCTTAGTCTTGTTCTTTCTATTTGTTCATTCAAGCCCCTGCTAGCGCAAGCTACAAGCGAAACGAAGTGGAGCTCAGCGAAGGGTAACAATTATATTACTTTCGATTTTTTGAGTATAAAAGACTCATCCAGCAAATATTTGCAAGCATTTGCTATAAACCATTTAATTTTAGAGCTATCGATTAACCAATGACTCACCCTTATTGATAGTAATGTTTTTTGATCCAGTTCGGGTATTATATTCCAGGCTTCAACTTCAGTTTCCACTCTAAGTGGCGGCATGCTTGTCTTCATATCCAGAAAGTGATGAAGCTTTTTCACACTAAGGAAGTCGTGTTTGCTGAGCTTCGAATCGCTAAGTATGCTTAATCGTTTGTCTATATCGTGCTTACCGCTGATATGTCTCTTTTTAAAACTTAAGCCATCCAGCCAGTGTCTCTCTTTAATGATAACATTAGCATTAAAGCCTTCCATCTCTCTATACAGTCCGCAAAAAGTATCCCCCCATCCACTGCTCTTGTGAGTGCCTCCGGTAGAAGAATCGTAAAAGAGAAAATAGAGCCCCTCTTGTATTTGGCTCAAATCATAAATGACATATCTGGCAGCAATATACCTCCGGGCTAGTTTGGGTAGTTTATGTTCTTTGTTGAAACAGGAATAAAAAGGAATTCTATTCTGCGATGCAAACTGTTCCAGCCTTTTTACCATTTCTTCTTGCTCCATACACTTTACTTATTTAAAAGATGAATCTAACTAATGACTCCTCTATGCTGCCGTAGAAGTCTACTCCTATGCTTACTACTGTACGCTATTATCCTTTTATTCCCAAACGATACAACCGAAACGAAGCGAAGCTAATCGTGCGGTAGCGGGGGTTTTTATTCAAGTTGCAATCTGTGAAAATTACTTACTTCATTTATAATCATTGGATTTCCTGAAAACCATTTAATGAACTTATCAAAAGACTCAGAATTTTCATCATACCAGATTCCAAATTCATCTTCGTTACCTTTCATCAATAGCCAATAATTGTATGACTCAAAATAATTTAACTCAATCAGTTTTTTATGCCAGTCAAATAGAATATTGGGATAATCAATATTGCGCTTTTGGTCATACCAATTTTCAATAAAGGACGTTCTTATTCTATTGAGTGATTTTAAACCTAATTTCTTCTCTTTTAATTCGGTAGTTATTGCTAATGCCATAGTCATTTCATAAAGCATTGAAAATGGTAATTTTATACCTTTACCTTTCATTGGCAAAGCTATTTGCATCGATTTACTGAAACTTACGCCACCTACAGAGTCAGATTTTATATTAATTGAGGAATTGTAAGTGTCGAAAAGTAGTTTACTTATTTCTTCTGTTTTTTTCGATCCTCTTTCAATATTAACAAATAGTTCTCCATATAAAACTCCCCAAATTTTCTCTGTTGTATAATTACAGTATGTCAATGATGTAGTATGATAATTTGACGGGTATGAAGGAGCTACGGAAATTCCATGTTCCCAAGAATTTAATGCATCGCCGTTTTTCTTAAGAATTTCCTCAACATTTCCTTTCTCATAATATAGTCTACCTGATTTAGGGAATTTTTCTAAACCTTTATTATAAATATTTATTGCCTTTTCTGGTTTCCCATCAATGTCATATATATTCCCCAACAGAGTAAAGCATTGATCATTATTTTCTTTGAACTTAGTAACCCTGGTTAAGGTCTTGATTGCATTTTTATAATCCTTTTTTAAATAATATGCATATCCTGATTCATATGGATAGCTGTAATTTTCAGGATCAAGTTTTTCAGCTTTTGAAAGCAATTCTATCGATTTATCAATTTCTCCATTGTCCATCAGTTTTATGGCTTTTGAAGCAATTTCATAAGCTTTTTCCTTATCATCTTCTGTTTGAGAATATGAATTTAGGCCAAAACAAATAATAAAGATTAATGCAATTGATTTTTTCATAGTACTGTCGTTTATCTTAAACTTACCGGTAACTTATTTAAATACATGCACATGCTTGTCATTTCTTATATATCTTATTAAAAGGTTTGCTGCCGCACGATTGCATCGTGTGGTTATTAAATTACGACAATCATGCCTTCTAAAATTCCCTCATCCCCTCTATAGTCTCTTGCACGACTATAGATATAATCTTCTGGATAATAATCTAAACTGATAAGAGATGATTAAATAGATGAAAACGAAACTCCACTTTGCTAAATGTTACTTTATTTTATTCCCACACGATACAACCGAAACGAAGCGAAGCTAAGCGAACCGAACGCAGGGAGCTCACCACCAAAGGGAGTAACATAGCTAAGCTCGCGCTAGCTGGAGATAAACATTATTTTTCTTTATAAATTATATTTAACAAAGAATCATTCCGATTACTGTTAAGTTTTTATTTATTCTGTTTTTTCATATTTTCTAGTTTCTATAGTATATTTTTTAATCCAACGATACCCATATAGGTCATTCCTTGTAGTATTGAAGATATCAAAATAGCAAAAAGTGACCTGAAAATTATATTTCTTTTTTTGTATTTATATTCTGAAAAAAACTGATAATAAACACATAAGGTATAACAGAATGTAATTAATGGTAGCAGTTGAATAAATATTATAGACAAGATTGATTTGTCCTTATAGAATATAGTTAATAATATAAATGGCAATGAGAATAAAATTATTGCAGATGATATGTATGTATTCAATATAATATTTTCAACAAAATTCACTTTACTTTTCCTAAAAAAAATGTAGCTAGTAATTGCCATTAAAGGAATATTAATTAGATAGATTAATTTAGGGTAATTTGTTGTTAACTCATCTATAGAGTTAGCAAAGTCTTGACCATTTTTACTCGTAATATCGGCTAATTTCAATCCCGTATATCCATCTAATAAATAAACGACTGCGATTAACAACATCAGAAGACTAAAAGCATTACTGTAGCTTATTCTTCTCCCTTGTATATATTCTCTTATACCGTGACCAGGTCTTGTAAAAAGCTCTTTTAGAGTGAATAAAAATCCTTTATCGAACATAGAATATTCATTTAAAATTGCCATGTCTAATATGTATTTTAAAGAAAATCTATGTGTTGATGATTTTTGCCCACAATTAGGGCAGAATTCTTTTTCAACGAGGTTGTAACAATTCAAACATTTCATTTTATTCAACTCTTAAATTATTTGTTTTAATTTTAGTTAAAGAACTCGTCTCCTAATGACTTTGTATATTTATTTAGTCTTAACTTTATCCGACATTAGTATAAGTACTAGTCCAATAAATACTAGTGGAAAACCAATCCATAATAAAACTCTACTATTATTAAGTCCGTACAACATAAATCCAATTCCAAAGCATTGTAATGCTATTCCGACTATAGTTAAATACAAGCCCACACGAAAGATCGATTTCAGCGAACTTTGTTTCCTGCAATAGCCTGATATGTTTCTGCCTTTGCAGGGCACGAGCTACGAGTTCGTGCTAGCGTGGTATGCTACTAAATTCTAGCATTTTTTATTTGGTCTGATTTTTCTTTTCGTATCGGTTTGAGTAAATCATACTTATTACTAATAAAATCATCGATATTATTCCCCAATAACTTCCTGCATTTACTGACCAACTTAAATCTGAATATTCAACAACACCAAGTTGTACTACGATCATAACAACAGCAAAAATCATTAATCCAATTCTAAAATTTCTCATTATTTAATTAAGTTTCAGTTATATAATTCCAAAAACGAATTAAGAAATAATATTATATTTCAGTTAAATCTTGAACAATTTTAAATTAATACATTCATTATATACTGTTTAAATTAAACGAGATTATTCATATTGGCTGTTATACGATTCGAAATTAAATCAAGTTCCTCTTGTAAGTCACCAGTATCAAATAAGACAAACGTATCGTATTTCAATGCAACTTCGGTTTCATGATTTTTAAAAAAAACAGATAATTCCTTTGGGATTTTTTCTCCAGAAGTAGTAAACTCTGTGCCTGCTTTTCTCAACACTAGAGTTTTGTCATCTTCAGAGTGAATATAATAACCATAACGAATGAAAAAATTGATACACTTCTCCTTGTTTAGTGACTGATTGAATGTCATTGTTTTTGATTTCATATTATAATTTATTAAAGATTAAGGTTAAAAGTTTCTCAAATCATTTAATTCTTGAGTGAGTTCCGCTATTACTTACAACGATATAGCTATGAGCCATAACAGATTCACGGGTGATCATCCGTCCGACAGGATCTGAGGATCAAGCGATGCGGTTTGCACTAGCCCCGCTTTGGCTTATAGCTTGTGTTCTCATTCGTTTTTTTTCTTATCTACATTTATATTATTAGCAAGTTCTTCTCCCAATTCATCGCTAATTAAGTAATATTCATCTACATGCTTTTCAAAATGAATCCAAACATTACCTTGTCTTTTCCAATTCCCTTTATCACTGTATTCGATTTCACATACTTCATTCTGAGAAATTGATAAACTCCTCTTCATCCCAAAAACATTTATCAAGAATAGATTTACATTCCCATCTTCCATGTTAAATTTATAGATGCAATTAGGTCTAACATCACTAATAATTTCACTAAATATCGGCACTACAAGTATTACTATGAAAAGTATCCATTCGTATTCCCAATCAAAAACACCCATAACCATCAATGGTAAATAGATTATTGTAAAAATAATTGAGGGTAAAATAAACTTAAACCTCATACCCCATAATTTCCTTTTCAAGGAGGTAGGGTTTATAATCCCTTTTTCAATTGTTGTTGTCCCTTTTGACATTTTATAAAGTATTTATTTCTAATAAATGAGAACGTATGGCTAAACGCAATGGCCTTTATTTCGCTTATAGCTCTGGCAAAAGTGATTTTACTCCCCCCTATATTGGATCGTAAAGCACAGCTATCATGATGGGTTTATTATAAAATCATTATTAAAATGAACGCATCATGTTCGAGCTAATCAAATTTATGAAAATTAGAAAGCAAACAATAAATTAAATTAGAGTAAAGTACATGGTGTACATAAAATAGAATCGGTCTATATAATTATGAATACTAAATGTGAGGCTTTGTTGGGTCGTAGATACACCCCTCTGTATCTCCCCTATCCTTCGACTCCGCTCAGGAACCAAAGGGGAGACTTGTATACAGCAAGCCACCGGCAAGCTTGCCAGGTACACCCTCTTCCCGATAGCCATCGGGATTAGGCATCTTTAAACGGTATTTTGTTATTAATCATACCCTGACATTTATAAGATGGCGATAGTCAGAGCATGATGGATTAAGCATAAAAAAAGCTGTGGCTCTCCAACCACAGCTTAGTCCTGCCCCTATCAAAGGGTTCAACCACGAATCTTTAATACGGGCAGCTTTATTCTTGAGCAAACCAATAATTGAGGCTGCTCCATATCTTCTTTTGTTTATAGTACAGGTTGAGCCTCTTCTAAAGGCACAGCCACCATTTTTAAATGCAGCTTGCTTCGCTCCGATGCATATCGCCTAATCGGCACATAAAGGGTTTTATAATTGATATTCTCAATTTTCAGTCGGTATTCACCAGCTGGGAATGACTTAAACCTAAAGGTGCCATTTTCGGTAATCCCCACACTTAAGTTGAGCCCCTCAACCGATACGCTTCCCAAAGAAATGGGTTCCCCCGTAACGGCATCGGTTAAATAACCCAGCACATCGTAAGGGCGGTGATTCGATTTTGCTGTTTGTCGGGCCGTAAAATAGTGGTTCACAAAGTCGGGCTGAGCCTCTCTATAGCTTTCAATACTCCAATCCAGCTCATCCTTCAACAAGAGGTTGATACGCTTTTTAATACGCATAAATTCCTTTCTTGCCGCTTTCTTGTCATCCAATAACAAGACACGCTGGCTTCGCCTCTTCTGAAAAGCCGACAAGTCGGTATCCAAAGCTGATATGTTTTCTTCTGTAATCGTAAAATTTTCCAATTCAGCCAGATTATCGCGAGCGATTTCGATGCATTTATTCGAATAAATCACCAAGTCGGTTTCATTCAATTGTTTAATATTCCCCCTGGTCATTTTCACTTCATCCAGGATTTTCTCGTCATCTTTGCTATTGGCAAAACGCACCAGGTCTACCGAGAATGGATAAAGATTGACTATCAACTCCTGCTTCACTTCTTTTTTCTCACGAGTGAGCCATGCCAAAGGTTGATCCATTTTCTCGGCATAGCCCCTCAAGGCTAATAAATCGGTTTTGAAAACTCCTGTTAAACCTTTAGTTGCCGTATCCGACTCATAAATACTAAGGTTTGCATCTAAGACCTTCTCAGTTTCCTGATACGAATCCATTTTTAACTTATCACTTGTATTCATTTCACATGAGTTTAAGCAGTACGAACAAAGCCAATGCTTAGAATGAAACGCTTCAACTATCGTTTTAGCTCACACTGCCTGGTTAATAAAAAAGCTTTGATTTTATAATATGTTGATCATTTTAAAACCTATCATCTGGTCGACAAAACCTGTCCTCAGGAAGAGAAAACCTTTCATCCGGTTTACAAAACATGTCCTCAGAAAGAAAAAACCCCTCATCTGATCTGCAAAACATGTCCTCAGGAAGGAAATACCTCTCGTCCGGACTGCAAAACTTGTTATCAGGAAGAGAAAATCTTTCGTCCGAACTTCAATACATGTCTTCAGGAAGAGAAAAGCTGATGTTTTTTAGCGAAACCGAAATGTCAAATTTGAATAGAAGCCCTATTCAAGCTGTCATTTCAATCAATCATTAAATAAAAGGTGGAAATATTGCTGACAACGAGCGAAGTCGTAGAGAGAGATTCAGTAAATAAGAAATACTTTTTTAATAAGCTTTAAAAAGTATTCAGGGTGTGACTCACAAGTCAAATTTTAGCCTTACAATCTGTAAATGAGTATGTCTTCGTGGTTGAATTCTATATCGAAGATAAAGAATTATTTCTTTAATGCCCAAACATAAATCGAAAAAATGTTAAAAAGTATAATGTCAGGAAGTCCAAAACTGGTATTCATAACATAGGGAAAGATTAGTGTTTATAGCAGCTTGGTTAATGAACCGATACGGTATTATTTTTTTGTGAAATATTGTTGCAAGTCCAAATACAATTCAAACTCACTAGCCTTTCTCCTCCTTTTTAAGGAGGAGTGCCCGTAGGGCGAGGTGGTTTCTTTGAACTTGCTTAAACACCCTCTGCCTTCGGCATTTACTCACGTTAAAATTTTAATCAAAAGTGTTCGTGATCCATCGGATTCCCTGAAAGGGAGAAATCATCTTTCAACAATTGAGCAAGCTTATTATTCAAAACTATTTCACCCTTTCAGGGCTTAAAAAAAAACAATCATCAATATACAAAGGCCTACACCCTTTGCTAATTGATTTCACCCCTTTGGGGCTTAAGCCAAAGAGAGAACACATCTTCTGACAATTGAGCCATTTAACCATCCAACAATTCATCACTAATCGTTAATTACGAATTAGCTTCAATCATATTTTATCATATAAATCTGCGTCTAAAGATTTTTACAACTATTGTTTGAACCAAATAGAAACACCCTCTGCCTGCGGCATTTACTCACGTTAAAATTTTAATCAAAAGTGTTCGTGATCCATCGGATTCCCTGGAAGGGAGAACTCATCTTTTTAAAGCATTAAGCAATCTAATGACAAAAAAAAAAAGGTGCAGCCTCTCGACTGCACCCTACCTATTTTAACCCCTTAAAATAGATTTAAAAAACCTAATTGTTTTTACTTAGATGACATAATTGTAAAAAGGTTGCTTCGAACATGATTTTTTTTTCATTAATTATTTCCCAGAGTATGCTCGCCACCCTTTCTCCTCTCTCCTTCGACTCCTCCCGATAGCTATCGGGACAATGCCCCGAAGGGAGAACTCATCTTCTAACAATTAAGCCTTTAAGCAGTCCAATTATTCATCACGAATCGATAATTACGAATTAGCTTCAATCATATTTTCATCATAACAAATCTGCGTCTAAAACCTTTTTACAGCATCGCATTTCGACTCCGTAAATGCCCAACCTTTAAAAAATCATAAAAGTTCTCCACTTTCTATAACTTGATTGTGATTCCAGATATAGAATTTTAGTTTTGTATACTAACTCACTCTGGAAATCATACTGATGAAATCAAAACGAATCAAACAAATCTTAGGTCTACTAGCCGCTATCATTATTCTATTAGCCATAGCAGGTGTTTACAAATTCAATATTCTTCAAGATGATATCTATATCGAGGGATCAGCGATCACTTCAGAGGACGATTCCCTATTTGTTGGGTCATGGGTGGAACCCATTCCCGGAAACGAGAGCGAAGTGCAGGGCTTTACTTTAAATGAAGATGGTTCGGCAAGTTCTATCAATATGAACACCCTTCTGTATCAGAAATGGGTATTAAAGAAGGGACAATTGATTCTCACAGCCAAAAGCATTGGCAATCATACCTCCTCAGTTGACGATATGGTCTACAGCATCGAGCTGATAGGCAAAAACAGCCTGACTATAAACAATGGCTATGCAAGTTATACCTACAAAAGGCAATAATAAAATTCACTTATTCAGGGATAGAATCACTTATTTATTGGGTTTTGCGATACACTATTTCACCCCTTTGGGGCTTTAAAAAATCATCAATATACAAAGGGCTACACCCTTTGCTAAATTTATTTAACCCCTTCGGGGCTTGTAATACCAGACGTTTCTTTTTCAATTCATTTTTCAGCATATAAAATCTGCGCTAAAGATTTTCATAACTATAGTTTGAATCCATATAGAAACACCCTCTGCCTTCGGCATTTACGCACGTTAAAATTTAAATCAAAGGTGTTCGTGATCCATCGGATTCCCTGAAAGGGAGAACTCATCTTTTAACAATTAAGCCATCCGCTTATTCATCACTAATCGATAATTATTAATCATCTTCGATCATATTTCATCATAACAGATCTGCGTCTAAAACCTTTTACATCAGAGCATTTCGACTCCTCCCGATAGCTATCGGGACAATGCCCTGAAGGGAGAACTCATCTTTTAACAATTCAGCCATTTAGCAATCCAACTATTCAGCCTGAATCATATTCTATCATAACAGATCTGCGTCTAAAACCTTTTTTACAGCATCGCATTTCGACTCCTCCCGACATCTATCTGGACAATGCTTGGAAGAGAGAACTCATCTTTTAACAATTTAGCCATTCAGCAATCCAATTATTCAGCCTCAATCATATTTCATCATATAAAATCTGCGTCTAAACTTTTTATCCATTTAGCTATTCTTCAATTTCTCTTTATCCTTTAAGCTTTTTTACTTTTTCCTTCCTTTAAGCTTCTTAACTTTGCAGGTTCAGAAAACAGCCTATGCAAACAATTGACCAAATACTAGAGAATTTCGGTGGACGAATTCTATCCAGTAGAAAAATAGCCGCCAGAAAAGCCACATACACTCCCATTCCTTCGGATATGAATCCTGAGCTTCAGGATTGTCTTCAGCATATGGGATACGATCAACTCTACTCCCATCAGGCGGAGATGTATAAACAGGCTATGCAGGGTAAAAACCTGGTGATTACCACAGGTACAGCCAGTGGAAAATCACTTTCCTTTTACCTTCCGGTGCTTCAGCGAATTCTGGAGAATCCCAGCAGACGAGCCATCTTTATTTACCCCACAAAGGCCCTTACCAAAGATCAGTTGCGAAACATTGTTGAGTTTGTCGAATTCTTTGGAAAAAGTCGCATACAGGCAGGCATTTATGATGGAGACACTCCTGCTGCAGAACGCAGCCGTATCAGGCAAGAGGCCAATATCATTCTCACTAATCCTGACATGATTAACGCCACTTTTCTGCCCAATCACAATCGCTATGGCTTTCCACACCTGTTTGCAAATCTTGATTATTTGGTCATTGATGAGTTACACGCCTACCGTGGGGCTTTTGGTTCCCAGGTTTCAAATGTGATGCGTCGTTTGTTACGCATATGCAATTACCATGGCAATACGCCACACTTTTTATGCAGCTCTGCAACCATAGCCAATCCGGCAGAACTGGCTGAAAACATTTGTCATCAGCCCTTTGAACTCATCGAAGAAGATGGCTCTCCGGCCCCCGAAAAGGAAATCCATTTCTGGCAACCTGAATACATCAAAAAAGCCCAACGCAAACGCTCTGTCACCGAAGAACTAAAGGAGCTCTTACCGACTCTTATTGGCAACTTAGTCAGAGTCATCACCTTCTGCATATCTCGAAGGGAAACCGAAGTGGTGACCAAAGAGTGCCGGGATATTCTGGCACATGATCCCCTCAAACTCGGGCCGGATATGACCGATAAAATCTCAGCCTACCGTGGCGGTTATACCCCCTTGGAAAGAGCCCGCATCGAAAAAGATCTGGTCGATGGAAAGATTTATGGCGTAGTCTCAACCTCTGCTCTGGAGTTGGGTATTGACATCGGCGCACTGGACATGGTGGTGATGGGCGGTTTCCCGGGAACCCGAGCCAGCTTTTGGCAGCAATTGGGACGTGCCGGTCGAAAAGGCAATAAGGCACATGCAGTGCTGATGCTCAAAGAAAAACCCATGGATCAATATGTGGGTATGAATCCCGAATGGCTGTTGGAGTCAGCGTCAGAAAATGCAGTGATTGATAAGAATAACCTCTACATTCAGCTGGCCCACATTCGTGCGGCGTCGGCAGAATTGCCACTAAGCATCGACGACATTGCTACTTTCCCCGATCTGGGTGAAATCATCCCTCTCCTGCAAAAGGAAGGTGAACTGAGTGAACATCATGCCCAATACCAATGGAGCGGTCAGCTCTCTCCTGCACACGAGATCAGTCTGCGTAACATGACCAGCGATACGATTAAGGTGGTCGATCGGGAAAAGGAACTCACCATCACAACGGTTGATCTCCTGCAGGCTAAGAAAGAATTTTACCCGGGTGCCATTTATTTGCATGATAGCGTGCAATACAAGAGTATCGATTTAGATTTAAAGGGAAAAACGGCCTGGGTAAAAGAGGTGGATTCCAACTATTATACCGAGCCACACAAACCAGGCAATATCGATATTCTGATGGAGCACGATCAGCAGGAAAAAAATCGAATTTATGGCTGCTTTGGGGATGTCAGAGTGAGTGTTTTGGTCTCTGGCTACAAGATGGTACAATTCAATACCCATCAGAATTTGGGTTACGAAGGCTTGTCTCAAATCCTAGAATCGCAAATGGAAACCGAAGCCTGTTGGATACAGATTCCCGATAATGTGGTACAGGTATTTGTAGCCACCGGGAAAGCCCCCAGCCTCGAACCGCAAAAACAGGATATGGCAGACAAACACATCCCTCGCTTCGACTACACCGAAGGCCTGGTGCACTGTTTGAAGGCTGCCGCGGCCATGCGTGTGATGGCCACTCATTCCGATTTAGGCGGCGATGTCTTTGGCTTTGCTCACCCACAATCGCATCAGCACAAGCATGCCATCATCCTCTTTGATGAATATCCGGGCGGCTTAGGTTTCTCTGAAAAAGCCTTCGAATTCATCACCGAAATTATTCAGAATGCCGGCAAGCTGGTTAAGGATTGTCCCTGTAAAGAAGGCTGTCCTGCCTGTGTTGGCGATCACCGCATCAACAAGCACCTTATTCTTTGGGCGCTGCGCTCTTTCTATAAAGAGATTCCTTTGCCTAAAAATATCAGGATTGAAGGCTTACCTGTGGCTATGACAGCTCCCGCTCAGAAAATAGAATGGCAGCAATTGGAAAGCCAATGGCAGGAGCTTTTAAATCGATTCGAAAGAGAAAAACGTTTTGGAGCCCGCTTTCTACAGCAGAGCAGCGCCTTCGAAATAAAAAACAACAAGCTAATCCTGTTTTTTGCTGACAGCAGCTTAAAATTGGCGCAAAAACCTGAAGTGATAAAAGGTATTGAAGCCGAATTGGCAAAGGTCGTGAATCTGCCAGAGCATTTCGAATTGGTATTGCGTGCCGATAATGGGGAAGCCAATATCAAAAACCAACTGAAGTTGCAACGCATCATGAGTAACGGTAAAGGCTATATTAATAATTAGTAATGAGTGATTAGGGATTAGGGATTAGGGATTAGGGATTAGTGCAAAATAAAATTATTTCATCTTTACCTCAAATGACTCTTTTTAAATGAATTCAGAAATACTAATTGATAATTGCTAATCGAGAACTGACAGAGTGAGTTTAAAAAATCTACATAGAAAATTAAGGCATACAGCCTTTGATAGCAGTGAGTTTGATCCTATTTCTGCTTTTGAGGCGGAAACTGCACCTACGCAAAGTAATCTGATTCCCAAAGAACGTTTCACTGAACCTTCTGAGGCCTATGCAGAGAACTTGAAAAGTGTGACTGAGCAGAATCCGAAACTTGGCCAAGCCTTACAAAAACTCAACAACTATCAGTTACAGGCTGTCTTCAGTAATGATACCAAGGTCTTGCTTAGCGCCATGGTGGGCAGTGGTAAAACAACTGTGCTCACCCATAAAATTCTCTATCTGCACTTTATCAAAGGTATTCCACTTTCGCAGATGGCAGTACTCACGTTCACGAATAAGGCTGCCCGCGAAATCAGGGAACGTATTCTCTCCTTTTATGAAGATACCGAACTCATACAGACACATGAAATGCGCTACTTTGGCACCTTTCATTCAGTCGCTCGTCAGCTGATAAAAGAACATCCTCAGCTAAGTAAACTTGGTTTCACACCCTCATTCTCTATCATGGATAAAGAGGCCCAGGAAGACTTTTTGCATCGCCTGATTCTCACACATCAACTGGATGTGAAATACCGAAACAAACTGGATCAGCGCTTAAAAGTCTACCGGAACGAAAAGCAAGTTCTTTATGGGAACATGAAAAAGCCCGATGAGCTGCCCAAATTACTCGAACTATCCCGTAAGGAGAAACAGGCCAACAACCTGATGGACTTTGATGATTTGATCTCCATTGTCAACTGGCTCCTGAATCAGGAAAAATCACTCTACCCACAATGGATCATCGTCGATGAGTTTCAGGACTGTAATGCCGAACAGGTGCAATTCCTAAAACATCTGACAGCTAAGGAGACATCCTTTTTTGCCGTCGGCGATCCCAACCAAAGCATTTATGCCTGGAGAGGGAGTACCGATAAAATATTTGAAAGCTATATTGAAGATGCTGATTGCACCATCATGCGATTGCCTCTGAATTACCGAACCTCAGGTCAGCTGTTAAGTGCAGCCGCCTGCTTGCTTCACGAGCAGCAAAACGATTTACAGGCAACCCGGGCCGAAGGGCAAAAACTGAGGCTCGTGAATCATTTTGATGACAATCAGGAAGCCTTTTACTGTGCACATCAATTTAAGGCACTGCATGCCAGTGGAACGCCCTGGGAGGAAATCGCCATCCTCTTTCGTACCCGACAGCAAATTAGCTTGTTCGAATCCATTTTCAAAAAAGAAGATATTCCTTGCGAAGTGATTAGCAAAAGCAGCCTCAGGGATCAAGTGGCCCTGTTCTGGCTAAAAAAGCTCCTGTTAGCAGGCTTACAGCCCAACGACATGGACAGCATTTTACATGCCTTCACCTCACCCGAATTCGGTTGTCTGAAGAATGGTAAGGCCTTGATTAATGCTTTTACCAAATTCACTGCAAACCAGACCTTCAACAACACATTGGAAGCCTTTACCGCTTTTCTGGAAAAGAAATATGCACAATATCAGGAACATATCAAACTGGCTCAATCACTTGGGGGCTTACAAGCCTGGTTACAAGACAAAGAGGAGAATGAGGATCTGTACAGCTACTTGTGTCTCGATCAGCTTCTAAAACCCACATCAGTTCACTTCCAACAGAACGCTGCTGATGTGAAAATGGCGCTTGAAGAAGTGCAAGCTTTTTGCGAAAAGAATGCTTTTGGCAAAATGGTTGAAAGCTACCAGGCTGCCATGAGTCAAATCAGTTTAGAAGGACACTTCCAAATCAACACCGGACTGAAAAAAGTACAAGCCGGGGTTCGCCTGCTCACCATACATGCGGCTAAGGGTTTGGAATTCGATCATGTTTTTCTAAGTGGGGCCAATACAGGTCTGATTCCTCTCAGCCGGAAAAAAGAGGGCACCAAGCACCTGCAGGAAGAAAAACGACTGCTCTTTGTAGCCCTTACCCGTGCACGTAATCATATGGAAATATCCTGGCATAGCCAAAGCACGGCCTGGAATGCAGAGGAAGGTCCCTCCTATTTTCTGAATGCCATTCCCAGTGCATTGATTGAACGCATAGAAGGCAAAAAGACAGAAACCATCATCGAAAAGGAGGATGACAATCAGGAAGATCCCAACAGTCCATGGAAAAAAGGCATGAAGGTGAAACATCCCAAATATGGAGAAGGCTTAGTGATTAGTAGTACACTCAACGAAATTGTTTGTGAGTTCGGCAAGTTTGGAGAGAAAAGTTTTGCCCCTCAATGGGCTGCATTAAAGAAACTATAAAGACTCAAAGCATCTTCTTATCAAACGGCATCTAATTCGTGTGGATAAGAATAAGCAAACATTTCCTAGAGGGCTATTAGTTAACTGAAAATAGATTTCCAATTAGCTTTAGCACTTCGTTACCATTAATTATCTTTAATTGATAGTAACTTTGTCTCATCAAAAATCAATCCAAAAAAACACAATAAATCAAACTAAATGAAAGTAATCGCACTTAACGGAAGTCCTAAAAAAGAAGGCAATACCTACCATGCACTGAAATTGGTCTGTGAACAATTGGAAGAAAAAGGCATTGAAACTGAAATTGTTTCGGTTGGTATAAAAAATGTAAAAGCTTGTACTGGCTGTAACATGTGTTTTAAAAACCGAGATGAAAAGTGTGTGATTAAAGATGATGATGTCAACCTTTGGATTCAGAAGATGAAAGAAGCTGATGGGATCCTATTAGGCTCACCTGTGCATTATGCATCATTGAGTGCTAGCATGAAATCGTTCCTCGATCGTGCATTCTACGTTGCAGGTGCAAATGGCAGTCTATTCCGTCATAAAGTCGGTGCATCAATTGCAGCTGTTCGTCGATCAGGAGGTCTACCGGCTTTCAATGAATTAAACAACTACCTGACTTACTCTGAAATGATGATTCCAACATCGAATTACTGGAATGTGATTCATGGCATGATGCCAGGACAAGTACATAAAGATGAAGAGGGTGTCCAAATCATGAGAGTTCTGGGTAAAAATATGGCTTACCTTCTTCAACTGATGGAGAATGGTAAAGACAAGGTGGAAGCCCCTAGTCAGGAAAGAAAAATAATGACCAACTTTGTCAGATAATAATAGACACTTAGAGATATATTAAACCGCGAATATTTAATCATATATTCGCGGTATATTTTTAGACTAAATTCGTATTTAGTTATCAGATAACAATTGGAGGAATAGACTCTTGATGAAAAACAATCATTTATTAATCGGTATCGGTTTTGCCTTATTGGCAACAGCATTTTGGTCAGGTAATTTTGTTGTCTCTAGAGGTCTTTCAGATAGTATCCACCCTATTAATCTGGCTTTTTATCGTTGGTTGACGGCAACGCTTTTGTTTACGCCTTTTGCCATCAAATCTGTTATAAAAGAATGGGGCATTATAAAAAAACAGCTTCCCTATCTCTTTCTTACAGCACTACTCGGTGTGAGTACGTTTAATACGCTCATTTATTTTGCAGGACGTTCCACAACGGCAGTCAATATGTCTTTGATCATGCTCACCTTCCCTATTTTTATTCTCCTTATCTCTATCCTGTTTTTCAATGAGCGATTGGGTTTAAAGAAGGTTTTGGGAATCTCTGTCGTATTATCTGGTGTAATCAGTATTGTTACCCAAGGACAGCCATCAAAACTAGCGGACTTGACTTTAAATGCCGGAGATCCGCTCATGCTTATGGCTGCTTTTATATTTGCTATACATAGCCATTTGATTAAGAACAAAGACAAGCAAATGAGCATTATCACGCTTCAGTATTCAACCTTTCTGATTGGGCTAATTCTGCTCTTACCTTTTCATCTTTGGATCTCGAATCAGAATCAGGAAGTCGTATTCACTCCACCTGTTATAGGCTCAATTCTATATGTAGCTGTATGTGCTTCCCTTATTTCTTTTCTATCATGGAATAAGGCTATTGATAAAATTGGAGCCGTATCGGCTGGCATGATCTACTACCTTCTACCTTTATTTAGTGGTTTAGTTGCCTTTGTACTTCTGGGTGAGAAATTACATTTCTATCATCTTATGAGTGGCTTGCTGATTATCTCGGGTATCCTGATCATCAATCGCAAATCAAAAAAGGCTTAGTGATCAGTAGTACACTCAACGAGATTATTTGTGAATTCGGCAAGTTTGGAGAGAAAAGCTTTGCCCCGCAATGGGCTGCTTTAAAAGAGATCTAATAAGATTAAAAAAGTGGACCACTGAGGACACCCAAGACACAATGAAAAATCAAAGAGGAATCAACTTTGCTTTTTCTTAGCGTCTTTTCGATAATTAAAATCTTTGCGCTCTTTGCGTGAAAAAAAAGGACCCCAACAAAGGACAAGTTCCTAGTCCTTAAGAACCAGATGGGTTGTTTCATGGAACTGATCCCCCAACATGGAAAGCAACTCACGAACCACCCGAGGGTTTCCATCTACTCCCAGGGCAGCATAGCCTTTATTGCCACGGTGTCCCAGCTGCAAATCCATCACATTAATATTCTGTGAAGCCAAGGCCGAGAGCAATATAAGCAACACTCCCGACACATTATTATGTATGGTCACCAACATCTGAGAGCTGATGGCTATCGGTAAGTCAACGCCATCCACTTCCAGAAGGTAATGATCACCATCCTTTAAATCAGGAACTAACAAGTCATCCCCAAACTGGATATCCTTAAAATAATCACCTGATGTCCCCTTGACAAAGTCCACTGCATTACGAATCTGTCCGTCAGTCCCCGAAAGGGTCAGAAAGGCTGTGGCAGTTCCATCATCATTGGAATTCAGATAAGCAGTATCCACATTAATCTCCTCTGAAGCTAAGGTATTAAATAGAATTGATAGCACACCTGGTTGATCCAGATGATGAGAAAAGAGTCCTTTTACACGCTCCTGTGGTTTCTCAGGCTTTTGATGACTAATCGTAACGGATTTGGTTCCTTTTCGAATTCGAATGGCATCATACTCACCTAAAGAAGTTGAATTATGGTGATCATTCAATAAGTCTAAGAAGCTTCCTCCAAAAGAAAACTTAGGGATTCTACGCTGCTTTGTACTCTCGAATCTCAGATTCAACATCTCAATACCCAAATTCAGGACCTTATATTTGGCAGTCTTATCACCTCCTTGTTCCAGAGGATGTTTCTCAGGAATACGCTTAGAGAAACTAAGGTAGTGCTTATAACCATTTTCAAGGGCATAATCCAGACCAAGCTGGTAATCCTTAGCCAAATCTTTCAACGCATGTGCATCAGTCCCAATGGCTATGGGAATATTTAAGTCTTTAGCCCGAGAAACGATAGACTTATCAGGATAGATACCACATCCCTTACGGATACCGGCAAGATTCACATCAAGGGCTAAATTATACTCACTTACCATTTCCAACAAAACACGCATGCGTCTGGCCAGAAAATGTTTGGATGTATCCAATTCCAATAAGGGTTTAGGCATAGGTACATACAGTTTTGGCAGATCAATATGACCAATCACCTGAATCATGTCCCAGGAAGCATCAATCATTTCAATTACCTCTTCGATATAGCCGCCCCAGTACTGTTCCACACCACCACGCATTTCTACCAATTTCTGAGCCTCCTCGGGCGATCCATCATAGGCAATGCCCTCGCGGGAAAAATGGACCGAACCAATTACAAAATCAGCATCCTGTGCCTGGAAAATTTTTGATCTGTTCCATTGCAATCCCAAATCGGGCCCCAGCCACTCCAGTTCGATACCATATTTGATGTTAATCTGATGTCCAAACTTCTTTTTTAGGCTTGAGATCTTCTTAGGATAGTCCAGATAAGCATTATGACCACGAATAAACTTAATATCGGTGCGCTTTTCAGCATCATACCTAAAACGCGTCATCCGTGGTGTATGGATAATAAAGGTGATGTTGGGATGACCTCTTTTAATCGCCTCACGGGTGATTTCCTCTATCTCATCAATACCATGCTTTACATGATCGTTTCCTGTTCCTACATGAATACCGTGGGTTTCCCATATAAATGCGTCGGGAACACCCTCACCCTTTTCTGCAATCCTCATATTCTTATTTTTTCTATCGCAAACAAACAGGTCTGTATAAGACCGAAGGCTAAAGGTAGTTTTTTTTATTCCTCAACGCCCCTAAATCGCACGCCATTTCATCAGATAATCAGGCTTTATCAACATCCAATGCAGCGAAAACGTTTGTATAATCGGAAGGAAGGCTTTGCCCCACAATTGACGGCCTTAAAAGACATGTGACTTGATAAGAGATTTTACCTGTCACTTTTTTGAGTAATCACTTTTATATATTCTGTAGATATAAACATCCAAATCATAATACTTCACTTGCTTACCTCTTTGCATACCATTTTTTTCTGCAACCTTTTGTGAGGCAATATTCCTGATATCAATAATGGAGACAAGAGAATCGCATAAATTGTTATCGAAAGCATAATCTCTAAACAATTGAGCAGCTTCAGTCGCAAATCCTAAGCCCCAATATTCAGGAAGGATATGGTAACCTATTTCCAGTTCTATTTTACCGTCTATTTCCTGTGTAAGTAAGCCACATTGCCCGATAAATTCATTTGAGTCTTTGTTTAATAATGCATGATGCCCATACTGCCCGTTTTCATACCTCCACAATTGTCTTTCAATCCACTCTTTAGATTGAGCTTTAGCATCAAGACTTAAATCCAATCCCAAATATTCTAACGAATTGTTGTTTTCAAAGAATGTTTCCCAAATTGAAATATCAGAAACATCGAGTTTTCTGATATTTAATCTTTTTGTATCTGAACCGTGTAAATACATCTAATTTTCTTTCTTGATATATAATGAAATACTTCTTTGAACATTCAAAAAAAAGATTCGTTTTAGATCCCTATTAAACCTTCAACAAGTCTAATTGAATCCGACATACATTTCTCACAGACATTCTTTTTAAGATTATTATCCTTAAAGAATTTCTCTCCTTCTTCAGTTTTAAAATCACAATTTAACAGCGACTTACAAGCCATTGTACCATGAATGGCTTTAAAATCAGTCGTAAATTCCTGAATCATCAGGTTGGTTTTATTTCTTGCTTCAATATTGTCCGAATACTTTTGGCTGTTGTAAATTCCCAAAGCCATAAAAGAACCCGTAACGACTCCACAAGTCTCCTGAAGTTTTCCCATACCACCACCAAATCCACTCGATACAGACAAAGCAAAACCCTTATCAAAATTCAAAGAATCAGCATAAGTTGTTAATACTGCCTGTGCACAGTTCATCCCTGTATTAAAGGATATTATGGCTTTATCTTCTTTTTCTTTCATCTCTAATTATTCAATATCAACTTAATTTCTCAGATCGGCAATATACAAGAAAAATCTACTCTTGGCTTTATTCTAGTATAAAAAGTGGTTTCTGAATGCTTATTTCAGCACCACAATTTTGATCGTTTTTGGAGTATCATTAATCAACAGTTTGGCAAAATAGATGCCGTCTGTCAATTTCAGTTCACTTACATTGATGGGAATAATGTATTTGCCATATTCCATTTTTTCGTTATTCATAATCGCAGAAATCATCCTTCCTTCCTGATCAAATAAACTGAGACTTACATTTGAAGTGGTATGTAATTTAAATGACACATAACTCATCTGTGCTGCTGGATTGGGGTATTGTTTGATCTGATTAGTCTGAGTCGATGTCAACGCATCATTACCAACAACGAGGTTGGTCTCTAAGGGTGTCAATTCGGTCCAGATACTTAATTGCCCTTCATGCAAACGAGTCCAGATTGGTCTTATTATATTATTGTGCGCCACTATATTGGTGTAATCACCAAAAAATATACTTTTGACTGGTAGAAATGGAGAGTCACTTATCTTCTTATTCAGGAATGTTGCCCCACCATCATCTGAATATGCAAAATATACGTCGGTATAGTTCCCTTCGTAATTTCTCCTGTCATAAAAAACAAAGGCCAAATTTCCATTCGTTTGGTCGATATCCATCCAGGTAAAGAACTGATGGCGCTTTGTATCATCATTGTTTACGCGTACCGCATCAGTCCATGTGATCCCCCCATCAGTCGATTTGGTCAACCAAATATCAGTATCACTCCATCCGTTTCGCTGATCTGACCAATTCACGTATATCGTACCATGATTGGCCCCCCCACTCAGGTCACATTTTGTAATTGGCATTCCATTAGCCCTATAAATACCTGGAATCTTATAATTCCATCCTCCCGGCATCTTGTCTATTAATATCTCTTGACTTAACCAGGTTTCGCCTTGATCGAGTGATCGATTAAAAACAAGCCCATTGGGACCCGCCCAGGTCACATAAATTTCGCCACTGGGCCCCACTGCAGGAACCGCACCTTCAACGGTATTATCATCATCTCTGCAGTCGCCAGCAATCACGCTCACTTTATTCGGTTCTGACCAGGTATCACCGCCATCAGTCGATTTTGAAAAGAGGATAACACTCTGGCATCCAGGATCGGTGCTCATATATTTATCAAACTGAGTCCAGGTCAGGTAAATATTATTGTTGTTTCGATCGATCACACTCCACTGCTTGTCCTGAACTTTTGTTCCATTTAATCCTGTAAAAGTTCCTGCAGACCAGCTTTTACCTGCATCATTCGACTTTTGACATACAATTCGATCAATAAAATTACCCTCTCCATCCGGAGGATTAGATAAATGAAAAAAATAAAAGTTCCCCTCCTCATCAACATCAATCACAGGATCTCCCCATACGCCATAGGGCGAACTTAACTTATTGGAAGTCCAGGTATGCCCCATATCCGAACTGTAGTAATAGAGATTTAAATTTGTGGCAGCAACAAGGATGTTCGGATTGTTTGGATCCATCATAATAGAAGGTTCATTAGGCTCATGATCATCACCTACCATCACATTTTGAGCAAATACATGACTCCCCAAGAATCCTATTATCGATATAAGCAGTAAATTCCTTTTACAATTCATAATCTCATTATTAACACCAATTTTATTTGTATCTATTCAAATGCAGCTTATTTTATAAATACACTCAAGCTATTACTAATTTGTTTGTGTATCTAATGAATCATGGTAACCGAAAATTAACATTTATGTTAATATACATCAAAATAAGAGAACTAACAATACAAACAGCAAACAACCCCATACATCCCTATAAGTCAGAAGGTTTGCAAATTACATGATATGAAATTATAAATCGGGGCTATGATATTCGAATCGATCAAAAAAAATGGGAATACTAATGAAAGTCCCCATTGCGCTAAGTCTAAGGAATAAATCGCTGGATACAAAAACCGGCATTAAAGGAAAGAGGTTAAAAATAATGATGAGATTGAGGAATTGGAAAAATAAAGCTCCATAAACATCAAAAAGGCTAAGAAATTATATGAGCCAGGGGCAAATCTTACCTGCACCCCAATTAAAACCGGGATTTAAGCTAGTTTATCACAAACGCTACAATTTATTGACAGCTAGATTGAAGGCAATTCCGGAGCATCAATAAAATGTGTTTTCAAATCTTGTAATAAAGCTTCATATAAAGGGTTGCAAAATTCAGCGACGCCTTTTTCCTTCTCTGAATCCCATTTTGAAGTCCATAATACAAAAGTAGAATTATTCTCAGTAACTGGGAATACAGTCAACTCCCCTACGTATCCTTTAACATTATCCTTAGAGACAACTCCAGGTCCATCATCTATGCTATAGCTATACTTTTTTGCATGATTATCGAATGCTAATAAAGTTTCATAAAAGTTACCATTTAAAATCCTCTTAGCTCCAACTTCAAAAAAAGGTTTATCTCCTACGATTTCAACTTTAGTTATCACATTCCTGGCCCATGATAATTCATGAAAATTTCTCAAAACATCCCATACATTTTCAGCAGGGGCATCGATTACGATTGAATTATAACATCCCATTTTTAAATTTATTAATTAGTTAATAAAAATATTATTTATGCCTAATGTTCTCAGGCGTACCGGGCATTAACATCCTTTTATTCCTCCAAATTTAATTCCCGTTAAGTCTGCCATCTCTCTTTTCCAGGTGGTTATATCATTCTCATTAAACTTATTCAAATGATTGTGACCACATGCTCTTGCCATGACTTTCATTAATTCAGTAGATGCAGTAAAAAAGTTGAACAGTTGATTTGCTGACTTTTCAACATCTATTAATTTTCGTAATTCAGGTTTTTGTGTTGCAACCCCTGCTGGACAATTATTGGTATGACACATCCTTGCAGCCACACAACCTACTGCTTGTATAGCTGAATTGGCTAATGCAACACCATCTGCTCCCAAGGCCATTGCCTTTATAAAATCGTCAGGAACTCTAAGACCGCCTGTGATGATTAATGTGATATCTTTTCTGTTTATTTTATCAAGGTATTTGCGTGCCCTTGCCAATGCAGGAATGGTTGGCACTGATATATTATTTCTGAAAATTAAAGGGGCAGCACCTGTACCTCCACCTCTTCCATCCAGAATTATATAATCAGCACTCGAGTCCAAAGCAAACTGTATATCCTCTTCAATATGATTGGCTGATAATTTGAATCCAATGGGTATTCCACCGGTAATCTCTCTGACTTTGTTTGCAAAATCTTTGAAATCTTCTGCTGTGTGTAAATCATCAAAAGTTGGTGGAGAAACTGCCGGAGTTCCCTCTTTCAATTTTCGAACTTTAGCTATCTTCCCAACCACCTTATTACCCGGCAGATGACCTCCCGTTCCGGTTTTTGCTCCTTGTCCGCCTTTAAAATGAAAAGCTTGTACCCTTTTTAATTTTTCCCACTCAAAACCAAACTTCGCAGAAGCATATTCATAGAAATATTTACTATTCGCCTGCTGTTCTTCGTCTAACATGCCACCTTCCCCCGAACAAATTCCGGTCCCTGCTAATTCTGCACCCTTTGCTAGAGCTGTTTTAGCTTCCTCAGAAAGGGCTCCAAAACTCATATCAGATACAAACAGAGGCATATCCAGGCGTAATGGTTTTTTCGCATTTGGACCAATAATTAATTCTGATCCCACAGGCACATCCTCCATTAAGGGTTTTGTGGCCATTTGTGCAACTAAAAGTTGAATATCTTTCCATCGGGGTAGTTCAGGAATTGGCACACCCATGGCATCAAATTCTCCGTGATGACCAGTTTTGGAAAGACCATCTCTTGCCAAAGCTTTTATGTAAGCTAAAGTCGGTTCTTCTATAGTAGATTCTGTACTGACATGACTAGTAGAGCTGTCATTTTCTTGTGTATTATCCTCTGTCAGTGTATTGTGAGTTCCGTCACAATATGGTAGATTCTTACTTTGTTTACACATACATAAATAGGCCTCAACAGTTTCATCTACAGTGAAGCTTATGGGCTTAAAAATCGTAGATCGATGTGAACCATCACAAAATGGTTGTCCCGTTGATTCACCACAAGCACAAAAATAATTTTCTTCACCTTTTATTAACTCTACCGCTATTGGCTTTTTGCCAGCTCTCTTGGGTTCAGTCATCTTTTAATTGTTTAGTCAGGACTATTCTTCAATTTAAGAACTAATTAGCAGTTATTAAAAAAAACTATTGCGCCTGGCTCTTATTATTTCAATCCTTTTCTATACATAAGTTTCACAATTGATTTCATGACTTCTCTCTTAAATCGAAGCAGCCCATTCAAAAAAAAAGTGCAGCCTTTCAGCCACACCTTAATCTTGTATATTAATCATTTACTGGTTTCTAATATCGGGGCTAATTAGTAGCACCAGGCCATTATTCCAGTCTATCATAAACCATGGATTGGTTTTTAGTATTACATATGCCCTTCATCAAAACTGACCATCCACTGAATTCCAAATTTATCGGTAAACATACCAAAGTAGGAGCCCCAAAAGGTTTTGTCCATAGGCATAACCACCTGACCTCCCTGTGAAAGCTTGTTAAAAAAACGATCAGCATCGTCTTTACTTTTGGCTGCTATTGAGATTGAAAAATTATTCCCCTGTTTAAAACCGTCTGACCATTCACCTCCGGTGTCGCTTCCCATTAGAACGGTCTCCTTGCTGATAGGTAAAGAAACGTGCATCACTTTGTCCTTATCTTCTTCAGAGATCGGACATTTTGGGTCTTCAGGCATTTCATCAAATTTGGCGATATGAGAATATTCCCCTCCGAAAACTGATTTATAAAAGAGAAATGCTTCTTCACAATTTCCATTAAAAGCCAGATAGGTGTTAATTGTAGTCATGATACATCATTTTTTAATTATTTTGATTCAGCAAAAGCTTTAAAATTCTTTAGAAACTTACAGGTTTCTTTTTTGAACATGCCTGGCATAAAAAAACCCATTAATTTCATCATCCCGCCACACTTAAATTCATTTTTAGATTTCCATTTGGTTTGATTCTCATTTATCTCAATAAAATAGTTCTGGACTTCATTCCACACCCCCTTGGCTTCATAAGTTCCGGAAAATTCATGAGGTAAATTATTGATTGTGATGGTTTCAATCATTTCAATCTCTCGCTTCCCCATTTGATATTTCAATCTGGATTTAGCGCCGGGTTGCCCGGGTTCACCACTTACATGTTCAAAGCTAATGAGCCCGGGTTGCCAATATTTCATATTGTCCGGATTTTCAAAAAGTTCAATAACTTTGCTTCTTGGTAGGTTAATGTCAACCTCTACTTCATATTTCATTCCGATCTCATTTTATGAATAAAAACGAATAATATTTTGCACTAACAAGCGTTCATTCCACTAAAGAATGCTGTTTGTTAGAAGAGAGCCCTATTCTGATATTTTCGCCGCTTCAATTTCTTTAAAAGCAGTCATTATCGATGAATAGTCATAATAAGCGTATTCCCGAACGATTTTATTTTCAACAAATTGAAGAGCAAGATGTACCGGTACGACGAGTTCCTTATGAGTTGCAGCGACTTTTCCTTCCCAGGTTCCCCAGAAATAAACCCATTTATTGCCCTTATCATCGATTATCATCTCATAAAAGATGTCTTTATCAGAGAAACCATAAGAGGATAATTTTTGTATATCTTTTTTTAGGTTTTCCTGAAGTTCGTGCGGAGTGACCCCCACAATGCTATTGTGATAGACTTTTGCCGTATCGGCATAATGACTCGCCCATTTATCCCAATTACCATCCTGATAATCCATAACTAAGGCTTTGGTTGCATCAACTTCTGGGGAGGATTTTGTCCAGCTTTGGGCCTGGATATTTTGGCCTGCCATAAAAAGTACGATTACCAATCCAAATAAGAATAACTTTTTCATAATCTTAGTTTTAGTTTTCTATCTATTTGCACGAATACAAGCACATAGCTTTACCAATTGATCCTTATATTTTCAAGTCACATCATCAATTACTCACTCATGCATTGAAATATCAGCATCACTTAAAGCACTCAATATCAGCCTATCCAATTTATGAAAATTTGAAACACAAAGCAATTTTCGCAAGACATCTCTACCTCTCAAAATCTTGTATTGGCCATAAATACTGGAAAAAAAATCAAATTGATTTAAGAATTAGTCATTCCATGACCTTTACTGCTTGTTTGTAGTCATGGCATATACGATTTAAAACCATCAGGAAAAGAACATTAAGATATCCTAATGGTAAGTAAACCAATAAGAGACACACATCATAGAAAACCAGGAGTCTATTTAACATTTCATAAAATCTGGATAGAAAATTGTCTTTTGTTGAAGCGGAGGGTCCTTTTCTATAGCTTATACTATCATCAATTCCGGGAGATCGTATCTCTTCGGAAAAAAAGGATACAAAAATAATAAACGAAGGGTATTTTATTTGCACAAATGGCCTTCGTCTCCGGCTGAAGGTCCGTTTATTATAAAAAAAGATTCATTTTCAGGAGAAAACACTTTAGTGTAGGTGAAAAAAGGAAGATTTACCCAAAAATCTGATACTTTAACCTTCGTCAAACAGACATCTGCAGAAGTTTACCCATCCTGTTTCACCGTTCTAATAGCATCCGCTGGCAACAAAGGCTTTTTAACCATCATTGGGACACCTTCGTTTCAAGTATCAGTTATTACAGCCTCCATAAAACAGGTTTCTACCTGGGCCTATCTATCCTGAATCTCCATTTTGATAGCTTCTGCCAGAAACGAAGGTAGCAAGCGATCCATAAAAACACCTTTGTTCCATGTAGATCAGACAAAAATGCACATAGCCACCCCTTCTACACAAGTAGAAGGGGTGTTTATTGTATGTCCTTCAATACGAAGGAGCAAGATTTATAAAAAAGCAGCAAAACTGTGTCATATGTAGCTAAAAAAGATAATTGCCAGCGGCTTTAACATCAACAGCTTTGTTTTGATACAATTTGTGTGGGTTTAATTCTAATTTGAAAGGCTTCTTATAAGATTAAAGAAGAGTTCTGCCGTTGGAAGCATAGCCCTTTCATCGATATCAAAATCGGGCGTATGATGTTGCAAATCCTTCTCTTTAACTGAAGCGCCTATGCCAATAAAACAGGCTTTTCCGCCATTATTCTGTACAGCATTCATCATTGAAGTAAAATCCTCACTCCCCCTGTTGACCTCATCAGACAATATAATATCGGTGAATAAGTCTATCTTCTCTGCCTCACACTTTATCCGCTCTGCAAGATCTGCATCACCATGAGCACCGGTAGCCTCTCCCACCTTCTGTATTTCGAATGTACAATTTTGCTGTTCAGCTGAGGCCTTTATCATTTCCTCTGCTTTTTTCAAAAGCATGGTTTCTCTTTCGAGATTGTTCGCCCTGAATTCCATTTCCAAACTGGCCTGGTCTGCAATAATATTTCGTGACGTTCCACCTATAATCCGCCCCACATTTACACGAGCCAGGCCTTCACCTTCAAACTTGATATTGTGTAGACCAACAATGCAATTTGCAGCAGCCAAAACAGCATTATTCCCTTTTTCAGGGCAGATGCCCGCATGAGCCGATTTCCCAAAAAAAGTCACATCCAATTTATCTGTAGCAGCTGTCCCATTCTGAGAACAGACTATTTTACCCAAAGGCATATTGCTCCATAAATGAGCAGCTAAGAGGTAATCGACACCTTTCAGGAAACCCGATTTGACTATTGCAGCAGCACCACGCACCCCTTCCTCAGCAGGCTGAAACAAAAGGATAATCTTACCTCTTATTTGTTCTGAATGCCTTGCTATATAATGAGCCACCCCAAGGCCTATTGCGGAATGCGCATCGTGTCCACACGAATGCATAATGCCTAAATCCTCAGATACAAATCCCTGATCAAAGGGTACATGCCCCTCTTCCTTTGCTTCCTTTATAGGCAAAGCATCCATATCCACCCTTATGGCCACACTTGGCCCTTCACCACAATCCAGTATTCCGGCTACAGCCGTGCAGTTATTGGCAAAGGGCTTCATCTTTTCAGATCCATAAATGCGTTCTGCTTTTTCAAAAGCTATGCTGTTCTCCTGCTCCGAAGGCAAACCCATCAATCCTGAACCATCCATGACCTCCTTTCCTCTTTTCACCTCAAATCCCAGGCTGGCTAACTCATCCGTTATAAAGGCTGCAGTAGCATATTCCAACCATCCGGCTTCGGGATACGCATGAAAATGTCTTCTATATTCAACAATTTTGTCCTCTATAGACTTATTCATAATTCTAGTGTTATACTTAACGGATTAGAAAGTTATTCTATCACAAAGTAAACGAATCTGCTTGAATTATCCGGTGTATAACTGATATCATAATCTAAAATAAAGGTGTGCCCCAGGGGCACACCTTTATCTAACAGTTGAGTTCAATTATCTTTAAGGCAAGCTCTTAAATTTCGTCCGCATGGGCAATTGTTGTCGACGTGCTTACAACATGATCGAAACGTTTTTGTATTTCCAATACCTTATCTACAAAAATTTCAAGAGAGCCTTCTTGCTCTAAACATTCTCCTTCCCAATAAAAGGCAAAGGGTTTTTCACAATCATTGCTCACCTCAATCCAGTTATCATCTTCAGGATTAGCTTTAATCAATTGAATCCCCTTACGAGAGAAGGCTCGGCGCATAAGCACATATTCGAAACCATGCCCCTTTACTGCCAGTGTGCTATGTTGTTTATGATTCACCTGAAACAAACCCGTCTTATTATCAAAGACAATCCCCTTGTGCTGAAACATAGATTGAAAAGAGTTCTTCAAGAGTAAATCCTCAGGACTACCTGTTACTATAGGTCCTTGGGAATGTAGTAACCACAAACGATCGGCTAGCTGCAAGGCCAAATCCAAATCGTGAGTGGACATCAGTATGGCTTTGCCCGAATGATTGGCAATATCGCGAAGCAACTGCATAATTTCCACTCGGGCAGGTAAATCGAGAAAAGCAGTGGGTTCATCCAAAATGATTAAAGGGGTATCCTGTGCCAGAGCTTTGGCAATAAAAGCTTTTTGTCTTTCACCATCACTCAAAGCCGAAAGCAAACTCTCTTTTTTATGAGCAATACCACATTGCTCCATCGCTTTTTCAACAAGTTGCTTATCCTCCTGATTCAATCGTCCAAGCATGCCTGTGTGAGGACTTCTTCCATAGCTGACCAACTCTTCAACAGTAGCATTAGGCACCACAACCCTATCGGTAAGTACAACAGCAATCCGAAGAGAAAGTTCCTTTTCACTTAGTTCATTCACAAGTCGATGATCAATTAAGACTTCCCCTGCCAGCGTTGGCTGAAAACCACAAAGACTACGCATAAGAGTACTCTTTCCTGTTCCATTTGCGCCTAAAAGACAAACCAATTCGCCCTTTAACATATTGGCCTCTAAACCAGATGCGACCAATTTAGCTCGTGAACCTGTCCCGTATCCTATAGATACCTCTTTGATTTCAAGTAGACTTTCTTTCATATGATTATAATTTTAAGTTTTTGCCATATGGAAGTCGCCAATAATCATTTGTCTGTGTGTAGAAAGCTTTGTACGGGGCTCGTTTCATATGATAACAATTTGTTTCTCATTGGCCATATAGAACTTACCATATAATCATCTCCCTGTGCTTAGAAAGTTTTATACATGGACGTTTCATAATTATCGATCCAATTGGTTTTCTTTTCGTTTTTTCCAAATAACAGATATCACCACAGGAGCACCTATAAAGGCTGTGACCGAATTAATAGGCAATTCGCTTTCCATACCAGGGAGGCGTGCAATTAAATTGCACAATAAGGCTGTGGCTGCTCCCAAAATACAGGCGTTGGTAATCAGGTACAGATGATTGCTGGTTTTCGACACCAGTTTTGCCAAATGAGGCACCGCCATTCCAATAAAGATAATGGGACCACAAAAGGCCGTAACAATTGCCGTTAAAGCTCCGGCAGTAAGAATAATCAGCAAACGTGCCCTACCTATTTTCAGCCCTAAATTGCTGGCATATCGATCGCCCAAGGCCATCAGATTCAGAGATTTGCTCAGCAATAAAGACAAGAGTGCCGGCACAATGGTAAAAAAGGCAAACCAATTGGCCCGATCAACAGACATGCGACTGAAACTTCCCAAGCCCCAAATCACATAGTTGTGTACATCTTCTTCAAGACTGTAGAATTTTAGTACCCCGACAATGGAGTTTGAAAGGTAGCCAATCATAACACCGATGATGAGTACACTTAATGTACCTCCGATTTTATGGGAGATAAATAGAATCAGAGCCAAAACAGCAAATGCCCCACCCAGTGAAGCTACAATAACTGCCAGATCGCCCCACAAGCCCAATCGGGAAAATGAAAATCCCCAAACCTGACCGGCTACCAAAAGAACAAAGCCCACACCTAAACTCGCTCCTGAAGAAATACCCAATACCGAAGGACCAGCCAAAGGATTACGGAAGAGTGTTTGCATCAACAAACCAGCAACACCCAGTGCCATACCGGCTCCCAAAGCAACAATAGTTTGAGGCAAGCGGGTACGTAAAAGAATATTCTCCCAAATGATATTATCAACCCCCTTGCCCAGCAAGACATTTAGAACCTCTTGAAAAGGGATGTTTACCGAACCTAAAGCCAGGTTTAAACCAGCCAGCACAAAGAGGAGTAAAAGTGCTGCCAGAATGATAAGCGGTTTACGTAATGGACTTAAATGCATATTATATTTTTTTGTAGGCTAAAAACTGGATAGCAGCCATTGACAATCATAGATCTTGTTTTACTGTTCCCGACGAAATTATTTCAGCAACTCGTAGAATTCAGGGCGATGTTTGGGTAAGAGTTCAGGATGAAAGAAGTGGATGTAATCGGCAAGGATCACATCTGGCTTCATGGCATTTTGTTCGTAAAAGGGTTTCTCCCTGATATTACACATGATCACATTGCCCTCCTGATAAGCCTTAAAATCTCCGTAACGTGGATCCTGACTGATCAGGGCTTTTCGATCGAAACCTATGGGTTCCGGAACTAAAATTCGCCAGTAATCACATTGGGCGGCTTTGGTATATACCGTTTCAAAATCTAATGGGTAAGCTCCCTGTTTCTCATTCTCGATAATATATTGGGCACCCGCATCGCGGAAATAGTTGGCATAAAAACTCTTACCTCCGGGAACATACCAGGTACCGGAACGCATTTTACCAGAAAATACAGTGGGGCGTTTCTCAACCTTGGATGCCAGTTCTTGCAAGCTATTGTAACGCTGAGAAAGATTGTTGAATAAAGAATCAGCCTCTTTCTCTTTTCCAATAAAAGGCGCAATCATTTTTACCCATTCAGCACGCCCCAAGGGGGTTTTCTCATCGTAAGCAGCCATTGGAACCAAAGGAATCCCAAGATTTTTCAAAGCATCATAACCTCCTGATTTATATGGCGAGACGAAAATCACATCGGGATTAATTCCAGCAATCAATTCGGTATTAAAATGGCCTTCTTTCCCTACTCGCTTTACCTTACCTTCCTTTAGTCTGGCATTCATTCCCTTATTAAACAGGTGACGACTACTGTTGATCGCCACAATATCGTCGATATCTTCCAGAGCAAAGAAATAGGTCAATTGAGTTGATGAAAGACAGATGATTTTCTTACAAGGCACCGGAATGGATTGAATGTCGGACTCTGGCGCTGTACCTCCTTCTGGTACCAAAGCAAAGGCCTCATAAGCATCATTCTTTTTTCGCTTGCGATACACTTTTAACAATTGGTAATCTCCCGCATCTGACAGTTCGAAACTTTGTGCATGCTCTAGTTTTTTGGCATGTAGCTCCCTCTCTTGTCCGTTCTTTTGCTTTTTTGTATTGGTTTGTTGACAGGCAATGAAGCTCATCAAGACTAAAACTCCCAGGCATTTATACCAGTTTCCTTTTCCTTGCATTTGTTATAGCTTTATTTTTATCAAAACTCATTTAGTCAACTTCAGCATAAACTTTAGCACCAATTCGACGCCCTTGTACATCGTAGGTGTATACTCTTTTGCTGTTTTTTCTCTTTCCTGAATAATAGAAAGAGTAGAATTCGATCTTATTCCCTTTCTCATCCAATACATATTTCGAAAGCTTTATCAGGCGATTCTCTTTGTTATAAGTCTCCTTTTCAAAGCTATTGTTCTGGAAGCGGTACTTGTAGTTATATTGACTGATGATCTCCCCCTTGGCATTGGAACTGATCATTTCCTTAACATCACCTTTTTCATTATATTTGTAATGGCTTGTTTTTAATAGCTCACCTTTAGAATAATATTCTGTTCGCTTACTCTTCCCTATTGCGTTGTTCAAATAGGTCTTGCCCGTTTGAATGTGCTTTCCAAAGTCATTTTTCTTACTTCTTATCTTGAGCTTATTTTCATCATACTCGTACTCATATACAGCCAACAGGCTGCTATCAGCCAAACGTTTTTCAGTTCTGATCTTATTCCCGTTCTTATCGTAAAGGTATTTTACACTTTTAAGCAGATTGCCCAGAGTATCGAAAGTCAACTTTCCGGATTTATTTCCCTCTTTATCGTAAGTGTATTCCCGCGTACCTGTAAGTTTATACTCATTCATCTCCTGTGCTTTTAGTCCAAAAGTCAATAGTATTATAGTGATAAGCAATCCTGTTTTCATGCGAATTTTCTCCTTTTTTTTCTCTTGTTTCTTCTAATCCACTTTATTCCCAAAACCAAACCTGATAGACTAAGCAGAGTTCCTCCAATAGATAGAATAATCAGTAGGCTTTTTCGCAACCAGTCATGCTGTTTTAGGAAAGGAAAATCAAGAGTATGTAAAGATCGATATAACCAGCGGCGCCATCTGTCATTGGTATTATAACTTTTCACCACTGATCCTGTTTGGGAATTGATATACATACTTGTACAATCCTTGTCCTCAAGATTTAATAACCAAACTGGCAAAGGACGTTCCCACATGCCTGACTTTTGATAATAGGCATCAAATTCTGTCAACTTTTCTAATTCGTAATCAAATTTTCCATAAACTTGCTTACGCCATGATTCAATTTCAGCTTCTGAATATTTTAATTTTCTCTGGATTCCCTCATCACCTAAAGTATAAACCTCTGCTTGTTCAAAATGATCACGGTAGACCCAATAACATGCTTGATTCATTACAGTCTTTAATGCCACTTTCCTGATAGGTTCATTGCCTTCAATAGCCGTCCATAAATCTGAAAAATTCACATTGGCATGTTGCTTGATATTAAGCTTTTGATTCCAGGTCTTTTTCGCAGATTTCTTAGCGTATACCGCTACCATCCAATTGGGAATATCAGTAAGCGAGACCAATCCACTTAAAATGAAAGTGAATACAAACAGGCCAAAAACAAAGCCTGTAATATGGTGCCACTTGTGCCAAAATTTTCGATAGGGACTGTATCGGATTAAACTTTCATTCTTTCTCTTTCTTCTTAATCGAATAAAGCCAGCAATTAGTCCAGATAAACTAACAATGAGACCTATGGTAGAAATCCATATTAAAACATTTCGCCACAAACCAAGCTTTAAGCGCAGCGATTTAAAGTAAATCCAATGAGGAATAGCACCCACGCGGGCTGCCCATCGGCTTTTACGTTTGGTTTCCTGAACAATGGTTCCCGATTTAGCGGAAATATAAATGCGTGTATGCTCGTCATCATCCATAGTGCATTTATAAAAAGGAAGTAATGATCGGTAATAAGACCAGGGCATCCATTGATCTAACTCTTTAATTTTTTCTACAGATACAAGCTTGGCACCTGAAAAATCTTCAGCGAGATTTATGGCTTCTTGTTCTGTTGGCAAATCACATTCTTTTAATGTAATCGCATCGTATACTTTTTGGGCCTTTCTTCCTTTATAAACACGGTATACAGGACGGCCATTCAATTTTTCAAGTTCTACTTTTCCTGAAAAAGTTTGAGGAGGGGCTTGAATGGAATCAAAATCAGACTGATTTAAAGTAGATAAGTGCATGAATCTTTCCTTACGAGATGCGTGAGGAAAGCCTGCATAAATCAATACAAAGCCTGATAAAAACCAAATCACAAACATCAGGCTAAGAAACGTACCTAATAGATTATGGATTTGAATAATGGTATTTTTTAATCTGCTCATGATAGGGTCCTAAAAATTGCCAAAGGGCAAATCCCCTGTTTTTGAAATTTCTAATTTTAAACAGTTTAGGGGATTTGCCTTTTTGCAAATAAATGTGGTTCTATTTTGCAAAACGAATATTCAAACCAAGGAAGAAAGTTCTACCCGGATTGATGGTGCCATAATGCACACCAAATGGTCTATCATCCACATAATCGAAAATATTATCGATACCAGCAGTCGCTTCCAGATTAAAAGCGCCAACCTGAGCAAAACGGTGAGTTGTAGTCAACTTCCAAAGGTTATAGCCTTTACCATCTCTCTCTTCATAGAATTTTTCATCCTGAATTCGACCAAGCAAACTCACATTTAAGCTATAATCTTTCCAAGTGCGGTCGTATAACAATCGGAAATTAGCATAGTTTTGAGCGACTCCCTCTAAACGAATATCTTCACTCTCATTTTGAGCATCAACATAGCTGTATCCACCACCTACAGTAAAGCCAGCTCCCAATCGATAATTAAATAGGAAATCAATCCCTTGGCTTTGGGCTTCACCAATATTGTAATGCTCCTTTGTACTTTTAATTCCGTTGGCCTTATCGGCTTCACTTGTTTCTATCGACTGATAATTAATCATATCCTTAACATCATTACGATATGCCGATAAACTGAATGACATTTTTTTATTGATGTACTCTACAGAAGCTGAATAATAATCGGAGGTTTGAGGATCAAGGTTGGTATTTCCCAAATAAAGCTTGCCTCTTTTTTCGTAGTGATAATAAAGCTCTTTCATAGTAGGCGCTTTAAAACCTTTAGCGTAAGTCGCTCTGAAATTAAAATCTTTCAACTTATACAAGGCAGATAGTTTTGGAGTAAATGAATTACCAAACTCTTCATGTTTCACATATCTCACACCAGCTACCAAACTCAAATTCTCAATCACGTTGATTTCGTCCTGAGCAAAAACCGAATATGTATAAGCATCAACTTTATCTGCTTTTAATCGGCCTTCTGATTCAAGTTTTTCAGACACAAACTCGGTACCCAAGCTTACCTTATGAGCATTACTTAAGTTGAAAATGTATTTTAAATTGACATCTTCTCTTTTCTGATCGGTATTGAGAATTTTTTCTCCCGTCACAAAATCCTTATAATCCTGATTGTATTTGTAATAATATTTAAAACGATCAGAATTATAATCCAAAGTAATAAAGTCAGTATTGTTCAAGATGTACTTGGCACCAGCCGAATAACCTAAATCTTCGTAGAAATAGCCATATTTCTTAACACTTATAGGTGTCGTCACATCCTTTTCGTACTTCGATCCCATTAAATAAACACTCACTTTATCTGTCAAATCATAGTCCAGCTTCTGACTGATGATATAATCTTCGTAGGCATTCATCACTTTAGCATCAGTAGCTACAAGCACATCGTCAGAAGGATCAGTGTTATCCATATCGTCATCAATCTCCATCTTACTTAACTGCCAACCATCAGATTCCTTACGAGAATAGTTAGTAGTTGATGAAAATCGACCCAAATTCAAATGCAGATTATTATTTTGTTGCCAGCTGCCATTCTCACTAAAACGTGAGTTGTTCTCAACCATTATTTTTTGTCTGGAGTCTTTGGTAATCACATTAATAACACCAGCAATGGCCTCAGAACCATAAAGTGACGAGGAAGCACCTTTTACAACTTCTATCCTTTCAATATTATCAGGGTTGATACGATTCAGATCGTTGTGACCACCAATATCGCCATACATTCTTTTACCATTTACCAGAATCAGGATATAATCATTTCCCAGGCCATTCAATTGCATAAAAGACCCCATCACATTAGGTGAAAAATCGAAGGAAGGACTGATGCCCGCCATCAAATCGGTAAAACTAGATACTGAAACTCCTTGCACTAATTTCTTAGATATCAACTCGGTTTGTACCGGAGCCGTTTTTAAATGATGAGCTGTTCCTGTTCCGGTTACAACCACCTCTCCAAGTGCACTTTCCGACTCTTGCAATTGAAAATCTATTGTCAGATCATCAGAATTAATGTCAATATTTTCTTTAACACGACTATAGCCTGAATAAGAAACAATCACTTCATATTCACCTGGCTTTACTTTAGAGATATTGAAAATTCCATCAGCGTTGGTAGCAGTACCAATAGTAGTTCCCTTAAAATAGACACTAGCTCCAATAAGGGGATCGTTTGAATCTTTTGCTTTTACTTGTCCCGAAAAGCTAACTGATTGTGCAAACAAAGTCTGAACTGTAAGCATCAACATACAGATCAGAGATAAATTCATTCTTAACATGGTTTAATTATTTTTTCCATAAAAAAATTACACCTTGCAACCAGAACACTAGTAAAATAAGCGATCTAAAAAAAATAAATGCAGAACACGCGCGCCAAGTTCTAACATATACTTCGTTTCCCGGAAGCAAAATGCTAATAGTTTTCATCTGGCAGGTTTCCTGACTTTTCCCGGTTTTTACGGCCTTCCCATCCGCCTGAGGCGGACAGTGGCTTGTGGTGTAAAAACCATGCTTTGCATATGCAAAACGAGAATTACAGTAGCGGGTACTGTTCCGGATTTTAACCGGATTCCCTTTTATGAAGATCATAGAAAATGATCCCCATCACCAAAATCGATGCAAATATATAATGTTTTATTAAATGATTGTGAATAATATATCCCTAAAAATATTTTCTATTAATGTTTTTAAACTACTTATAACAATATAAAACAAGGCAGCTTCATTAAAAGAAACTGCCTTGATATAACATTTAGAAAAATAACCTGTTATAATTTTGCTTTAGCCTCATCCAGGTGAGATAACCAAATAGCATTAATTTCATTATAATCTCCTAAACCTTTCATTACATCTGTCACCTTGTAACCTGCAGTTACCAATCTTTCTCTCCACGATTGCTCAGCAGGATCGCTCTCTCCTGTATCAGCATTCATATCATTATTAGCATGATCACCAGCAATTGACATCAAAGGTGAAATAGTCACATTTTTAGATTTTAATTCTAATGCTGAAAGCTTCGTAAGAATACCTCCGATTGAAGTTTCCCCTTTATCGAATCCAATACCTTCAACTGTTCCAATAAAGAAATTAGAGTACAATTTCTTCAGTTCAACTTCCAATTCAGCATATTTCTTATCGTTTTCGTGCGGTGTACCGTGTCCCATTAAAAGTACAGGCTCACCTGCTGCTACTTGAGCTGAAAATTTATCAGCTAACGCTTTAGCGACAGCAACTAAATCTTCGTTACTGTTTAATAGTGGCTTACCCACAGATATTTCAACACCTTCATGTAAAGCTTCAATTTCTTCAACCGTTTCCAGCATTTCATCAAATTCTTCTCCAGGAATAACATGCAACGACTGAACAGAAATTTTTCCATACCCTTCTTCAATCATAAGCTTCAAAGCTTCTTCAGGCGTATCGTTATCGATGATTTTTCCTTTTAATGAACCTTCTCCATTTCCTTGGCGAAGTTTGTTAAGAATAATGTCTGATGTATATCCCCAACGAATTTCCTCACCTGCAAACTTAGTTTTTGCACTTTTGTCGATGCCTTCAAAAGTCGCTTGAGGTGCTTCGTAACTTGAACCAAAAGTAACTAACAGGATTCCTTCTTTGTCACCAACTTTGATTTCGTTGTTGTCATCATCTTTATCGCAAGATGTAAATAATAGTGCAGCTGCACTTACTGTCAAAAATAAATTTCTGATACTAAACATGATATAAAATTTATAAAGGTTTGTTTGGAACTATAGTTTTCTATAGTTGATTATTTAGTTTTATTTGAAAAATTGAGTTTGATACCTGCGAATAGAGTTCTTCCCGGATTTAATGTACCGTAATGAGAACCATAAGGGCTGTCGTCCACATAGTCGAAAAGATTATCTACACCTCCAGAAATTGACAGATTGATTTTTTTGATATTTCGGAGCTTATAATTTGCAGTAAACTTCCATAGTTGGTAGGCTTTAGCATAGCTTCTCTTCAGATCTTCTTCCAGATAAAATCTATCGGATTTATATACGCCTGACACGTTCAGATTTAGACTTTTTGAGTGCCATCTTTTGGTCCACGAAGCTTTAAAATTGGCACTATGTTCTGATACACCATTTAATCTGATGTCCTGAGTAAGGTTTCTTGCATCAACATAACTATACCCAGTATTAATAGAGATTTGAGAGGATAGTTTGTATCTAATTTGATAATCTATTCCGCAAGTGCGGGCATCATCAATATTATACCGTTTTTTAGTCTCTTCAATTCCCCTTCTGGCATGATTATATTCTGTTGGGATAATACGATAATCAATCATATCGTAAACCCTGTTAAAATATAAATTGATATTGGTCTGAAGTTTTTGATGCTTATATTCTGTAGACAGTGAGAAGTAATGAGAGCGTTGAGGTTTTAAATCTTCATTTCCCAAATATAGGCGATGCATTCCCATTCTTTCCGTCTCGTAATAGTAGTAGAGTTCTTTTAGCGTTGGACTTTTAAAACCATTTGAATAAGTAAAACGATATGTAAATCGCTTCACTTTATACATGGCTGAAATTTTTGGCGTCAAGGAGAATCCAGCTATGTCGTGATAAAGCGCTCTAACACCACCTACCAAATCAATTTTGTTGCCAATTTTAAGTTCATCCTGCCCATAAACAGAATAGGTTGTGGCATTTACATCGGGTTGAGTTAACCTGTATTGAGCTTCTAAATTATTTCTTAAAACATCTGCTCCTAAGCTTAGTTTATTGTTTTTATTGACATGAAACACAGCTTTTGCCTGAGCATTAATTGTTATTTGTTCTGAGTTCTTAAATCTATCGCTAGGGTAATAGGTGGCCTTAATCACCTCAGTATTGGTGATGTAGGTTTCATTAAACTTATATGGATATTCTGTGTAATAAAGGTAGTCGCCGAAATTGATATTAAAATCGATATAATTATTATTCTTCAACTTGTAATTGCCACCAAAATCAACACTTCTATTGTTGTAATAGTAGTTATGCATTCTTCCTTTAAAAGGAAAATATAAGGTCTTCTCATACCATGAAAGGTCTGCATTTAAGCTCAGTTTTTTATTGACATCATATTCAAAATTTTGACTTATGGTGTAAGCTCTGCTTTTATTTACCGGTTTATCGTAGGTTGGAACAAGATATGGCAAGTCATGGTTACTCTCCCATTTCGTGTTGTATTTCAGACTGTTTAACTGCCAACCATCTGTTTGTTTATAGGAATAAGTCGTTTTAGATTGCAATTTGTTTTTACGGAAGGATAATGAATTAAACTGTTTTAATTCTCCGTGAGCTCCAATTCTTGTATTACTGTTAAGCTCGAATTTTTGCTTACTTTTCTTTGTGATGATGTTGATTACACCGGCAATGGCATCGGAACCATATAAGGTTGAGGAGGCTCCTTTTATGATTTCAACCTGTTTAATATTATCAAAATCAATTCGGTTTAAATCTGTATAACCTCCAACACCACCAGTTAGTCTTTTTCCATTCAGTAAAACCAGCACATAATCTTTACCAAGACCATTAAGTTTGATATTGGTTCCCATCGAACTGGAAGTATAATCAAAGGAAGAAGAGATGTTTGAGATAATTTCCTCAAGATTTCGTCCACTTATTTCTTCAATATCTTTCTTGGTAATAATTTCTGTTTGAACCGGAACATCATCAAGTTTGTAATGTGTCCCTGTCCCTGTAATAACAACCTCACCTAGCGCATTGGGAGTTTCTTCCAAATCGAAGTTTATGATATTCTCACCTTCTTTCAGACTAATAGCTTTATGTGCTGTTTTGTAGCCTGAGAAAGAAACAACTAGCGTGTATTGGCCAATTTTCAAGTTTTTTATCTGGTAATCCCCCTTGGAGTTACTCGCACAACCATGGGTACTCCCTTCGATATAAACACTTGCACCACAAAGCTCAGCACCACTTCCTTTTTCTTTTACATGACCCAACAAACGGGCAGTTTGAGCCGAAAGAGATTGAGTAAACAAAAATATGAGACCAATTAGAAAGACATTCTTCAGTTGCATGATTGTGTTATTATTAATTAATATCACAGTTTGCCACCAGCTGTATGAATACAGACATTGAATTAGAATAAATACCGAACACGCACGAGAGTTCAATACATATACTTCGTTTCCCGGAAGCAAAATGTTTTAAGTTGCGATTTGGCAGGTCTCCTGACTTTTCTCAATTTTTACAGCCTTCCCCCCATTACTGAGAGTGGCTTGTGGTGTAAAAACTATGCTTTGCAAATTGCAAAACGAGAATTACAGTAGCGGGTACTGTCCCGGATTCTCACCGGGTTCCCTTTTCATTCCCTTAGGCGATTGCCCAAGTAGAACACCAAAACTGGCGCAAATATAGAAAGTTTTTTTCGACGAAAAATCGATTTCTGATGTAATATAATTTATTTTATCGTGTTCTTAAACACACAAAGGAAGAATTTGAACACGAAAACATTCATACAAACAATGCTATCTCACGTCACACTCCAATAACACAAAGAATTAATAATGTGAGTATTAAAATACTTAAGCTTTATCATTACCACACAGTATTTCCTTTACATCATATTTTTTTCAAACAATATTTTATTTATGAGGAATAACATAACGAAAAGCACATTTTCATTGTTTTAGCTGACCTATCTTAGAAGAAAGTGAGAATAATTAGACTTCCCTTTTCTCGCAAGGGATAGTAAAATAGAAGCTGGTACCTTTACCCAATTCACTTTCGCACCAAATGGCACCGAAATTCTTTTGGATAAATTCATGGCATAGAATCAGCCCCAGGCCAGTGCCTTTTTCTCCCGATGTACCTGTTGTTTTGTACTTCACATCAATACGGAAGAGCTTCGCCAGATTCTCCGGTGAGATTCCAACTCCCTGATCCTTCACTTCTACCTCAAGAAACTTCTCTTCCTCCCTCACGCAGACCTCAACTTCTTTTCCCGAATCGGTGAACTTTACAGCATTGTTAATCAGATTTCGTAAAACAGTATTAATCATCTGCGGATCAGCATAAGCAGTACAAATATCTTTCACACTGCTTCTTAAACGTATCCCTTTCTTCTCAGCAGGAATTCGATGCAGATTGATATTTTCCTGGATCTGTGTTGAAAGGTCGAATTGAGTAGGCGCATACTCAATACGTCCACTTTGGGATTTGGACCAGGTAAGCAAATTCTCAAGCAAATTGTATATTAACTCAGCAGAATGGTGTATGCGTTTCAAAGCGATAAGCTTGTCCTCTTCCTCCAGGTTTTGGTAATTCTGATCTACAACCTGACTTAAGGAGTAAAGGCTTGAGAAAGGATTCTTCAAGTCGTGAGCCAGGATAGAAAAGAATTTATCCTTGGTAGCATTCAGCTCATTCAACTCTTCCTTTTGCTGACGCAATCGCTGCTCGGCTTCCTTCCGTTCGGTTATGTGGCGGGAAACAATGGTAATGCCCGTAAGATCCCCCTGAGCATTACGACGCGGGCTGATTTTGGCATTAAACCAGCACATGCCCTCCTGATTGACACAATAATCGAACTCATGTACATTATCACTCTGTTGAAGCTGATCAAAGGCAGTCTTCAGCTCTTCCACAACCTGAGGTGGAAAACCGACTTCATTGTAATGTTTATGAAGGAAGAACTGAGGGTTCTCGTATATAGGATCCTGATTACCTGGATTGTAAAACTCCTGAAACACCCCATCACGATCGAGAACAAAGACCAGATCGTTAAGGGACGAGATGGTCGATTTCAATTTCTCTTCACTCTCCTCCACAAGCTCCTTTTGTAAGGCTATTTCGGTAGTTCGCTCCCGTATTCGCTCTTCAAGAATTCGTTTTTCTTTGTTCAAATTTCGCTCCCTTAACTTAATAATCCCCACAACCAGTAGAAGTCCAAAGAGGATATAGCCTGTATAGGCATAATTACTTTGCCACCAGGGTGGCAAAATTCGAATTTCGAGCCGGGTGGGAATTTCATTCCAAATGCCATCATTATTGGTTCCCTTAACCAGAAAAGTATAATGTCCACAGGGCAGATTAGTAAAATGTACAAAATGACGATTGCCTACCTCGACCCACTCGTCTCTAAGGCCCTCCATTTTGTATGCATATTGGTTTTTGAAGGGCTTGGTGTAATCTAAAGCAGCAAATTCAATTGTGAAGGAGTAATCCTTGTAGGAAAGCTCAATCCTGTCGGAATAAACATTGAGTTTTTGCTTTCTGCCTTCACTTTCCTTGGTAATAGAGGTGATCACCACGGGTGGAATAAAGCTATTATCTTCTAAGGAATCCGGGTGAAAAGAAATCAAGCCATCCATACCTCCAAAAAACACATGCCCTTCATCATCCTGATATACAGCTTTCAAATTGAATTCACCTCCCTGAAGGCCCTCATTGATAGAATAGGATTTAAACTCTTTAGTCTCAGAATTGAGCATGGCCAGTCCACTTCCGGTAGAGAACCAAAGATTCTGGTTCTTGTCCTCAATAATATCGTAAATGATATTGCTAGGCAAGCCATCCTTCATGGAATAATAGGTGAATAGGGAATCTTGTTTGTTGAACTGATTCACACCGGTACTGGTCCCGATCCAAATATCACCCCTATAATCCTCACAAAGAGAGATGGTAAAGTCATCACAGAGCGTGTTACTGTTTTCGTTATCGTGTGAATAATGAAGCATTTTGTTCTCATGGGAAAGGTAACAATCCATACCGTCCATGGTAGCAATCCAGACATTACCATCTTTGTCTTCCAAAGTGGAATAAACCAGGTTGCTACTGATGTCGTAAGGCTCCTCTGCTCCCGACCGGTAGTGAGTTCTTTTCTTTGTTCTTGGGTCAAAGACACAGATACCGTTTCCGGATCCAATCCAGATTTTCCCATCAGAGTTTTCAGATATACAATAGACACGGTTATTGGCAAAAAAATCAGTCGTATCAAGTCCAAAATACTCATCGAAAGGCGTGAAACTTTGTCGCTCTTTGTTAAAGATACTAACCCCGTTGCGGGTACCCATCCAAATCCTGGACTGACTGTCTTCGAACAAAACATGAACATGATTGTTTGGAATGTTACGATCCCCCTCAAATTCGGAAGAATAGTGCAGCATTTCTTTAGATTCGGGATTAAAAATATTCAAGCCCTTACCCCAGTTTCCCACCCAAAGTCGTTTGTCCTCATCGATATAAACCGATCCGATAATATTATCTAGCAGATCAATGGAATTGGGATCATCAGTTTTCTTGTAACTGCGAAACTTCTTCGGTTTCAGATCTGTTCTGTCGATACCGGCAATCGTGCCAATCCAGAGATTGTGGGATCTGTCCTCTAACAGCGAATACACGATATCATGACCAATATAGTCCTCATAGTTGGGACCGCTTCTAAAAAGTGTCAACTCAAAATTTCCGGTATTCCAACTCCAATCCATGCGATTGAGGCCTCCCTCCTCAGTTCCAATCCAATATGCACCATAGCTGTCCTGTATAATCGAACGGATGTAATTATGACTAAGCGTGTTACCTTGTTTGGCTTCTTGCTTAAAGCGGATAAAGCGTTGGGATTGGGTATTATAGAAATTAAGGCCATTTTCCGTTCCAATCAGAATATTCCCAATCATATCTTCATAAAGAGCCGTAATATGGTTATTGGAAATGGAATGGGGATCAGATGTCTCATGTCTATAGTTGGTAAAGCTTTTCTTCTCAGGATCAAAAACACTCAGCCCGTCTGAGGAGCCCAGCCAAATCATCCCCTGTCTGCTTTTAAGAATCGGAAAACCAATATCGTGAAGAGCCCCATCGTATTGCAGGTTATTGGTAAAGCTTTCCAGGCTGTCTGTTCGATAATTGTATCTCGATAAAACCGGAGGAATATTAATGTAAATGAAGTTGTCATCAGCCATAATACCATACACAAAATCATCAGGTACAATGGAATCGTTCACTTTGTGAGGAATAGGGGTAAAACTGCCGGATTTCTTGTCATAACGATTCAGGCCCTCTTTAGTCCCCAACCAGATGTACCCCTTAGAGTCTTCGGTAATATCGAATATCCAGTTGTTGGAAAGAGATTGTTTGTCCGTCGGATCATAAAAAAAGCTTTCAAAGCTATAACCATCAAACTTATTCAGTCCGTTCTGGGTGGCAAACCAGAGATAAGCTTCAGAATCCTGAAATATGCATTTAATTTCACTTTGAGAGATCCCATCCTCTACCCCATAGTGCTTAAAAGTAATCAATTGAGCATGAGTGTTTGGGGCATTACACAATAGAGAACCGCAGAAAAAGAGGATTATGAAGATTCGGAAATTCATCAGGTCTTTTAGGGTGAATATTTTGCATTAGTAATTTACGCCTTTTTTCCGATTCTTTGAAAAGCAGAAATTATTAATTATAATGAAATATTCAAACCTCCTTCATTCACCCATAAATTCAAAACATGAATTTAGAACCACACAGGTAATTATTTAAACGTGTCTCTTACAGCCCTATACCTCTTCATGAAATTCAATTATCAATATTCATTGCATATTTATTAAAATGCTTCTGTATTAAGACCATTAATTTCTCTTTAAAAATAGGCTTTGAGATATAGTCATTACAACCTGCTTCTATCACCTTATCTCTATCGCCTACCAGTCCAAAAGCTGTCTGTGCAATTATAATAACATCATTATTCAGTTGTCGGATTTGTCGGGTTGCCTCATACCCATTCATTTTGGGCATCTTCATATCCATCATAATCAAATCTAGATCTTGATTTTCACGAACAATAGCCAAGGCTTCATTTCCATTTTTAGCCAGGAATATTTCCTTGCTTAATGGCTCTATAAGTATTTCAATAAAATTCATTGATGTTGGATCATCTTCTACAATTAAGACTTTAAGCTTCTTAACATATTGTATTTCTTTATGATCTGGCACCATATTTACGCTGACATTTTCTTCCTCTATTGCTGTCACAAATGGAATCGTGAAACAAAATTTGGATCCTTTGCCTGGCTCACTTTCTACCCTAATATGTCCGCCCAATAACTCGACATAAGCTTTTGAAATGGACAAGCCCAAACCAGCTCCCTCGAAAGCTCTTGCATCACCAATATCGGCCTGAATAAAACGGTCAAAAATTGCCTGCTGTCTGCCTTTTGGTATCCCAATACCGGTGTCCTTCACACAAAATTCCAGAAAATCTCCTTTCTTTTCACAACAGATTTCAATATGCCCTGTATCGGTATATTTTAAGGCATTTTTAACAAGATTTGTAAGAATCGCATATACTTTTTCCCGGTCAGTTTTAACAATAGATTCTGACTGGGATAAAGGATTCTTTAAAACCAATTGAATATTTTTTCTTTCCGCTTCAGTTTTAAAAAAACTGTGAACGTATTCAATTTGTTCTTTCATGTTGGTTTCCGAGATCAGGACTTCCATCTGCCCTGATTCTACTTTAGATATATCAATTAGGTCATTAATGATATTAAGCATCCGAATTCCGCTTTGCTCGATAAGCTCGATACATTCATTTTGTTCATCTCCGCTTAGAACACCTTTTTTCAGAAGATCAGCAAAGCCCAGAATACCATTCATAGGCGTCCGAATTTCATGGCTCATATTAGCCAGGAAAGCAGATTTTAAACGGTCGCTTTCTTCGGCTTTTTCTTTGGCTTTAACTAAAGCATTTTCGATTTCTTTTCGTTTAGTGATGTCACGGGAAACTGCTGTTAAACCCGAATATGCACCGTTCTCAAACATTGGAGATAGTTTTATCGAATACCATTTCCTCGCATGCTTCAAATCGATATGATACTCAAACTCTTCTGTGTCTCCAGCCTTCACTTTTGGTAAAACCTCCTGAAAGGATTCTACAATATGAGGCGGTAAAATCTCGGAAATATTTTGACCCATAGCCTGATTAGCCGGCACATATAATTCATCAGGATCTCCCTGAATAAAAGTAAAGCTGTTTTCTTTGTCAAGAACAAAAATTAAATCATCCATAGCGTTTAAAACGCTACGAAATTTTTCTTCACTTTTTCTTAAATTATCCTCTGCTTGCTCTCTTCTCTCAATTTCATTGGACTGTATAAGAACTTTTCCCAAATGAAATACAACAGCTTTTAATTCTTTAACAAAGAAATCATCAAAGGCCCTTTTTCTGCCTAAAATTAAGATTCCGTAACCGTACAAACAAAAACCGTAATAATAGAAGCCATTATAAAAGAAATGAGGGCATTTCTCTCCCTCTTTTAGCTTCTGAGAAGAAAAGAAGTCTTTAATCCTTGCCCAATCATCAGATTTACCCGCGACATAAGGGATGACCGTCAACTCCTTCAACTCATCACCCGCTTTTTTCAAAACACCCGCTAAAGAACAATTCAGCTTTCGCAAGTAAAGAGGCAAACTCTTTTGTAATATTAAATGTTCTTTATTTTCAACGCTAACACTAAAAACGAGCTCTAAAAAAACCTCAGTTGTTAAACTCTTATCTACCATATCCCTAAAACGATTGTCTTGTTGTATATCTCTAAAAATGACTCGCCTGCATTCGCAATTTCACCAATCGTTAAAACGCCTGAAACTTTCTTGTTGGGAGCAACAGCCTCCAACTCTTTTTTATAAGTTTCTTTCATAAATAAAACTCTTGATATGCAATCAATACAGAATGAGGTTTCACAATCCATCCCCTCTTTCAGTTTAGATTTTGCAAGCTCTTTGGCTTTTGAAGCTCCCTCCAAAAGTGATGCTATATCGCCATGAAGCACCTTAACATATTCTCCCTCAGAAATACTATCAATAAAATGAATCGTATTATTCGTGACCATAAAAGGATCTCTAACCACGCTCTCAGCATCTATTTTCTCTATTCCCAGGGGATATGATTTCGCAATGTCGTAAAAATTTTCTGAATTAAATCTCATCCCAGAGTGTGCCTCAACAATTTCTTTATAAACCTCAAAAGCGGGTTTCCAATTGATGCTTTCCAATTGATTTTTATTCGCCTCAGTAACCTTTAAGCCTTCCGAAATAGCATACCAACCGTGTGCGACACCTAAAGTGATTTTTTTATTTCCCCAACCAATGACAGCTGCATTTTCATGCATACCCTGATTAGAGATAATACAAGGGAAAGGTTCGAATCGTAAAGAACCTGCTCCACCACCTATATATGTGGGATTAATTCCAAAGAAATTAAACAAAGTCTCAATAAACATCCCTTTGCTTTGGCTCAATGCATCGGCAAAAACAAATAAGGAGCTTGAGGGATTCATTGAATCAACCTGCACCCTTTCAAGCTGATTAAAATAATCCTCTGAGTTTCCTGACAGATCAAAAACCTGGGTTTTTAGTTCAAAAGACAATGGCAGCAATAATACACCGCTATTTTTACGTTCTCCCTCAAAAATCAGTTCTGGAAAGACACCACCAATAAGCGGTTTTTTTATGTGAGCAAGAAGGGGTGAAAGTAATTCGTTGGGAAGGTGGTCTTCATATGCCATCAGAAACAAAACTGATTTCACATGACTATCCACTTCTAATTCAGAAAGATGATTCTCAAGCGATGAGGTCTCTTGAGCTGCAATATAAATAGATCTCATATTTTATATAAATATTATCGAGCTGATCAACTCGTAAGTTCTACAACAAATACCATGTCTCATTACCAGTCCTTTACGTCTCACATGAAGACCAAATCCGATTTAACCATATCAACAAAAGGACTAGTCTTAAAATTAACAATAATATTTGACTATAGAAATAAAATTATGAAAAACACTTGATCTGACTTACTAAACAAACTATTTATATCACTATTACCTATCTAAAACAATCACTAATTTTGATCATGCCTTAAGTGGTCCCACAACTTGCAGAAATGGCAATCAAGAATAAAGGTGCAGTCTTTCGCCCACACCTTAGTCACAAAAAAATTAATTTATCATACTGCTGGAAACATTATTTATCAGGGGATTCCTTTTTATCCGTTAATTCAAATGATTCAATCTTGTCTGAGGCTAATTTCACGGCCTTAAAAGCAAATTCTTCACTTCGCTTGTCCAAATAGCCCCCTAACTGTTTAAGGTTCTTATTCCTAACATTTTCAGCTTCACTAATTATTCCTTGCTGAGCTTTTATCTCCTCTTCTTCAAACTGATTCCGCAGTTCCATCCAGTCTCTCATTTTCAGGAGATATTCTGACCTGCTTAAATCTCCAAGCTTTTTATAAACCCAAAATGCAGAATTGACATCAAATTCTGAAGGAGCTAAATCAAATCCTGATGGAATGCTATGACTTCCAAAATAAACAGGAGTATAAACAGCAGTAAATGGCGAGCTTAATCCAGTCCAGAGAACACAACCATAGTCTACAGGTTTGCCGGGAGAAAGCGTTATAACATTGGTATGCACACAATTCCAAACTGCAATTGATCTTTCAGGCTTATCTAAATTATCTTTCTTTAAGATGTCAAAAGGTGTTCCGGAATAACAATCCCGAAGAATAGAAAAACATTTTTGCAAACCAATTTTTTTTTCCGGCTTGATAAAAAGAGGAAATTCTTCTTGCTCGGAAGAAACGTGCATCGAAGGATTCAGGATATCGACAGCTCTCCAAACTCGCCTGGTGTTATAGTAATTGTTACCCATTTTTTCTTTCACACCATTACCAAAGCAATCACGAAAGTTAAAAGTTCGGGTTGATTCATCCCCGGATTCATATGCTTCGTATAGAGCTATCAGCCAGGGTGAGCAAATATAATTGGTCGTATCTTTACAATTGATTTCACTTATCCGGTAACTATTAGCCGCTACTAAGTATGAGTCATCTGGAATACGAACTGCAGCCCAGGCACGTCCACCACTTGCTTCCATATACCATATTTCACTTGTATCGGCAACACCTACCCCATTGGGATATTTAATGCCATATTCATTGTATAGTTCACCTATGATTTTCACACATTCACGTGCTGTTTTAGCATGTTGCAATGCAAAATACCTCACGCCACCACCTAAACCAGAAGGCACAAGAGGATCAAGCTTTCTTGCCTTGCTATTTCTATCCCGTTTTAAAGCTAAACCTCCTGCAATGGCAACACCATGCTTATTTATTGCCACAGCATCTCCTTCGGCAAAACCAATGTTTGTTTGAAGCACCAGCATTTCGTAATTCTGATCAAAGGAAAATGTACTGTCAGGAAGGATATCTATTTTTTCATCTGCAGGAACTCTTTTGAGCATAGAGGCTTCAATACCTGACAAATCATTATTGTGAGCCAGTAAAACTTGTCCATTTGATGAAGCATTTTTTCCAACCATCAGTAGAAAGCATTCTTTTTGCTGAGAGAAAAGTACAACAGGAAAAAACAGGCTAATTACCAGTAAAAATTTGATATGAATAAAACATCTCTTGCACATATATAACCTCCTATTTTGACTATGAATTTAACGAAAATCCACTTAATTCTCAAAAGGAAAACCCTTAAGCCCGATAATATCAACCCGAATAATCTCCGGATTCCAAAAGCAAGACTCAAACATAATTTGGAGCTATATACATGATGTCTACAATCCTGTGTCAAAATTACAACTAATGACATAAAAATCATATTTTTTGCAACCCAGTTGATATGACCTGAGTAATCTAATTCCCGAAATTTACAATACCATATTTAAAACACTTTGCTATGAAGAATTTAGTTCAAATTACAGCCGTTTTGTGTTTGCTAATTCTGACATCCTCATCATGCAAGAAAGATATTCTTGATGATGCAATGCATATTGGGCAAAACAAAGAATCTTTTGAAACAAGATTAAAAAGTATTGGAACCACAGGCTTTGATATTTATGGCTACAACTGGAATGCCCATCAATTCAATGGATACATGCTGAATGCATGGGTCGGAGATAATCTGGTTCCACATGCAGATTATTATCATTGGAAGCCATGCACAGATGATACAAAGGAAAAAATAGAAAAATATTCTGATGAGGATCGTTTTTTCTGGAATTTCAAAAACTGGACTGCACACTATTTCAATGGGTATTTACTTAATACCTGGGTTGGAGATAATATTGCTCCTCTTGTTGACTATTATCATTGGGATCCATACACAGGGGATTCTGTGGAATATTTAAATAAATATCCTGCAGATAAATTCTTTTTCTGGGAATTTAGAGATCTGATTTTAGAAATGCATTGGAATGAGGCTTTAATTTCAAGCGAAGGAGTCTATCAAGATCCCTGGCTGGGATCGGACGCATGGATAACATTCCATTATAGAATGGAAGAAGGAAAAGATAAATGGTCACAATTTCTAAAAATGATTGCAGTAAAAGAAACAGACATCCTTATAAAAGATGAGGATGGATATGGACTTTATTGGGTAAATAAAAATGGCGTATTTATTGGTTATTATTATATGTGGCCCGATTTGGCTCTAATACAAGTTGCAAACACAGGAAATGTCCCGGAAGGTATGTGCCCGGCTTACAAGGGCCCTATGAGCCCCGGATTGGAAAAATACAAAGCACAAGACCTTAATTCAACTCGCATTGATTCGATTTATAAATCAATCGAAATCAATCAGTTATCCACTACAAGAAATTCAAACAGTGAAGACAAATCACTTTAAGCGTACAAAATTACCTTTAGTAAATCCAGAGCCTTGAACAATGGAGCATTTTGAGGCTTTACCATTCCCAATACTGGCATCCGTAATTTTGATTTCACCGATTTTGGAATCCACACTTCCAAGGGAAATTCCTGTATCCGGGTCTATCAGATCCTCACCTTTGCTATAAACGGCAAAGGTATCTCCTACCTTTAATCCATCGGCTTCACCAGAATTGATAAAGACAACTCCGGCTTTTTCAGTAATCACCTTAGCTTGCCAGGGAATATCGCTGGCACTGTTGTCAATCATGACCACAATAGATTCAATGGCCTCGCGGGCAACTTTTCCAACAAGCGATTCATCAAAGGCTTTCCTGTCCTTAAAAGCCAATTTATTGGTGCGAAGTTTTAGACCTTTGGCTGATTTTTTTTTCCTTACATTTTCGGCAGTAATAATTTCTCCTGTAGACGTATTGACCATCCTGACATCAATCCCCACAGTGGCTGCCTGACTGGAAACACCTAATCCAAGGCCTTTTATCGCCCCACCGGTTTCGCTTTTTTTGTAGCCAAATTCCGAAACTGATCCCATTACGGCCAATTCAACTCCCAATACCTGCCCAATTTGTGCTGCGCTTTGTGGCGTAATTCTACCGCTTTGTCCAAAATCCTGTTCACTGAGAATTCTATCCAGTTCCATTCGTTCAATAACCCTGTAGTTTCCTGATTTGACCAATGCAGTTGTCAACATATCACTCACGCCATTACCAACCCCTTTATTATTCCACCATCGCCAGCTTCTATCGGTTTTATCCTCAAAAACAAAAACCGCTATCCTCTTCTTTATTTGAGGTGTTTGTGCTGATATTTTAGCTACTGCAAAGGAGAACAAAAGAAAGAGCCCCAATATTTGATATAGATTTCCGTATTTTTTCATGTCTGATTAAAATTTAATTAAAACACCAAAAACTAATGTAGACAATAAGTTACGGAAATATTCTATTATAGAAAAGGAGATTTTACAAACAGTTCTTATTTGTTTAGAGCGCCAGGTAATATGATTCCATAAAGAAAGGTGCAGTCCATCGACCACACCTTATTTAGCTATTTTAAAATAATGATTTTCCAAACATCAATCCTCTAAGACCTTGACTGTTTTTTCAATCTCAGTAAGGGTTACCTTGTCAATAATTTCTTTCATCTTCCGTATAGTTTGGGCAAACTTTTCTCCTTCGGCAGCACTCACCCAGGCTAATTGAAGGCGTTCTTTGTTTATTCCAATCTTATCTAATTTTTTCCACAGGCGTTCTACCCTCTTTTTAGTTTGGTAGTTGGCGTCAATATAATGGCAGTCGTTTAAATGACAACCTGCAACCAATACCGCTGCCGCACCTCTTTTAAAAGCACGCAGCACAAAATCTTCAGAAACCCGACCACTACACATGGTTCTTATGATCCTAACATTTGCAGGATATTGTATTCGGCTTACCCCGGCAAAATCGGCTCCGGCATAGGAACACCAATTGCAGCAAAAAGCGACGATTTTATCCTGCGCATTTTCCTGGGTAAGCGCATCAATTTGAGCAAATATCTGTTCATCAGTAAAATGCTGCATTGTTATTGCTCCTTTGGGACATTCAGCTCCGCAGGTACCACAACCCGCACAAGCAGCCTCAATGGTTTCGGCCGGCACTTTGTTTTTAACATCAACCTGAATGGCATGATAGGGACAAACTTTGGCGCAACGACCACAACTGTTACATAAATCAGGATCAATTTTTGATGTAATGGCTTCTACCTTGATCTTACCCGCTTTCATTAAAATTCCAGCCCTGGATGCTGCTGCACTTGCCTGCGTTACACTATCCTTTATATCTTTGGGACCTTCGGCACAACCAGCAAAGAAAACACCTTGTGTTGGTGCATCAACAGGTTTAAGCTTTGGGTGGGATTCCATAAAGAAACCATCTTTGGTTTTAGACAGGGTTAACAAGCGCTGAATGACATCACTATCCCTGGTAGGCTGAATACCAACGGACAGAACCACCAAGTCGAATTCATGCTCCATGATCTTGCCGGTATTGGTATTTTCGGCAACGACAACCAGATTGTTGGTTAAGGGATTTTCAATAATTTCGGATGGCAATCCCCTGTAATACTTCACACCTTCGTCACGGGAACGTTGATATAAATCTTCGAAGCCTTTCCCATAGGCTCTGATATCAAGATAAAAGATCTCAATCTCAGTATCCGGCCAGTGCTCTTTTATCAGCAAGGAATCTTTTATGGTATTCATGCAGCAAACATTACTGCAATAAGGATTTCCCCGCGTTGTACATCTTGAACCAACACACTGTACAAATGCCACTTTCTTAGGAATTTCTCTGTCACTTGGTCTGATTAAATGGCCACCACTGGGACCTCCTGCATTAATAAGGCGTTCAAATTCAAGGCTGGTTATCACATTCTCAAATCTTCGATACCCATACTCCGTATATTCAGTTGGATCATAAACATCAATGCCCGAAGCCACAATAATGGTTCCGACCTCCAGGTCAAGGATTTCATCCGGCATATCAAAATTGATAGCCTTTTTTTCACATTTCTCAACACATTTGTTGCAGGCAATAGGCACATCACCGAGACAATCATCCATATTAATGATATATGCAGAAGGAACAGCCTGAGCAAAAGGTGTGTAAATTGCTTTTCGGATAGCTAAGCCCACATCAAACTCATTGGGGCGGACTACAGGACAAACTTCCGTACAATCTCCACAGGCCGTACACTCTTTCTCATCAACATAGCGGGCTTTTTTAAGCACCTTAACATTAAAATTACCTACATAACCACTCACCTCCTGAACAAGACTATTGGTGTATATCTTAATATTGGGATGCCTGCCAGCCTCACTCATTTTTGGTGCTAAGATGCATATTGAGCAATCCATTGTAGGGAATGTCTTGTCAATTTGTGCCATTTTACCACCTATACTGGGTTCCTTCTCCACGAGGTAAACCTGATAGTTTTGATCAGCCAGATCGAGTGCTGACTGAATACCTGCCACGCCTCCTCCAATTATCAAGGCTTTTTTTGTTACAGGAACCTCAGCTTCAATTTGTGGTTGCAGAAGCCTTGCCCTTGCCACAGCCATCTTAACAAGGTCTTTAGCCTTTTCAGTCGCGTTCTTTTTATCATGGAGATGAACCCAACTGCAATGGTCCCTGATATTGGCCATTTCGAATAAATAGGGATTCAATCCAGCTTCGGCACAGGTATTTCTAAAGGTAGGCTCATGCAATCGGGGCGTACATGATGCCACGACAATTCTATTAAGCTTATGCTCCTTAATATCTTGTTTAATTTGCTCCTGTCCGGGATCGGAACAGGTATATTTATTGTCAACAGAAACAACAACATCCTGTAAAGTATCCGCATATTCAGCTACAGCCTCACAGTCAACTGATCCGGCAATGTTTAGCCCGCAATGACAAACGTATACTCCAATCCTGAGTTCTTCTTTTTGATTTGTTTCCATCATATCTAAAATCAAATTATTAAGCAGGTTCTATGATGATTTTTCTTTCTCAATCAGGTACTTTTCTATTCCATCAACAGCCCTTCCGGCTGCCATAACAGCCTCGGCAACTGTCGCTGAGCCCAAAATCACATCACCCCCGGCAAATACACCTTTCATACTGGTTTCCATTGTTAAAGGGTTTATAGCGATCGTTCCTTCTTTATTCAGCATGATTTCGCCGGGCAAGTAGCCCAAATCAGGTTTTTCACCTATGGACACGACAGCCATATCCGCATCAATTATAAAGTTTGAATCTTTAACAGGAACAGGTCTTCGCCTTCCTGACAAATCAGGATACCCCAACTCCATTTTGATGCATTCGATACCTGTCAGTTTTTCTTCACCAATAAACCTCAATGGTGTAACCAGGTATTGAATCTTCGCACCACTATTTTCAACTTCCCTTATTTCATTAATATCAGCAGGTATCTCATCTTTCGATCGCCTGTATAAAACACTAACTTCTTTTGCTCCATATTTTACGGCTGTTGTAGCAACTTCCATAGCTGTGTTGCCTCCACCAATAACCACAAACTTTTCTTTCATATCGGGACATGTTCCATCCTTATTGGCTTCCAGGAACTCAAGCGAGCTCATAACCTGAGGTAGATTCTCACCTTCAATATTTAAGTGCAGGCAGTGATGCGCACCCGTTGCAATAAAGACAGCCTGAAAGCCCTCATCAAAAAGCTCATGAAACATGACATCTTTTCCAATGGTGACATTCGTTTTTATTTCGATACCTAAGCCCTTTATTAAATCAATATCATGGTCAACAGTTTCAGATTCCAAACGAAATTCAGGAATTGTGAGCTGCAGCATGCCACCGGCTTTCTGTCTCGACTCAAAAACAACAACCTTATAGCCTTTGTTCCGAAGCCCACAGGCAGCAAATAAGCCAGCTGGTCCTGAACCTATAATAGCTACTTTTCCTTTGTCGTCAGGAATTTGTTCAAGCTTTAATTCTCTGACATGCTTTTCAAATAAAGCATCCACCTCTTTTTTCTCAAGAGGTATTTTTTCAGGATGATAACACACTCTGAAAAAATTGTTGTAAAATGGGATTCTGTCTTGTAAATCATCAATAACTTCTTTCAGATTTTCTAATCCATTTTGTTCTATAGCAATTCTTCTTAGCTTGAGAAAAACCTCAGGCAACTCAATTCCCTGTGGACATTTTTTATTGCATTTATAGCAAGATGCACAAAACCAGATGTCTTTAGCAGCCAGTGCTTCAGTAGGATTATCAACCAGTTTCTCCAATACCTTATGTGGATTAAAATGTTCGGGGAATAAATAGACCATTGGACATCCGCCGCTGCATTTGCCACAACCAAGACAAGTAAAAGCCTGCTTAATCAATTCCTGCAATTCACCATTGCCCAGATTTTCATATTTAAATTCAGCTTTCGACATCGCTTTGCTCTTTTATTAGTTTTCTTCCATATTCGAATCCCTTTTGAAAGGCCATTAAGTTCAACTCCTCAGATCCCTTTGGGATACTGGTTTTTATAGCTTCCTCGAGTGATCGTTTTGTAACAACATCCATAATAGCAGCAAAAAAACCAACCATAATAACATTAGCCACAATCTTTCTGCCTAAGTTTTCGGCCATTCGTGTAGCAGGGATGGCATAGGCTTTTACTGATTTATCTATTTTAATATTGTTCTCAACCAGATCATCATCATACAACAGGGTTCCCCCTTCAATCAGTTCAGGACTAAATTTATGATAGGCTTCTTTCGACATCACAATCAAGACATTCGGATACAAAACCTCAGGATAATCAACTTCCTCATCTGATACAATAAGCTTGGCACTACAGGCTCCCCCACGGGATTCAGGACCGTAACTCTGTGTAAGGGTCGCATTCTTTTTATCGAATATCGCTGAAGCTTTTCCAATAATATAGCCAGCAAGAATTATTCCCTGCCCTCCAAAACCACCAAGTTTGATTTCAATCTGTCCCATTTTATTTATTTAAGGAGGTATTCCGAATTTTTGGCTGATTGTCCAAAAAAGTCGGTTTATCAATATCAATAAATTTCCCTACAATAATTTTTTCGTTCAGGTCAATATCAGCCTCATTGGGATCTATCCCATGCCTGATCACACTATTTTCCTGGTAATATTTCATTTCATCGAGTCCGTCTCCAAGCTTGTTCCTGCGCCCAAAACTTACGGGGCATGGGGAAATGATCTCGATAAACGTAAAGCCTTTTTTGGCAAAAGCTTCTTTTATCGAATTGGTTAATCGTCTAACATGCAAGCTTGTCCACCGGGCCACATACACAGCTCCACTTGCTGCAGCCATCTGTACCAAGTTAAAGGGGTGTTCATAATTTCCATAAGGCGAGGTTGTGGTTTTGGCACCCAAAGGGGTTGTACAACCAAATTGCCCACCTGTCATTCCATAGTTGAAATTGTTGACACAAATAATTTTAAGATCAACATTCCTTCTGGCCGCATGAATAAAATGATTCCCTCCAATGGCAAAAAGGTCGCCATCTCCACTAAATACCGTCACCGTGAGCTCCGGATTGGCTAATTTTAAGCCCGTAGCAAAAGGTATTGCTCTACCGTGTGTGGTATGATAGGAATCGATATTTGTATAGCCGGGCACTCTTCCGGTACATCCAATGCCTGATACAATCACATTTTTATCAGGATCGAGTCCAGATTGATTGAGAGCTTCCAAAAAACAGGTGAAGTTTGTTCCCAAACCACAACCCGGACACCAAATATGTGGCATCCTATCGGCTCTGATCAGCCTATCCATGGGGTGAACTTCATTCCAGTTCATAATCTTTGTTTTTTAATGACAACTAAAATTTCATCAGGTGTATGAATGCGGGCTAATTTCGAAATCGGAATAACCTCACAGTTTCCTTTAGCACATCGTTCAACTTCCCTCACGATTTGCCCCTTATTAATCTCTGGTACAATTATCGTTTTAGCCTGCTTTGCCAATTCCAGTATTTTCTCTTCAGGAAATGGCCAAACCGTTATAAGTCTTAATAAACCGGCTTTTATTCCCTGCTGACGAGCTTTTTTAACTGCCAGTACAGCAGAACGTGCCGGAGAACCATAAGCAACAACTACAATTTCGGCATCTGACAGTTCCCGTTCTTCCACTTCAATAATGTCAGCCTTATTCAATAGAATCTTATTGCACAGGCGTGTGATCAGTTTCTCCTGAGCCTCAGCAGTCATATCAGGATAGCCCTTTTCGTTATGAGTTAATCCTGTTGATATCACCTTATATCCTTCACCGGCATTTGCCATTGGCGGTACCAAGCTGCCATTGGTTTCGTACATGACATACTCATTGGGAGGAAGCAATGGTTTTTTTCTGTGATATCTGACAATATCCTCCTTTTTTGGAATAACTACTTTTTCAGTCATATGCCCAATAACCTCATCAGCCATGATTAAGACCGGAATCCGATATTTCTCAGAAAGATTAAAGGCTTTAATTGTAAAATCGAACATTTCCTGCGGGCTACATGGGCAAAGGGCAATTATTTCGTAATCGCCATGGGAGCCCCACCTGGCCTGCATCATATCTTGTTGCCCAACCATAGTTGGTAAACCTGTACTGGGACCTCCTCTTTGAATATTAACCACAACGCAAGGTATTTCCATCATAATGCCAAGACCCAGATTTTCCATCATCAAACTAAAACCAGGTCCTGAAGTTGAAGTCATGGCTCTGGCCCCCGCACTTGAAGCACCTAAAATGGCATTCATAGAGGCGAGCTCGTCTTCCATTTGAATATAAACCCCACCAACCTCAGGTAGCCTCTTCGACATGGTTTCAGCAATTTCGGTTGCCGGAGTAATAGGATAACCGGCAAAAAAGCGGCACCCACAAGCTAATGCGCCTTCTGCACAAGCATAGTCTCCATTAATATAATGTTCTCCTGTCCGTATAGCTGGGTCATTGCTCATCTTTATCGGTTTTTAAGTTGTTGTCTTCGGTGATATAAATAGCAAATTCAGGACAAATAAGCTCACAGAGTTTACAGGCAACACAGTTGTCCGGCTCTAGCACATAGGGTGGATGATAGCCCTTCACATTAAATTCTTCAGAAATAGCCAATACATTATTGGGACAAAATTCAATGCAAAAATCACAAGCTTTACAGCGATCTTTAATGATATGCACCTCACCTTTTTGAACATTCTCTTTATCAATATCGAGTGGCGTCCTCCAAAAGTCGGGTTCCCGTACATCTTTCTTCTCAATATTTTGCTTTTGTTTCCTCATCTGAGTCCCTCCTAACAAATTATATTACCAACCAATTTACTGAATTTCACGCTAAAATCATAGCAATTTAGCTTCTAAAAGGTGTAAGCATACACAACCACAATGACAAAAAACATAATGAATTAAAAGAGATAAACGTATATAGAGAAAGACCATTATTAAAATTAAGGCCTTGAGTTTTTTTTGCACAAGGGTATAAACAGCCCCTTCTACAAATAAGCTTTGTGTTGGCTTGGACATGCTTAGCTACAAGGTCTATGTATCAGAGAAAAGCAAGAAAGCTTACAAGCCCATGGATTAGAAAACCCAAAATGACAGCTCCAATAAAGATACGCCCCGAAAGACGTACAAAAGACAAGCGCAATACGATAACACTCAAAGGAATAAACAGAACAAAGCTGGTAATCGCACCTGGAGAATAGGATGCGAAACCAAGTGTTGCAAGGGTATGCAGTACGCCATTCAGGCCAAGTAAGGCCGCGAAGGCTGTTGCAAACCAGGCCATTCGGGGATAGTAAACAGCCGTTATGGTGCCAATTAAGAAAATCGGGAATGCAATTGCGTTGATGATTATTAAACGCTCTGAGCTAAGTTCGTTACCCAGAGCATCAAGAGTCCATGAAGAAAGCCCTCCGAACCATTCCTCTGCAAAATGCAGCAGAAATACGATTGGCATTAAAAGAGCCACGCGGGGTGCAGCAGCTAGCTTATTGGATGCTGAATTAGACATCTGGGATTTGTTTGGGCACTATCGAATCTGTTTAAAACAAGCGTACTCGTTTGGTTTTTACACAGATAAGATAGCAAAACTCCCATACAGACACAAGTCCAACACCATCAATCTGTCCGGGAAAGCAAATTGGGATACTGACTACGATGTGATTTAAAAACAATAGCGTCCTAAATAAAAACTGATAATCATATAAAGAATAGACTACCAGTGAAGTGTTAAGCTGTAGTAATGTAAGGGGGTATTTTTTGATTTGCAGAACATTTGCATTCACCTGGGTCCGACATCAGTAACGCAGCTTGGGACCCACTCGATGAAGAATCTGTTAAGAACGGCAAGTTGTTTAACCGTAGGGAGTTTTTGCCGTTTAGGATTCAAATCGCATGTGGGTAAGCGAGTGCTGCAGTCGGCGGACTCTTTGCCTACTTTCTCGACTGTAGGAGAAAGTAGGAGCCCTAACGGCTTGAGTGAAAACATTAGGACAGAATTGATTTAATAATATTAAATTCTGACTCCCCTATTTGTTTTCCTTTTAATCCGAACAGTGGTCTTAGTAAACGGACTCTTCTGATTACAAGATCGTAAAAAGCGAAACAGCCTATGCTTGTAAATGCGACGATTAAGATGAATTTTACGATTGTTGGCAAATCAAGCGGTAAGATCAGTATCGAACCAAGGTATAGAAAAACCATATGTAAGATGTAAATAGGATAGGCTCCCTGACTTAAGTAGTTTAATGTTTTACTGGGATGATTAAGGTATTTATAAGCAAAACCCAATACAGCGAAGATCCAGACATTAGATTCGATAGCCATAAGATAATTGGGTGCCTTCAGTTGGAATACCATAAAACGAACTAAAAAAAGGATCACTCCAATTGATAAAAATAACCATCTCCATGTTAGTATGGTTTGCCAGAAAGTACTTCCACTCAAAACGAAACAAAATCCGAAGAAAAATGCGAGTAGTCCTAAGAAGAATCCGTGCCTTGTCATAGCATACATTTCGTAGGGTTCGGGATTAACGACTACCGCCTCAATAACAAAAGGGACTAACACCAGTAGCAATCCTAAGGGGTTTTTAAGCACGCTTTTCAGCCATCGGACAATCTTGCCATTTTCATTTTTCTTCAGGTAAAAGAATACTGGCGATAGCACAATGACATAGATGAATATATTGGCTAAAAACCATAAATGACTTGGATTGGGAGAATAGCTCATATCCTGTTGGTAGTAGTTTTGCCAAATAAAAAGGTGCAGAGGAACAATGAAGAAAATACCAAACAGAAAGGGTAAAAAGATTCTCTTTGATCTCTCCAATAACAATTGCGTCCAATTCCTTTTACTGATTGCAAAGCAAACACCCATTCCGGATACAAAAAACAACAAGGGTATTCTCCAGACATTTAGCATAGACATAGGCACCCACAGGCTTTCCAAAGATTGTTCACTTTGAATAAAGCCGATAAAGACTCCCCAGGGCTGAAAAACAATTGCGATATGGTAAATTAATAACAAACCTATTGTTATGACTCTTAACCAATCAATATCATATCTTCTATCTGTTGTTGACATTTTCTTAAAGTGTTAGGTTTAAATTCAATTCACGACGAAATTCAGCCAGAATTCAGGTTTTACTGTTTTTAGGCGACATAAAATGAAACATGTCGCCTAATTATCAACTTCGTCTATTTCAACATCTCCGCAATTATTGGACGGGTCGTTTCTAAATGCTCATAGTTAAATTTCAATCCCAAAGGTCCCAGGTCTTTTCCTATTTGGTCGTAAATTGGCTTTACATTTGCAAAAGGCCCCTGAACAGATTGTAGTGCTGTTGATCCATACTGGTTTTGAAGAGATTTGTCTGCACCTTTTTTTAATAAAGCCTCAACTATTTCGGTACGGCAAAAGAATGCTGCTGTATGCAATGCTGTTGAACCATCTTTACTGGTGAGATTTAAATTCGCCCCTGCATTAATTAGTGCAATTGCGACATCATTTTTCCCAAAGGTGGTTGCTATTTGTAAAGGAGTAGATCCATATTGATCTTTTACATTCAGATCAGAGCCGGCCTTTATATGTTGGTGAATCACTTTAAGCTTCCCCATGAAGGAGGCTGCAAGAACATCCATACTCGGAGCTTTTGGGCTTGTTTGTGTTAATGAAGTCTTAGTTTGAGTATTGACAGAGTTTTCTTTCTTGTTATTACATGCAACAAGAATAAGAACAGTAACGACTAAGATGGCTGCTACTTTGTTTGAAATAATTTTTTGAGTTTTCATCACTGATTTGTTTAAAATTTGACATTCTTTCTTTGGTGTAAAGTTCAGACAAACTGTGATGCACTAACAATCAACTATGCGGAGAATGATATCAAGTTTAAAGAAGCACTTGTAATTATGAAGCAAGGGTATCAATTATGACGCAATTGATGATGTAAAGGGTAAAAATGACTGAAATGGACGGATGGTAACCAAAGAAATGGAGAGCTGAAGTGGAGATTCATTTTTTCGATAATAGGTAAATTCCAGATAGAAAGTGATTCATCCAAATCTCGAATTCTATTCGGTTTATGATGAATGACGATTGCAACTCCCGTCAATATTCGTATCTTTTGTGAAAATTTTACAATTCCAATTTAGCCCTGAAAATAATGCCAGAATCACCCTCCAACGAAAATGATTTTTTAAAGAAAATCACAGGAATTATAGAGGAGAATATCTCAAATGAAAAGTTTGGCGTATCGGAGCTTGCCGATGAAATCGGTATGAGTCGTTCGAACCTGCTGCGCAAAATAAAAAAGTTGTCAAAACTATCCGTTAGTCAGTTTATCAGGCAGGTCCGTTTACAACATGCAATGGATCTTTTGAGGCAAGATTCCTTAACCGTTTCCGAAGTATCCTATAGGGTTGGTTTTAGCAGTGTATCCTATTTTATTAAATGCTTTCACGACTTTTACGGCTACCCACCCGGCGAAGCTACAAAAAAAGAGCTTTTAGAATCGGATATCGATCCCATTATTGAATCCCATAAAAAACGGAATAATACGATTCTTATTTCAGCTGTTTCTATCGTCGTTTTAGTAGCACTACTATTTATTTTTTTTAATCCTGTATCATCTGAAAAAATCAGCCTTGAAAAATCAATTGCTGTTTTGCCATTCAAGAACGATAGTAACGATTCAACCAACGTTTATATCATAAATGGATTAATGGAATCCGTTCTTACTAAGCTTCAAAAAATTGAAGACGTAAGGGTAATCAGCAGGACTTCAGTTGAGAAGTATCGAGATAATCCTAAAACAAGTGCTGAAATTGCAAAGGAGTTGAATGTGAGCTATTTTGTAGAAGGGAGCGGCCAGAAAATTGGAGATCAGATTCTACTTACGATTCAGTTGATTGAAGCACCTACCGACAAACACATGTGGGCAGAACAATACAATAAGCGTACGAAAGATATTTTTGCCCTTCAGCAGGATGTGGCTAAAAATATTGCCAGTAAAATCCAGGCCATCATTACGCCCGAGGAAGAAGAACAAATCAATAAAGTCCCAACGGACAACCTGGTTGCCTATGACTATTTTTTAAAAGGACTTGATTTGTTCCACAAAGGGAATTGGGAGGATTTGGAAGAATCTATTACTTATTTTCAGAAGGCAATTGAGCATGATCCTGAGTTTGCCAGAGCTTACGCAGATATTGCAATGGCCTACTATTATCTGGATCTTCTTAAGGCAGAAAAGAAACATTCTGTTGTCATAAATGAGTATGCAGATAAAGCTTTGCACTTTGATCCCAAGTTGGCGCATTCTTTGATCGCAAAGGCTTTGTCCTACATGAACAAAAGGGAATACGAAATGGCGGTTCCTTATCTTGAAAAGGCCTTACAATACAACCCCAATTCGGCTTTGGTCATTAATTTCCTCTCCGATTATTATACCAATTACAGGCCCGATACAGGAAAGTATCTGGAGTATGCCTTAAGAGGAATTCGTTTGGATATTGCGGCTCAGGATTCTGTAACTGCTAGCTTTATTTATTTGCATGTAAGCAATGCCTTTGTACAAACGGGATTTGTGGATGAAGCAGAATTATACATTAATAAATCATTGGATTATAATCCCAACAACTTGTATTCTGAATATGTGAAAGCTTACATTCTGTATGCGAAGAACGGAGATCTTCTGAAAACCAGAGAGCTTTTGACTACTGCACTGGCAAAAGACACAACCCGTTTGGATATTTTGCAAGAAGTAGGGAAGATTTATTACTACATGCGCGATTACGAGGGCGCTTACAAATACTACAAACATTTTATTGCAGCTAAGGAAAAATACAATTTGAGTATCTATCCTCATGAGAATATTAAAATCGGATTGGTTTTAGCAAAACTGGGTCTGGTAGAGGAATCTAAAAAGCATTTTGCCGATTTTTTCAACTACGCCACTAAGGACAAATCCATCTACAAAAATTTAAGCTTAGCGGTATATTATTCTCAAAAAAGAGATCATAAAAAAGCAATTGAACATTTGGAATTGTTTTCGATGGAAGACAATTATCAGTATTGGATTCTTGTTTTTTTACAAATAGATCCTTTAGTTGATAATATTAAAGATCTTCCTGAATTCAAGAAGGTATTGAATAAGATAGAAACTAAATTTTGGGAGAATCATAAGAGGATTAAGGCTTCACTTGAGGAGGAAGAGTTGCTCTAGTTTAGGTCAAAAAATAGTTTTTTCAATCATAGACAAGCACCGCTTTTCCATCTTCACAATCAACTCCTCTTGGTGACTGCGGAACTGAACAGTCAGAAATAATACCCCATTTTATATTAAAAGCAGCTTCTGCTTGTTGATATTCTTCAATCAGTTGTAAGAAATGAGCGGTGTCGATATCAATAGAATAGGCTATATATCCCATGGGACCACCACAGGCCTTGCTGCCATAAGGCGTATAAGTCCACCGACTTGAATCCTCACAGCTTAAACTTTCAGCAATTTCTGTAATTTCTGAAAATTTTGCTTTCAATATTAGCGTTTCCTGATCTTGAGTCGCTTTGCTATCATCCTCATTACAAGAGAATATCCCTAAAGTGAGAATCAAACCGAATAAAAATAGTTTTCTCATCAGTTTTCTATTTTTTATCAGATACTAATTTTTCAATTTGCTTGTGTCAATTACAAATATGGGCCAAAAACTATGCCGTAAGCTCCCTGACCATTTTTTTTTGATAAGAAATACTATTCTGCAAGAGAGTTTGTATACGAATGAGGTCTTTCAATTTCTTTTAGGAAGAAATCTGCTATTGTTTTTGTTGGCACATCAGACCAATCCGCATCAAGATTACCTAACCAGGCAATAACCAATTCCTTTTCCGGATAAATCATTATTGCTGAACATCCACCGGTGGTACCTCCCAAGTGGCCATAAAGTTTATTTCCATTGTCGTCATGGGTTGTGATCCAGCCAAATCCCGTATCACTCTCTTTTTCATCTTTATATTTATAGGGGGTAAACAGGAGCTTTATAGAACTCTCTGTTAGATATTCCCCGTATAGTAAGGCATTCCCAAACTGAATTAAATCTTCCGCAGTTGAAAGCATCCCTCCTGCTGGAATTTTATAACGATTATCAAAAAAAGACGCGTTAGTTATTTCACCATCTTCATTCAGCTGATAGGCTGACGTTCTGTTTGGTATTAAGCTGTATGGATCGTCAATGGTTGAATTGGGCATGTTGAGTGGAACAAAAAGGGAGTCTCTGAGAAGCTCATCAAAAGTCTGTTCTGTTACTTTTTCGATATAGGCTCCAATAATATTGTAGCCATAACTTGAATAACTGAATTTCGAACCGGGTTCATATAAGAGTGAATCTGTTTTAACAATATTAAGTCCCTTCTGAATATTATTGTGACATTTAATGAAAGAGGTGTCCTTTGCTAAGTAGTGTCTAACACCAGCTGCATGACACATCAATTGTCTAACTGTAAAATCCCAATTAGCATTGGAAATTCCACCCAGATACTGATTCACTGAGGAATCGATTGCCATTTCTCCATTCTGATATAAATAAGCTGTCAATACAGCTGTTATTGGCTTTGAGACACTGGCAATCCTAAACTTTGAAGTACAGCTCACCGGTGTTTCCAATTCAAGGTTTGAATTTCCAAATCCCTCAGACCAGACTAGTTCTCCCTTGTGTGAAACCGCAATTTGCATTCCGGGTATATGATTGGACTTCATAAAATCCAAAACATATCTTTCAGACTTCTCAGTTGTGGTTTTGAAATCTGTTGTTTTTTCGTCTGAACACGATACAATCAATATGCAAATCAATATCAGAATACCTTTATTCATAATTTCTATTTTAAACTATTCATCAAGTTCATTTTCTTTCTTCGACGATTAATTTATCTCCAATTTTAATCGTCAAATCCTGACTACTAATCAATTTAAGATATTGTCCAAAGTAAACTTCTCCACCTGAACGCCTATATTTTGATAGCGTCTTTAAAGGCTCTTTTCCAAGCTCACCACTTTCCTGATTAATTGTAGTGAGCTTACATCTTGCACAAGCTTTTGTTATTTCAAACTTAGAATCACCAATTGCCACTATTTTCCAGGAATCTTCAGCATGAAACTCACCCCCTTTAAAAACAATATTTGGACGAAACCTGTTGATATTAAGTTGATTTTCGAGCTTTGAATTTAAATAGTCTAATGAACTTTGCCCGGTTAACAAATACTGATCACTATCCGGAAAATTGATCCCCGAATCTTTGTGTTTTTTCACATATCTAGGATAATTATCAGCCTTTCGGACCAGGTAAACTTGTTTTTCTAAAATCTGAGAAAACCAATTATTTATCTCAACACTTTCTCTTGATGCGATAACATCTTCTTTCCAGATATAACTGACCACGTTTACAGATTTTCTTAGGCTTGTGGGAATCGCAATTTGATGATTTTCATATTCAACAATTAGGCTATCGTTTAGATATTTTAATTTGAACAAGGCCAATTTTGGAATATCTCGTTGCGTAATAAATCGTCCATTATCATCAATTAACATCCAATACCTATCATATTCAATTCCGCATTCTGAAAGTTTAGCTTCATTTAATGCAATTCCTCCCAGTGATTTAATGGGATAAACATATAATTCTGAAATTTCATACATCATTTACAAATATTGTTTACTGTTTTCAACACATCATATCTCAATACAAGTCTGATAATCAAAACAATTCAAAACAAGCTTCTGCCTGGCACACACATCCTTTTTAAGTGAATTCCAGTATTTAATTTGATACAAATTATGTATCTGAATTTATACAATGTATTCGGAATAAACAAGATAACAACACAAAAGATCATGGTTAAGTAAGGGCCACATGAAGCTCATACGCCTTTAAAAAATATAATTCCTGCCTTAAAATTTCCCTGAAATTTATTGGCCAGAGATATACTGTTTTTAACGATTTCCCGTTTTAGTAAAGTGTTGGTATGTGAGAAGTCTGCTTTTTGTGGGATTTCTTCATAAAAAATCCAGTTTCAAATTTTAATAAGATCAGTGTATGAATAAGTATTTCATGTTTGCCTTTATAGCTATTATTCCATTTTTAGTTTCATGTAGTGATTCTGAAAATGATCTTGTTGAGATAAAGGATACGCCTGAATCTGAAAGCTTAAATGAAGTTAATAGAAAAGAGGCTTTTGATTATCTGAATGCCGTCAGAAATAACCCAACTGCTTATAATGATGAATTGGGTGTGGACTTAAGTACTGTTGAGAGACGTGATGATCTCATATGGAACGATGCCATTGCTAAAGCGGCTTATAACAAGGCCAAAGATATGGCTGAACGCAATTATTTTGCTCATGTCGATCCAGACGGCTATGGCATGAATTATAAAATAAACGAAGCAGGATTCGAATTGGCCGACTATTTATTGCAATCAAAAGAGGCTAAAAATTTTGAATCTATTGCTGCAGGAACAAACCGTAATTCAGGAAAAATAATGATACAGCAATTGATTATAGATAAAGGGATACCAAGTTTGGGGCATAGAAAACATCTCTTAGGTATGACTGATTTTTGGGCTGAATCGAAATATTGCGGTATTGGCTTTTACAAAAAGGCTGGTTCAAAATACACCTACTATATGTGTGTGCTGATTGCTAAGCATGGATAATAAAAAAAACTCCATTTTAACTAATTTTAAAACTGCGCTCACAGCTACTACTTACCTGTAAATGATCTGATTGAGCTACACACAGCTCACTAAAAAGAGCTTTTGCATGACTCCCAACGTTCCAAGGGTATGGCTTCATGCTCCAGATCCTTCAGGATTTCCGCTGGTCTGTTCTTAGTTGTACAAATATTGGGCTTATTTTTACATTAGAAAATATGTCACTGGTATTCGATACTTAAGTAGCTTATTCAGTATAATGCTCAGAAATAATTTTGTGCAAATTACCTTCAAATAACCTATCTATTTCAGGTAAGCTTTTTAGACTAAAAATAAATGAGATAGCTATAGGGTCGGTTCTCCAGAAAGTATGGCCTTCATAAAAACCATATCTCATAATATATTGAGGTTCCATCTCTCCCGTATTAATAACGCTTAATTTGCTTATGAAATCACTAAACTCATCCTTTGACAAATAGCCATAGTGCTGTTTTAAGTAATTTATCTCATTGGTATCAAACTCTCGCCAAAGCTTGATATAAAAGACTCCTTCTATATTATCGTCGAAAATTGATTCCTGACCACCCTTTGTATCTCCAGCCTCAACAAAAACTTTATGTGTGTTATAATAGAAATATAGAATGTTTTCCCATTGGTGTTTTGCCATATTCCAACGATTCAGGAACAGGTCAATATCCATCATATTCAATACATGAAATAAGGGTTTTGCTAGTTGAGGGTGTGTAAGCCCTAATTTACTTACGATGCGATTATCGCCTTTTATGACTGATATAATATTTTCATCATCCGCCAGAAAACCTTCTTGTGATAAACCATTGGGACGACCTAGCTCTGAAATTCTCTCAAGCGAACGACCTGTAATAGTATTAATATGATTTAATCTTTCTTCAGAATGCAGACCTGTCTGTACCAAATGAGGAAAATCTGCCGTGTCTACGATTAATTGTGGACAGATTTCATATTCATTGCTGAGTGTTACCTGTATGATAGCATATTTCTTTTCATTAGTTACAGCAATCACATATTCTTTGCCGTTTGGGCTTATAAATGGAGATGGTAAATTTGGCTTAGAGTCAATAACCTGAGGGTAAACTTCATAAGGAATTGTATCAACTTGTATAAGCCTATTTTGTGAAGAGCAAAATAATGTTGACAAGAATAAGATAATTAGCATCAGCAAGCTTTTAATAGAAGTCAGTGCGTTCATCAGTTCTCGTTTTTAATTATAAATATATTACTGCTATCGTTCCGCGGGTATGGGGTCGTGTCGTCTTCATTACTTAAAACTTATCAGTGTACAATATACTTAATTCTTTAGAAATCTCACTTGCGTACTACTTTCCCAGGAATATAATTATATACTCCTTATACTCAACACACAAAAACATATTTCTATAGAAAATATTATCTAATTTTATTATAACTTTATTACACTCCCAAGTAATTGATAAAAAGGATTGGTATGTATGCCATAGAAACAGAAGGACTTACTAAATACTATGGTCAGGATAGAGGAATCATAGATCTAAATTTGAAGATAAACGAAGGTGAAATCTTTGGATTTATTGGTCCCAATGGATCAGGAAAGACTACCACTATTCGTCTTTTTCTTAGTTTGTTATTTCCGACGAGTGGTAACGGCAAGATCTTTAATTATGATATCGTAAAGGATGGCCTAAGAATCAAAAAGATAGTTGGTTTTATCCCAACAGAAGTGAATTATTATGAAAACATGACCGTTAAAGAACTTCTCGAATATTCTGCCAACTTTTACAGGATTTCTCTTGATCATCGTTGTTATCAGTTGGTTGAAGCACTGAATCTGGATCTGTCTCGGAAAATTGTGGAATTATCCATGGGCAATAAGAAGAAAGTTGCAGTTGTCCAAAGCCTGATTCATAAGCCCCGTTTACTTATCCTGGATGAGCCGACTAGTGGGTTGGATCCGCTTATACAAAATCATCTCTTTGATATTCTTAATGAAGAGAATGAAAAGGGGACAACTATCTTTTTTTCTTCACATGTTCTTAGTGACGTCGAAAAACTTTGTCACAGGGTAGCCTTCATTAAAGATGGAAGGATTATGATTGAAGATGATATTGATTCACTAAAAGAAAGACTTTTAAGTCGAATTTCACTTCAATTTATGGAAGGAACGGGTGACATCACATTACGAACAACAGGTATTATTTCAAAAAAAGAAACCAAAAATGGCACATCCTTTCTTTATCAAGGGGATATACCTCAATTATTAAATGAACTTTCCCAATTGCCAATTGAAAAAATTACCATTACTGAACCAGACTTAGAGGAGGTATTTATGCATTACTATGAACATCATTCTCATAATGGAGATAATTAAATGAATCTGAATTTATTTCTGAAAGAGTTTAAAAATAATATAAAGGGGACTGTTATAACGAGTCTTGTGGTTGTGCTATATACTGCTTTTACCTTTTACGTATATGCATCAATGAAAACAATTATCTCGCAGGCTACAGATTTTTATTACACACTGCCGGAATCACTTCAGGTATTTTTAAATTTTGGTCATTGGGATAATGTGCTAGGATATTATGTCACATACTTTATTTATTTTGTACCTATTATTACGGGTTGCTATTCTATTATTCTAGGTACAAGATTATTGTCCAAAGAAGAACAGAATAAAACAGCTGAATTTTTATTATCCCGACCCTTATCTAGAAATCAAATTATCTCAAGCAAACTTTTTACTTTATTTATTCATATACTTGGAATTAACCTGTTGGCATTTATTACTGCTTTATTGGGTTGTGGGCTCATTTCGGATTGGGAATTTAATTTAATGTCTCTCATAATCCTGCACACTTATGGCTACCTAATATGTTTGTTTTTTGGGATACTTGGTTTTTTTATAACAGTAGTCATGAAACGTGCTAAAGCCATTACTGGAATTGGAATAGGCATCGTTCTGAGCGCATACTTCTTTGATATAATGATTCGGGTATATGGCAGGGTTCAGTTCCTTCTGTACCTTACTCCTTTTAAATACATCAATCTAGAAGCACACTCTCCAAATTATGGCTTTGATGCATGGAGATTGATGTATTTTATCGGGATTTCTGGCTTGCTGATTGTATTAAGTTATGTGTTTTACAGAAGAAAGGATATTCTGGTTTGATAGTTAATTGGTTTGAAAAGTTTCATAGCTTGTGCTTTCCTTTTTTCAAATCCTGTGGATTCATCTGTTTATAACTCACGCGATCTTCAAAGTAGAAAAATTTAAACCACCTCCCCCTCATTATCCCGATAAATCGTGACAGGTACTCCTCCTTGAAAATAAGGATGAGAAATAGGAATGTATAATGGGAATAGTAGTAAATTATTTTCCTTCAGGACTTAATCATACCATGACATTTGCAGCTAGCCTATAGTCATTGCATGAAAGATTAGCTTAATCCTTATCATGAAATATAGATATCTGCAGTAATTCCCTTCAATCAGCGGGAGATATAGGTGAAATAGATTCATAGCATGACCGTTTAAAGTGATAATTGAATCCGTAGGATTCAACTGTTTGTAGCACCTGCATAAAGTATAATACCTACGGCTCCGTAGGAGTCGACCTTTTATTTTTTGAATCTCCAGGATTCTCCTTATGTATCATATGCCCACAGTCAGTAGTCGTTTGTTTGGAATACTTGCATCTTTCTAATGAACGCTAAATCGTTTACAACAACACCTTTGTAGTTGTTTCTTCTGTATCTACCTAATTATTTTATTGTCAGAGTCCTGTTTTTGCTCTTCATGTGATTTTTTAACGCTCCATGTAAGAGAAAAAAGCAAGCATGCCACTTAATTCGCTTCCCTGCCTATTTTAATCTTTCCCTGCTATAAAAATATTAGTCCTGCCATAATTTTGCCGCCCATGCTTAGCAGGGAAGCTAAAAACTGAGCAGGAACAGACACAATAGCGGCAGGAAGGGTAAAAAACCAGCAGGAAAGGGTAAAAAGTTAGCAGGGAAGCAGTCAAAGCTAAAGAACAAAAAAAAACTCCGCAATGCGGATGTAATACCCTAAAATAGCTTGACAGATTATTACTTTATTTTCTAGGAGAGATTACAAACATAAGGCTTAATTCCAAAATCTCCATCAAGATGTTGTGATAAGACTGATATTTGCATTACAACCTCTTTTTATTCCTTTTTCCTTTCACTTTATCCTTCCCTACCCCGCAACAGTAAATATTTAGCAAAGGCAGGTTCCATTCTCCACTGAAAAGTGTAATTTTACTTTTTATCACATTTCGACGACAAGATGGAAGAAAACAAAGAGCTGAAACTGGCCTACGACTATATAGAGAACACAAATACTAATATCTTTCTCACAGGAAAGGCCGGGACAGGGAAAACCACTTTTCTACACCGCTTGCGTCATGAGTCATTAAAACGAATGATTGTGGTGGCTCCTACGGGTGTGGCTGCTATTAATGCGGGAGGGGTTACGGTTCACTCCTTCTTTCAGCTGGGTTTTAGCCCCATATTACCGGACGAGGAATACCAAACAAAAGGTAAGCAAGCTCCTGAGAAACGGTTTAATAAAACAAAAATCGATATCATCAAGTCTCTCGATTTGTTAGTGATTGATGAGATCTCTATGGTACGTGCCGATTTACTGGATGGCATTGATGCCGTTTTGCGTCGATATCGCCAATCGAAGTTACCCTTTGGAGGTGTTCAATTGCTTATGATTGGAGACCTGCAACAACTGCCACCAGTTGTGAAACAAGAAGAATGGTCTATCCTGAAACGCTATTACGAAACCGAGTTCTTTTTCAGTTCCCGTGCTCTGCAAAAGTCCCCACACATCTGTATCGAGCTCAAACACATTTACCGTCAAAAGGACGAAGATTTCATCCACATCCTCAACGAGATTCGCAACAACCAACTCTCTGATGATTCTTGTAGAAAGCTCAACTCACATTACCAGCCCGATTTCGATCCTGATGATAAGGATGCTTATATTACTCTAAGCACACACAACCGAAAGGCTGAAGAGATCAATGAAATTAAGCTGAAAAAGCTAGAGGAAGAGAAAATGAGTTTTCAGGCAAATATAGAAGGCCAATTCCCTGAATACGCCTTTCCTACGCTTGAGAATCTGGAGCTGAAAAAAGGCGCACAGGTGATGTTTGTAAAAAATGACAGCCAGCCTTCAAAGCGCTTTTATAATGGAAAGATTGGTGTCATTACTTATGTGGGAAAAGATAGCATCAGCGTAAAATGCAAAGGCGACGAGGATCTGATTGAGGTAGAAGTGGATACCTGGGAGAACATCAAATTTACAATTAACGAAAAGACCAATGAGATTGAAGAAGAAGTGATTGGTTCCTTCAAGCAATTCCCCCTGAAACTGGCTTGGGCTATCACCATTCACAAATCGCAGGGACTCACCTTCGAAAAAGCCATTATCGATGCGGCATCGGCCTTTGCACATGGGCAAGTTTATGTGGCTCTGTCTCGTTGCAAGTCTCTCGAGGGAATGGTACTGAAAACCCGTATCAATCCCCATGGCATTATCTGTGACAGCTCTGTGGCAAGTTTCAATAAGACCATGAAAGAGAACCCGCCTCAACAGGAAGATTTGTATAAGGCCAAGCGAGACTATTTGCTCTCCTTACTAAAAGAGCTCTTCGATATGGATTTGATTTACCATTACAGTTATCGTCTGAATAAGATCTTTAACGAAAACCCAACCACCACTCAGGGGGATTGCAAGGAAAAACTGAAGGCTACCATTGCTCAAATCAAACCTGAGCTTGTTGAAGTTGGCAGGAAGTTTTCGAACCAATTGCATCATCTGTTTGCAGACGCTTCCAATCTGGAAAATGACAAGCATTTTCAGGAAAGATTACACAAAGCCTGTCAGTATTTTATACCTAAAATAGAACTGTATATTCTTGAGCCTGTTCATTTGAGCTATTTCGATACTGATAATCAAGCCCTGGGGAAAGCAGTGAAAGAATTGCGTCAACGTATTGTCGAACTCACCCAGGTGAAAATGGCTTGCTTGCTGCATTGCAACCATGGCTTTGTCCTTACCGATTTTCTGGAACTCAGAGCCAAAGAAAGTCTTAAGCCAGTTAAGTTCAAGCGTATGCCTAAGCAGGAAGATTATGCAGCTATTGTTGACCATCCTGAGCTCTTTAAGCAGTTAAAAGACTGGCGATATACAAAAGCTGATGAGCTGAATACGACAATAGCCTCAATTATCAGCCTTAAAGTCATTGTGCAAATTTGTAACAGCCTGCCTCAAAACAAAATGGCTTTCAAAAAAATTAAAGGCATAGGCCCCAAGAAGATCGAAGAATTTGGTTTGGAGATACTAAAATTGGTAGATGCTTTTAAAAAGGAGAACGACTTGTCAGAAACACCTGATATCTTTTCATCTGCGAAGATAAGTGAGTCGAAAAAAGCCAGTAGCAAGGAGATTAGTTTTCAGATGTATAAGGAAGGGAAAAGCATACCTGTGATTGCAGCCATGAGAGACTTAACCCGAACCACAATCGAAGAACACATGACCTACTATGTGGGTATTAATGCCCTACCATTAAGCGATTTTGTTTCTGATGAAAAAGCCGAAGAGATTATGGCCTATTATGACACCCATGAAGTAACAGCACTCAATGATGCAAAAAAAGCACTCGATAATAACATCACCTTCAACGATCTGCGCTTTGTACTGGCTCATTGGGAGAATGTGAAGGATAAAAATTAGAATTAAGGGATATGACCTCAACCCCTAGCCCCTTCTCCTTCAGGAGAATGGGAATTTCAAAACCTTACGAACAAGTCTGACTAGGTGTAAGATGGAATCAATTCTGTGAATATTCTTTCATGAGATTCTTACTGGGGGATAAAATATCCCCAACACAAAACCTGCAGATAACATATCTGCAGGAATGCAATATTGAGAATTGAGCGTGTTTGTCAGCCTGCCGTGAGGCGTGATACAGTTGTTGTCTAAGAGCTACAACAAGGATCAGGCTGACTTGATTTTTTGCTTACTTTTTTATCTAAGAAAAAAGTAAGAGCCCAACGGCTTGAGTGAAAATACTAATAAAAGCATATACTTTCATAAAATATTAACCAAGAGTACATATAATTAAATTCCCATTAAATGAAAGTAGCTGCCAAGTAAAACAAGAAAATGGAAGGTGGTATGATTGAGCGGAGATTTCTCTACAATACACTACCCTTTATCCCCTCTCAAGAGGGGAATCAAACAAAAATATCACAACTCCACCTTGGACTTTTGACAGTTTTCTCCTTTAACCTTTTTCCTTGAGATTCCTTTAACCTTGATTCCCTTTAAAGTACATAGAGATATATTCCCATAAAATGACAGAAGCTGCCAACAAGAACTAAGATATGGAAGGTGGCGTGATTAAGCGGAATACGTTTAATACTATATAGAACGGCGCCAAGCGTGTAAGCCAAACCTCCGGCAAAGATCCAATACAACCCCTCTACAGGCAAATTCTGATACAGGGGTTTGATGATAAAAACCATCATCCAGCCCATGAACACATACATCAGGGTAGAAAACACCGAAAACCTTCCTGTGAAAAACAGCTTCATACTGATACCAACCAAAGCAAATCCCCATACGACAGAAAAAACAATCAGGCCGGTTTTTTGGGGCAAAGTCACCAGGCAAAAAGGCGTGTAAGTACCAGCAATCAAGACATATATTGAAGCATGATCGAATATTCTCAAACGACTTCTGAGTACAGGATCGGTCGCTCTATGATAAAATGTTGAAGCCGCATAAAGGGTCATCATACTCAGACCGAAAATCGCAAAACTAAACAGGTGTCTCAATTCGCCATGCAAGTAGGCATGCCTAAGTAAGAATACCAGGCCTATAAAAGCGATGAAGAAACCCAGGGCATGGGAATAGATATTAATTTTTTCTTCAAGAGGAGAATAAGTTTTTACTATTGACGCTTTCATGCAAGATTATTTTGGGGATGGCTAGTCATTTTTATATTGAACTATCAAAGTTACACAATAGGCTTGAAATATCTGAACATAAATTCCTCAAAGAGGTCGATTTGCATATTCTAGATCACAACAGTAATGAAAACTGATTGTATTATAAAATTATGACGCCCTTTCAGGGCTTCAAAACGCACATCTATCATATACATAGGGCTAATACCCTTTGTTGTTATATTGCACCCCTTTGGGGCTAAAAGAAAACGAGGTCATTTTACGTTTAAGAGAGATAAGAGCACCAACAAGCAGAGCTTGCTCAGAACTTTTGGACTCTTAGATTTTTAGACTTTACGACCTTAAAAAAAATAAGCCACAGAATGAATAAATTCACCCAATGGCTCTTGATTTATCTGATTGATATGTGATATCAGCTTACTTTTCCTGAAGCGTCTTTAATAGAATTTCAGCAACAAGAGCTGATGATGCAGGGTTTTGACCTGTAATCAGATTGCCATCCTGAACGGCATGAGCGACCCAAAGATTTCCCCGACAGTAAAGACCTCCATTTTCCTTTAACATGTCTTCCACCAGGAAAGGTACTACTTGAGTCAACTGAATAGCTTCTTCTTCCTCGTTTGAAAATCCAGTAACCTTTTTTCCATTCACCAGAAATTCACCCTCGTTATTATACACATGTTTCAAAGCTGCAGGAGCATGACAAACAAAGGCAATCGGCTTATTGGCGGCATCAAAATCCTGAATCAATTTTGCAGAAGTGGTATCATCTGCCAAATCCCAAAGGGGGCCATGACCACCAGGATAGAATACGGCATCGTAATCTTCGAAATTGATATCGGCCAGAACTAAAGTTTCTTTTATCTTTTTCTGGGCGACCTCATCATTTTTAAAACGATCGGTATCAGCCGTGCTGTTCTGAGGCAGATCAGAGGTTGGATCGATAGGCGCTGCACCTCCCTTTGGTGTTGCTATTATAATATTCACACCCTGATCTAACAGAGCGTAATAAGGATTAGCAAATTCTTCCACCCAAAATCCCGTTTTGTGTCCGGTATCCCCCATTTGAGAATGAGAGGTTAATACGAATAAGATATTCATGATTCCAGTTTTTAATAACATACAATTGATGATTAATAATGAGTAGTTAACAATGAGTGATTAATATATCTTCACAATCATCTTACCCTTGTTTTTACCTTCAAAAAGATCAAGAAAGGCCTGAGGAATATTCTCGAAACCTTCTACAACAGTTTCCGTAGATGTTAGCTTACCCTCTTTTAACCATTGTGCCAATTGGGGAATCGCTTCACCGAATTTTTCCATAAAATTGAAAATGATGAATCCCTGCATCAAAACTGAGTTCTTAATTAAAATAGGTTGAACTCTTGGGCCCATAGGCATAGAGGTGGCATTATAAAGTGAGATGGCACCACAAACCACGATTCTTGCGAATCGGTTCACATTCACCATCACCCCATCGGAAACTTCACCGCCCACATTGTCGAAATACACATCCACACCTTCAGGGCAAGCATCTGCTATTGCCTGACTCATACTCTCTGTTGTTTTGTAATTGATTGCCTCATCGAAACCATATTCTGCCTTCAACTGCGAAACCTTTTCGTCAGTACCCGCAATACCAACTACCCGACAGCCTAATAGCTTAGCAATTTGTCCCACAACACTGCCCACAGCACCGGCTGCACCCGAAACGACTACAGTCTCTCCGGCTTTGGGCTTACCAATCTCGGTCAAACCCAAATATGCAGTCAAACCTGTCATTCCCAGAATGCCCAAATAGGCTGACAAGGGGGCTTTACTCCCATCTACTTTCATCAGACCTTCACCATTAGATACTTGATATTCTGTCCACTTCAGCATGCCTGACACATAATCACCTTTGCTGAAACCCTCGAGTTTAGACTCCACAACTTCAGCAACCATACCAGAACTCATGGCTTTATTTAATTCAAATGGCTCAATATAGGATTTGCCCTCATTCATTCTTCCCCTTAAATAAGGATCTACAGAAAGGTAAGTCGCTTTTATAAGCATTTCTCCAGCAGCAATTTGCGGCTTCTCTTCATTTACAAATTTAAAATCTGATAGTTGTGGAATGCCTACTGGTCTTTTATTTAAATGTATTGATTTCATATTTTAATATTATTAATGAACGTTCATTCTCTTATTGGGATAAAAAAAGGCTTCACCTGTTTATCCTTTATAATGTCTCCCCTAGTTCTTGAATTTTATCTGACTCAATAATATGATAGTCCGGTTTCGATTTGGCTAAGCGATGCATAGTAGCTGCAATACACTTTGCCTCAATGGCCCGATATTTCTTCAAACCTCCTACTAGGATGAATTCGGTAATTTTAATCAGAAAAGCACCGATGCTTTCTCCCAAACGCTTCTCACCTCTTTTACCTTTAATAAGAGAAGGTCTAAGGATATAGGTGTTCTTAATTCTTTGAGTTAAAACAGCGCGCTCCATCTTTCCCTTGGTTCTGTTATAAAAGAGTTTGCTTTCGGCATTAGCTCCTAGTGCAGAAATTACCAAAAAGCTTTCAATCCTATTCTTTTTGCATAGACGTGCTGCTGCTAGCGGAATACCAAAGTCGATTTTCCTGTAAAGTGCTTTATCCTTACTCTTATTTGCCATCGTTCCGATACAACAAAATACCTCATCTCCGGTAAAGTCAGCCTTAAATTCATCTAATTTAAGGAGGTCTCCCAAATATTCGGTTAATTTGGGATGATTCAACCCAATGGCCCTTCGTGAAAAAACCTTCACGCTCTCGTATACATCATCTGCCAGCAATCGATTCAGAAGAAGATTACCAGTCAAACCCGTTGCACCTAAAATAATGGCTGTTTTTCCCATACCCTAATTTAATCAAATTCTGATACTGTCCCAAGCAGATTGAAAAGCTTGTTCTAAACTTTTTTCATCCAATTGGTAATGATCACGCTTTTGAGAGTTCATTATAAAGGCCAATGGGTAAATGGTATAGGCGTATAGAAGATAGGGTGAAATGTCTTTAATTATGCCTTCCTTCTGACCACGCTCCCACAAATCAAGCAAAGGCTGCAAGTGTTTTAAACCTTCTTGTCTGCTGGCCTCATCAATCATTGTCGTGTTGTCACATTGCGATAGAAACCAAGCTTCCTCAACCTGATTCAGTTTGTAATCAGCCATATTGTACCAAATAAATTCAAAGGCTTTTTTCACTGGCATAGTCTCAGAATAATCTTTGAATGCGTGCTGAGTAAAGGAAATTTTCACTTCTAAATACAGCTGATTGATCAGATCCTGCTTGTTATCAAAATAGATATAAATGGTTGCAGGAGACACATTGGCCAATTTGGCTATCTTAGACATGGGTGCATCGTGAAAGCCACTGCTATTAACCAAACTTAGGGTAGCTTTTAATAAAGCATTACGCTTTTCCTTGCTTTTTTCTCGTATTGCCATAGGGGATTAATTAGGAGACATTGATGAAATTTGTTTGATCTTCCAGGCTATTGCCATAAACAAAAACTGAAAGGGTAATCGGATAAGAGCTGCTTTGTGATTACCAATAGCTGGCGTATCTGTAAAAACATCCCAAATATGAACAGGCAAAAAGAGCAACATGAGTATAAAAATACCTAAGGCTGCTGTTCTTGCATAGGTTTTGAAAATGAGAAGCAATCCCAGTCCTATCTCAACAAGTCCTGAAAGATAGATAATTGCCACAGGAAAAGGCAAAAAGGCTGGCACAAAAGGCTGATAGAAATCCGGCTTTATGAAGTGCTGTACCCCTCCCATAATCATGAAAATGGCAAAAAGGACTCTGACAGCTGTCCAAATCTTAGTTGTAATATTCCTCATCTCTTTCTTGCTTATCTATTATTAATATCAAACCATAAACTCTTAACTTATTTTGATGATACAAATATAGATAAATAATTCACAAAATGAATGAACGTTCACTTTTGTTGTTTTAGACTTAATAACGCTAATTGAATACCATTAATCAAAAAAGGGCCAAGACTTGCGTCCCGGCCCCAAACTAAACTTGAAAAACTAAACTAGATAAACTAGACTTGAAAAAACTATACTTGATCTGTAAAAAATTAGTTTTGATTGCGGCAAAAGAACTTTAGTATCAGGAAACCGACCAAACCGGAGAATACTGAAGCGATAAGCACCGCTACTTTAGCCAGACTTAAAACGGCTGGATCGCTAAAAGCCAACTGGGAAACAAAGAAGGACATGGTAAAACCTATCCCACCAAGGAAACCGATGCCTATAATTTGTGACCAGCAGACATCAACTGGCTTTTGAGCAAAACCCAAACGTACCCCTGCTAATGCAAAAAGATAAATCCCAAGAGGTTTCCCTAAAAAGAGCCCCAGAATAATGCCTATAGAAATGGGTTCGAAAACCTGATTTAACAGTTGATGATCAATAATAACACCCGCATTGGCAAAAGCAAAGAGAGGTACAATAAGATAGGCTACCCAGGGATGCAGAGCATGCTCCAGCCGCTGTAAAGGAGAAATAACCTCCATACAATTGGCCTCAACCGTTTCAACTGATGATTGAATGTGTTTGTCCTTCTCAGCCAAAGTATATGCCGAAGGTATCTTTCCCATTTGAGTTAATAAAGCCGTACCGGATTTAACGAACTCAAATACATCCCGATTGGCACGTGCAGGAATGGTTAATGCCAGCAGAATACCTGCAAGAGTTGCGTGTACACCCGATTTTAACATGACATACCAAAGCAAAAGGCCTAAAATCAGGTACACCGGAATACTTCTAAACTTAAGCAGGTTCAGACTCCACAATAAGGCATAGATTCCTCCTCCGTAAATCAGATACATCCAGTCAATTTCGGATGTATAAAACAGGGCGATAACGATAACCGCACCTATATCGTCAACAATAGCAATGGAAGTCAGTAATAGTTTCAAGGATACGGGTATTCTTTTCCCCAAAAGAATCAGGATACCCAAAGCAAAAGCAATATCAGTTGCCATCGGCACTCCCCAGCCATGAGTTCCGGCTCCCGATTGATTAAAGAAAACATAAATCAGGGCAGGGATCAACATGCCACCTACAGCAGCAAATATGGGAAGCGTCGCATTCTTAAGTGAGGATAAGCCACCCGTGAGCATCTCTCTTTTAATTTCGAGCCCTACCACAAAGAAAAAGACAGCCATTAAACCATCATTTATCCAATGAATCAGCGTTTTACTTAAGGTCCAATCACCAAAATTTAATCCAAAATATCTTTCCCAATAAGCTAAAAAGGATTCACCCATCAATGAGTTGGCTAGTAGCAAAGCCAATACCGTAAAAGACATCAGTACAATGCCCCCAAATGCCTCTAATCTGACAAACTCAACCAAGGGATCCTTAATACGGTCAAACAGTCGTCTCTTCTTTAAAAATTGTATCATAATTTATTCATTTAAATCTCTGGAAAATCTTTTCAACAGAATCTCCTTATGTCTCAAACCCTAATCGGGAAGACCTGACATTTCTCTGTTCTTACCCATTCTGTTTGCTGCAAAAATAACAGCCTCAAAGGGCTTGTAAAAGGGGGAAATCCCTACTTCGAACACCAAATTCTAAAAGGAGAGAATAAATAAAGATACGACTCAATTATCTTATTTTAAATTAAAAGATAATCATTGAACTTAGTCCTGAACCAATATAATGTCATAAGTCATTTTGGCGTTCTTTCATGTCTTTCTATTAAAAAACAAAAAAGATTAAACCACTAAGCGCACTAAGAACGCAAAATGAAAAAACATAATAAAACCTGACCTTGTTCCTTTGCACATTCATTAATAAGAGTATATAACTCTGACTAAACTGAATTTGACAAAATAAACCATTATTTACTGGAAGGAATAATGTTAATCAACTTTATGTTCGTTGAGATCTTTGTGGTTAATAAAAACGATTATCGTATTTGCCAATAGGACATTATTTTTTTTACAATTACCTATAGACTTACAATCTGATTCTTGAAGGCGTAAATAACCAGGTTTACGGTGTTGAATGTATCCGTTTTCTGGAAGAGGTTGCTTTTATGTTTTTCGACCGTTTTCGGACTTAAAAAGGTTTTCTCAGCAATTTCCTTATTGCCATAGCCCTTACAGATGAGCTCAATAATTTCTTTTTCCCTTTCGGTGAAAACAGGCAAAACGGCTTGCTCTTTTTTACGTTTTCTAAAGCGGGTCAGCTTGTCAGACAAAAGACTGACTATTTCGTCAGAAAAATAGTTCCCTCCCGAATGCACCTTAATGATGGCCTTTTCGAATTCATCGAGTTCTGAATTCTTAAGCATATAGGCTTCAACTCCAGCCATCAGCATTTTTTCAAGGTAATCCTCATCGAGAAAAGTCGTGAGCGCTATAATTTTAATATCAGGAAATTTCTCAACTGCTCTCCTACTAGCCTCAACGCCATCAATAAGAGGCATATTAATATCCATAAAAACAATATCGGGCACCTGAGTTTTAATCAAATCCAGAAATTCCTTTCCATTTGAGGCTTCGCCAATGATTTCAACATAGGGAAAGCTTTGTAGCAAAAGACGAAAGCCATCTCTAAATATTTTATGATCGTCGACCAGAACTATCTTTATCTTTTCCATCTGACTGATATTTTATGTGTTCCTTTTAATTAAATTCGATACTCATGGAGAAACCATTGCCGGGAGAGCTCTGTATTTCACAATGTCCTCCGATTGATTCCACTCGATCAACAATATTGGACAGCCCCATTTTACTGGTTTCGTGCATGGCCATCTTACTCATTTCAAAACCAACCCCATTGTCGTGGTATGAAAGAATAACGTGCCCTTTAAATCGTGATAGGTGAATGCTGGCCTGGCTTGCATGAGCATGTTTAAGGCTATTATTAATCAATTCTCCTGAAATGCGATAGAGCATAACTTCAGTACTCTTTGTAATTTCCCCACTAAACTTGCTGCTATCAAACTCAATAGCCAACTCATCAATGCTGTTGATTTTAGCACAGAGTCTCTCCAGGGATTCTACAATATTGTACCGGTTTAGAATGGAGGGATTCAAATTATTAATAACCTCACCAACGGCCTCCAAAGCCTGGTTGGAAAGCTGAGTGATGTGTTTCAATTTTTCCCCTGCCTGACGGTTGCCCTCAAGTTCCTTTTCCAGAATTTTACTGTACATACCCACACTCGACAGGAGAGCGCCAAGTCCGTCATGTAAATCCATTGCAATTCGTCTCCTCTCCTTTTGCTCCACGTCCATGGTATTGCTAAGAATCTGCCTGTCGGCTTTAATCAGAGAATTCATCAACCTGGTAATCAATGCCAAACTGATAAGAAGAATAAGAAAAATAGCACCTAAGAGGAAGAATATCTCCCTTTTAAGTCTGGAATTGCTTTCGTTAATATAAACATGAAGGGCCTTTTCGTATTCGCTGAATGTACGGTTAAAATTCAGGTAAGCGCGCAACATGGTACTGTCCAGAGTCTGTTTTTGAAGATAGATTCCTGATTTGACCAGACTATCGAGATTATTAATAGATGCCTGTGTTTGATTGAGTTTTTCTTCAAATACCCGGTTGCTTTCGGGGACAGTTCTTTTGGTTTCAGAGGCAAGTTGAGACAGGCGACTAAGGTAAGTGTCTGCCTGATCGAAGCTTTTAGCGATTCCCATAAAAGACAGGCTGTCTCTCCCCATAAGAAAGTCATCCATTTTAATCCGGCCATTAAAAACCTCAATCTCTACCTTTTCGGAGTATTCAACCAATTTAATATGCCTGGCATCAATTTGCGAACTGGTTCTGAATGTGTAAATAATTCCACCAAAGGCAAAAAAACTAAACAACAGCAGTACCGAGATGACCTTTTGCTTAATGAGTAAACTTTTCTTTGTTGCCATAAGTTTTATGCCCTGTCTGATTATTAGTGTACGAAACTGAAAACAAATTTACAATTTAAACCGAAATCCATCCTTTGTTATCCGCAATTTAATCGAGTCCGACATTTCTATTCTCCCAACAGCCTACAAGCAGGTACTGAAATCGGAAAAAGAAAGCTTCCCTACTCTAATTTTCGGGAAGCTTTCCGCACCTGATACCACAGTTATTGCCCCTAACCTAGAATAACTGCAGCTCACCTTCAATTGGCCCTATTCATGATTTGTTGTTGTTGTTGTTGTTGTTGTTGTTGTTGTTGTTGTTGTTGTTGTTGTTGTTGTTGTTGTATAATGGCTCTAAGCCATAGTGGTTTCTTTCTGTATTTCACTTTGTAGACTGACAGGTATATTTGCCCCCAATAGATCCTTAAAGAATCCCTCATTTGGGTCTCCCAGTCTCATTACGGGTTTGATTGAATCATGAAGGAATTTTGAAGCAAAATCTTCAGCCTGATGATCTCCGAATAAAATATCCTGTGCCCCCTGAACGAGAACCAAATCGGCCTTTTCACTCTTGGCGTATTGCAAGAGGTTCTCCATTTTGGTCCCTTCCTGATTCTCAAATATTCTAGCCTCGCATACAATGCCCTCATCCCGAATTGAACGCTCCAGAAGTTTCGCTTTTTTGTAAGCCAGGCTTTTCTCTAATTCGATCTTCACATTTAAAACTGAGATAAAGGTAATACGGGCACTTAATTCTTTTCCCAGAAAAATAGACCAGTTCAGGAGTTCCCTGGATTGACGTCTGATATCAACGGGAACCAAAATGTTTCGAACACCTCTGTAAGTCCATCGATCTTTTACTGACAGAACCGGGCAATTTACCTCTCGTGCAATTCTATCAGCACTGTGTTTCTTTAGTTTTCCCGCCAGGCCTTCTATCCTGTCAGTCTTACGGATAATCACCAAATTAAAATTCTCCTTATTGGCGACCTCGGTAATAACAGGCACATGCTGCCCAATTTCCACCCTTAATTCCACATAGTCGGGAATCCGTCCCTTAAAATGAATCTTGGCAAATCGAATAAGTCTCACCATGGCTCTTGCCTGTAGCCTTTTATTCAGTTCCGTCTCAACCAAACTTCTCAGGTTCGAAGCCGATGGCGTCACATGGATAAGTGTAATTTTTGAAGCGAGTTTTTTCCTAAAGTAAACCGCTTGCTTCAAAGCATCTTCCCCATCGCCGGAAAGGCTAACAGGTACAAGAATTCGTTCCAGTTTAATATCTTTCATATCGATCTCCCTAATAATTTCCAAGCCTGATTCCCTTGCTTTTCAGTAACCAGGAATCCAGACATGATTTCATTCCATTTTGAAGCTTGCGTCCGGGATTCTTCTCGAACACCATCAACTTACTTCCTTCCACTTCCAAGAATTCACGTAATTCTCTTTGACCTTCACCTTTTTCAATCTGAGTGACAAGCAGTTTTGCCTCTTTACAATTTTCTACAAAAGGCGTCGCCCTCTTCTTTTTCTCTTCGGAAGATTCAAATGATGAAGCCAGACAAACTCTTAGATTAGGCTTTTCGCTAATTGCAATTTTCTTCAAAACTGATAGGGTTGATAAAGAGCTTGTCGGTGTATCAGCCAGAACAAAAACATCTGAAATGGCTTTGTCGCCATTCACCCCGTTTAGAACATACAAATCTTGCGACACCTTGTCGATAAGCTCTGTCATTCGGTTCTTTTTGGAGAATAAGTTACTGTTCTCAACAGTACCTAATACAAGCTGCCAGTTCTGAGACTTATAAGTTTCTGTTTTAAAGAAAGCTTGTAAATCGCCCTCAAAAGAGATCAAATGAATCTGAGCTTCTGGCATTGAATATCGCTTCTGAAATTTCGATTTTAATCCCTCAAGTTCACTATCCGCAATACTCTCAAGCATGGGTGATAAGTCGCGAACCATTGAAGACCCAAAATTGGGCTTCTGCCAGGTCTGAAGGAAATGAATAACTGAGCCAGGTCGATAGAGGTATCTCATGGCAAAATGAACAGCTGCCCAATTCCCCTCTGAAAAATCAGCAAGAATCAATATGTTTGGATTACACTGTTCGGATTTATTAATATTAGCTGTCTGCATATCTCAATTTTTATTGGACAAAAGTATCGCCTCCAGCTATGCAGGGAAACAGGACAAGTCCTAAATCGTATGGGGGAAAACCCTATTTCTTCAGTATTAGAGATATTTAACAACTCTCAAACACAAGGCTAACAAGCTCTCTTGCAAGGCATAAACCAGCAGTCTCGTATCTTCAATCGAAAATCAGGACGCTGATAACAAAGTAGAGGGTTTCAACCGTACATTTTTTCCATACTTTTACATCATCACAAACGAGATATGAAAAACCATAGCATTCATCTTATATTACTCATGTTACTTATTGTTGTGGTGCCCACGATACAGAAGATCGTATTGGACACACAGAACAAGAGTACTGTGGCAGTGCCTTTTTCAGATGCGGACGAGTCTGCTTTGGAAGAGGAAACTGAAGAATGTGACAATCTGGAAATTCACTTCGACCAGCAGTTTTACAGGTATTTCACCACACAATTGTCATCTCCGTTTCAGGCCTCATGTTTACTTTTTAAATTGCCTGACAACATCATACTGCCCCCTCCAAAAATCTAATCATCTTCTGGAATTTATAATCACTCCTCTACACGACATGAGGATTTAATCAAAAGCTTATTCCAGATCCTTTGTGCATTGCCATTGAGAATCAGCAAGCTCTGCTTTTTGACAAGTGCTAAGCTTTCTACGTTCTAAAGGCAATAAAAATCACCAGTCATTCCTTCTCCCAGTTGAAGTGGCTGCTCCATTAATCAATTATTACAACAGAGAACAAGATGAGATCACAATTAGCATCCAAAAACCGTAAATCTAAACTTCAACTCTTACACCAGTACTATTCCTATACGGGCTTCTATTCTTTTATTGGGGTAAATGTCAAAAAGGCTGCTCTTCCTTTTATCCTCCTGGCAGGAGGACTCATTTTACTGGATCGTTTCGTCATAGATTTCCATCTCCTGTTTACATACATCACCGAGAACTATTCCGCATTCAGCATTTTCTCTCTATTTTTTCTCTCAGAATCCTTTTTGGGACTTGTGCCGCCGGAACTTTTTATAGCCTGGGTCAAAACACTACCTACTCCCCTTATTAACCTGTCACTTTTAGCTCTACTCTCATATCTGGGCGGCTGTGTTTCCTACTTTATAGGTCGAAGTATCCTATCCATACCTAAAGTCAAAGCTTCTGTTGAAAACAGAATGGCCAAACACATCACAAATATTCGCAAATGGGGTGGTTTTCTTATTATTGTTGGGGCTTTACTGCCCATCCCTTTTTCTATTGTGAGCATGGCATCGGGCATCATCAGTTTCAGCTTCTGGAGGTATTTGATGTTCGGGCTTTTCAGATTTTTACGTTTCTATTTGTATGCTTTAGCCATATTCAGCCTGATGGGAAACTAAATCTCACCTAAAAAAACAAATCCCGGCTCATAGGCCGGGATTTGTTTTTTTAAGGATATCATCTAGTACAAGTTACCGATAACAATCTTCAATTTTTCCTGAATCTCATTGGCAATACTTCCCAATGACTCATTCTCAACAGCCATCATGGATGCAATAGGGTTCACTGCTGAAACTTCCACATCACCATTTTCATGCTCTTCAACAATCACATTACAGGGCAGAAAAACACCTATTTTGTCTTCACTCTGCAAAGCCTTATAGGCATAATGCGGGTTACAGGCTCCTAATATCATGTAATTTTTAAAATCGGCGTTAATTTTCTTTTTAAGTGTAGCCTTCACATCAATTTCAGTGAGTACGCCGAATCCTTCTTTTATCAATTCGGCTGTTACCTGTTCAATAGCCCTATCAAAGTTCTTTGTTTTTAATACTTTATTAAAATAATAGCTCATAATCTTATTTTTAAGGTTCTGTCAGACAAGATTATCTGATATTAAGGACAAGAGACTTCAGTTCAATGTATGAATTTGAATCCACTCCCTAATTTAACCAATTATCAGCTATAAATAAAAAATCCCGACTGATTAAAGCCGGGATTCATTTTCAATTTCAAAACAGATCTTACTGCTTCGTAAACGTCACGCTAGCAAATGCAGTTGGCAAACTGTTTCCATCTCCCAAAGGAGCGTCAACAAATAATGATATAGGGGCTTTAGGAGAACTATCGGCATCAGCTGAAGTGTATGTGATACCATCATCGGTGCCCGCATCATAAACCAGGGCGGTTATGGTTTTTGAGTCGACAAATTTGTTGGTATCCGATAGATTTACATTAACAATTGCCACATACCAATCAGGACTGGGTGCTACCATACTAGCTAAAGTTACAGCCGGATTTTCAGCATTCACCAGGATATCAACGGAAATCTCTCCCGTACCAGCAGACAAACCATCTCCAATAACCCATTGCAAACCTTCTGAACTGGTAATTTTTGCCTCTAATTCACTTTGGAGCACATCTGTCGCTCCTGTTTCTGCCATAGATTCTATCCCAGCTGAGGCCATAGTTCCTGTCTTGAAAAATTCACTGCTTGTTTTATGACTCCAACCAATCAGTTTTGAGAAATGAGCCCCGGAAGGATAATCCGTTGGGAAATCCTGGCTATTCCAATTCATGGTAAAGGTCACCGTATAAGTGGCATCACCAATAAGACCGACTTCTATCGGACCATCACTCTCACTACAGCTTGCAAGCAGAAATCCTGTAAATAAACAGGCTAATAATTTCATCTTCATCATCTTTATTATTTTAATCATCCTGATTACCAACACATCAAAACACAACATCTAAACATAGACTTTAACCCCTCATAAATAGGTATGACAACTAAAATTAATCATTCTTTTCAGAATCTCTATCCTTTTTCAATCTTCCTTTGCGAAAGCATATAAGAACTTTTATCTACCAGGTGTCCGTAAGACTTAAAAAAAAATCCCAGACTAAAAGTCCGGGATAACTGTATCTGATATTAAATATTATTTATCTTTTCTAAATCTCAACCTCAGAACTTTGTTTTTAGTCTCTTTATGTACGAGTTCTTCAACCAACTCAAACCCGTATTTATCGTAAAAGGCTCTTCCCACCTCATTTCTTTCAAACACCTCAACTTCCATCTCGTCGTGAAACTCAGCTACAAAATCCATTAATCGTCTTCCAACACCCTTGCCATGATAATCAGGTCTTACAAATATGGCTCCAACCTCATTGCCCATCATAGAAATAAATCCTAATATGACACGATCTTTCTCGTACACCCAAGTCGTCGTATTCGGAATATAAACATCCCGAATATTTCTTTTCTCCATCCCCATAAACTCCATATCCAAGAAAGGGTGAGCCATACTCGAAGCCTGAAACCAAACTTCTAATATTTCATCAATATCTGTTTCCTTATACTTTCTAATCATCCAGTCAAATTCTTTGATTAAACATTAAGATCACAAAGATCGAGTCAACCACACAATTCCCTCACAAACAATTGGATACTTCCACCATTTCAATTCTTTAATGTAAAAAAATACTCATTTAAGATACGAATCCTATTTACAAGATTCAATGCTTGAATGGAAATATTTCAAATAAAGATTTGTTTTTGGAGAAAAATTGCAATAACATTGCAGCATGATAACAAACAAAATACAAAATAATTTTTGGTGGAACTTCTCAATGATCTATATCGAGAAGGGATAGCCGTATACACATATTTCAGATACAAAGGCCTGCTTCTCGCAGGCCTTTTTTTTTGCTCAAAATCGTAAAACTATTATCTAAAATCAAATATCATGACATTCAAAAACTATTTTAAAAACCACCCTGACGAAAAGGGCTATTTCGGTGAATTCGGGGGCAGCTTTATTCCTCCTGTACTTGAAGAAGAGATGAAACGCATTAACGATGCCTACTATTCAATCAGCAAATCACATCAGTTTATTTCAGAACTAAGAAGTATCCGCAAGCATTTTCAGGGGCGCCCAACGCCTGTATACTACTGCAATCGCTTATCCGAGAAATATGGTGGACGCATCTACCTGAAACGTGAAGACCTGAACCATTCGGGAGCACACAAACTCAACCACTGCATGGGCGAAGCCTTATTAGCTAAGTACATGGGTAAAAAGAAACTGATTGCTGAGACAGGTGCTGGTCAACACGGTGTGGCATTGGCAACTGCAGCGGCTTACTTTGGTTTGGAGTGCGAAATTCACATGGGTGAGGTCGATATAGCCAAGGAACATCCCAACGTCATGCGTATGAAGATTCTGGGTGCAACGGTTGTACCTGTGACTCATGGCTTAAAAACCCTTAAGGAAGCTGTCGATTCTGCTTTTCAAGCCTATTTACAAGATCCGGTTAATACCATTTATTGCATCGGCTCCGTTGTTGGACCACACCCATTCCCAATGATGGTACGTGAATTCCAACGTGTGGTAGGTATCGAAGCCCGTGACCAGTTTCAGGAAATGACGGGCGAACTGCCTGATAATGTTGTTGCCTGTGTGGGTGGTGGTAGTAATGCAATGGGGATTTTCTCTGCCTTTCTCGACGATAAAGAGATTAAACTACACGGGGTTGAACCGGCAGGACGTGGCATCGATAAGGATGGCGAACATGCTGCCACATTAACCCTTGGAAATCCGGGTGTGATTCATGGTTTTAAATGCTATATGTTGCAAAACGAGGCAGGCGAACCTGCTCCTGTGTATTCTGTTGCCAGTGGACTCGATTACCCCGGTGTGGGCCCTGAACACTCCATGCTTAAAGACCTGGAAAGAGCAGAATACCATCACATCACCGATAAGGAATGTATTGATGCCTTTTTTGAATTGAGCCGTTTGGAAGGTATTATCCCGGCATTGGAAAGTGCGCATGCCATCGCTTATGCCATTAAATTGGCTAAAGCCAACCCGAAACAATCAATTCTGGTGAACTTAAGTGGCCGAGGCGACAAAGACCTTGACTTTGTAGTAGAGACCTACGGTTTACCTGAAGACCGGAAAGCCTAAGTATCGATTAGTAATGATCAATTAACAATTCATTATTGACAATACATGATGATTGTTATATAATGAAACCAATATTAATCAATCTCTACAGAAAACAAAAATGGCGACCGTATTGGTCGCCATTTTCTGTATATAATATCCTGAGAGACTACTCTTCGTTTAAGGACTTAAATCCCTTACCAATAATCTCGTTAGCCTCAGTTACATTAACGAAAGCTTCAGGGTCAACTTCTTTAATATGAAGTTTAAGAATTTCCAGTTCTCTACGGCTCATTACAGAATAAACCATTTTTCTTTCTTGACCGGAATAAGCTCCATTTCCTGTAAAAATAGTAGCACCACGCATAAGATCATTTTTAATCTTGGCAGAGATGTTCTCATACTGATCAGAAACAATCATAACCGTTTTGTGATAGCTGGCTCCACTTACAATCATATCAATAATCTTACCTTCGATATAGATAATAATAAGCGAGTAAATTGCAAATTCCCATCCGATCGTACCTGTCTCAGTAGGCTGAATAAGAGTAAATAATACAATAATACCATCTACAATCATTACCAGTTTTCCTAGGGACATCTTCGTAAATTTCGCTAAAATCATTGCAACAATATCAGATCCTCCTGATGTTGCACGTGATTTAAAGATAAGGCCTATTGCAATACCGTAAAAGACTCCAGCTACAATTGCATTCAACATCGGATCCATAATAACCTTAGGATACCCTACTGAAACATAAGTTTCCATTATCCATACCGTTATCAAAATAATAGCAATACTTACAATTGTCTTAATCCCAAATCGAGGGCCTAGAATGATTGTACCTAAAATAACCAATGGAATCTCCATAGCGAAGGTACAATAACTAATTTTCCAGCCTAACATTGTGTTTAGAACTGTCGCAATACCATAAACCCCACCTGGAGCTAATTTATAAGGTACTACAAATAAGATGTCTGAAACAGCAAAAATAATACTACCCAGAATCAGGTAAGTATAGGCATTCAACCATTCATTTGACAAAAACTTTTCTTTAGTAATAAAGGCCATTCTTAAATTAGTGTTAAAACTGATTGAATTTATCCTTTAGGTTTTTATCATTATAAAAATTCCTGTAAAACAAATTTCAAACAGTTAATTAGTGTTTAAAATCGGCGACAAAAATAATCGGCTTAAGCATAATAACAAGTGCTTTAAGTAAGAAATAAACATGTCGAAAAACAGCATTTTATCAGGGTTTTGCTATTGTAAATATGGATTCTTCATTTCAGCCTGAAATTACCCCTGTACATCCTCTGGTTTAGTTAGTTTATACAATTTTCATTTGAGAAAAAGCCTGTTTTACCCGATCTCTCTTCACCGACTGAAATTTGACAAATTCTGACGCCTTTGTATGCCATCCTGATCCGTTTCAGAACTGAAATCAATTTGACTGACATTTCTAACAAAAAGTTTATCTCCTGGAAAACCTACCCTCAAACAATCCTTCTTAACAAAGCATCTTTTACAATCTATTTTTCAGACACTTAAACATGAAGTAATCCTTTAAGTAGGAAATCAGGGCAGATTCAAAACGAATCTTTTATCTCGAAGCTATCTTAAGATCAAGCTTTTCATTGTGCAAGACATAAGCTATGAAAGTAGCCTTTTGTCCTTATAGACTTCATGAAGGCCTTCATATTTAAAGTTTTGCTCCATCGATAAGCTTCAGGCAATACGCTTCTCTCATTTCAGAAGGTTTCATAGTTTTAAAAGAGATGGGGACCGGATAAATATTTTTTGGAGTTTTCAATGTATCCTATATATTGAGCCCGCTTCGGGACTCTTGTTATAATGATAACAAATCCCACGGGTTAGACCCGTGGTTATTTATGTATCACCTCTTCGAGGTTAGAAAATGTGAACAAATCCATAAGGGAATAAATTTGTAAAGCCCTGAAGTGGGCTCAACTAATTGGTAAAATGACAATTTAAAAATCCCTGCATTCCCCAATTTATATTATCCACTATAATTCAGACATAAAAAAGGCCTCAGTTTTAAAACTGAGGCCAAATATCATCTTAAAGTAGAGCTTAACTCAAACCGCTACGCTTCAACAATGGCGCGATAGATGGCTCCTGACCGCGAAAGCGTTTGTAAAGAGCCATAGGGTGCTCACTTCCTCCTTTTTCCAGAAGCTCTGTACGGAAAGCATCAGCCATATCGGGATTAAAAATACCTTTCTCCTTAAAAGCTTCGAAGGCATCGGCGTCAAGAACCTCAGCCCATTTGTACCCATAATAGCCCGCAGCATAGCCTCCGGCAAAAATATGAGAGAATGCTGGACTCATACAGGAGGTTTCCAGTCGTGGGAAGAGCTCCGTGGCCTGCATCGCCCCCTCTTCGAACTCAGGAACAGAAACTACAACAGACTCATCAACAGAATGCCAGGCCATATCATTTAAACCAAAGCTTATCTGACGTACAAAAGAATAACCTGAATGGAAATTTCCGCTATCGATAATCTTTTGAACCAAATCAGCGGGGATTTTCTCACCGGTTTCGTAATGCTCAGCCACCTTATCAAGCCATAGCTTCTCGTAAGCATAGTTCTCCATAAACTGAGAAGGCAGCTCTACAAAATCGCGGTAAACACTGGTACCCGATAAGCTGGGATAGCTGCAGCGAGAAAGCATGCCGTGCAAGGCATGGCCAAATTCATGTAAAAACGTCGTTAGCTCGGTAAAACTCAGCAATGAGGGCTTGGTTTCGGTCGGACGGGTAAAGTTACAGACGATTGAAATGTGTGGACGATGATCAGCACCATCTTTTAGATACTGATCACGATAAGATGTCATCCAGGCCCCGCCTTGTTTGGAGTCACGTGGGTGGAAATCGGCATAAAACACCGACAGGAAATCCCCTTTATTATCAAACACCTCGTAAACATCAACTTCCTCGTGGTATTTATCGATTTCGGTATTCAATTTAAAACTCAAGCCGTATAAATCAGTTGCCAAATCGAATATGCCCTGCTTCACTCTCTCCAATTCGAAGTATGGACGCGTCAGTTCATCATTCACCTGGAACTTTTCAGTTTTTAATTTCTCGGCATAGTAGGCCCAATCCCAACGTTGCAATTCAAAATCGGCCCCGATGCTTTTGGCATAGGTTTGAAGTTCGGCAAACTCCTCTTTGGCTTTTGGCATGGAAGCCTCAAGAAGTTCGTTAAGGAAATGCTTCACCTTATCAGGACTTTCGGCCATACGCTCCTCCAATACAAATTGCGCATAGTTGGGGTAATCGAAAAGTTTCACCTTTTCCAATCGCAGAGCAACAATCTTTTTGATGATTTCCTGATTGTCGAATTTGTCATTAAAGCAACGCGAAGAGTAAACTTCAAACATTTTTTCTCGCAATTCGCGACTATCGGCATATTGCATAAAAGGCACATAACTTGGGAATTGCAGTGTAAACACCCAACCTTGCTTGTCTTTTGCTTTTGCTGCAGCAGCAGCAGCCTCTAAAATGCCATCTGGCAAACCGGCCAACTCGTTTTTATCCGTAATATTCAACTCAAATGCATTGGTTGCTGCCAAAACATTCTCGCCAAACTGAAGCGTCAATTGTGAGAGTTCTTTCGAAATTTCGCGAATGCGCGCCTTCTTTTCCCCTTCCAAATTCGCACCCGAACGAACAAACGATTTGTAACGTTTATCCAACAACATGCTCTGTTCAGCATTCAAGTTCAATGCCTCTTTATTTTCGTGCACAGCCTTCACTCTTGCAAAAAGTGGCGCATTCATAACGATATCATTGGAAAATTCGCTTAAAAGTGGCGATACCTCTCTGGCCAAAGCCTGCATTTCGTCGCTGGTATCGGCATGATTCAAATTGAAAAACACAGACGACACCTGGTCCAATTGCTCACCAATGAATTCCATGGCCTCTATCGTATTTACAAAACTAGCTACCTCGGTGTTGTTGGCAATGAGTTCAACCTCGGCCTTAGCCAGTTTAATGCCCTCCAGAAATGCGGGCATATAATGTGCCATTTTAATCTCACTAAAAGGAGCCGTATGATGTGGTGTGCTAAACTTGCACAATAATGGGTTTATATTTTTTGTCATGATTCTAATATACTTTAAAAATGAATATTGAGAAGAAGTCATTCATATCCTCTCCTCAAGGAAGAACAAATATAGGAAATATATGATTCTCATATACCGGATAGCCTTAATTACAGTTTTCGGTGTTGAGACTCATAATTAAGCACGCTTTGCAGTACTCAACATGTAGTCACACCATGACATTTTCAGCTTTTCTATAGTCAGAGCATGACAGTATAATTCCTTAAAAACATCTATCTTCGGCTGTAGAAATATGCATTCATAAATAATAACTACCATGATTAAGCACATAGCCATGTTCAAGTTTAAGGCTTTTGAATCAGCCGAAGAGAAAAAGAAGTATTACTAGAGATTAAGACTAGCTTTTGATGGTCTTGATAAAAAAGTTCCCGAAATCAAGTTCCTGCAAATTGGCTTTGACGAGCTGGAGTCTGAAGCATCCTTTGATTTTGTTGTTAATGTTGTTCTTGAAAACATCGACTGTCTTCCTGCTTATGCAAACCATCCTGAGCATCTTAAAGCGGCTTCAGTTGTACGAGAAATGATGGTGGACAGAAAAGTAATTGACTATACCTTCTAATACACCTTACTCCCAAAGAGTGTGAAATCATAGGGAATAGTGGCCTTTTTAACCCGGCATGTGTTAGAAAGCCCTATTCCGATTTGCTATTTCAGCATTCCCTTGATTAATTTCCATGTTCCCCCAAAGGTTTTCACCATTCCCCTGGCCAATTTCTGAGCTCCCTTTTGCTATTTCTCAATTCCCCCGAACAAGTTCAATTCTGCAAAATAGTAGTTCAAAAGAATAATACCCCTCTATTATCTTACAAAAGAAAAGCTCCAGCTTATTCTCTTTAAAGAAAATAAGCTGGAGCTTTATTTATCTATCTCGATAGATTGAATCGAGTATTTTTTCGTCTTGAATTGTAGAGAATTAAACCACTACCGCAAACAAATCATAGTCTTCGGCATCTGTAATTTCAACCTGACACATCTGTCCGATTTTAAGATCAGAGTTTTCGCTCGAAATCAAAACTTCCGGATCCACTTCATACGAATCAAATTCAGTACGTCCGTAAAAGAAATCCTCGTCCTTACGATCGATGATCACTTTCATCTTCTCACCTATGCGTGACTGATTAGCCTCACGTGAAATCTCCTGCTGAAGGCTCATGATATCATCCTTACGACTCTCTTTCACCTCTTGAGGAATGTCGTCGATATAATGCAAGGCTGCATAAGTATCATCCTCGTTTGAATAAGGAAATACTCCCAGACGTTCAAATTTCATTTCCTGTACAAAGGCTTTCAAATCTTCCATATCAACCTCTGTCTCACCAGGATGCCCAACCAACATCGTGGTACGCAAAGTTATTCCCGGTACTTCTTCTCTGATTCGGTTAATCAGTTCTATAGTTTGCTCACGGTTGATACCACGACGCATCAGCGAAAGTACATTATCGCTTGAATGCTGAAGGGCAATATCCAAATAACGACAAACCTTAGGATTCTCACGCATTACCTTAAGAATATCGTAAGGGAATTGTGTAGGGTAAGCGTAATGCAACTTGATCCACTCCAGATCCTTTATCTCAGAAAGCTTCTCAAGCAGCTCTGCCAACATCGATTTGCCATACAAATCGTGACCATAGTAAGATAAATCCTGAGCAATCACCAAAAACTCCTTAACCCCGGAAGCAGCCAGATTCGTTGCCTCTTCAACAATTTCTTCTACAGGACGAGAGATATGCTTACCCGTAATAATTGGAATTGCACAATAAGAGCAACCACGATTACAACCTTCCGAAATTTTCAGATAGGCAAAATGCTTAGGCGTGGTAATCATCCTCATGTTCGAGAAATCAGGCTTGTATTCTTTATGAAGCTCTTTAACGATAGCTTTCCATTCGAATTTGCCGAAAAACTTGTCTACTTCAGGAATTTCAACAGCTAAATCGTCGCGGTAACGCTCCGACAGGCAACCCATAACAAACAAGGTATCGATTTGTCCTGCTTTTTTAGCATCGACATACTGCAAAATCATATCGATTGACTCTTCCTTTGCATCGCCAATAAAACCACAAGTGTTTATAATAATTGTACGTGCATCGCTATTGTCTTCGTCGCAGCTCACCTGAAATTGGTTCGCATCCAACTGCTTCATCAGAAGTTCGGTATCTACAAGGTTTTTAGAACAACCCAGGCTAACTATGTTGATTTTATTTTGGCTCATGATTAATTGAATATCAGATAAAAGATATGTGTCCCCTAAACAATTGGACACATGATTTGAAGATTAAAATGATTACTCAAGCCTCTCTCCTTTTCAATCGCGCAAAAATAAGACAAAAAACGCGGTTTCCCATAGCTTGTAACAGATTTGAGGCCTGAGATTTGAGAATTGCGCATGGAATCCCCACCTATTTTAATCTAATTAAGTTACCCGATGGAGATAAAGGCCTAAAAGCACCCCCCATATTACTGCTCATGTTTTACTTTAAGAAGATCAAAATGCGTCACATCTAGCAATGATCTTAAATAAAAATAAAAAAAAGACCCTTACCAAAGGCAAGAGTCTTTTAAAAATATCTTAGTCTGCTTAATTAAAAAGCGAATCGACAAATTCATCACGGTTGAAAACCTGAAGATCAGTCATAGCCTCACCAATACCAATATACTTGACTGGAATTTTAAATTGATCGGAAACACCAATCACCACACCACCTTTGGCAGTACCATCAAGTTTGGTAATAGCTAAAGCATTCACATCGGTAGCCAAAGTAAACTGTTTGGCCTGTTCAAAAGCATTCTGGCCTGTAGAACCATCCAATATCAACAGAATCTCGTGCGGCGCATCAGGAACCACTCGATCCATCACGCGCTTAATCTTGCTCAACTCATTCATCAAGTTGACTTTATTGTGTAAACGTCCGGCAGTATCGATAATCACGACATCAATGCCATCTTTCTTGGCCTGCGTTAGAGTCTCGAATGCTACTGAAGCCGGATCGGCTCCCATGCCCTGATCTACAATAGGCACCTGAACTCTATCGGCCCAAATATGCAATTGATCAACAGCAGCTGCACGAAAAGTATCCGCAGCTCCAAGCATTACCTTGCGTCCTGATTGTTTAAATTGATAGGCCAATTTACCAATGGTAGTCGTTTTACCCACTCCATTTACGCCAACAACCATAATCACATATGGGTTGTCTGATTTTGGTAGTGACCAGGCTTCGTACTCTCCCTTATTACTCTCTTGCAAAAGGCCTGAAATCTCTTCTTTAAGAATGCGATTTAACTCAGAAGTACCTAAAAACTTATCTTCATCAACGCGTTTTTCAATCCTCTCAATAATTCGAACAGTTGTATCAACCCCCACATCTGATGAAATTAGAATCTCTTCCAATTCATCCAATACCTCTTCGTCAACTTTCGATTTTCCGACTACCGCTCTGGAAAGTTTTTTAAAAACACTTTCCTTTGTCTTTGCTAGTCCTTTATCTAGATTTTCTTTTTTCGATTTTGAAAAAATGCCAAATAATCCCATAGTATACTTATACAGTTTAGGGCGGCTAAATTACAAAAAAAATACGCTGCTATCGGTTTATAATTAATTTTTTATTTGACAGTCCACTGCTTTTAAGCAAAGATTCGAACCAGAATGATAATTACCCCACCTTTAGAGACACATTTAGTAAATATATCAGCAAAAAAAAAAGCTTCCCACAAAGGGAAGCTTTTTAAAATCGATATAGAAGTTCTTTACTATTTAGCAAAGAAATCTTTAACATTAGCGTTAGGAACAATTTCTTCTTTAAAAGAATATGATCCAGTCTTAGGCGACTTAACCATCTTGATTACTTTAGCGTAACCACGGCCTTCACCTTTTTGTAGGGATGCTACTACTTTCTTAGCCATAATTCAATATTATTTAATTTCTCTGTGAAGAGTAACTTTTTTCAAAATTCTATTATACTTCTTCAACTCCATACGATCAGGAGTATTCTTTTTGTTCTTAGTAGTAATGTATCTTGAAGTTCCAGGCATTCCACTATCCTTATGCTCAGTACACTCAAGAATCACTTGTACTCTATTACCTTTTTTAGCCATTTTATATGCCTTTTAATATTTTTTAATAAATCCTTTTTCTTGAGCTTTTTTCAAAGCACCTTCAACCCCTAATTTGTTGATTAGGCGTACTCCGGCAGCAGAGATTCTTAATTCAATCCAGCGATCTTCCTCAGGAAGATAGAACTTCTTATCGAATAGATTTGGATAAAATCTTCTCTTGGTTCTTCTTTTTGAGTGAGAAACGTTATTCCCCACCATTACGCTCTTTCCAGTAATTTGACAAACTCTTGACATAGTCCAGATTATTTTTTTTCCTTAAATGCTTTTCAAACAGTGCGCAAAATACGCAATAATTTTCGAATTATTCAAATCTATTTGGAAGTTTTTTACAGTGAAATCGCATTTTTTATTCTCCGACTGACATGCAGCATCGAGAAAGCCCAACAATAAAGCAGCACACGGCTTTTTCCTTCAAATTATTTGATCTTGCAAAGTTAGCATAAATCTTCTTTTTCATGGCTTAAAAAAGCAATTATTTCCAGCTAAATTTCTACAAAACGTCTTTAATCATAGGGATTAATGTTTTTATAGAAATAGCAACATTGGTCATAAACAGCTTAACCGAAATAGCCAAAAGAATGATACCGAATACTTTCCGAAGAACATGTATCCCTCCCTCTCCTAAAAAACGTTCAACTAAAGATGTTGATCGGAGAACCAAATACACAATAAATAAGTTAAGCACAAGGGCAACAATAATATTCTCGAGCGCATATTCTGCACGGAGAGCCACCACCGAAGTAAAAGAACCTGCACCAGCCACAAGTGGAAAAGCAATTGGGACGATCGACACGCCACTAGGGCCATCGTATTTGATAATTTCAATTCCCAAAGCCATTTCAACCCCCATAATAAATAAGATAAACGAACCTGCAATAGCAAAGCTTGAGATATCGACACCAAACAAGCCCAAAAGCTTTTCACCCAGAAAAGTGAAACCGATCAACACAACTAAAGCAACCAGACTTGCTTTCAGGGCTTTTATTTGGCCACCTTTTTTCTTTAAATCTACAAGGATGGGAATGGAACCAATAATATCGATCACAGCAAACAAAACCATAAAAGCTGAAACGACTTCAATAAAACTAAAATTCATATTTTTATTTTTAAGCCCCGAACATTATCAGGATGAAACATGATAGATTAACATTTATGATGACAAAAGCCTATGAATTCCTTCTTGATGGTCTTAATAAGGATCAAATGAATTTGTGCCTTAAGTCAAAAACTAAATGTTAAAAAAAATCTTTTCTTTTAAAGAACATGCAAATATAATACAGATTTCACTAATTCCGTTAAAAATAAAACATTCGCAAATCATTTAGAAGACTAGAGCAAATCCTCTACTGCAATAACTGACCTGGCATTAATTTGAAACACAAGCTTTTTAAAGAGGCTTACAAAATTTTCAAAGAATAAATCAGACTCCACCATTTCTTCCAAATTCGAAAGCTCTTCCCCTATCTGCCAGTAATCAGCATCAGACTTATTCCAATTTTTGATCATCTCAAGCCCATGAATGGGTAATATTATCGAAAAGCCATATATAGGTATAGGATGAAGATCAAATAAACTATCCTGAAAAATTTTCGCCATCTCTTCACCCAGGGCATTCAGGTAACCATTAAAACAGTCAAAAAGATTTTCAAGAAAATCCACATCATTAAGGTCTAATTCATCTAGCTCATCAACACAATTACTATATAAGGCATGCAAGAGAAGCAGATACTCTTCAATTTTTTCGATATTTCCATCCTTGTGCATTCCCGGCTGCAGCCTGTAAAACTCCAATATATTTTCTAAAATCTCCAATCGTGAGATACTTTCTTTCTTCATGACATCATTAATTATTATACCATTTCTACTTTATCCTGCATTCATTTATTGGGTCTTATTTCTGCTCAAACAAATAATGTGGTATCATGCCAACATCATAATTGCTCGACAATGATCACAAATCTTGAATAAAAATAGCTTTCTGACAAATCGGAACTGGCTATACAATTTAATAATCGATATTATTCCTAATACAATAATACTTATTTTTGACAGATCAATTACCAATTGTTAACTACAAATACGACTTTAAGGAAACAGACTCCATCTATTATAAAGAGAGCCTGAAAACCAAAACTGGTATCTGATTGAATAAAAAGCACACATATTATGAGCAAACGCGATTTAAAACTCTACTTACAAGACCTCAACAAAGAGCAGTTACAGGATCAAATCACCGAGCTTTACTCCCGTTTTAAAGAAGTGAAAGAGTATTACGACTTTGCTTTCAGACCTAATGAAAACAAGCTTATAGAAGAATGCAAATTTAGAATCAGCAAAGAATACTTTCCAAAAACCAAAAGAAGAGCCAAATGCAGACGATCGGTAGCACAAAACTACATTCGTCATTTTAAGCGTTTAGGTGTTGAACCGGCACTTATTGCCGACATTATGCTTTTTAATATCGAAATTGCCCAAACTTACTCAGCCGGGAAGGAAATTAAACAGGATGCCTTCTGTAAAAGCATGCTAAAATCATTCGAAGAAGCCATCAATTATATTTCTGAACAAGGGCTCAATCAGGACTTCATAGTCCGTTTAGAAAACATCTCTGATGAAAGCTCAATTCAAAACTGGTTTAATTCAAGATTATTTGAAAACCTACTGAAGATAATAAATAACAAACCAGTAAACTAAAACAAATGCAAATATTGACATATTTACAACTACTGTTCAGACGATTAAAAACATACTGGACACGATAAAACAAGAGTTTCACACGATGAGTAATGAGTCGTAAAAAACTTATGTCATCAATAAAATGATTATAAACAAGTAAAAAAAGAGTAAAATCATGTTTGTAATTCAATTATATTCATATCTTTAGTTCGGAAATTCTATTACTGAAACGTAGGATTTGCAAAATTAAAGGTTACAAGCGAAAGCTTGGTTAGTAGGTTAATTAGTCCTTTAGAATTATTTGCCCATGTTCCCCTAAGACATGGGCATTTGTTTTTTTTATAGTCTCAGACCTCATTAAATAGATTTTAACATCTATAAAACTATCCGCGTTCATTAAACGCCACGAGCACAAATTACGTTCATCTCCCCCAAGCCTGCTTTATCTGTTCAATTTTTCTTTAGTCCGAAAATAGAGCCAGAAACAAAATCGAATTTTGATCATTATATACGATATAATTTTAGTTTTGGAATACTTCCCTATTTTATGTAATTTATACATTCGAAACTAAGAACAGATAATGACGTTTTCGAAGAGAAAATTTATTTATTTTTTTTCATGAGGTCATAGAAAATCCACCATCATTTTAGCATTGCATCTTCATTTTTACGAAATCGTTTGCATGAAATATGATTAATGTTTTATTTCTTTAATAGACATGTATAAAAAGACCAAGCTATCCGAAACAGTTGAGAATAAAGAAGTAAGAGAGGATTGTAAAATAGAAAAATCAGGAAAGTCTAATATATCAGGCAGATATATAACTTCTTTCCCACGGTAAACCTACGAAATCTTATTGAGAATAGATAAAAAATAAATACAAAAAATAGATATACATATTAGGATCGTTAAATATCTCATCATAGATTTGAACTTCCAAACCTAAAAAAAATATGATGAGTACAATTGAAATTAACATGATTGAAGAACTAAAAAAAGTTTTAGAAAAACATCAGGATGTTAGAGAAAATCTTTCCAGAGAAGATTTAATTACAAAGGCAGTTGAGAATAAAGATGCCTTGGTAACCCCCAATGGTGCTCTTGCAACCTGGACGCCTTCAAACTCTACTGGTCGTAGTCCTAAGGATACTTATATTGTTAGAAATCCAGCAAGTGAAGCAAATATTGACTGGACATCACCTAATAATATCGGCCTTAGTCCGCAAACGTTTGCGCTTATCTATGAAGATGCATTAAAGACAATTCAAGGTAAAGAGACCGTATTTACAACTACCAGAGTAATTGGTGCTGATGCTAAATATGCACTACCTGTAAGAACTACTTCTGATAAGGCATTAAATCAGGTATTCATCGACAATATGTTTCGTCCTGTACCTGAAAACATTCATGAATCAATTTTTGCAGACCAGGAATTCCAACTAATTGCACTTCCTAACGACGAGCTTGACAAGGATCGTTATAAAGGACTCGTTCGTGATTTACCTAATGGCGAGACATCTGGTCTTTGTGTAGTAGTTGATGTTGATAATAGAATTGGTATTGTATTCGGTTCAAAATATCAGGGTAGCATGAAGAAATTGATGTTTACCGTAATGAACTACCTACTTCCTTTTAATGGTGTATTACCATTGCACTGCTCTGCAAACGAAGGGAAGGGCAAAGATTCAGCTTTACTTTTAGGCCTTTCAGGTACTGGAAAAACAACACTTTCAGCTGATCCCAATCGTGCCCTTTTAGGAGATGACGAACACGGATGGAGTGATAAAGGTATTTTCAATTTCGAGAATGGTTGCTACGCCAAGATGATTGACATGGAACGTAAAAACGAGCCTGAAATCTGGGATGCAGTAATGCACAAAGATGATTACACTAAGCATGGTGCAATTATTGAGAATGCAATGATGTATCCAAACGGAAATATCGATTTCTTCGATACCAGATACACTCCAAACTCTCGTGCATCATACCCTCTTGAGTTCTTAAGTAATATTAAGCCGGAATCAACAGCAGGTCATCCTAACACGATCTTATTCCTGACTGCTGATGCTTATGGCGTATTGCCTCCGGTTTCCAAGTTGACAAAAGAGCAAGCTATGCTTTGGTTCCTTATGGGATACACATCGAAATTAGCAGGTACTGAAACCGGAGTTACTGAACCTCAGGCAACTTTCTCTCGTTTCTTCGGACAGCCATTTATGCCATGTAATCCAAATATCTATGCTGATATGCTGGGTGCTAAAATGGACGAGCACGACACCAATGTATTCCTGATTAATACAGGATGGAGCGGTGGCTCATACGGTACAGGTTCTCGTATCAAGTTAAAGTATACCCGAGCTATGGTTGACGCAGCTCTTAATGGAGATCTTGACAATGTTGAGTTCATCACAGATGAATTGTTCCATGTGAACATTCCAACAACTTGTCCTAATGTTCCTACTGAGATGCTGAATCCGATCAATACTTGGGAAGATAAGAAAGCTTATAAGACAACTGCCGAAAACTTAGCGAAGAAATTCTCTGAGAATTACGACAAAGCCTACAGCAAGCAAAATATCGATGCTAAGATTATTGCTCAATGCCCGGGTAAATAAGACAATATCTTGCAGGTGAGTTTATCTCATGCAAAATCAGAAAAAAGGCTATCGATTCAGTTCGATAGCCTTTTTTTATTTGGTTCCTCTGAGTTCTTCCAACACCTTCATTCTATTTCAAAATCAAAGTAAATAAAGAAGTTCTGAAAATCGGAAATTATGCACATGGAAGAGACCTAAGCCTATTTTTCATCTAGAAAATCATAATAAAGCATGTTATGCCTCCTCTCTCCTCCTAATATTTGAGTAATACTAAGTGTTCTGACTCGATTCTCTCTATTCATAAACAAGCCATATTCCAGATTTCCAGCCCCACCTGTTTTGTGAAAGTTCAATACCGAATCAGGGTCTATATGAGGTTTCTCATCCAACCATTTCCAAAACCAGGCTGCACGTTCAGCCCGCATCTCCGCGGTATACAGCGTTGATGATGACCAAATATGAGCATGTGAATTAGGCAAGTTTATCACCAACAATTCCTTTTCATTCCATTTGATCTCTGTCAGGACAGTTTCTGGTTTATTTTCAACAATAACAAGGGTAAAGGATTCCATACCTTCAAACTGATAGTTATCGATAAAATCTTCAAGACTGGAAAAATGAAAGAAGTCAAGAAGCATCAGTCCACGACTTTGCCTGTATTTACTTTTACGGGGATGTCTTTCGAACGCTCCGTTAAGCAGGCACAAAGTCACATCTTTACCATTGCTGATAATCCAACTGCCTTTTGCTTTAGAATCCTTAGGATAGGTAAGCTCAACACCTCCATGCAGATATTTTTCAGGAGCACAGGCAATTCGCCGGGGATCCTCATCTCTATTCGTTGTAAAGATGAACTCTCTTTCTGTGATGGGTATATAAGTCAGGGTACACATTATTTATTATATCGAATTGTAGAATAGGCAACTCCAAAATTGACATCAACATTTACATGCGGGAGTTGCTGCGTTAAAAGCACACGTATAAGTGCCATATGATGAATAGCGTGCTCCATATTGTAAGCAAGTTCCCGCATAAGGTTAGATTTCAGCTGTACATCTTCGTTTTTTGAAAGATCGAAGCTCATGCAAAGATTCAGATCATTATTTACTGTCAATTGATCTAACCAGCTTATAATATCCTTTATACGTTGAATTGCTATATCAGGTTCTTCCTCAGTTTTACTGCAACGCGCCCGGCTATCGTAGTTCACTTCGCCCAATTCAGAACCTTTTCTTAATATTTCGTAAAATTCGATAATATGGCGCATGTGTTTACCAATTGAACTGCCTGTCAAAAGCGAAGAACAACAGGCGTATTCCTGATTATTTAGTTTTTCACACAGATGAAGCAACTGAGCACAAATTTCTTTGGAAGCATTAATAATTTGCATAGAATTCGTTTTTATTCATAAACAAGTTATTAAAAACAAGCCATAATTTATAATTCTACAATCGGGATTTTTAACCTGAAAAGATATTGGCGTGCGATTTTTCTTTTATATTTATGATACTAAATTGTATTTATGATACTAAATAGAAAACATGTCCCTCTATTCATAATCAAATGGATCAACTTTGAATTTTGGCCATCCTGGTTATTATATGCCCCCATGTTTTTCTATGGTTTTGTTTTAGCCTTAAAAGCCCGATCATTCTCATATTTTACAACTGCAAATCCAGGCATGGCATTTGGAGGTGCTTATGGGGCAGACAAAAGCAAAATCCTCAATTTACTTCCGCCCGAATACTATACCAGGGCAATCTTCTTAAAAAAAGGCAATACTGAGTCTGACATTATTGGACTGATGCGAAAAAACAATATTATTTTTCCTATCATAGCTAAACCCAATGTTGGTGAACGTGGCAGAGGCGTTGAGAGAATCGATCATGAAACTGACCTTGATAATTACCTGAAAACAGTCAAAGAAGATCTCATCATACAGGAATTTGTTACATACCCTGTTGAACTGGGTGTATTCTATCACCGTTTCCCTAATAGCTCCAGAGATGGGATAAGCTCGGTAGTGATGAAAGAATTTTTGAGCATTACAGGTAATGGACGTGACAGTTTTGGGAAACTTATCTCTCAAAACTTAAGAGCAAAATCACGGCTTAAATATCTAAAAAACAAATACGAAGGCAAATGGGACATCATAATCCCTGATGGCATCAGCTTAAAAGTAGAGCCCATTGGAAATCACAATCGAGGCACTAAATTTTTAAATGGAGCACATCTTGTTAATGATAAATTACTTGAAGTCTTTCGTAAAATCTCCAAACCTCTTGATGGCTATTACTATGGTCGTTTTGATATCAAAGTCAGAAGCATTAAAGATTTGTATGAAGGAAAAAATATCAGGATTCTTGAAATTAATGGGACCAATTCGGAACCTGCTCACATTTACGATCCCGACTATTCCCTGTTTAAAGCTTATGCTGACATTATCAAACACATGAATCTCATCTATCAAATCAGTAGAGCCAATATGGCCTTAGGCGTTAAACCCATTCCTTTTTCCAAACTTATATTGGGATTAATTCAACATTTTCATAGGAAAAAGTAGCCCCGTGTGTCGAAAATTTATTCCTTACTCCGAGTTAAGTATTTCTCCGTACAAGAATTAGCTATCAATTTTACAAAATCAGATAATTTCTGCCTTTGTAAAATACAATTTAACTAAATTAGCTGCCCAAATTCAAACACACACTATGAACTCATTAATCTCTCCCGACAGTCATTTTATTTTATTCTTTATTGTAGCAGGAGCTGCTGCATTTGGAATCTATTCCGAACACAAAAAATGGTTTGGGAAGCTATCGGGGATTCTTGTCACCATGATATCCATGTCGATATTAGCTATGGCTGGAGTACTGCCCGTTGCTTCTAATCCTAATGTTAAGGTCGAAGTGTACGACATGGTCTTCAGTTATTTTATTCCCATCTCAATTCCCATGCTTTTGTTTAGCTCCAATCTGCTTAAAATTGTGAGGGAAAGTGGAAAATTGCTATTGGCCTACATCATTGGAGCCATTGGTATTGTTCTGGGTTGCTTCCTGGCCTTTTCTTTGATTGATCTGGGAACTGATGCAGGCAATACAGCTGGTGTTATTGCTGCAACCCTTATTGGAGGAAGTGTGAATTTTATTGCAGCGGCCGAAAGTTTAAACTTTAGTACAAACCCAATGTTTACAGCAACCATCGCTGTTGACAATTTGGTGTCGAACCTATATACCCTATTCCTGTTTTTAACGCCATCCTTGATGTTCCTGGCTCGTTTTTTCGTAAAGCCTAAAAAAGAAAACCAGGTTGCATCGGACGATAATGGTCAAAAGGATGAACACCCAATCTCCATTGAGAGCATTGCAGTTTCAGTTTTTATTGCTGCACTAATAGCCGGCACAGGTTCTTTCATAGCACCCTATTTAGAGAAATTGATTCAGACCGAAATAAACTTAAGCATCCTAATCATTACTTTGCTGGCTGTATTAGCTGCCAACCTTTTCCCAAAACGCCTAAAAGCATTGGAAAATACAGCTTTTTCAATCGGTATATGGATGATGTACATCTTTTTGGCTGTTATTGGTGCTGCCACAAATATCCACCAGATATTCGAAATAGGACCCGCAATTCTGGCCTTTTACCTAACCATTATGATTTTCCACTTCCTGTTTCTATTGGCTTTGGCAAAACTCTTCAAGCTCGATGTTTACGAAGTGGTCATTTCTTCGGCAGCAAATATTATGGGACCATCTGTTGCAGCGCCTATGGCTGCCTCAATGGGACAGAAGAAACTAATTACACCAGGTATTCTGGTAGGTATTTTAGGCTATATTATAGGCACATTTATTGGAGTTTCCATCGCAGTCTTTCTGAGCTAAGAATGAAATTTGTTAGAAAAAGGATATTTTTAACTGCTCATAATTAATTTAAAGACTTAAGATTTCTCATCTCGCATGCAGAACAAAGGTGAACTAACAAAAAGCTTCTTTCATAAAGCACCCTACAACTTCAATTGTGCTCAAACCATCGCTAAATCTTTTCAAAAGGAATACAAGATCGATGATGAGCTGATACATGACTATTCCCGAATGGGAAGTGGTCGTGCACCTAATGGAGAATGCGGAGCTTATTTTGCAGCCAGAAAAGTTTTAAGTGACAATGAGCAACACGTATGGCAACTTAATGCTGCTTTTTTAAAAGAGATGAAATCTTTCTATTGCAGGGATATCCGCCCTTCGAAAGAGATACCTTGTAAACAAGTAGTCAGGCTAGCAGCCGAATTTATTGAAGATATTATGAATACCAGGAAAACAATAGAGGTTACTGCTGCAATCATCCAAAAGGATGGTCAGTTTCTGTGTGCCCAGAGGAAAAAAAGCAGCGAACAGGGAGGGAAATGGGAATTTCCCGGTGGTAAGATAGAGATTGGGGAAAGTCCTGAAAGATGTTTGGAAAGAGAATTGATGGAAGAATTCGGAATCAATACCATTTGTGGTGATTTTCTCAGTGAAAACAAACACGATTATGGAGACAAGATCGTTGTCCTTAAAGCCTATTTTGTGACACACATCCATGGAGACTTTCAGCTTTTAGCACATCAGCATATTGAATGGCTACCTTTAAGTGATATTCAGAAATTAGACTGGGCTGAAGCTGACCTGCCAATTGTAAAACAATTGATAAGCCTTTACGAATAGTAATTTGCGCTTAATTAAATAGCGAATCTATGATCAAATCAACTGCTCTCCCCCGTCGCAATATAAAATCTGTCCAGTAAGGAAATGATTCTCCAAAATGTAATCCAGGGATTTTAAAATCGGTTGAATACCACCTGGCTGTTTCATGGGCGTTTGGGCAGCCTTATTTTCCAGATAACCAGCCTCTCCATTGTGGGGAGGCAAAGTCGCTCCGGGAGCAATGCCATTCACCCTGATATCGGGCCCAAGTTCCAAAGCACCCATTTGAGTCAGATGAGCCAGGGCAACTTTAGACAAGCTATAAGCAGCATGAGTAGATGCGTATTTAGTGATTCGAGTATCCAGAAAATTAACAATCACTCCCTTCTTGAAATCTCGTGCAAAATCGCGCATCAGGACAAAAGGGGCCTTAAAATTCACATCCATCTGACGATTTAAAAGACATAAATCAGTTTCCCCGATCAGTCCCGGTTCAAAAACCGAAGCATTATTAATTAACAAATCTATTCGACCACAAACTTGATATACACGTGAAATTAATGATTCCAGTTCTGTTTCGTCAGAAAGTTCACAAGCAAAAATATGGAATTCCTGTTGGGGGTAAATTGCCTTTAGGTAATCTCTTAAAGACTCAGCTTCATTTTTTGATCGATTATAGTGAAGTGCCAGATTCCAGGACTGTTTTGCAAGATGCAAAGCCATTTCCTTGCCTATACGCTGAGCAGATCCTGTTATTAATGCTGTTTTCCCTTCCATCTTTATGTTCTTAATTGTCTATTGTCTCAAAAATACATCAATTCTGGATTTAGTACCAGTTTAAATCAGATTATATTCAGTGAAATCATTAATTTTGATTTTCAAACAAACAGGATATGACCCATCACATTGAAATTGAAAAACAACTCAAAGATCTCTGCCCCGACTTAAAGCTTGGCATATTAGAATGTCAGGTGAAAGTTAGTGAGGACAATGCCGATCTTTGGTTTGAAATTAATGAACATGTCTCTCGAATAGAGGAAGAAATGACTGTAGAAGCCATTCGGGAAAAATCGACTATAGCCAGCTCCAAAAATGGCTACAGAAAAGTTGGTAAAGACCCTAACAGGTACCGCCTGTCAGCTGAATCCTTACTCCGACGTATTGTGAATGGCAAAGGACTCTACAAAATTAATAATGTGGTTGATTTACTGAATTTGGTTTCGATTGATTCTGGTTTCTCGATTGGAGGCTATAATGCCGATAATATTGTTGGGACTGTAGAAATGGGACTGGGTAAGGCTGACGAAGTCTATCAGGGAATCGGAAGAGGTGAACTCAATATTGAAAACCTACCCATATTTCGTGACGATAAGGGCGCTTTTGGCAGTGCGACCAGTGATTCATTAAGAACTCAAATCGATTTATCCTGTAAGCATTTCCTTATGGTTTTTATTTCTTTTCAGGGCGAACAGGAATTGGCTGACAGCATGAATTTTGCTGAAAACTTATTGAAAAAGTATGCTGACGGGAAAGAGCTTAAAAGAATGATCATCTAAGTGCTACTTAAATAAATTAGAAGAATGGTGCCTGCGATGTCAATTCCGTTTCATGAGTGCCATCGCAGAATACTATTTTACGGGACTTATCTCATTACAAACTTATTTCGAAATCATCCGCATCGAGATAAACGGGAAATTTAGTTCTAAAATGCCGCAACTTATCCAATGAAATATGCATTGTCTGAATATCATCCTTATAATCTTCACACTTGCCTGAAATACGTCCACGAGCATCAATCAGTGTCGAATCGCCTGCATAAGTCATATCCATCCCATCGGTTCCCACTCGATTAACTCCGGCTACATAACACTGGTTATCAATCGCACGAGCTTTTAGCAAAGTGCTCCAGACATCCCTGCGAGCATCAGGCCAATTGGCCACACAAACCAAAAGGTCGTAATCTTGCTGGTTGCGACTCCATACCGGGAATCGTAAATCGTAACAAACTATGGGACGAATGCGCCACTCTCCTATTTTGAATATGCCTTTTTGTTTACCCGCATCAAAATGCTCATGTTCATTCCCCATTCGGAACAAGTGGCGCTTATCGTAAGTTGATAGTTCCCCATTGGCAAAAACGGTATACATTCGGTTATAAAAAGTCCCGCCTTCGTTTACAATCACGCTGCCCATAATACAAGCATTTAACTCCCGGGCCTGTTCTTTCATCCAGGCAAGAGTTGTGTCAGTATAACTTGCAACAGTTTCCTTTCCGGCCATCATAAAACCGGAAGTAAACATCTCTGGTAAAATAATTAAATCGCTTTTATTCTTAAGAACAGAAAGTTTATTCGCAAATTGCTCCAGATTGGCATTCACATCACCCCAAACTAAATTGGACTGAACCAAACTGAGTCTTAGAACATCTAACATATCTTTAGCTTTAATAATTATAACAACAGAAATTAATCACCAGTAGAAAACAACTCAGGATACTTGGGTTTTGAGTTCTTATATTTCCCTTTAATATAGGCCATATCAGCTTCAACATCTCCTGTTGGATAAAAAGTATCAAGAAAACGCAAGGATTTATTTTCGTAATTAATTTCTCCTAACAAGATAGGAACTTTAGCTTTTAGAGCTATAAAATAAAAGCCTCTTTTCCATTCCGAACGTCTGCTTCGTGTGCCCTCCGGGGACAGTGAAAGATAGAGCTCATCACGTTTAGCAAACTCATCAGCGAGTTGATCTGTTAAATTACTTTTCTTACTTCTATCGATCGGCATAACGCCTAAAGCGCGAAAGATTTGTCCCAAAGGGAAAAAGAAGAATTCTTTCTTCATGAGAATAGTGGTACTAATACCATGTGCGAGAAAGGCCAGTTTTCCCCAAACAAAATCCCAGTTGGATGTGTGGGGTGCAGCAACAATCACCGCTTTTTTTATTGTAGGAACTTCGCCCACATATTTCCATCCAAATATTTTGAGGATGATTTGACTTAATTTTACTCTCATTCGTTCTTTTATAGTAAGATATAATCCCTTATTCAGAGATCTACAGATTCTTCGCCAAAGGTACTAAAATAAAGACGTCCGTCTTTTTTTTGAATCAATTTTGATTTACCCAACAATTTAAAGATATTTGCATCTTAATTTCTACACTTTAAGTATAAAGATAATGGATGCAATGAGAGATAAAGTCTTAAAATTAGCAAAAGAAAAGAATGCTATAATTTTAGCTCACTATTACCAAACTCCTGATATACAAGAAATAGCCGATTTCAAAGGCGATAGTTTAGCCCTTGCACAACATGCAGCAGAGGCTGAAGCCGATATAATCTTATTTGCAGGTGTTCACTTTATGGGCGAAACTGCAAAAATTTTAAATCCAAAGCGTAAGGTTTTAATTCCTGATATGAATGCCGGTTGTTCTTTAGCAGAATCGTGTCCAGCCGGTGACTTTGTTAAATTTAAAGCAAAACATCCCGATCATATTGTCATCTCATATATCAACTGTTCTGCTGAAATAAAAACCCTGTCGGACATTATTTGCACATCGGGGAATGCTGTACAAATCGTAGAATCTTTTCCTAAAGATCAGAAGATTATTTTTGCTCCGGATAAGAATTTGGGTCGATACATTAATGAAATTTCTGGCAGAGAGATGGTTCTTTGGGATGGCTCCTGTGAAGTACACGATGTGCTTTCGGCTGAGAAAATCATGCAGATGAAAATCGAAAACCCTGATGCTACCCTTATTGCTCATCCCGAATGCCCTCACCCGGTTCTAATTCTGGCCGATTTTGTAGGTTCAACAACTGCTATGCTAAATTTCACGAAGAATTCTGAGGCCAAAAAATTTATTGTCGCCACCGAAACAGGCATTCTTCACCAAATGAAAAAGGACTCACCTGACAAAGAATTCCTAATCGTTCCTGCCGACGAATCATGTTCTTGCAACGATTGTGCTTATATGAAATTAAACACAATGGAAAAAATATATTTGGCCCTCAAAAATGAACAACCAGAAATCATTCTTCCTGAGGATATTATAGAAAAAGCAAAGGCTCCACTTGTTAGAATGCTTGATTTATCTAAAAAATAAATTGTATGTGCAATTTTTGAAATAAGTCATAATCCATTGGCATAGATAAATTGGATGTTATTCAAATCTTTCATAAAAATAGTTGACAATAAAATTTTAAGGACGTAATTTTAGTATTCATGTCATAAATTGATTGAATTCAGTTACACCATTTATACTAGATTAATTATGAATACAGAGAAAATTTTAGATCAATTAACTCAAATTGGAGTTGAATACGGACCAAAATTTATTGGAGCCATAGTCGTTCTGATTATTGGAGGCTGGGTAATTAAAGCTTTAATCCGAGCAATAGGCAAAATGATGGACAAAAGTAAGATGGACGAATCCCTTAAACCATTTTTAAAGGGACTTGTTGGCATGTTACTTAAAGCACTTTTATTCATAAGTGTGTTAGGAATGATTGGTATCAAAATGACTTCCTTTATTGCTATTCTGGCTGCCGCAGGTTTAGCCGTTGGTATGGCCTTATCTGGAACCTTACAGAATTTTGCAGGAGGTGTTATAATTTTAATCTTTAAGCCATTCAAATTAGGTGACTTAATTGAAGCACAAGGTTATTTAGGCCTGGTAAAAGAAATTCAGATTTTTAACACAATCTTAACGAGTCTGGATAACAAAACAATTATCATCCCTAATGGAGGCTTATCAACCTCTTCGTTGACTAATTATTCAACTGAAGAAGAAAGACGCGTAGATTGGACAATTGGTATCGCCTATGGTGATGATGTTGATAAAGCAAGAGCCGTTATCAAAAGACTGTGTGATCAAGATTCGAGAATTTTAAAAGATCCAGAAGTCTTTATTCAAGTATCTGAATTAGCTGATAGCTCAGTTAATTTTACTGTTAGAGCCTGGGTGAAATCTCCTGACTACTGGGGTGTTTTCTTCGATTTAAATGAGAAGGTTTATAAGACATTTGGTTCTGAAGGACTTAATATCCCTTTCCCACAAATGGATGTACACGTTCATAAAAACAACTAGTTCTGAACTTACTAATTTGCTAATCTGTATTTAATTCAGATTCGTAAGTCTTAAAATATACAAAGCCTGGAGATAAAAGATCTTCAGGCTTTTTTTCGTGATATTCATTATTCTTCTACAATAGATTGTTGAAAGAAATGTGGGTCTGATTATATAGATACCAAAGACCATAAATGGACATCTGAAAATGTTTCAATCAACTTGGATACTTTCATAAGTAGCCCGGAGCACGTATCAGAAATTTATTCAAAATACAGTTCGAAGGCAGATGCGACGATGGTTGAAGGTGTGATGGGACTTTTGATGGAGCTAACAGAATGGAAGGAAGTTCAAATTATTGAATCATATCCTAAAGATCAAAAATCATATTTTCATTTTTTGAAGCAAGTCATAATCCATTGGCATGGATAAATTGGATGTTATTCAAATCTTTCATAAAATATTTGATAATAAAATTTAATGGGCCTAGTTTTGATGCTCGAAAAAAAACAGATAGAATTCGATTACACCATATATACTATAATAATTATGAACACAGAAAAAATTTTAGACCAATTAATTCAGATTGGCGTTGATTACGGACCCAAATTACTAGGAGCAATTGTCGTTCTTATTATCGGGGGATGGATTATCAAAGGGATGATCCGCGCTTTCGGTAAAATGATGGACAAGAGCAAAATGGATGAATCTTTAAAACCATTTTTAAAAGGGCTAGTAGGAATGTTACTTAAGGTGATGTTATTTATTAGTGCTTTAGGCATGCTTGGTATTGAAATGACTTCATTTATTGCCATCTTAGGTGCTGTAGGTTTAGCTGTAGGTATGGCTTTATCGGGCACATTGCAAAATTTTGCTGGCGGTGTTATGATCCTAATATTTAAGCCTTTCAAAATTGGTGATTTCATTGAAGCACAAGGCTATATGGGCGTTGTAAAAGAAATCCAGATTTTCAACACAATCGTTACGACTCCTGATAACAAAACAATTATCATCCCTAATGGTGGCTTATCGACCTCTTCGATGATCAATTATTCAACTGAAGAAGAAAGAAGGGTCGATTGGACAATTGGTATCGCCTATGGTGATGATGTTGATAAAGCGAGAGCTGTTATCAAAAGACTTTGTGATGCGGATTCAAGAATTCTTAAAGCCCCTGAAGTGTTTATTGCTGTTTCGGAGTTAGCTGATAGCTCAGTAAACTTTGCCGTTAGAGCCTGGGTTAAAGCTCCAGACTATTGGGGTGTTTTCTTCGATCTTAACGAGAATGTATACAAGACATTTAGTCAGGAAGGACTTAATATTCCATTCCCACAAATGGATGTTCATGTACATAAAAACAACTAAAAACCAAAGCCCGTAATTCATTACCAGAGTAGGTAAAGAGGCTTTATTTATTAGTTTATTCAAAGGTTACAAAGCCTGGAGATTAAAAAAATCTCCAGGCTTTTTGATGTCAGGGATATTTATGTATTTTTAGAATCTAATTCCAACCAAAACAGTTCTATCTTCATAATATATGCGCTATCTCCTTCTTTTTTGTCTCTTTATCAACCTTAATCTGAATGCTCAAAAGCTCGATAGCTTAAAAGCCCTGGTTAAAACATCTAATGAGGTTGAGAAAGTAAACAGATTGAACCAAATAGCCGAACTCTACTCCTATTCCTCTGCAGATAGTACCAAACACTTCGCCAATAGAGCTCTTAAAATAGCTCTCAAGCAAGGCAACCACCCGGAAGTAATTAAGTCATACAATATTTTGGGGCAGTTCTATTATAAAAAAAATAATAACGACAGTGCACTCAATTATTATTATAAATCATTTGATTACTGCCTTGATCATGATCTAAAGCAATTTATTGGTGATAGTCAAAATGGTATTGGTCTCATTCTGGTTGAACAGCAAAAGTATTCTGAAGCTATAGAGATGTTTGAGAATGCACTCGTTGTTGCAAAAGAAGTTAATGATCAACTACTCCAGGCATTTATATATAATAATCTGGGCTTGATTCAACTTAAAATTTCTAATTTCCCCGAGTCGCTGAAATATAATCTTAAAGCCATAGAAATACTCGAGAGTATTGGCAAAGAGAGCATGACTTATTCCTCTTTAAATAATATTGCCTACATCCATCTCAAAAATAAAAATTACGAAAAGGCCATTGAAGTTATTCATAAATCCCTGAATATTTCATCAAAATCGAACGATGTACAAAACATTATAGTTGCCGAATTACAACTAGGGAATGCCTACAACTTAACTGAACTCAGAGACAGTTCTCTGATCTATTACTCAGAAGCTCTCGATCGTGCTGAAAAAATAGGAAGCAGAAAATACATAGGGATGGCTCATCGACAAATCGGTCATGTTTTCGAACAAGAGGGTCTTTACGATAAAGCCCTTTTCCATTATCAGGAATCATTTGTGAATTATAAGATTCAAAAATACAACACTGGCGAAGCAGTTGCCCTCATAAGCATGGCGGTATGCCATACCAAATTAAACAACAATACAAAAGCCTTAGAATTAGCCTTACAGGCACATGAACTAATCAAACTGAGTGAGCACAAATCAACGAAAAAATCAGTATATGAAACTCTGGAAAAGGTGTATAAGGCAAACCATCAAATCGACTCAGCCTATAAATACGCTTCTCTGTACCATCAAATAGAAAGAAGCATCTATTCTGAGAAGAAGGCCAATGAATTATCAAAACTCGAAACGCAATACAATACTAAAAATCAAATTAAGGAAAACAAGCTTCTTAGAGCCGAAAATCAGGTACAGGAACTAAAAATTTCACATCAGAAAAACATCCTGAATTACCTCATTGCATTTTCAGCACTTATCGGTTCATTATTATTTTTTGCACTTTGGCAGTACCGTAAACAAAAGCTATTGTCAAATGCATTGGTAGAAAAAAACAAGCAAATAAATCAACAGAAACAAAAACTCGACCTGCTTATTGAGGAATTACATGCTACCGTTGCACAACTAGGTGAAGTTAACGCAACTAAAGATAAATTTTTCTCCATAATTGCTCATGACTTATTAAACCCTTTCCATGTTCTTTTGGGATTCTCAAATATTTTGAAGCTTCAATTCGATGATATGGAAGATGAGGAAAAGAAAACCATGATTTCTGATTTATTTGAGACGGCCAACAACACCTTTGCTCTTTTGGAAAACTTACTCGATTGGGCCCGTTCGCAAAAAGGTCTGATTGAGATTAATGAAAATGAATTCTTTGCTGCAAATTTAATAGACTCAGTAGTCAAAACTCAAAAAGGCAACGCCAAAGCAAAGGACATTGAACTTTCCATCGAAACGATTCCCAGCTTATGCATCCGGGCTGATGAACCCACCCTGCATATCTGTCTTTGCAACCTCGTAAGCAATGCAATTAAATTTACACCCAACAAAGGGCAGATTAGAATCAATGCAGAACAAAAAAATGATGTGATAGAAATTGCCGTAAGCGATTCCGGTCTTGGCATGGATGAAGAGACTCAAAATAAACTCTTCAGAATCGAAAAAAGTTTTAGCACAAAGGGCACCAATAAAGAAAAAGGTACCGGATTAGGATTAATTCTGGTAAAAGAACTTGTAGAAAAAAATCAAGGTCGTATTTTTGTGGAAAGTGTATTGGGTAAAGGCAGCCGTTTCGTTATTGAACTTCCTCATAAAAACTGATACTGATAAATTAAGCTCATTATCATTCTCAAGCACACTTATTTTTTTACGGATACTTATCACATTAAGCTTAAAATATGCTCCCCCAATTTTTAATTGCAGCTCCCTCCAGTGGTTCTGGAAAAACAACTGTGACACAAGGTTTGCTACGTAGTATACGCAACAGAGGTTTATCTGTTCAGCCTTTTAAATGTGGTCCCGATTATATCGATACCAAGCACCACCAATGGGCTTCAGGAAAAACTTCAATCAATTTGGATACTTTCATGAGCAGCGACCAACATGTTAAAGAGATCTATGCCAAATATGGTTCACAGGCAGAGGCGACAGTAGTTGAAGGTGTGATGGGACTTTTCGATGGAGCCAATAGAATGGAAGGCAGCTCAGCTCAAATTGCAGAATTGCTTGATATTCCAATCATTTTAGTGATTAATGCCAAAGCAACTGCCTACTCAGTGGCCCCTTTACTTTATGGTTACAAGCACTTTTATCCGAAAATTAAAATTGCTGGTGCTATTTTCAACTTCGTAAACAGCGAATCGCATTATCAGTTTATGAAAGATGCCTGCGAGGATGTAGGTATAGAAGCGCTAGGATATGTCCCTCGAAACGAAAACATCAATTTACCTGAACGCCATTTAGGCCTGCAAATATCGGCCGAAAACAATTACGAAGAAACCATCAATTTGATGGCGAAGCATCTGGAAAAAACGGTTGAGATCGATAGACTACTGGAAATATGTAAGTCTCCCCGACCTGAATTCACTGCAAATTCAACCATTACCAAACCTGAATTACGAATTGGCATTGCAAAAGATGAAGCCTTCAACTTTACTTATCACGAGAATTTAGAAGCTCTTTCCAAATTAGGGGAAATCACTTATTTCTCTCCAATAACAGACCAGGCTTTACCAGATGTCGATTTCATTTATCTGGCGGGAGGTTATCCCGAACTGCATTTGGAACAATTAGCAGAGAATACTGCAATGCGAACAGCTTTGAATGACTTCGCAAGCTCCGGCGGGAAAATTCTGGCTGAATGTGGTGGCATGATGTATCTCTCAAAACATATCATCAACAAAGATGGTAAAGCTTATCCCATGGTTGGTTTCCTGAATCAGGATGCCAGTATGGAGAACATGAAACTGAAATTAGGCTACCGAAAAGTAAAACTCAAAAACGATTGCCTTTTCGGACATGAATTTCACTATTCTCAACTGATCCATTCTCAAGAAAAGACTGAAGGTATTGAGGTCTTCTCTGCTCGTAACAAACAACTGGATACACAGGTCATCAGAAAAAATAATGTGCTTGCCTCATACATCCACTTTTATTGGGGAGAGAAAAATATTTACAACTCTTTCTGGGAAAAATAAGTCAAATTAAAAAAACACCAATACTTAAGCTTAATACCAAATTCACATAAAATGGGAAAACAAAACTGGAAACCTGGAACAATGATATACCCCTTACCTGCTGTAATGGTTAGTTGCGGGGCTAGCGAAGAGGATTTCAATATTATTACAATTGCCTGGACAGGCACAGTTTGTACCGATCCGGCCATGTGTTATATCTCCATTCGACCTAACCGTCACTCTTACGATATCATAAAAAAATACGGTGAATTTGTCATCAATCTCACCACCCAGGATCTGGCATTTGCAACAGACTGGTGTGGGGTAAAATCCGGGAAAGACTTTAATAAATTCAAAGAAATGAATTTAACTCCCGGAAAATCTAAAGAAATAAAAGCTCCAATTATCGAAGAATCACCTCTTTCAATTGAATGTAAGCTTACCCAAATTGTAGAACTGGGTTCACATGATATGTTTCTTGCAAAGGTGGTTAATGTTCAGGCTGATGAAAAATATATAGATCCTGAAAGTGGCCAGTTCCGGTTGGATAAGGCTCAACCTATTGCTTATTCGCATGGACACTATTACGAATTGGGAAAGTTAATTGGTCGTTTTGGATACTCAGTTATGAAGAAAAAGACCAAAAAGAAGTTGGCTAAAAAAGCAAAAAAGAAATAAGGATTAACCAATTTTAATCTGGATAGCATCACAAGACCTGGCAACTGACCAGGTCTTTTCTTTTAAAGGCTATCAGGCATTTGTATTCAAGGGTAAAACCAGAGAAACATGAGTCCCCTTATTGATTTCCGTATCAATTTGAACTTCACCCTTTAATAAAATCGATAACTCCTGGCACAGGGCCAAACCAATCCCCACACCACCATACTTCTTAGTCGATCCCATATCTGATTGAGTGAAGGCTTGCAATACGGTCTTGATTTTATCTTTCTCGATTCCAATTCCTGTATCCTGAACAAAAACAGAGATTCTCCCCTCCTTTTCTTCAAGGCCCAATTGAATTCTTCCCTTATGGGTGAATTTTATGGCATTGCTCAGAAAATGTGAAAGGATCTGTTTCACCCTGAAACGATCAGATTTAATTAGACAGACCTTTTTATCAGGCAGGTTTAAATCAAAGGTTAAGTCTTTATCTTTATTCATCTCAAGTTCGAACTTATAGATGGGGTAGATTTCATGAATCAAATCAATCAAGCAAAATTCCTTATTTTCAACCTGAGTTAAATTAGATTCCAGCTTCGAAATTTCAATTAAATCGTTAAGTATGGCAAGCAACTGATTACTTCCCTCATTGATGATATCAATATATTCTTCCTTTTCAATTTTTGCGATATCAGGATTTTTAACCAATTCCGAAAAGCCTGATATGGAATTTAAAGGCGTCCGCAACTCATGAGATATATTGGCCAAAAAAGCAGATTTTAACCTATCCGACTCTTGCGATTTGATGATAGCCTGATTCAAATCTTTTCTCAATTTCAATTCTTTTTTCCTATCGAATTTAATCAGCATATGCATCAGCAAACCAGTTATAATGACATAAAACCAGCCCTTATAGGTTTGTATCTGGGTAAGGTAATCAGCCTCCAGATTAAATAGAAGCAAAGCTTTATCGGACAAAACAATCCAAAGCGCACCAAAAAAAATATAAATTCCTACAAGTCGATATTCCGTATTAAAATTTCTAATATCTATTCTTTTAAAAAACTGGGGCATTCTACTTCACATTTATAGGCAGATCAAAATAAATCCTTGTTCCTTTATTCAACTCACTTTCAACACGGATACTTCCCTTGTTTTTTTCAACAAGCTCTTTAACTATAATAAGCCCTAAACCCGTTCCTGTTTCCTTGTTTGTTCCCTGGTGTTGTGTTTTCTTATCGATATCAAACAGGTATTTGACATCTTGTTCATCAATTCCTACACCATTGTCACTCACCACAATTTCAACCCTGCTATCTTTAACCTCAGCAGCAACTTCAATCAGTCCATCTTTGTGAGTAAACTTGATGGCGTTATTAACGAGGTTCAAAACTACGGTTTTTATCATGTTTTCATCCCCAAAAGCCTTAATATTTTCCGGGATATTATTTTTAAGTTTAATCCCTTTTGCTTTTGCAATATTTTGAAGGGTAAGGATAACCGAATCTGCAATGCTGTAAACATCGATAATTTGTGGAGACCATGACACACCACCAATTTGTATACGACCCCATCTCAATAAATTATCCAATAAAGCATTCATATCCTGAGCTGATTTGTAACAATCATCGATATAGACCAGTTTATCTTCTTCTGAAAATAGATTATAGTTTTTTGATATGATTTCCAGGAGTCCCAAAACTGGGGCTAAGGGTCCCTTTAAATCGTGAGCGATAATAGAGAAAAATTGATCCTTGGTTTCGTTGGATTCTTTTAGTTCTGATGTGCGTTGTTCTAATTTGGTTCTGTTCACAACAGTCTCAGTCACATCGTCAATCACCCAAATACAGGCTTCATCAATGTCGGAATAATGCATATCACTGATATAGATTTTTGCCCAGATCTTACTGTCATCGTCCCTTTTCAAAGGAACTTCATTTCGTACAAATGTTTCATCTCCTTCAAGTTGGCGATACTCGTCCATAAGCAAGTCAAAATTACTTTCACTCAGGAATGTTGACTTGATGTTTTGACCTAAAAGTTCCCCTTTATCACAAGAAAGTATTTCCGATATACGGGTGTTTTGATCAATAATTTTACCCTTGCTGTCAGTTACCACAATACCAACAAGAGAATTATTCAGGATCGCCTTCAAACGAAGATAAGCCAGCTTGGTTAACTCTTCCTGCTTTATAATCTCTTCATTTTTTTTCTGTAAAGAATCATTAGCTTCTATAAGTTCCAATGATCGTTGTTCAACTTCCAAGTCCAACTCCTGATTTCGTTTCTGCAGTATCTTTTTCTGTTGATGCCTTAAAATTGCATGAACAAGTAAAACGAAAATAATTAATAAGCCCAATCGGATACTATTCTTGAGCAATTGTACATTTCGTTCAAAGAATGACTTTTTTCTGTTTACTATAATGGCACCTTCGGGCAAATAATTTTCCTCAATGCCATATGACAACATAACAGGATGATCAAATTTCAAATCAACAGCTGCTTTTTCCAGAACCGGAATCGTATCAGGATTTGCTCCATTAATAACTGAAAGAGCTAATTCTCCCGCTAACTTTCCCTGCTTAACGCCACTTGTAATATAACCTCCAACAATCCCCCGTCCCAAATAAAAATCCCAGGAACCATAAATAGGAACAGGACTGGCACTACTCACAAGCCTTACGGCATCATTAAAAGAATAGTAATCTCCGTCAGCATCCATGGTAAACGGAAATAAATAAATCATCCATTCATCGGTCAGGCTACTGACTTTCTCCAGGATACCTTTCATGTTTTGCTTATCGGAAAACTCAATAAACAAATCCTTTTCTAATCGAGGCAGCGCATTCATAACAATAGCCTTGTTGGCTAAACCTGTTACTGTTCTGTCGTTTATAATCAACAGTTTTTTCTGAGGATGAAGCTTATGCATCAGCATAAGAGTGGAATCAATTGCGGCATATTCTGCGATACCGGTTATCCCCTTCTGACCTTTCAATAATTCCGGTTTATAATTGTTGATCCCACAAAAAATAATGGGAATATCTTTAAAAAAACGTTCCCGGTTCTTAATCACAAAATTCAGGGCATGATTGTCAGAAACAATAATAGCATCACAAGTCATCTTTGCACACAATAGCTTGTATTTGTGCTCAAAAGATTCAATAAATATCGGATCTACAAAACGTTTGGTATCCAGGTATTCATAAAAAGTTTCCACTTTATTTTCAAGAGGTGTCAAAACCGACTCAATACCATGTGAGATACTATCGGTCCAAACGAAGCTTTGATGGTAGGAATGAATAACTAAAATATGTTTCTTATTTTTACTTGAAGGATCCATACTAAAAGCTGAAAAGGCACAGCTTAAAAATAGAATCAGACTCAAAAGAAGGTATCGCATATTGAGAGGTTTTCGATTTATTATAACTTTTCCTAATGATTCTAAAATGTACAAATAAATAATGTTTTTTACTACTCTTGAACCAACAAAAACAACTGATTAACACACAAAACCGACCTAATAAGAAGGAATTCCTAAGAGTATATTATTTAACGAAAAGTGATCTCTCCCAAGACTAGCTTTCAATATAAGTTATTGCATACTAATAAAGCCTACTCTGAGGTAGGCTTTATTAGTATAATTCATGAGTTGTGATGTCACAATTCAGATATTTTAAAGATACGATTATCGAATTCTATCCATAGATCGAATCATGGCTTCATCTTTTCCGATACTACGAATTGCCAAATATGACAATACAATTCCTACCAATGGAAAAGCATTCACAATACTGTAATTCGCTATAGCCTGCATTTCGTTTGCCTGAGAATTGATGCTGTAATAAACCAATCCCATGGTACCCAACATACAAAAGATATTGAAAACAGTTAATCGAATTTGACGCATGCGCTTCTTGTATGAAACGATTGTAACAATCACATTTAAACTAATTATTACCAACAAAATTGCAACTGGATAGGCTTTATAAAGCATGGGTTCACCTTCGGTTAATGAAGGAATACCTCGGTATATGAATGTATAAGTTTGACTAGCTGAATCGATTAACTCTGCTAAAGGAAAAAAGAACATCAATGCGATTAACACAAAAACACCAAGCAGAAATAAGGTTTGAATTCTTTGAATCATAGTTTAATTAAAAATTGAAGATTAATATTTTCAGAATGGGCTTTACCTAATGTAAAGCGTTTCCAATGGCAAATTTAAACTTAAAAACAAGAGCAACAAACTTTCGTCTGCTGCTCTTGTCCCATCTCTTTAATGTACTAACTAAAAAAAATTCAATTATTACCACATATTATCCTTTTCGCTTGAGAGACATATAATCGATGTAATACAATAATTTTATCGATACAGAATTGAATCTTGTTGCATCAAACGTATTTTTAAGATTATTTATAAAACGGTGTGCAATTTTATCCTCCTCGCTAGATATGGAATTCTTCCATACTAAAGCCAATTCACTTCCCGGAGCAAATCGCCACGAGTACACCATGTCGATATTAAAACTATTAAAGTTGATATCATGATTTTCGGAATAATCACTCGTTTTTAAACGTCCATTAGCCAAGAGCGTACTAAAGTCTTTATACTCTGCTTTTGCCCAATAATGACGCGCTCTAAAACTCAGGGACATCTTATTATTAAAAATATAGTTGAAACTGAGTCTGTTTTCCAGGTAAGAGGTATTTCTCTCTCCAATATATACGGTTGTCAGTCCATCAATTTCTTCGTCGTTCACATAGCCCAGATCATTCAGCTGTCGGTTCCAGTTAAGCCTGTATTGCATCGTAAACTTATCGTTAATACGATAGCGTGGGCCTAAGAAAATGGAGTAAACCTTTAAATTATCAGTCGAAAACCGTTTCCCATATTCCATTTCCACATCAAGAGCCAATGATTTTCTGTAATCCGTAGAAAACCACAAACCTAAAAAGGCCGATGATCCCTTCCTCAACTTCATGCCTTCAACACGTGGCTCATAAAAATCGTATTGATGCATGGGACGAATATTGCCATATACCCCAACAGAATTATAGGATTTAAATTTGATTCTTGAATTGTAATAGATGGTGAACCGGGAAAAACGTGTAGGTGCATATTGTGCTTCGTGGCTAATGGTCACATTATTGTGTTGAGCCAGCATAATACCCTTGGGCTTATAGATATGATAGCCCATTCCCAGGTTATTTTTAATGATATTATTCCGATTCAAAAATCCCAGGTCATTGGGATTATAGTCCTCCGAAATCATCTCATTATAATAATTCCAATTGAACTGCCCACTGATTTTCCCGAGCGAGAGTTGATGATAATGTCCGATTTCATCGCTAACATTTTTCTCGTAACGTTGCGACACCATCCCCTTCCCCTTAATTTGATGGCTTCTGGATTTATTTTTAAACAGAAACTCAGTACCACTAACATTTGCCACATAGTCTTCTTTAGGCACATTGACATTGGTATTGAAAACAGAAATATAAGATTCGTTCTTTAAACTCTGATCCAATACGAGCATGTTGTAATTTGCAAATGCCTGGGTCTTGAATTTACGCCTGGCATCAGTGATTGTATCCCTTATGTCAGCATATGTATTACGGGTCATCGAATTCAGGAAACCAATCCCCAAGCCTTTACTGGTTCGACCTGATATCTTAGTTGAGTTAATAATTTTAGCTTCAATCGGATTCTCATCAATTATCTCATTTTCTCCCAAATCATCTTCTACATCACCTATATATTTGGGCATTCCACCAATTCGTTTTGAATAAAAGATATCACCCCGATTAAAAAGTTCAGTGGCTTCAGTAAAAAACTGTCTTTTCTCATCGAACTTGGTTTCATAGGGCGAAAGGTTCAAAATTTGATCGTCTGACTGCACCTGTCCAAAATCAGGAATCAGCATCATATCAAGAGTAAAACTCTCATTGATACCATACTTTAAATCGAGCCCACCCCGATAGTTGGTTTCAAAGGATGAATTGTCAGATGATTTGTCAAGATATACCGAAAAATAGGGAGAAAAGGACAATCGTGTTGGGGGTTGAATATTCACAATTCCTTTTAAAACGCCGGATTGGTTAACCCACCCCGCTTCTTTTTTATCAATAAAATTCCAGCTAACCTTTTCCTTATCGCGCTGAATATTTCGGATAATGTTCACCCCCCACTCCTGCACATCCTTTTTAGGAAAACGAAGTGCTGAATAGGGAATTTCAAACTCCACACTCCAACCCTTTTCATTAATATTGGCACCACTCTTCCAAACACCGTCCCAGTTTCTATCCTCACGGTTCTTAACGACTTTGGCATCCCATTGCACACCCATGGGGGTTACAATAAACTCAAAGGCATCAAGACCATTATTAAAGGGATCAATCAATAAGGATACAAAATCAGTATTATTTACCTCGTCGCGCTTGCTCAACTCCTTCAAGATCTTACTGGGATCAGGGTCGTACATCATCACTCCTACAATAAGAGAATTATCGGTATATATAAACCTGGCCTCAGTTTTATAATTCGAGGGCATGCCATTATCCGGATCCAGCTGAACAAAACCAGTTGCTACAGGAATATTTTCCCAAATGGCATCATCAAGAATACCATCAATTTTGGGTTTGTGTTTGACACGTTGGGCTTGAATTACTTTTCTTTCGAATGCATAGATTGGCTGAAGAAAAGTAAGCAATATTGCTATTGCCAGCAGAGAGTATCTAATCATAGTCGGTTTTGGTTTTCTTTGGTTGTAATAAGTTACGTCCATACGATCACTTATTATACCAAAACCAACACCACACTGATTTTCAGACGATATCAATAATAGCAATTAGCTGGGATTGAACGCTAACGAAACACCTACTGTTCAAAAACGGACAGCAATTATAAATAGATTCAGATGAAAGTCCCCCTTCTTTATTCAAAAAGTTGGGATGCAAAAAGAGGCCATCCCTTTCGGGACAGCCTCCTGTATGTTAACTTCCGTATGACGAAAGAAATAATCTTATAAGCTGATTAGTTATTACCTAAAATAAGCGGCATTCCCTCTTTACCACTACCAATAACAACAACTTTTGAATTAGGTGATTTCGACAGTTCAATAGTTGCTTCAATTCCACGCATCTTCAAAAGAGCATTCGTTAAACTACTGTTGATAATCTTATTCGCGTTAGACTCACCTTCTGCTGCAATACGCTTTCTCTCAGCCTCACTCTTCTCACGATCAAGCTTAAACTGATAGGCTAAGGCTTCCTGCTCCTGCTGTAGCTTACTTTCGATAGCTGTCTTAATTTTTGCTGGCAAGTTAATCGAACGAATCAACAAAGCCTTCATCTCAATATTATTCTTCTTAAGAATTAAAGACGTTTCAGTAATAATGGCATCTTCAACCTCTTTTCTACGAGTTGAATAAATCTCCTCAGCAGTATAACGTCCTGCTACCTGACGAACTGAAGAACGCACTTCAGGCACCACCAACTGGTTGATATAATTCTTCCCGAAAATCTCATGTAAATATCCAATTTGATTATAGATTGGATTGAAACGAACTGAAACATCAATATTTACAGAAAGTCCACTCTTATCAAGAACATCCATAGTCTCTTCACTCTTCTGTTCTTTTACATCGTAAACATGTAAATCGTTCCAGGGAGCTACAACATGGAATCCAGGCATAAAAATATTCTCCTTATCCAATCCTGTAGAAAATTTACGGAAAATAATACCACGTTCACCTGGCTGAAGTGTAATAAACATACTTGATCCAGATAAAACTAAAATCAGAGCAAATGCTGCAACTACGATTAATAAATACGGTTTTTGTTTCATTGTATTAAAGTTTAGTGCCTCAATTAAACGGAAAAGCCAGTCATCTTCATAAGAATCAGGCAGTCCTAAATCCTTCAACAAAGATTTAACTGTTAAAGGATTTTATAATCATTATAAATTTTCATTAATAGAAAGGTAAATATAGCATAATATATTCATTGAAGAAAGAAGAAGCCCATGAAATCGCTGTTTCAATAAATAAACATATATTATTCATCCCTGTTTTCGAATGATTGAATTATTTGTATATTTGAGACCTTGTTCGTGTAAAAGGCCATCAGCAAAGTCATTCTTCTCAATGCTGCTTTTTTTACCCGAGCTCTATAATCTACTTCCAAACAACCATAGAATAAAGTATTGTTAATCTGCAAGCAGTTGTTTGCCTATTTTTCTGCGTATATTTACGAATACCATGTCGTATCTATGAGGACAAAATAGCCATGCATGTCTTTTTGCTATTCAAAATTTTAAAAACATATGGAACCTATTAAATCATCAGAACTCATTATCAACCCTGACGGAAGTGTCTTTCACTTGCATTTAAGACCAGAACATCTAGCTGACACCGTGATTCTTGTTGGCGATCCGGGTCGTGTTGAATTGGTCGCTAGTTTTTTCGACGAGGTAGAGATGACAATTTCCAACCGTGAGTTTGTCACCAAAACCGGAACTTATAAAGGCAAACGCTTCTCTGTTCTTTCTACTGGTATTGGTACCGATAATATCGACATCGTTGTTAACGAATTAGACGCATTGGTAAACATCGATTTAGAAACCCGTATTCCTAAGAAAGAACACAAAACATTAACCCTTGTTCGAATTGGAACTTCAGGTTCACTTCAGGGAAATATTCCGGTTGACTCTTTTCTTTTATCCAAGAAATCGATTGGTTTCGATGGGATGCTAAACTTTTATGCCGGCAGAGACGAGGTTTCTGATCTTGAATTCGAAAAAGCTTTTAAAGAAGGTGTGAATTGGAATCCCAAATTGGCTTCTCCCTATTTTGTTTCTTCATCAGAGAAAGTGATCAATCAACTTGATGGTGACGATATGATTCAGGGAATTACAATTTCAGCTAACGGTTTTTACGGCCCTCAAGGTAGAGTGCTTCGTTTAAAAACCTTAGATATGGACTTGAATGATAAAATTGAAGCCTTTGAATACCAGGGACAGAAAATCACCAACTACGAGATGGAAAGTTCTGCCATAGCTGGTTTAGCGGCTCTACTTGGTCATGAAGCGGCAACAGTTTGCGCCATTATTGCTAACCGTGTCAATAAAGATGCCAGCAAGGATTACAAGCCTGTCGTGAAGAAATTAATCCTAACTGTTCTTGATCGTCTGAGCAAATAAGCCAATAAAGTAATTTTTTAAAGTTGACTATCCCCGCGGCAGAGCCACGAGGTATTTCGCCAACTTGATTTCAATCTGAAGATTGAAAACCGAATTTTCTTCATTACACTCCTCTGTTATCCGTAAAAAACGGACAACATCTCCCCTGAATTTCAGGGGGAGACTATAAGGAACCCCGGGGAATTCTATGATTAAAATTAGAGCAAAAAACGACTTTAGCAGAGTCAAAAGAGATCCAAGCTTCTGAAACCCACAAGAATTGTTCTTCTTCGTGGGTTTTCTTATATTTATATAACAATGAATCTCAAAACAGACATGAACGAAGAAAAATTGCTCGCTCTCTTATCGCTCTTAGATGATTCTGATCCAGACGTTTACATCAACATCAGCAAGGAGTTGTCTGACTTGCCTGCCTCAAAAATTCCCCAACTGGAAGATATTTGGCTGGAGTCAGACAATCCTGTTTTTCAAGAGCGTCTGGAGATTATTATCGATGAGATTCACCACAATTCTGTTATTAAAGATCTGATAAGCTGGAAAAATTCCCCGAAACAAAATTTAATCGATGGTGCAATTCTCATCAACAGAAGCATCAGTTATCACATTTCAAGCGATATTGTAAAATCGAACATTAAAAAGTTTGTCGACGATATAAAACCTGAAATAAAAAATCAGGACACCTATCTTGAGAAGATCAAGATTCTCAATCATTTTCTTTATTACATCCACAATTTCATGGTCCTGTCACCACAGGAAGAAACCAACTGGGGTGGGAATATCAGCTCGGTACTCTCACAGAAAAAGGGAAATTACATCATCACAAGTATTATATATGCAGCCATTGCTCAAGATTTGAAGCTTCCCGTTACAGGCATTCAATTACCCAACAGCATCCTGCTATCCTGCGAAAGCTATTTGACTGACCCTGAAACAAGAAAAACGAAGCGAAACTATTTTTACATCAACCCCATTGACAGGGGAGCTGTTCTTTCTACAGCTCAGCTTGAGCATGTGATTAAATTTAAAAAGCTTAATAACCTCTCTCAATACTATAAACCCAGCAGCAATCTCAACCTGATAAAATTGCTGATCCAAAGTCAGATATTCAGCTATGGTCGTCAAAGCAATTACAAATACGTCGAGATACTCAAGGAACTTCTCAATGTGCTATTGAGCAAGGATTGATCACACTTCCCGGATTTGATTCTTAAAGATTTTTAATATGAAGACTATTTATATTTCGCATAGTTAATGGCTCGGGTCTTACGAATTGCCGTGATCTTCACCTGACCTGGAATTCTTTATCTTCTGATATTTGCGAATATCTGCGGGAAATAATAAGCTAAATCCTTTTCGCCCGCTAATGGCGCTGATAACCGCTGATCAAAAAAAAACAATTGCTGACCATCCTGCTGTATAAGTTTAATTGAAAACGCTAAACTTTCTGGCAGACTTAAGAGAATAACAGGCATTCTTTATCTTCTGATATTTGCGAAAATCTGCGGGAAATAATAAGCTAAATCCTTTTCGACCGCAAATGGCGCTGATAACCGCAGATCAAAAAAACAAACAAGTGCTGATCATCCTGCTGTATAAGTTCATTTGAAAACGCTAAACTTTCTGGCAGACTTAAAAGAATTATAGGCATTCTTTATCTGCTGATATTTGCGAATATCTGCGGGAAATAATAGACAAAATCCTTTTCGCCCGCAAATGGCGCTGATAATCGCAGATCAAAAAAACAAACAATTGCTGATCATCCTGCTGTATAAGTTCATTTGAAAACGCTAAACTTTCTGGCTGACTTAAAAGAATTACAG
>Ga0209272_10000053_pt1 | contig 172280 bp, 156 predicted proteins | sample tdDd002_FD_187125 | JGI IMG/M metagenome (GOLD analysis project Ga0209272, IMG submission 187125) | Marine sediment microbial communities from the Atlantic coast under amendment with organic carbon and nitrate - tdDd00.2 (SPAdes)... | ecosystem: Environmental > Aquatic > Marine > Coastal >...
GCAGTGATTGGCACACGAGCAGAACGTACACGACGGTCTTGGCGAGCGTAACCAAAGTAAGGGATAACTGCTGTAATACGGCCCGCTGAAGCGCGGCGCATTGCGTCAATCATCACTACAAGTTCCATTAGGTTGTCGTTAGTTGGTGCACAAGTAGATTGGATGATGAAAACATCACTACCACGTACGTTTTCGTTGATTTGAACAGCGACTTCGCCATCAGAAAAACGAGAAACAGTAGCATCACCAAGAGAGATGTATAGACGATCAGCAATACGTTGGGCTAGTTCAGGTGTAGCGTTACCAGCAAATAGCTTCATATCAGGCACGGTGGAAACCTCAGGGTTGCGTCCAGTTTTTAAATAGATTGTGTGTGGGCTAAGCGATACTTAGCCAGTCTCTCGTGCAGAGGCGAAATATTCTTGCCTTTTGCAACAAAAGCAGAGACTGTGTCAGGCAGTTCGGCTAGCGTTGTTTCGGCGTCAATTTTGCTCGAAAATTCAGCAAAAACGCACGATCCAGTGCCAGTCAATCGCGACGGCGCGTATTGTAGCAGCCATGAAAGTTGCTTATCAACCTCTTGGTACAGCATTCGAACAATTTTTTCGCAATCGTTTCCGTAATTACTGTCAAGAAGCGTTGCCAGTGAACGTTTTGGCGTATTTCTCGTCAGCTCTGGATGAGTGAATATGTCTACGGTTGCAATTGATACATCCGGTTTTACGACGAGGTACCACTTTTCTTCCGGCTGAGCGGGAGTTAGCTGCTCGCCAACACCTTCAGCAAAGGCAGCAAATCCTCGGGTGAAGACTGGCAAATCAGCGCCGAGCTTTAAGCCAATCTCGGCTAGCTCGTCTTCGCTAACCTTGGTTTGCCATAAGTGGTTTAAGGCAACTAATGTCGTAGCGGCATTCGATGAACCGCCGCCAATACCACCACCCATCGGCAAGATCTTATTCAGTTCAATATGAGCACCAAACTTACAATCACTTTTCTCTTGAAGTGCCTTCGCCGCTTTCCAAATGAGGTTATCAGCGAGTGGAACACCGGGAATGTCAGGTGATAGTGTGATTTCTCCTGACTGGTTGGCCGTGATCGTCAGATCATCGCCATGGTCGAGAAATTGAAATAGGGTCTGAAGTTCATGATAGCCATTATCGCGGCGACCAGTAATGTATAGGAATAGATTCAGTTTGGCAGGAGAAGGCCAGTGTGTGGTCTCTGAGATCATTCGTTGAACGTCCACTTCGAAATTACAATATTGATAGAGGTACTACCTTGAGTAAGCTTCATCTTTTTAGGTAAGGGAAGCGCAGCACCCAAATGCTGAACATCTTGGTAGCTTAAGTAATCAAGTTTCCAATCTTGTGTATTCACTCGTTTAGTGAGTGAGGCCAGCGTGTTGGTTTGATTTAATTGATAGTCGTCGGCTTGGGTAGGGCGTCCTAGCATCCAGTCATTTAACTGCTCTACAGGAATATTGAGCCCAGTGAGCTGTTTGATTAGTGCTTCAGGGGTCGACGCCGAGTAAGTTTGCCCTTCATAGGTTTCAACGGTCGCTAGAGTCGGGGTCGCGTTAAGGTTTAGGACGGTTTGACCTAGGAAAGTGGTCATGCGTAATTGCGTCTCTTGACGGGTGTCTTGCCATTGAAAGTTGAGCGATTGTCTTTGCTGAGGAGCAATATAGCCAAGCTTGCCAGAGGCTTGATAGCTCTCGATCATCGCGAGGCGTTGTTGATGGCTTTCCCATTCGACATTGGTTGTACTGTCTATGCTAGCACAGCCCTGTAAAATCAAGCTGGTAACAAGGAGTAAAAAGAAGGCGCGAAAATGTGTCATCATTGTCGAATATTTATCCAGTTTTTCCCAAAGTTCGTCCTCACTATATCATTGAAATCACGAACTCAAGAAAACATATCGGGATTCCCCTTTCAATAAACGGGGTCATCAAGTAAAATTCCGTCCCTATTTATCCATTATCTGATTCAGAGAACCATCGATACATGTCTTTGCTTGCTATAGGTATCAACCATAATACGGCCTCAGTCGAACTGCGTGAAAAAGTCGCATTTGGCCCGGAAAAGTTACCTGAAGCGTTAAAACAGCTTGGCGAAAACCCACTGGTAAACGGCAGTGTGGTTGTCTCGACTTGTAACCGCACCGAGATTTACTGTGACGTAAAAAATGGTACGAAAACAAAAGTCATCGATTGGTTATCTCAATTTCATCAAGTCAGCCCAGAAGATCTTAAACCGAGCCTCTATATTCATGAAGAGCAGGCGGCTATCCGTCATCTCATGCGAGTGTCTTGTGGGTTAGATTCATTGGTGTTGGGTGAACCTCAGATTTTGGGGCAAGTCAAACAAGCGTATTCGGACTCTCGTGATCATAAAGCGGTAGACTCCGCGATGGAGAAGCTATTTCAAAAAGCTTTCTCGGTTGCTAAGCGAGTTCGTACTGAAACTGATATCGGTGGTAACGCTGTTTCTGTCGCTTATGCGGCATGTACTTTAGCGAAACACATCTTTGAATCATTAGAGCAGTCGACCGTATTAATGGTCGGTGCGGGTGAAACCATTGAATTGGTTGCTAAACACCTAGCAGGTAATGGCTGTACTAAGATGATTGTGGCTAATCGAACTAAAGAGCGCGCAATGCCGCTTGCCCAACAGTTTGGTGCTGAGGTTATTGGTCTACCAGAGATCCCAGAGCATCTATCGCGCGCAGACATTGTTATCAGTTCTACGGCTAGCCCATTGCCGATTATTGGTAAAGGTATGGTGGAATCGGCACTTAAAGCGAGACGATTCCAACCGATGCTGTTGGTTGATATTGCCGTTCCTCGCGATATTGAGTCGCAAGTCGGCGAGCTCAACGACGCTTACTTGTATTCAGTTGATGATCTTCAATCGATCGTCGATAGCAACATCGAACAACGTAAAGTTGAAGCGATTCAAGCGGAAGCGATAGTCAGTGAAGAAAGTGCGGCATTCATGTCTTGGATGCGTTCACTGCAGGCGGTGGATAGTATTCGAGAATACCGCCAATCAGCTAACGACATTCGCGAAGACTTGCTGAACAAAAGTTTACAGTCCCTTGCAGCTGGTGCTGATGCGGAAAAGGTATTGTTAGAGCTCAGCAATAAGCTGACTAACAAATTAATCCATGCGCCGACAAGAGCATTACAAAGTGCTGCAGAGCATGGTGAGCCAGCCAAGCTTGCCACTATTAGACAAAGTTTAGGTCTGGATAACTCTTAGTAACTAAGAGCGACAGACTTCATCAAACCCCTGAGTTAAAGAAAACTATGAAAGCCTCTATTTTAACTAAGCTAGAAACCCTAGTTGAGCGTTACGAAGAAGTTCAACACCTACTTGGTGATCCTGATGTGATTGGAGACCAAGATAAATTCCGTGCGCTATCTAAAGAGTACTCTCAGCTTGAAGAAGTGACTAAGTGTTTCCAAGCTTATCAGCAAGCTCAGGAAGATCTTGTTGCCGCTGAAGAAATGGCAAAAGAAGACGATGAAGAAATGCGTGAAATGGCGCAAGAAGAGATCAAAGACGCGAAAGAAACTATTGAGCGCCTAAATGATGAGCTTCAAATCTTACTTCTTCCGAAAGATCCTAACGATGACCGTAACTGCTTCCTAGAGATCCGTGCCGGCGCAGGTGGCGATGAAGCCGGTATTTTCGCGGGTGACCTATTCCGTATGTACAGTAAGTTCGCAGAGAAGAAAGGCTGGCGCGTAGAAGTGATGTCTTCTAACGAATCAGAGCATGGCGGTTACAAAGAGATGATTGCTAAAGTCTCTGGTGATGGCGCATACGGTGTGCTTAAGTTTGAGTCAGGTGGTCACCGTGTTCAGCGTGTACCAGCAACTGAATCTCAAGGCCGAGTGCATACCTCTGCGTGTACCGTTGCAGTAATGGCGGAAATCCCAGAAGCGGAAATCCCAGAAATCAAAGCGGCAGATCTTAAAATTGATACCTTCCGTGCATCAGGCGCGGGTGGTCAGCACGTTAACACCACCGATTCTGCAATTCGTATTACTCACTTACCAACCGGTACGGTTGTAGAGTGTCAGGACGAGCGTTCTCAACATAAGAACAAAGCGAAAGCTATGGCGGTTCTTGCTGCGCGCATAATCCAAGCTGAAGAAGCAAAGCGTGCTGCGGAAGTGTCTGATACACGTCGTAACCTATTAGGTTCTGGTGACCGTAGTGACCGTATCCGTACGTACAACTACCCGCAAGGCCGTGTTTCAGATCACCGTATTAACTTGACTGTTTACCGCCTAAACGAAGTGATGGAAGGTGATGTGTCTTGTTTGGTTGATCCTGTTATCCAAGAGCACCAAGCTGATCAGCTAGCCGCTCTAGCAGAGAACAACTAATCCAATGCCGGCTGAAAACAGTGTTGAATACACACTAAAGCAGGCCGTACAGCAACTTCAAGAGAGTGGCAGTGATTCGCCCTCTCTTGATGCCGCGGTGCTTCTTTGCCATGCACTCGACAAGCCTCGCTCATTTCTTCTTACTTGGCCTGACAAAATCTTAGATGCTCAGCAGCTTGCTGCGTTTGATGAATTGTTGCAGCGTCGCCTGACAGGTGAACCTGTCGCGTATATCGTTGGCGAGCGCGAATTTTGGTCATTGCCACTAAAAGTTTCTCCGACCACTTTGATCCCAAGACCTGACACTGAACGTCTGGTTGAAATCGCGTTAGATAAAGCGATGCAAATGGAAGGCGACATTTTAGATCTTGGTACTGGGACAGGCGCAATCGCTTTGGCTTTGGCATCAGAGTTACCGCAGCGACAAGTAACCGGTATCGACCTTAAGGAAGATGCTCAGCAATTGGCACAAAGTAACGCGAGTGCTTTGAATCTTCGCAATACTCAATTTCTTGCGGGTAGTTGGTTTGGGCCACTTGCCGCTGGTACAGAGTTTGCTTTGATTGTGTCAAACCCTCCTTATATCGAGAAAGAAGATCCGCACTTAACGCAAGGTGATGTTCGTTTTGAACCATTGAGTGCGTTGGTAGCAGATGAAAAAGGCTTGGCTGATATTAGACATATCGCCACACAGGCTCGAGATTACTTAATGGATAATGGCTGGCTGATGTTTGAACATGGCTTTGAACAAGGTGAGCCTGTCAGAGAATTATTACGATCGCTTGGTTATGACCAAGTGGCGACCTACAAGGACTATGGTGACAACGACCGAGTAACGATTGGTCAGTTTTCATCAGTGAAGTAAGAGAGAATAACAATGTACGAAGGTTTAAAACATTTCCACCTGCTAACTATCGCAATCAGTGCGACCTTACTGTCAGTACGCTTTGCAATGAAGATGGCAAACTCAAACTTATTAGAGAAAAAGTTCTTTAAGGTGTTCCCCCATATCAATGATACCGCTCTATTACTATCAGGTATTGGTTTGATCTTTATCACTGGCTTTATTCCTTTCACGCCAGCCGCTCCTTGGTTAACAGAGAAGATTACTTGTGTACTGGCTTACATTGCACTGGGCTTTTTTGCCTTGAAGTTGGGTAAGAACAAGTTGCTTCAAATATTCTCATTCTTCGGCGCTCTTGGTTGGTTAGCGATGGCTGGCAAAGTAGCTGTGAGCAAAACGCCGATGTTCTTCGGTTAATGATTTGGTTAAGAAGGTCTAATAGCCAATATGCTTGAGTTATTTGATGAAGATTTCGATGCTATGGAGCTCGCACAAGGTGCTCTAGCATTGAACAAAGCGATTTCTCCTCAGACAGAAGTTGAGTGGGCTGAAGCTGAACTAAACCGATTAGTTCGCGAGGCTGAACTGGCTTTATCGCATGAGATGAATGAAAAGCAGCGCTTTGAGTCACTTCTTCGCCTGTTCTACTACGAGTGGGAATTCCAAGGAGATAGAGACAACTACTTTCGTTCAGAAAATGGCTTTATCGACAAGGTTCTTGAGCAGCGTAAAGGCATTCCCGTGAGCCTCGGTGCGATACTGTTGTTTATCGCTCGCAAGCTTGGTTTCCCTTTGGTGGGGGTGACTTTCCCAACTCAGTTTTTACTTAAGTTGGAGTGGTACGGTGAGAAGCCGCTCTATATCAACCCATTTAATGGTGAGTATGTTTCTGAGCATACCTTAAATGCATGGATGATCGGGCACAAAGGCCCGTTAGCAAAGTTAGAATCAAAGCATCTTGAGGAAACAGACAATCCAACGGTTATTGGTCGTTGGTTGGCGTTACTGAAAAGTGCTCTACTTCGAGAAGAGCGCTATACTTTGGCGTTGAAATGTACCGATTTGGCATTAACGTTTGTGCCTGATGACCCATATGAAATTCGAGATCGTGGCTTTATCTACCAGCAATTAGATTGCCATCAGGTTGCTTTAACGGATTACCAGTTTTTCATTGACCAGTGTCCCGATGACCCTGCTGCTGAACTGCTAAAGAATCAAGTGTCAGCAATGAGCAACACTCAAGTTACCTTACATTAAGCCCAGCACTTAAAAGCTGGCACTACACAAAATAGAGAGAAGAAAATGGAACAGAAAATTGTTCACGTTGGTGATATTCCTGTAGCGAACGACAAACCATTCACGTTGTTTGCAGGTATGAACGTTCTAGAATCTCGTGATCTTGCGATGCAGATTTGTGAGCACTACGTAAAAGTGACAGAAAAGCTGGGCATTCCTTACGTATTCAAAGCATCTTTCGATAAAGCTAACCGCAGTTCTGTTCACTCTTACCGTGGTCCAGGCCTAGAAGAAGGTATGAAAATCTTCCAAGAGCTAAAAGATACTTTCGGTGTAAAGATCATCACGGATGTTCACACAGAAGCACAAGCACAGCCTGTTGCAGACGTAGTTGACGTTATTCAGTTACCGGCATTCCTTGCTCGTCAAACAGACCTTGTTGAAGCGATGGCGAAAACAGGTGCGGTAATCAACGTGAAAAAACCTCAGTTCATGAGCCCTGGTCAAGTTGGCAACATCGTTGATAAGTTCAGCGAGTGTGGTAACGACAACATCATCTTATGTGAGCGTGGCTCTTGTCACGGTTACGATAACCTAGTCGTCGACATGCTTGGTTTTGGTGTGATGAAGAAAGCATCTAACGGCAGCCCAATCATTTTTGATGTAACACACTCATTGCAAATGCGTGATCCTTCAGGTGCTGCATCAGGTGGTCGTCGTGAGCAAACTGTTGAATTAGCAAAAGCAGGTCTAGCGACAGGTATTGCTGGTCTATTTATTGAAGCGCACCCGAACCCAGATCAGGCTCGTTGTGATGGTCCATCGGCACTACCGCTTGATAAACTAGAACCATTCTTAGCGCAAATGAAAGCACTGGATGATCTGATCAAAGGTTTTGACAACATCGATATCAAGTAATCCTTATTTATCGATCGAGAAAGCCGGCATTTAGCCGGCTTTTTTATACCTAAAACAGACTGACAAATGGTGAGTTAAGAGCGGATTAGATATTCGATGGGTACGTTATAACATAACAATAAATAACTGAAAGTGAAGAAGATTTTGTTTGCGTTATCATAATCTGTTGAATGGTTAACCAACCTCACAAACGACTCGAAAGCACATGAAAACGTTTGCTTGTGATCATTTATGAGTACAAGTGCAATTTTGATGGTTTGTTACACATTCGATATGAGATTAAGGTGATCAATCCGACATAAATATGAAATCGCGCTGTCACGTTATTAAGGTTAATTTAAACTAGTTCAAGTTTTACTACTTTCTTGATGCGCAACCTTCCGCGTATGTCTATTCCAAGAGAGTAGTGTTAAAAGCAGTGGAAACCCCAAAAAAGTTCAAAAGGTATGACAATGAAGCAAGGCCTGATCGTAAAAAGCGCAATTAGCGCAGCAATCCTGGCAACTCTAGCTGGTTGTGCAACAGCACCTCAGCATGAGTGGGAAGCAGATAAAACTTACAAGCTGACAGTTCTTCACACCAATGACCACCATGGTCGCTTCTGGCAGAATAAATATGGCGAGTACGGCATGGCTGCTCGTAAGACGCTAATTGACGAGCTACGCGCTGAAATCGCTGCAGAAGGTGGTAGTTCACTACTACTATCTGGTGGTGACATCAACACAGGTGTTCCAGAGTCAGATCTTCAAGATGCTGAACCAGATTTCAAAGGCATGAGCAAAATTGGTTACGATGCAATGGCACTGGGTAACCACGAGTTCGATAACCCTTTAGAAGTTCTATTCAAGCAGAAAGAGTGGGCTAATTTCCCAATGCTTTCAGCGAACATCTACGACAAAAAGACTGGCGAGCGTATGTTCCAGGCTTACGAGATGTTCAATAAGCAAGGCATCAAAATCGCGGTTATCGGTCTAACAACTGAAGATACAGCTAAAATCGGTAACCCAGAGTTTATCGGTGGTGTTGACTTCCGTGATCCTAAAGTAGAAGCGAAGGCTCTAATCGCAGAGCTTGAGAAAACTGAAAAACCAGATCTAATCTTTGCTGTAACGCACATGGGTCACTACGAAGATGGCAAGCGTGGCGTAAACGCACCAGGTGATGTTGCTCTAGCACGTTACGTAGATGAAGGTTCTCTAGATATGATCGTTGGTGGTCACTCTCAAGAGCCAGTATGTATGGAAGCGCCAAACGTTGTTAAGAAAAACTTCAAGCCTTCAGACGAGTGTAAGCCAGACCTACAAAATGGTACTTACATCGTTCAGGCTCACGAGTGGGGTAAATACGTAGGTCGCGCAGATTACGAATTCCGTAACGGCGAACTTGAAATGGTAAGCTACGATTTGATCCCTGTGAACCTGAAGAAGAAAGTTAAGATCGACGGTAAGAAACAACGTGTTCTAATCGAAGATGAAATCAAGCAAGACGAAGAGCTACTTGAATTCCTACGCCCTTACCAAGAGCAAGGTCAAGCTCAGCTTAACGTTAAGATCGCAGAAACTAACGGTAAGCTAGAAGGCGACCGTAACGTTGTGCGTTTCCAACAGACTAACCTAGGTCGTCTAATTGCAACGGCTCACATGGAACGTGCAAAAGCAGACTTTGCTGTAATGAACTCTGGTGGTGTACGTGACTCTATTGAAGCGGGTGACGTAACATACAAAGACGTACTAACAGTACAACCATTTGCAAACATCCTGACTTACACAGATATGTCTGGTAAAGAAGTTCTGGATTACCTAAACGTTGTTGCAACTAAGCCTGTTGATTCTGGTGCTTACGCTCAGTTCGCTGGTATTTCAATGACTGTAGCAAACGGTGAAGTATCTAACGTATTCATCGGTGGTAAGCAGCTTCGTCTAGACGAAACATACCGTTTCACAGTACCTAGCTACAACGCAGCTGGTGGTGACGGTTATCCTAAACTAACTGGCCACCCAGGTCACGTTAACACTGGTTTCGTAGACGCTGAAGTACTAAAAGAGTACCTAGAAGCTAACAGCCCAGTAGACGTAAACCAATACGCACCATCTGGTGAAATGGTTTACAAGTAAGTTGACTCAAACTTATAAATATCATTAAGCTAAAGCGCTACTCTCTGGAGTGGCGCTTTTTGTTTTTATTACCTTTATTTGTTGCAATCAGGAGGGAGTATGACTCCTGCAATCAATCTCGCTAAGAAGAAAAAAATCACCCACACCATTCACCAATATGAACATGACCCGCGTGCTGACAGCTATGGGTTAGAGGCAGCTGAAGTGCTTGGTCAAGATCCTGCGAAGGTGTTTAAGACGTTACTGTTTAGTCTAAATGGTGAGCCGAAAAATCTCGCTGTTGCGATTATTCCTGTCGACCATAAACTGAACCTTAAGCAAGCAGCAAAAGCCGCTAAGGCTAAAAAAGCAGAGATGGCCAATCCTGACATCGCGCAGAAGACGACTGGATACGTCGTCGGTGGTATTAGTCCGCTGGGGCAAAAGAAAGCCCTTCCGACATTTATTCACCAAAGTGCCCAAGCGTTAGAGACGATATGTGTGAGTGCGGGTAAGCGAGGTTTAGAGATTGAGCTTGCACCACAGGACTTAGCGATGCTGACACGCGGCCAGTTTGCAGAGCTATGTTTATAGCAGCATGACTCGCTTTGAACTTAGGACACGTCATTCCATAGAGTGACGAAGGAGCGAGTAGGGAATCTCGTCCAGCTTTCTGCTCACTTAAAGTTACGCCTTGTCTCAAAATAACAGCAATGAAAAAGGGTTGGCACCAAGTACCAACCCTCTACAATCTTGTTCTATCTGGAATCGAATCTACTTTGTTTCTTCTTCCATCTGCGCATTATCTACGACATGGTTCTCACCTAAATCTCTTGGCAGGATTAGGTTAAGCAGAATTGCCACGATACCACATAGACTGACACCCTGTAGGCTGAACTCGCCAACACCGAAAGCCATGCCACCGATACCGAATACTAGCGTGATAGCGACGATAACAAGGTTACGTGACTTATGTAGGTCGACGTTGTTCTTGATTAGGGTGTTTAGGCCAACAGTAGCGATAGAACCAAACAGCAGAATCATGATACCACCCATAACAGGCATTGGGATGGTTTGCAGTACTGCGCCAAGTTTACCAACCAGTGCTAATACGATGGCAGAAACCGCAGCCCAAGTCATAATCACAGGGTTAAAAGCTTTAGTCAGCATCACCGCGCCAGTTACTTCTGAATAAGTCGTATTTGGTGGCGCGCCCACCATAGATGCCGCAATGGTTGCGACCCCGTCACCAGTGATGGTGCGGTGTAGGCCCGGCTTCTTAATGTAGTTCTTACCTGTTACGTTTGAAATCGCCAGCATGTCACCAACGTGCTCAACCGCTGGTGCAATCGCAACTGGGATCATAAATAGAATTGCGTTGATGTTGAACTCAGGGAAAGTAAAGTTTGGTAGTGCAAACCAAGCCGCTTGTTGCACAGGGGTGAAGTCAACAATACCGTAGCCAAGGCTTAGACAGTAACCGACAACAATACCACCTAGAATCGGTGTCAGCTTTAAGAAGCCTTTGGCAAAGACACTTAGAACAATGGTTGTTAGCAATGAAGCAATTGAAATGACTAATGACGCATCCGCATCAATAACTTGCGCGCCATCAACCTTACCTAGAGCCATATTGACAGCTACAGGTGCAAGCCCTAAACCAATCACCATGATCACTGGGCCTACTACGACTGGAGGTAGCAACCTGTGAATGATTTCTACACCACGTACTTTAATTAGCGCGCCCATTGCAACGTAGACAAAGCCCGCAGCCATTAGGCCACCCATTGTGGCAGGCACGCCCCATGTTTGTACGCCATAAAGAATAGGGGCGATAAATGCGAAAGAAGATGCAAGGAAAATTGGTACGCTGCGACGGGTTACAAGTTGGAAAAGAAGGGTTCCGACGCCAGCACCAAATAAAGCAACGCTTGGGTCTAATCCGGTGAGTAGAGGTACCAACACCAATGCACCGAATGCGACAAATAGCATTTGTGCACCTTGAATGGCATTTTTCATATTGTTATTCCTTTATATGGCTGGATGAAAACAGACTTTGGTAATCTGCTTGGCAAAAATAAAATTCGCGGGATTTTATCATTGTGCCAAACGATTGCAATTCGAACTGGATCAAATATTTGGCGATTAATCGATTGAATAGCTCAATGGGTTCTCGGCGGAAGGCGAGATTTTTGAAGCGGCAGTAGTCCTTTAGTTGCCCCGTTGGCGATAGTTGCTTATCATCAGCCTTTAATGAGTAGTAAATCGATGTTAGGAAAAGTATGCGCCATTTAGCTTTGTTGGTTTTAGGGCTGGTTACATTACCTGCTATGGCTTTGACCAATGTAGATTTGTACCGTTCAGAAGTAGTGCTTGATCAAGAGGCTAAAAATGCCGATTCAGAGGCACGAATCGAGGGTATGAAAGAAGTGATTGTTCGAGCTTCAGGTGACCGTGATGCCGTAGCTAATGAAGTGGTCAAAAAAGCGTTAAGACAAAACAGTCAGTATCTGAGTCAGATCAGTTATGGTCAGTTGAACGGAGAGCAAACGTTGCGAATGGGCTTTAGTGCACCGCATATTCGTTCTCTTCTGAGCCAAGCTCAGCTACCGGTTTGGCCTGCTTCTCGTGCAAACATTCTGGTTTGGTTGGTTGAAGAACAAACCGACCGAAACATTATCTGGGAACACTCACCTTCGACAGTGCTTGAACAGCTTAAAAGTCAGGCTGATAAGCGCGGGCTTCCGTTGACTGTGCCAGTGGGCGATTTTGATGATATTACTGGCGTTGCGGTTTCCGATTTATGGGGGGGGTTCATCCAACCAGTAGGCGCAGCAAGCCAGCGTTACCCTGTTGATGCAGTACTGGTAGTAAAAGCGCAAGGTAATTCACTGCGTTGGACGCTTTACGATCAAAAACCAGCGACAATTGGCGTAACTCGTCAAGCACCGCTATCGGGCTCAAATAATGGTGAAGATGCCGCGGTTAAGATGATCAACCAACTTAGTGATTACTACGCGAAGAAAACCGCAGTTGTTGTTGCTAATGAATCATCGGAGGCAATCAAAGTTCGCTTTACCGAATTGAGTGACGCGGTTGGCTTCTTCACTTTAGAGAATAATCTCAAGAAACTGAGCTCAGTTGCTTCTATCGATATTCTTAAGATTCAAGGCAACGAGGTGACCTTCAACGTACACTTGCTCTCTTCACCTGAAGAATTTAAGCAAGAAGTGTTACGTGCAGGCCCAATTAAGCAGCTTGAAAGTGTTGTTGAAACGCCGTTAATTGCGATCACTGAGCCTTCACTTGAAGCGACGCCAGAGTCTGCGCAAGGCGAAGTCGAATCAAATATGCAGTCAACAGATTCGACGACCTCGCTAGAGTCAGCAAACACTCCGACCGCGCCATTAGTTCCAGCTGAGCAAATCTTAGTTTACGAATGGCAAGGCAAACCGTATGTGTATGTTGCGCCTAAGATTGAAGGAGAGATTGTGATTGATCCTGATTCGGTAGAAAGTGATGCGGAGTCCGTTGTTCAAGAAGAAAACTCGGCAGAATAAATATTGATTTAAAGAAAAAGGGTCTGGAATTCCAGACCCTTTTTTATATTTGCAATTTGTTATTCAGACTCAAATCGCGCTTTTTCTTCTTTCTCAACTTTAGAAAGGCGCTTGATCTTCATTCCTAATTCTTTACCTCGTGCTCTGGCATAAAGAATGTTGCCAAAGAAGGCGATAGTTGTAAGTAGTATTTCAACCACCGCTAGCCAACGTTCACCGTCATCGACCCATAAAATGGTGAAGCCATGCAAGAAATAAAGCATAAGTACGAAGTTCGCCCATGCATGAGTGTATGGTTTGCCAACTAAAATACCGGGTAGTGGTAGAAGTAGAGGTACTGCCCATGCGATGGCCAGAGTCGTACTGCTGATATGTGGATGCGGAGAAAGCGACAGTTGCCAAAGAGTTATCCAAGCAAGCAGTGCAAGGTTGCCAAACAAGGCTAACAGGCGGTATAGCTTTGTGGTGGGTTGCATCTCGTGCATATTTATCGTTCCTTCATTTTTAATGCCACGTTCGCTAAGCGTTTACCAAGTTGCTGAGCAAGTACGATTTCATCGTCACTCAGCTTGCTACCTAACGAGCTTACTGTACTTGCACCGTAAGGTGTTCCGCCGCTTTGTGTCGAGTGAAGCTTGGGTTCCGAATAGGGAATACCAAGAATCATCATGCCGTGATGTAGGAGAGGTTGCATCATGGTATGTAAGGTTGTTTCTTGCCCACCGTGTAAACTGGATGAAGAGGTAAACACACACGCTGGCTTATCGATTAAATCACCAGATAACCATAGCGGTGTAGTTTTGTCCCAAAAGTGTTTCAGTGGCCCAGCCATGTTCCCAAACCAAGTCGGACTGCCTAGCGCTAAACCATCACATTGCTTGAGTTCTTCAAGACTAATGATCGGGTCTTGAGCGGAGAACTCTCCTTCGATCTCATCAACGGTTCGCAGTAGAGCCTCACATTGAGGGATGGACTCCACCCCTCTAGCGATCTGTCTAGCAACCGATTGTGTAGCACCGTGACGGCTGTAATAGAGGATGACGATTTGGCACATCATAGAATGTCTAGAACTTGCTCCGGCGGACGGCCGTGTTTCGCTTTGCCGTTAGCAACCACGATAGGGCGCTCAATCAGTTTTGGATTTTCGCTCATCGCTTTAAATAGCGTCTCATCATCGGCCGTTTTTAGCTCAAGCTCTTTGAAGATATCTTCTTTGGTGCGCATCATATCGCGAACGTCAGTAAGCTCTAGTTGAGACATGAGCTCTTTTAGTTGTTCAACACTTGGTGCAGATTCTAAGTATTTGATGATTTCAGGTTGAATGCCTTTCTCTTCAAGCAGTGCAAGTGTTTGACGGCTCTTTGAACAGCGAGGGTTGTGATAAATCACGACTGACATGGCAGTTTCTCCATTTATTATTGTAAGGCTAAGAATCGATCGCGCTGAACCATTAATTGATCAATGCGGGCATCGTATCTTGCTTGTTTTAAGCTTCCCAGCTCAGCCAGTTGACTTGCTTGGGTATAGTATTGAATCGCTTTGTTCCAGTTAGCTTTTAATGCGAGGATTTCGGCGCGAGCAGCCAAATCTTCATCACTTTTACCTAAGTGGATGTTTGCTTCTGAAAGTAAGTGCCAGCCATTCACATCTTTCGGGTTGTCGTGAGTGTATCGCTGGAGTACTTTGACAGCCTCTTCATTCTTCTCTTGTTTGAGCAATGCATTGGCGTAGTTAATCGTGATGACTGCATTGTTAGGTGCTGACTTCAATGCTTGTTTTAGCAGACTCTCTGCTTTATCTGCGTGTTTTTGTGCGATATACAGATCGGACATGGCGTCTAAATAAAACAGATTGTGAGGGTCTTGCTTGATAAGGTCATTTAAGATTAAGGCTGCCTGATCAAGTTGGTTGTCATCTAGATGAACCAGGGCTTTGCCATATTCAAAGGCAACTTTTAGATTTGGCGCAACTTTCTTTTGCGTACGCTTAAACCAGTCTTGCGCGGCTTTACTTTCGATACCTGTATAGCGAGCAACAATACGTGCACGCGCTAAGTGATAGTTCAGCGAAGGATCGACTCTTCGAGCAGGGTAGTTTTGCGCCCGAGCTCGACTATCAGTAATACGATCTTCAGGTAATGGGTGAGTCAGCAGCATCGGCGGCGGCTTACTTGCATAGCGATATTCGTCGGCAAGGCGGCCGAAGAATCGAGGCATGGCATTGACATCGAAACCTGCCTTAGCGAGGGTACTAATACCAAAACGATCCGCTTCTTTTTCATTGCTACGAGTGTAGTTTATTTGCCCTTGCATATTGCCTGCTGTTGCCGCTGTGACTGCTGCCATACCTGCTTCTGGTGAGGCAATTGCGAGCAATAGAGCACCCGCAAGAGCCGCCATAGTTGCTGGAGAGCGTCTTGCTTGCTCCTCCATGCTTCGTGCAAGGTGTCTTTGAGTTACGTGAGCGATTTCGTGCGCGACGACTGAAGCTAATTCACTTTCGCTTTGTGCGTGAAGAAACAAACCTGAATGCAACGCAACATAGCCTCCAAAGAAGGCAAAGGCGTTAATGTTTCTATCGCGGATCATAAAGAAGGTGAACGGGGTTTTTACATCCGATGCGTTGGCAACTAATCGATGCCCTAAGCTATCAATATACTCATTCAGTACCGGGTCGTTCACGATGGGCTGACTCGCACGAATCATGCGCATATACGCATCACCATATTGAATCTCTTGGTCAATGGTGAGTGTGCTACTTGCTGTCGTACCTATATCTGGCAAATCCAAACTGTTTGCGAGTGATGGGGCAGGTGTGCTTAAAGCCGCTGCGACACATAGGCAGACTAATGAACGCGTACGTTTAAACATATATGAAAGATGATACTCCATTAATTCTTCACCTAGGGTTAGAACTATACTAACAAGGTGGGTATACGCTTGGACAGCGTAGAGTCAAGATGGTTTCCAGTCCCAGCTTTGAATTCAGTTGTCAGGTCAGAGTAGTGATGTAACACAGACTATTTACACTGACGCATGCAAAAAAACACTATACAATATCTAGCCGTAATAATATGCATCGGGCGAAAGAATGGAACCTAATATTTTGGATTTACGCCAAGAGCGGTGTCCTATGGCGCTTTTACTTGCTAAGCGTCACACAAAAGGATTGACCGTTGGTGAGCAAACTCAAATCTTAGTGTCCGATTCTAACTCAATGAAAGATATTACCCGATTTCTTCATAACCACTTGTTTAGCCTGACTTGTGAAGAGATGAATGGCTATTACCGTATGCAAGTGATTAAGGAACCTAGTTGAATGTTTGAAATGGTGAGTCGTTGGTATAAACGACGTTTTTCTGATCCGCACGCAGTGAGCTTAGTCGCGATCCTGCTGTTTGGTTTCATTACGATTTATTTCTTTGGCAATTTGATTGCACCACTATTGGTTGCCATTGTACTGGCCTATTTACTTGAGTGGCCAGTTGTTCAGCTCTCTCGTATGGGAATTCCCCGCACCCTTGCAGTAATTTTGGTCATCCTTGGCTTTATCAGTTTGATGATCGTTGCCATTTTCGGCTTAGTACCGACCATTTGGCAACAGGTTGGTAACCTTATCAACGATATCCCATCAATGTATGTTGGCTTGCAAGGCTTCATCTCTGAGCTACCTCATCGCTACCCAGAATTAGAAAACTTCCAGATAGTCGAGTCTTTGGTCACTAATGCTAAGAACCAAGTGATTGGTATGGGTGAAACCGTGGTGAAAGGTTCACTTGCTTCATTAGTCAGCCTCGCGACACTGGGCGTTTACTTAATTTTAGTGCCGCTATTGGTGTTCTTCTTGCTGAAAGATAAAGAAGAGATGATAGAGATGGCGAGTGGCATGCTGCCGCGCAATCGCCGTCTTGCTAACAAAGTGTGGCACGAGATGAACGAGCAAATCTCTAACTACATTCGCGGCAAGGTGATGGAGATCTTGATTGTCGGCGGCGTGAGTTACATTACCTTTGCCATTCTTGATCTTCGTTATGCGGTGTTGCTTGCGGTAGCGGTCGGCTTCTCTGTTCTCATTCCTTATATTGGTGCAGCAGCCGTGACGGTGCCAGTAGCTATTGTCGGTTTGTTCCAATGGGGCCTAACTCCTCAGTTTTATTGGCTACTGATCGCCTACGGTATTATCCAAGCACTGGATGGTAATGTATTAGTACCAGTGCTGTTTTCTGAAGCGGTAAACCTTCACCCTGTGGCGATTATTGTTGCGGTATTGGTGTTTGGTGGGCTTTGGGGATTCTGGGGAGTATTCTTCGCTATCCCATTGGCGACTCTAGTGAAAGCAGTGTGGAATGCTCTGCCTAGCCATGAAGAAGAATTAAGTACTTAGCAGGTCAAATCAACTGCAAACGATTACATAAAAAGCCCCAAGGTAACTGCTTTGGGGCTTTTTATTTGTGCTCCAGTTGGCATTTTTTACCCCTATGGAATTTACTTATATAGAAAATTGTAAGAAATTTCTTAAGTAAACGTTACGTCAGACGATAACTATACTAATAACAACAATAACAAGCTTGCCGAACAATAAAGGAATACTATGAAATTCAGTCAAAAAATCGTTGCAGCTTCTTCAGCATTACTTTTGGTTACCGTGACGTTGTTGTCTATTCAGCAGCTAAGTACCGTTAAACAGGAAGTCGAAGCGCTGGTAGATACCAGTCTGACAGAGATGGTGAAAGGGGTTAAAAACACCGTCGTTTCTGAGATGGAAAGTAAAAAAACTTTGGCTCAATCAACCACTGAGGTGATTGAGATTGATCCGCAAAATAGACAGTTAGTAAAAGAGATTCTAGAGAAACCAGAGATCAAAAGCAGTTTCCTAGCCGTAGGGTTTGGTTATGAGGTGGATGGTTTCGTTGTTGAAAATGATGATGGTTGGGAAGCGGGTCCCGATTATGATCCGCGTGTTCGTCCATGGTTTAAAGATGCTAAAGCTCAAGGTCGTTTGGTAGTAACAGACCCATACGTCGACGTTTCTTCGAAAAAAGTGATAATTTCAATTGGTACGCCAGTTAAAGAAAACGGCACTTTCATGGCAGGTATGTTCTACGACATGGAGTTGGGCGGTTTAGCTGACTTGGTCAATAGCGTGAACCTACTGGATGCGGGTTACCTATTTATTGTTACAGCTGACGGCACCACTATTGCTCACCCAGAGGCGGCGAACAATGGTGAAAATCTAACGAAATACTTACCAAGCGCCAAAGTACAAGAAGATGTTCAACACTTTGAGCAAGATGGCAAGAACCTAATGGTTCGTTTTACGAAAGTACCTTCAGAGGACTGGTATGTAGGTGCAGTTGTTGACGAAGATATTGCCTTCGCAACGATTGCTGATATGCGTAATAGCTCAATTATCTATGTCCTAATTGGTGTCGTTCTGAGTATCGTCATTCTTAGTTTCCTAATCAAAGCTCTTATGCGACCACTTGCGACGTTAAATGATGCGATTAAAGATGTCGCTTCGGGCCAAGGTGACCTGACCAAGCGTTTAGATACCAACACGGATAAAGAGTTTGCCGAGCTTGCAGAAGGCTTTAATACCTTTACTCAAACATTGCAGACGCAAATTCAGCAATCGAAAGCTATCGGTGTTGAAATCCTTCGTGGTACGGAAATGACCGTTCAAGGTGCGCAGCATTCGGCGAGCGCAATGCGCAGTCAGCTTGAAGAGCTTGAGCAACTTGCAACGGCGATGAACGAAATGGCAGTAACAGCGACAGAAGTTGCAAACAATGCACAAGGTGCAGCAGGCGCAGCGAAAGAAGCGGATGATGCTACCCAAGATGGTTCGTCGGTTGTAAGTGATACAACAGCGTCGATTGATATGCTTTCAGCGCGTATTGATCAGGCGGTGGAAGAAGTTCAAGGTCTAGAGTCGGCAACGGCAAATATCGAAACCATCTTAAAGGTTATCAATGATATCGCGGACCAAACTAACCTGTTGGCACTCAATGCAGCGATTGAGGCAGCACGTGCGGGTGAGTCAGGTCGTGGCTTTGCAGTCGTAGCGGATGAAGTAAGAACACTTGCTCAGCGTACTCAAGAGTCTACAACGGAAATCCGTAGCATGATTGAGCAGCTTCAAGCTGGCGCAAGTTCAGTGTCTGCGGCGATGAATGAAAGTAAGAACACTGCGGTTGATGCGGTTGATAAAGCGCAAGCGGCTGATGGTGCACTACAGAGAATCCGTGAGGCGATTCAGCGTATCAGTGATATGAACATGCAGATTGCTTCTGCGGCAGAAGAGCAAAGCTTAGTGGCAGAAGAGATCAACAGTAATACTGTTAAGATCAAAGACCTGTCGACTCAGGTAGCTGATTCAGCAGAAGAAGCTAACATGGCAATGCAAGTTCAGACCGAGAACGTGCGTGAGCAAGATGCAATTTTGAATAAGTTCATCGTATAAACTTAAACTTATTGGATACGGCAAATAAAAACGCCAGCGATATCGCTGGCGTTTTTTTATTGATTGAATTACTTATTTTCATTCAAGTAATCAAGGACTACTTCATGGTGAGTTTTGGTTTTGAACTTGTTAAACACATGCTCAATCACACCTTCTTCATTGATTAGGAAGCTGATGCGGTGCAGGCCATCGTAGATTTTACCCATGAATTTCTTTTCACCCCAAACGCCAAACTGGTCAGCAACCGCATGGTCTTCGTCTGACAATAGTGTGAAGTTTAGGTTGTCACGTTCAATGAACTTACCAAGACGTTTTACTGGGTCGATGCTGACGCCCAATACAACAACGTTATGAGCATCCAACTCTGCTTTAGTGTCACGAAGACCTTGTGCTTGTACCGTACAGCCTGGTGTCATCGCTTTAGGGTAAAAGTAAAATAGAACCTTTTTACCTTTAAAGTCATTCAGAGAAACTGTTTCGCCGTTTTGATCGAGAAGAGAGAACGCTGGAGCTGGAGTACCTGCGGTAAGCGTGTTCATGGAGATTCCTTTTTATTGACTGTTTTTTATAAAGTTTAGAGAACCTTGAACCGACAGTTGCTGGCACAGGTTGTCAAACTCTTCTTGCAGTTGCATTAAATTGCATTCAGAGTCGACTGTCGCAGTGATCGCAATGTGGAACTGGTTAGTCTCTGTATTAATTTTGTCTTTGTCTATCGTCTGGGCGCTGAGCGATGACAGGCCAATATTCTTTTGAGCGAAGAAGTGGGTGAATTTTTCGGTTAACCCAGGCTTGTCTTCAGATTCGACAAAAACTTCTAATGTATAGGCATTGTCCAAGTGCGCATGAGTTGATGTACGCTTCATGATCGTAATTAGATCATGTTCTTGGCCAAGTAGCGGCAATGTTGTTTCTACGCGAGTGACGGCCGCGTTATTGCCAGAAAGAAGCATGATGAGAGTGAATTCGTTGCCAAATAGGGCAATACGACTATCAACAATATTGCATCCGGACTGAGTGACTAAATGTACAACTTGGTTGCACACCCCAGGGCGATCCGTTCCTACGGCAGTAATCACTAAATGTTGAGTCATAACTTCACTTATTAATGTTTCAATTATTAATCAGATAGCTTAGCACATTAGGCAGCTATAGAAATGTACCTCAAACGCTTTTTATTGGTGCGTTAGGGTGTAAATTAAACAGCTGTGAGTGACCATACGTATTCCTTGCTAGGAACTGACATTACCCGAAATTAAAGGAGTAAGTTGCCAAAGTTCTAACATCTGATAAATATTCATTCAAATAGGTGATTTAAGCGGGTCTCAGTGCTTGTCTTTATCAATCGCCTTACAGTACCATGCGATTAGTATCTAAATTAGGGAGAAAGACATGTTTTCAGGAAGTATTGTAGCGTTAATTACACCGTTTAATAATGATGGCGAAGTTGATTACGTAAGCCTGAAGAAACTTGTGGACTACCATGTTGCAGCAAAAAGCGATGGCATCGTTGCAGTTGGTACCACTGGTGAATCGGCGACGCTGACTATTGAAGAGCATGTCAAGGTTGTCACTAAGGTGGTTGAGTTTGCTGAAGGACGCATTCCAGTAATTGCGGGCACAGGTGCAAATGCAACACATGAGTCAGTTACTTTCAGCCGTCTACTGAACAACTCAGGCATTGCAGGCTGCCTAAGTGTGACACCTTACTACAACAAGCCAACTCAAGAAGGTTTGTTCCAACACTATAAAGCGATCGCTGAAGAAAGCGATGTCCCGCAGATCCTGTATAATGTTCCGGGCCGTACGGCGGTAGACCTGTTACCAGAGACTGTGGCGCGTTTAGCAGAGATCGATAACATCGTTGCATTGAAAGATGCGACGGGTGATTTAAGCAGAATTGCAATTCATCGTGAACTTTGTGGCGAAGATTTTATCTTACTAAGTGGCGATGATTCATCTGGCCTTGAATTTGTTAAGCAAGGTGGCCACGGTGTTATCTCGGTAACGAACAACATTGCTGCTGAAGACATGGCAAAAATGTTCAGATTAGCGAAAGAAGGTAAGTTTGAAGAAGCGGAAATCATCAACCAACGTTTGATGCCGCTACACAAGAACCTATTCGTTGAATCTAGCCCAATTCCAGTAAAATGGGCAGCACATAAAATGGGTCTAATTGAGCATGGCGATCTACGTTTGCCGCTGACTGAGTTGTCAGAGAAAGCTCGCCCGATTGTTGCTCAAGCAATGACAGAAGCTTGCATTTACTAAATTAAAGATGGATTGCCGGAGTTTTATGCTCCGGCATATAGGTATCAGGAGTTTCAATGAAATTGTCACACCAGCTAGTCGTCAGTTCACTAGCTGTTTTTGTTTTAAGTGCATGTTCAGGTAGTGCGACTCAGCGTCGTCAGGCTAAAGATGACTTTGAATACTTAAATACGCCACCGCTACAAGAGTGGACATTGGCTGACGGTGCGAAACGTCAGTTCTACATAGACTACAAAATCCCTCAGGGAGAGTTTACTGGTGGTATTGGCCGTGAAGTTGATATTCGACCACCACAACAAGTATTAGAGCTTATCCCAGGTGCACGTGCTGAAAGACAACAGGGCGAAACTACGCTTTGGCTGCTGCGTGAAGACGAAGTGGATAAAGTGTGGCAGACAGCGTTAACCATGCTGGAAGAGCGTCAAATAGGTATTCGTGAGCAAACGGCAACACGTATTGAGACCGATTGGGTTACTTGGACATCAGAAGATGAAGACGGTGAACTTGGTGCTCGTTACGCGATTGAACGTGTCGCGGCTGGTGGACGCCATGGCTTTAAGATTTCATTGATTGATTGGCGTGAAGCAGGCAAAGATATGCCTGTGACAGCAACCAATAAAGAGCGCTACAACGCTCTGATGACCAACTTAGTGACTGCGCGCTACGACTTAGATCTTCGTGAAGAAGCGGCGCGTAAAGCGCAAGAACTCGTGAAGAAAATTCCGGTTACTATGGGTACGGACCGCAGTGGTTTCCCGGTTATTATCGCTCGTACACCATATAACGTATTGTGGCAGCGTCTACCGAAACTGCTTCCTGAGATGGGCTTTACTTTAGAAGAGCGTAACCAATCTCAAGGTCACGTTAAAGCGAAGTACGCATCTCCGGATGATGAGTTCTGGAATGAGATTGGTGTTAAGCCGATTGCACTTAAGTCTGGTACTTATACTTTCCTATTTGGTGACCTTGGTAACCGAACTTCAATCAACGTGACTGACTCAACGGGCAAGCCAGTTGAAGAGCAGTTACTGCAAGATATGGCGCCTGTGTTAGCTGCCGTTGTTGAAAAACAATCGAAGTAGCCACAAATTACAGGTAATAAAAAAGCTGACATCATGTCAGCTTTTTTTATGCCTTAATTATCAGTGACTGATTTAGGCTACAGAACCATTGCGGCAATCCAACCAAACACAATCAGTGGGATATTGTAGTGAATAAAGGTAGGTACTACAGTTTCCCAAATATGTTCGTGCTGACCGTCGGCGTTTAGGCCTGATGTAGGACCTAACGTTGAGTCTGACGCTGGTGAGCCTGCATCACCAAGCGCTGCTGCAGTACCCACTAGAGCAATCGTTGCCATTGGAGAAAAGCCAAACGCTGCAGCCAGTGGAACGTAAATTGTCGCTAGGATTGGAATCGTAGAGAACGATGAGCCAATACCCATAGTTACCAGTAGGCCAACGACTAGCATTAGAAGTGCCGCTAGTGGTTTATTATCACCAATGCTTGTTGATAGCGCTTCAACCAACGACTCAACACCACCAGTTTGCTTCATAACCGCCGCAAAACCTGCTGCTGCGATCATGATAAAACCGATCATCGCCATCATGTGCACGCCTTTAGTAAAGACGTCGTGGGTCTCTTTCCAAGCAATCACGCCACCAAAGGTGAACACCATGAAGCCAGCTAGACCACCAATGATCATTGAACCAGTCATTAGCTGAACACTTAGAGCAGCAACAATACCGGCAGCCGCAACAAGAATGTTCTTCGGTTGGATCTCTTTGGTATCAGTATCAACACGAGTTAGCTCAGTCTCTTTATACTGGCGCGGTTTACGGTAGCTAAAGAAGATCGCTGTGATAAGACCAAAGATCATACCTGCAGCTGGCAACAACATTGCGACAGGTACTTGGCTTGCAACAACGTTTTCTAAACCGTTGTCATGCAAGTTTTTCAATAGAATGTTGTTTAAGAAAATACCACCAAAACCGATTGGAAGAACCATATAAGGTGTGACTAGACCAAATGTCAGCACACAGGCAATCATACGACGGTCAAGATTTAACTTAGCGAATACGCCTAACAAAGGTGGAATCAAGATAGGGATAAAGGCGATATGGACAGGAATAACGTTCTGAGACGACATTGTCACAAGAACCAATGCGATTAACACCGCATATTTTAGACCAGTCGATGCAGCCGCATTCTCTTTACCGTGAATGCGTTTGATAACGCTATTCGCTAGTAGGTCAGTGATGCCAGAGCGAGAGATCGCAACGGCGAACGTACCTAACATTGCGTAGCTTAATGCGATGGTTGCACCACCACCTAAACCACTTTCAAAAGCAGCAACTGCTTGATTGAGCTCCATGCCGGAAACCAAACCACCGACGATGGCACTGAATGTCAAAGCAACGACGACATTCACGCGCATCAGTGCTAAGGCAAGCATGATACATACAGAAATGACAACAGGGTTCATAATTTACTCGTGTGTTGTGTTTACGTTTTTATTTTTTGTCGGTGTCGGGTTCAACGACTGGCCAACCCCCAAGGGCTTTCCATTTGTTGACGATACCGCAGAAGAGTTCTGCCGTTTTTTGAGTATCGTATAGGGCAGAGTGGGCTTCTTTATTGTCAAAATCCATCCCGGCTGTTTTACACGCTTTGGCTAACACAGTTTGGCCGTAAGCCAAGCCACTTAGTGCAGCGGTATCAAACGTTGCGAAGGGATGAAAAGGGACACGTTTAAGCTTGCAGCGCTCGCTCGCTTCCATCACAAAGCTGTGATCGAAGGTGGCATTGTGGGCAACCATGATGGCACGGCTACAGTCTGCAGCTTTTTGTTCTTTGCGGACGAGTTTGTAGATCTCTTTGAGGGCTTCCGCTTCTGTCACTGCACCGCGTAGAGGGCTAAACGGGTCTCGAATACCATTAAACTCTAACGCTTCTTTTTCGAGGTTGGCACCTTCAAAAGGTTCGACATGAAAATGAATGGTTGAAGCAGGTGCTAAGTCGCCGTTTTCATCCATTTTTAAAGTAACGGCGCAGATTTCCAAAAGCGCATCCGTTTTGGCGTTGAAACCCGCAGTTTCCACGTCAATAACAACCGGAAAGTAGCCACGAAATCGTTTTTTTAGCGTCAATGCTTCGTTTTCTATAGTCATGTGTACTTCATATAATGTGACAGGGCTGGCATTATTGCAGATTCTAGGCGGAAGAAAAACCGTAAATGCTGATTGAAAAAGAAACAGTGGTGATTTGTACTATACAAATATTCTGGCTAGGTTTTTGCATTAATCAGATTGAAGATTTTCTAGCGGCAAGTTAAGTTCTGCCAGCCCTAATGAGAGAAGAAGTTTGTATGAAGAAGTTGTTTGCAACCGGTATCGCTATGTCTTTGATAACGTTAGCACCCTCGGTGTTCGCGCTTGAAAAGCAGTACGTTGCAACGCCTCAACAGTCGACATGGCAAATGGTTGCCAATACGCCATTAGAGTGTCGCTTGGTTCATCCAATTCCTAATTATGGCGAAGCAGTGTTCTCATCTTACGCGAGTAAAAAAATTAATCTCGACCTTGAGTTGAAGATGAAACGACCAATGGGTCAGACACGTGATGTGAGCTTAATTTCTATGCCACCTGCATGGCGACCAGGCGATAGTGCTGACCGCATTACGAACATTCGCTTCTTCCAACAGTTTGATGGTTATGTAGGTGGTCAAACTGCGTGGAATGTTCTCGGTGAGCTAGAGAAGGGGCGTTACCCAACGTTTAGCTATCAAGAGTGGCGAAGCCGAGATCAACGTGTTGAAGTCGCGCTGTCTTCGGTATTATTCCAGCGGTCATACAATGTCTTTAGCGACTGTATTGCAAACTTACTGCCATACAGCTTTGAGGATATTGCCTTTACGATTCTTCACTATGATCGAACCAGCGTTGAGCTGAACAAGCAATCGCAAAAACGTCTGGCGCAAATCGCCGAGTACATTAAACACAACCAAGATATTGATTTGGTGTTGGTATCAACATACACCGATGCAGAAGATAGTAAGAGTGCTAGCCAGAACCTATCTGAGCGACGCGCCGAAGTGCTGCAAAATTACTTTAAGTCATTAGGCTTGCCAGAAGATCGCATCCGTGTTCAAGGCTATGGTAAGCGTCGTCCGATCGATGATAACGCGTCACCGATTGGTAAAGACAGAAACCGACGTGTGGTGATTTCTTTAGGTAGAACACAGGTATAAAGCACAAAGGCCACAGAGAGTGGCCTTTTTTGATCGTATTAGAGCTAGAGTTTAGTTGAGACGGAACTTGGCGATGAGATTGCAGTTTGTCGCGGTATCGATATCCTGCACTAACTGAGCAATCTTCGGATTCGGGTGGCGTTTCATAAACTCTACAAGGGCTTTTTTACAACATCCCATTGAATCGATAAAAGCATCACAATCGGTATTCGGACATTGCGGTACCAAGGTCAGCACTTTTTCTGAGGCTAACTGCAGATATTTTAGCTCGTACTTAATATCGCCAATATTGCGCCAAAACATCGCCATATTGTGGCATGAGATCACTGAAATCATCAGCCGGTCTTCGACATCGACGTCAGTTTCATCACCTATACGCTCACTTAATGTGAGGGCCTGTTGGTAGTGAAGAATGCTGCGTAAGTGGTCATTTTCCTTTAATGCCACATCAGCGAGTAAAGTATGCTTCTCCCATTCTGCAATAGCCATTGTTGTACTCTCCTAACTCCGAATAGGTAGAGGTTAAATGATAATTATTATCGAGTAAAGTTAAAAAAATGGAACAGCGAAGTGCTGTCCCATTTTTAATAACTTTGTTGGCTATGACTTAGCCTTCTAAACCTGCTGAAGCTTGTTTGTTTTGAATTAATTCGATCATATAACCGTCAGGGTCTTTTACGAAAGCGATGTGGGTTGAACCGCCTTTTACTGGGCCAGGTTCACGAGTTACGTTACCGCCCGCTACTTTAATTGCATCACAAGTGGTGTAAATATCGTCGACACCAATCGCAATATGACCAAACGCAGAACCGAGATCATACTCAGTCTTGCCCCAGTTATACGTCAGTTCAATGACTGCGCCTTGAGATTCATCTCCGAAGCCAAGAAAAGCCAAAGTATATTCATACTCTTTGTTTTCGTTGGTACGCAGTAGCTGCATACCCATTACGTCAGTGTAAAACTGAATTGATTTGTCTAAGTCACCAACACGTAGCATGGTGTGAAGAATACGTCCGTTTGACATTGTCTGTTCTCCTAATCTTCAGGGTAAACTTTTTCTTTAAACTCACACAGGTCTTCGATGATACAGCTGCCACAGCGTGGTTTACGCGCAACACAGGTGTAACGCCCATGAAGAATCAACCAGTGATGAACATCCAACTTGAACTCTTTCGGCACGACTTTGAGAAGCTTTTCTTCTACTTGGTCAACATTCTTGCCCATTGCCAGCTTGGTTCGATTAGAAACGCGATAGATATGAGTATCCACGGCAATGGTTGGCCAGCCAAAAGCGGTGTTTAGCACCACGTTCGCTGTTTTTCGGCCAACGCCAGGTAGGGCTTCTAATGCTTCGCGATCTTCTGGAACTTCACCGTTGTGTTTATCAAGGATAATTCTACACGTTTTGATGACGTTCTCAGCTTTTGAGTTAAATAGGCCAATGGTCTTGATGTACTCTTTTACACCATCTACACCCAAATCAAATAGTCCTTGAGGCGTATTTGCAATCGGGTAGAGCTTATCCGTCGCTTTGTTCACACTTACGTCGGTTGCCTGAGCCGAGAGCAGTACCGCAATCAAAAGTTCAAATGGGGTACTCCAGTTGAGTTCTGTCTGCGGGTTTGGATTGTTCTCTCTAAGACGCTCTAGGATTAATCTTCGTTTGTCTTTGTTCATGTTGAGGCTGCTTTCCAGTGCTTGTGTTCATCAATACAGAGTTTGTTTGATGATTATTATTGGTTAGTCACTCTTGCTCGTTCAATTGCTTGTTTTTCTGGTTTTGGCTGACGAGCGGCAATCTGTTTATCGATAATATTCTTAAGTGCGATAAGCAGTCCCACACCAATAAAGGCACCTGGTGGGAGTAGCGCTAATAAGAAGCTATTATCGAATTGGAATACTTCAATACGTAGTGATGTTGCCCATTCACCGAGCAGTAAATCCGCACCGTCGAATAGGGTGCCATTACCAATGATTTCTCGCATTGCGCCGAGTATGACTAACACACTTGTCATACCCAGTCCCATCCAAAAACCATCTTGAGCGGAAGGCAGTACATCGTTTTTCGAAGCGAACGCTTCAGCACGACCAATGATGATACAGTTGGTTACGATCAACGGAATAAAGATACCTAGCGATAGGTATAGGCCGTAAGCGTAGGCGTTCATCAATAGCTGTACACAAGTTACCAGCGCGGCAATGATCATGACGAATACTGGTATGCGCACTTCTTTCGGCACGTAATCACGTACCAGGGAAACCGTGACGTTTGAACCGACCAATACCAGTAGCGTTGCAATGCCGAGGCCCAACGCGTTAGTAACGGTTGAAGAAACCGCCAGCAGTGGACACAGACCCAGTAGCTGAACAAGTGCGGGGTTGTTATCCCACATGCCATTTTTAATCAGTGTTTTATGATCACTCATTATTGCCTCCACAATTTAGTGGCTGAGACTGAATCCGGTCACGATTGTTGTTAACGAAATCTATCGTGTTCTTGACCGCCTTAACGACTGCACGCGGGGTGATGGTTGCGCCAGTAAACTGATCAAATTGGCCGCCATCTTTGCGCACTTTCCAGTCAGTTTGATTGTTGTCGGTCACTTGTTTACCAGTAAAGCCAAGAATCCAGTCAGAGATACGCAGGTCTATTTTATCACCAAGCCCCGGTGTTTCTTGGTGGCTTAAGATGCGTGTACCGGAAATTGTGCCATCCTGCTCAATACCAACAATAATTTTAATCGCGCCGTTATAACCATCTGGTGCTATCGCTTCGATCGCCATGGCTGACGGTTCACCGTTGAGTGTCGCCATATATACTGGCATTTCTTGGTCAGTGCCTAGTTTAGGATCGCTGACTAAGGTACACGCTTGATAAAGATCGTTATCATGCAAGTCGTGGGGAATGACTTGGTTTAATACTGAAAGAAGCTGCTTTTGTTCCTGTAGATGAATACGATCTTTTGTTAAATAGTTGGTCAGTGCAACAACACCCGTTGATGCACAGGCAAAAATCGCTAAAACAGCACCATTTTTTTTAATTGCATTTAACATGATAACGCCTTAGTGACCGTAGGTTCTTGGTTTGGTGTAGTAATCAATCAATGGTACACACATATTGCCGAGTAGCACTGCAAATGCAACACCATCAGGGAAGCCACCCCAAGAACGAATGATAAAGACCATTGCGCCAATGAACGCACCAAAGATCAGTCGACCTTTGACGGTCGTTGAAGCTGAAACCGGGTCAGTTGCGATAAAGAATGCACCTAGCATGGTCGCACCTGAAAGCAGGTGAATGGTTGGTGATGCCGTTGTGCCAGGGCTTAGCAACATAAATAGGCCACTAATCAAGGTTAAGCTAACTAAAAAGCTTACCGGGATATGCCAATTAATGACTCGAAGTTTAATAAGAAGCAAGCCTCCGGCTAGATAAGCGAGGTTAACCCACTCCCAACCAATACCGGCTAAGCCGCCAAACTGGGGTTGAGTTAGTGCTTCACTAGCGGTATTTCCTGCAGTCAGGGCTGTCTTGAATGCATCCAGTGGGGTTGCCATGGTTATGCCATCAATACCAGTTCGAATTTGTTGCAGCGAAAGTCCTTCAAGGTTAAAACCGGTGAAAATGAGCGAGAATGCATCGCCACTAGATACAGGTGTAGCTTGAAGCTCTTGCGGAGAGATCCAACTGGTCATTTGTACTGGGAACGAAATAAGCAGCACAACGTAAGCGACCATTGCTGGGTTGAAGAGGTTCTGGCCAATACCACCGTATAGATGCTTGGCAATGACAATGGCGAAAATCAAACCGATAGTGATTACCCACCACGGAGAAAGTGGCGGTATAGCAATCGCGAGTAACCACGCTGTCACCAAGGCACTGTTGTCTCGCAGTGCAGACATTGGTGGGCGCTTTCTTGCGAGCATAACAAGTGCTTCAAGACTTAAGCCAATGACAATAGCCAATAGTAGTTGGATGATCGTACCCCAACCAAAAAAGTATGTCTGAGCGGCTAAGCCGGGTAGGGCACAAAGCGCTACCCATTTCATTAGGTCAGGAGTGCTTCTACGACTATGCGCATGGGGTGAGCTGGCAATAAAAAAGGCCACTACTCTTTCTCCTCAGTTTGTTTTTGTTGTTCTTTTTCTGCTTTACGAGCTTTAGCACGGGCGATGGCAGCAGCAACGGCCGCTTTCTTTGGATCTTCCTCGGAAGCTTGCTCCTCAGTCGCGTGATTGCTTTCATCTGCTTTCGCCGCTTGTTGCTCAGCTTTACGAGCTTTAGCACGCGCGATAGCCGCAGCAACGGCCGCTTTCTTTGGATCTTCCTCGACAGGTTGTTCCTCAGTAGCGTAATTGCTTTCATCTGCTTTCGCTGCTTGTTGCTCAGCTTTACGAGCTTTAGCACGGGCGATAGCCGCAGCAACGGCCGCTTTCTTCGGATCTTCCTCGACAGGTTGTTCCCCGATAGCGTCATTGCTTTCATCTGCTTTCGCCGCTTGCTGTTCAGCTTTACGAGTTTTAGCACGGGCGATAGCCGCAGCAATGGCCGCTTTCTTAGGATCTTCCTCGACAGGTTGCTCCTCAGTAGCGTCATTGCTTTCGTCTGTTTTTGCCATTTGTTGCTCAGCTTTACGCGCTTTAGCACGGGCGATGGCAGCAGCAACGGCTGCTTTCTTAGGATCTTCCGCGGCAGATTGTTCATCGGTAGCGCCATTGCTTTCGTCTGCTTTTGACGTTTGTTGCTCTGCTTTACGCGCTTTAGCACGGGCAATTGCAGCAGCAATAGCGGCTTTCTTATCCTCTGCTGCAGGTGGCGCATCAGACTCATTCGCTTCACTTGCTTGTGCTTTTTTCGCTTTTGCGCGAGCAATCGCAGCGGCAACTGCAGCTTTCTTATCTTCTGCAGGAGCATCTGAGCTAGCGTTTTGTGCTTGTTCGGCTTTTTTCGCCTTGGCACGGGCAATGGCTGCCGCAACGGCATCTTTCTTGTTGTCCGTTGAGCTTGCAGTATCTTGTTGCCCTTTTGCTGCTTTGCGCTCGCGGGCTTGCTGCTTGCGCTCTTCACGCAATTTGGCCATTTCAGAGTTATCAGGTTCAGCCTGACCACTCGCGGCAGCGGCTGCTTGTTTGGCTTTCGCTTTGGCAATCGCAGCTGCAACTGCAGGTTTAACCGCTTTCTCTTCTGATGAGTTTGCTTCTGATTTCTGAGCTTTGACGCGAGCAATTGCTGCCGCGATCGCATCGTCGCCGCCAGTTTGTTTTATCTCTTTACGACGATCGTCAGCGGCTTTCTTAAAGCGGTTTTCGCGTGCTGCTTTATCGCGCTCTAGACGTGCTTTCTTCTCTTCGAAGCGGACTTTAGCTCGCTCTGCTGCTTCCGACTCTTCTTTGCGCGTGCGGATTTCCGCTTTAGCTTGGCGGTAATATTGCACCAGTGGAATTTCGCTCGGACAAACGAAGGCACAAGCGCCACACTCAATACAATCTTTGATATTAAGCTCTTCACACTTATCCAGTTCTTCGGCTTTTGAATGCCATAAAAGCTGTTGAGGCAGCAGAGATGCAGGACACGCTTCGGCACATTGACCGCAGCGGATACACGCCATCTCATACTGGTTTGGTGAAATCTCTTTGCGTGTGGGCGCTAGAATACAGTTGGAGGTTTTGGTGATCGGCACCTGAGCATGGGGCAGGGTAAAGCCCATCATTGGACCGCCCATGATTAGCCGAGGTAACTTCTTATCGGCTTTGTAACCAAACTCATCAAGTAATGATTGAACAGGGGTACCAAGCAGTGACCAGACATTGCGTGGTTGCTTGAAGGTGTCACCAGTCAATGTCACGATTCGATCGACCAGCGCCTCACCGTCAACAACGGCACGTTTGATAGCGTATAGAGAGCCGACATTCTGAACCAAAATACCGATGTCTGCAGGAATACCGCCGTTTGGCACTTCCTTATTGGTTAGAATTTTGATCAGCTGTTTTTCACCACCAGATGGGTATTTGGTCGGAATAACGCGGATAACAATATCTTTGTGTTCAGCTGCAAGTTGCAAGGCTTTAACCGCTTCCGGTTTGTTGTCTTCAATACCAATAACGGTCAGTTTCGGCTTTAGAATATGTTCAACAACCTCAATGCCTTGGATGATTTCATCCGCGTGCTCACGCATCAGCATGTCATCGGCAGTAATGTAAGGTTCACACTCTGCCGCATTGATGATCAGAATTTCTGTGCGAGCTAAACCCGATTGAATTTTTTTCGCGGTAGGGAAGCCTGCACCACCCATACCTGAGACACCCGCCAAACGGATTTTTTCGATCAGTTCGTCAGGTGTGCGCTGGGTGAAGTCACCCCATGTTTCACGTTCTACCCAAGAGTCTTCAAAATCAGGTTCGATAACGATACAAGTTTCACTCAGACCCGATGGGTGCGCGGTGGTTCTTGGCTCGATAGCGACTACACGACCAGATGTTGGTGCGTGTACTGGCAGCATAAAACTCGTGTCGTATTTGGTTAGCGCTTGGCCTTTTAGCACGTGTTCGCCAACATCGACTGTTAGGGTTCCGGGTTTACCAATATGCTGTTTTACAGGTAAAACAATTTCAGTGGGTATTTGTGCGCGCGCAATGGCTGTCTTGACCGACTGAGTCTTGTTTTCTGCAGGGTGTACACCGCCGGGAAATGTCCACAGCGCACCAGATTTGATTTGTTCGATTAGTGACAACATACCAGTCCTTAATTCACACTTTTCTGCTCAGCAGCAGAATCGGTAATATCAACAACAGGAATGGCGTCCATTTGCCACTTCCAGCTCGCTGTAGTTGTTTCTACAGGTATCATTTCAATACAGTCAGTAGGGCACGGGGCAACACAAAGGTCGCAACCTGTACACTCATCTTTAATGACTGTGTGAAGTGCTTTTGTACCGCCGACAATCGCATCGACAGGACAAGCTTGAATACATTTAGTACAACCAATACACATATCCTCATGAATAAATGCGACGGTCTTTACCGCATTTTCAAGGTCATGTGCAGAGTCAGTTGCTTCGACGCCCATAAGATCGGCAAGCTTTTCGATGGTTGCTTGGCCACCTGGAGGACACTTATTTATCTCATCGCCATTCGCGATTGCTTCCGCATAAGGACGGCAGCCTGGGTAGCCACACTGGCCACATTGAGTCTGCGGAAGAATATTATCGATCTGATCGACGATAGGATCCGCTTCGACTTTGAAACGGATAGAGGCAAAGCCTAAAACGGCACCAAATATCGCGGCAAGAACAGCGATAGCGATAACTGCGATTAATATTGAGCTCATTACAACTTCACCAAACCTGTAAAGCCCATAAAGGCGAGTGACATCAAGCCTGCGGTGATCATCGCAATAGATGCACCTTTAAAAGGAGTAGGAACGTCAGCAGCACCAATACGCTCACGCATTGAGGCAAATAGAATCAATACTAGTGAGAAGCCCACAGCCGCACCAAATCCATAAATGATCGACTCAATGAAGTTATGGTTCTCATTGATGTTCAGTAGAGCAACACCGAGTACGGCACAGTTCGTGGTGATCAGTGGTAGGAAGATACCTAACAATCGATACAAGGTCGGGCTGGTTTTGTGGACCACCATTTCGGTAAATTGCACCACAACGGCGATCACCAAAATAAAGCTCATCGTACGCAGATATTGCAGATGTAATGGTTCAAGAATGTAACTTTCAACCAGATATGCGCACACGGATGCGAGAGTCAGCACGAAAGTCGTTGCTAACCCCATACCAATCGCGGTTTCTAGTTTTTTAGAAACGCCCATGAATGGACATAAGCCCAAAAACTTCACCAGTACAAAGTTGTTAACCAGCACAGTGCCGACCAACAACAAAAGATATTCGGTCATAGTTATTTATTTAAGAAATTCCGATCCTAACATTATCCTGTTTTGCCAGTTCAATAACAACCAAGGAAAGATAAGGTTTTATATTGTTGAGTAAAAATTATACGAGATTGTCTTAAAAAAGTTGAATAAATACGTCTAGGTGAAGGAAATCGAACGCTTGTCTTTCATGATATGAATGTTTTCTCGATGAAAAGAGCAGCAAATACTGCTCTTTAGGAGAAGGTTTAGTGACGAGCTAAGCTAAAATTTGGGTTCAAAACTAATCCCACTTTAGAACTGGCCAGTTGTGATGAGTGGCCTGTTGAGCTAATTGAGGACATGGATTGACCAGATATGCGTGATCCGCATATTCGCATAAAGGTAAATCGTTGATCGAGTCCGTATAAAAGTGGATCTCACTGTAGGCTTTTGGCTGTGCGTCTAGCCATTGTTTTAAGCGAGTTACTTTGCCTTCTCTATAACTTGGAACTCCCGCTATCTCGGCCGTGTAGTAATTGTTCCTCTTAACCAAGTCGATGCCAAGCGCTGAGTGAATACCGAGCCGACGGCCAACCGCTTCTACCAAAAACGTCACGCTAGCAGAAATGATCACCATATCAACCCCATCACGTGAGAGCTGATCGATTAAGGCCTTTGACTGGGCAAACTGCTTATTTAGAATGTGGTTCTCTACACACTCTTCCACCAACGTATTGACGTGCTTGATAGGCATATTAGCCAGCGGCGCAATGGAGAACTTTAAATAGTCCTCCATGTCCATTTTTCCTTCGGCGTAGAGCTTCATTAAGCGCTGGTCTTTCTCGATAAAGTCAGGTTGGGTCGCGATGCCTTTCTCAACCATAAACTGATTCCAAATCATCGCACAATCGGCGTTGATCAGTGTTTCGTCCATATCGAACACGTACAAAGGTTTAGGCATATTTAGGCACTCACAGGTTGGATTTCGTTAAGGTTAAACAGTAGCTCTAATTGACTGCCATTGGCCAGTAAACGCTCTGAAGAACGATTGAGTAAATCAACCGTGAGTTCGCACTCTTCAACGTCTACTTGGTAGCGGATAACGTTACCCAACAACTGGTGGTTTTTGATGGTGGCAACTTGCGGTGACGAGATATGCTCACCATAGTGGCGGCCTTGTTCTTTGACATAAATGGACTCTGGGCGAATCGCTACTTTCCATTCAGTATCGATATTGAAAAGTTGTTTCGCATGATTCGCTTCAACTAAGTTGTAATGGCCCATAAACCCGGCAACAAACTCATTGGCTGGCTGAGTGTAAATCTCTTCTGGTGTACCGGCTTGGACGATCTCGCCTTTGTTCATTAGAAAGATACGATCAGACATGATCATCGCTTCTTCTTGGTCGTGGGTAACAAAGATAGTGGTCAGGTTCATCTCTTTTTGAATATCACGGATTTGCTGACGTAGATGCTTACGGATTTTGGCATCCAGAGCGGATAAGGGTTCATCAAGCAACAGGATTCTCGGTTTCACCACCAAAGCTCGTGCAAGGGCAACACGCTGACGTTGGCCTCCAGAAAGTTGATGCGGGTAATGCTTTTCTTTGCCTTTGAGATCGACCAGTTGAATCACTTTGGCAACTTCAGCTTGAATAGTGCCTGCATCCAATTTTTTCATCTTCAAACCAAAGGCGATATTGCCTTCAACTGTCATGTTGGGGAACAGGGCATAAGACTGAAAGACCATACCAATGCCACGCTCTTGGGGCACTTGGTGCGTGATTTCTTCACCGTTGACCCAAATCTCGCCACCATCAACAGGATTTAACCCCGCAAGGCTACGCAGCAATGTCGATTTACCACAACCACTTGGGCCGAGAAGGGTAATGAACTCCCCTTGCTCAATGGTGAACTGAATATCTTCAAATACGGTATTGTCGCCAAAACGCTTAGTCAGGTTGTGTGCAGTTACGTAACTCATGATTGTGCTCCTCGGCTAAAACGACTTGCTAGCCAAGTTAGTAAGAAAATAAATAGGAAGTAGGTCATTACTAGGGCAGAAGTAAAGTGGCCGCTGGTTTGACGCATGTTGTATAGGTAGATTTGTAAGGTTTCGTAGCGAGTGCCGACTAAGATATTGGCAAAAACGAATTCCCCTAATAAGAATGAAAACGACAGGAACAGCGATGCCATCAATCCCTTTTTTACGTTCGGCAAAATGATCAGCAAGAACGCTTTGGTGGTGCTGGCACCGAGCAGATGAGCAGCATCCATTAAGTCGTGCAGATTGATCGCTTCAAAGCTATTTGAAATTGCACGGTACATAAATGGCAGTGCGATGGTGAAATAGGTACCAATCAAAATCCAAGGCGTACCTATCAGAGATATTTCACTGTCGGCATAGAGCTGAAGTAGGCCAACCGATGACACAACAGGCGGCACGGCGAAAGGCAGCAATATCATGATATTCATTAGCTTATCGAGTTTCGGAAAGAAATAAAACACCACAAAGATGGCAGGTAGAATCAAGGCCACGCTTAGAGTCAGCGAAGCGATACAGATAAACAGTGAACGTCCAAATGCTTGCAAAAATCGCGGGTCTGTAAGCAGTTTGATATACCAATCTAGTGTAAAGCCGTCAGGTAAAATGGTCGCGCCCCAGCGTGATGAAATCGAATAGACAAAGGTAGCCAGTATCGGTATCAACATAATGGTGACGATGGTGTACACCACGGTGTGGTGGAATCGAGTATTAATATTTTGCATCACTTATTTCCTAGCACTCTTGCCCGCGTAGCTTTTTGAAATCAGCCATTGGTTAATGATTGTAATGAAGGCGAGAAGGAGCATCAGAATGACTGAAATTGCCGCGGCGAGGTTTGGCTCAAGGAATAAGTCACCAGAAACCAAGCTCGCAATACGAATGGTAATGAGGTTGTAGTTGCCAGAAGTGAGTGCATAAACGCTGGCGTAGGCACCAATCGCATTGGCAACCAAGATTATGAAAGTGCCCAACAGTGCTGGAGATAACACAGGTAACGCCACTTTTGCCCAGTATTGCGATGTACGCGCACCAAGTAATGCTGCCGCTGCTTGCCAATCATCACTTAAGGCATCAAAGGCAGGGTAAAGCAGTAACACTGCGAGAGGGATTTGGAAATAGATATAGATCGCCAACAAGCCCCATTTGCCATACAGGTCAAAATCACCGAGTAAGCCATATTGCTTGAGTAACAAGGTAATTGCGCCATTGGTGCCCAAAATAATGATGAAGGCGAAGGATAAAGGCACGCCAGCAAAGTTGCTGCTCATGTTGGTAAAGGCAATCACACCATCACGGATTCGAGAATTTACCCGACGTAGCGAAGAAACCAATACAGTGGCAATCAATAGTCCGATGATGCTTGACCACACCGCCAGCCATAAACTGTTGCCGAAAGCCTGCATCATAAACGCAGAATCGAGTACCTCAACATAGTTATCGAGAGCAAATTCATCATCGTAGATAAAGCTGTTGATCAGCACCCAAATCATCGGCGCCAATTGAAACAGATAGAAGAATAGCGCGAAAGGGAGCAACCAGAGGGCGGGTCTTGCTCGCTTTAACCAAGTGCTAATGGTCGCTTGGCGTGGCTCACTAGAGCTGGGAGTGAGAACGGAGCTGCTCATAGTGCTAACAATTCCTGAGTATAAGATTTAGAGTGTTCGAGATTTAATAGCTGGCAAATGGTGCCGCAGAGATCAGTTTGTTTAGCGTGACACTCCTGATGAGTGAACTTGTCACCGATAACGAACAGTGGAACTTCACGTTCTTCTGGCAGAATACCTCCATGAGAAAGATCGTTGTTCATGCCGTGATCACTGGTCACTATTACTTGATAGCCATCGCTGGCCCATTGCTCAATATAGTTAGAAAGAATAATGTCAGCGTGGCGGGCACTGTTTCGATATTGGTAAGAGTCTAAACCGTGCTTATGACCCATATCATCGATGTTCATCGGGTGGATCAGTAAGAAATCCGGCTGGTGGGTTTGTCGTAAGTGCTCAGCATCAAGAAACAGGGCTTCATCAGGGTAGTGGTCCCAATGATAGAAACAGCCATGTTGGATATTCAGTGATTCATTATTGGTAAAGCGGTCACGTACTGGATTAAATGGCGCGCGATTGTAAAGCTCACTAACCCAGTGATAGGCCGCCGCCGCAGTGACTTTGCCTTGTGATTTAGCGAGGCTGAAAATGGAGTCGTGATTCGATAAGCGCACAATGTCATTGTTGGTAATGCCACTTTCTACCGGGCGAACGCCAGTCAAAATACATTCATAAAGCGGGCGTGACAGTGAAGGTAATTCACATTGTATTGGATACAAGGTTGCTCGCATGTTTGGCTGTGGATGACGTTGTTCTAAAAGACCGTTTAGGTAGCCCATACAAGTTCGGGCTACCTGATAGTTCAGTCCATCTAGAACAACAAGGATAACCTTATTGCTCATAGTTACAGACTCTTATTGCTGGTGAATCAAGACATTTTCTTGCCATTGGCGAGGCAACTTACGCGCTGACTTTTCCCACGCTTTGAAATCCGTTACCGGATGAACATTGCTGTACTGGTCATTAGCAATTAGCTTGTCTTGCACAGACTTAGGTAGCGTCACGTTGGAGCGGATTGGGCGCGCGTAACCTTCGGCTAAGTTGATTTGACCTTGGTCGCTGAAGATGTATTCGCGAGCCAGCTTGGCGGCATTTGGGTTCTTAGCGTATTTGTTGATAATGGTGGTGTAACCTGAAATGACTGAGCCATCTTGAGGAATGTTGACCGAGAAACGCTCGCGATCAATCTGGTCGCGGTAGCTAAGTGCGTTGAAATCCCACAGAATTGCGACTTCTACTTCGCCCTTTTCTAGGTTAGCAATGCTTGGGTTCGTGAACGATAGGCGCCCTTGCTTAGATAGCTCAGCGAAAAATTTAATCGCAGGCTTCAGGTTAGATTCGTCACCACCATTTGCAAACGCAGCTGCAAGGACTGCGTTGTTAGCTTGAGACGCAACACCGACATCACCGACTGTGACTTTGTAGTCACCTTTCAGTAGGTCATCCCAAGTTTTAGGTGCATCTTTAACTAAGTTATTGTTTGAGATAAACGAGATAGTGCCTGTGTAGGCAAGTGCCCAGTGGCCCTCTTTGTCTTTGGCCCAATCTGGAACATCACTCCAAGTGGTTGGTTTATAAGGTTGAGTCACGCCCTTCTTCACTGCAACACGGGCAAACGCAAAACCGACATCACCAATATCTGCGGTGGCATTTTTTCTCTCAGCTTCGAACTTTGCGATTTCTTGTGCTGAGCTCATATCGGTATCTTGATGTTTCAAACCGTAGTTTGATTTCAAGTCTAGCCAAGTATCTTTCCAGTTCGCCCAACTGTCGGGCATGCCTACACTGTAAACCGAACCTTCTTTTTGCGCGGCTTTAACCAATGATTCTAGGTCTGCATCTTTTGCCATAGCTGGCACTGATAATGTTGCAGCGATCAGTGCTGCGGGCACGATTTTCTTTGCAGAAAAAGTAGTTGAACGATTTAGCAAAGTTTTCATTGTCTCTATCCTTCTGGACTAGGTCAGTAAGTTCGAAAATTATCCTAGGTAGAAAGTGTGACGATTTGGCGCAACTATTTTGACAGTTTTGATGCGTTTCTATGGCAGTAATATTTCATTGGTACGAAATGTATCCGGCGTTAAGGTATGTCATATTTTTGTTATCTGCTGCTCTTATTGTTTTGGTTACTTTACCAATGGACTAAATCACAACATGAGCGTCGCCGTTAGTTGTCAACCGCTGACACAGTTAGGAAAAATCAAAAAGAGCTTAAGAGAACAAATTCATTCTGGAAGTTTGGCAGAAGGGCAAAAGCTACCTTCGGAAAGAGACCTCAGCCAACTATTTTCAACCACACGCATTACACTGAAAGATGCGCTGATCTCTTTAGAGACAGAAGGGCTGATATATCGAGAAGAGCGCCGCGGCTGGTTTGTGTCGCCAGAGCGAATTTGCTACAACCCTTTATCACGTACTCACTTTCATCAAATGATCCGAGAGCAGCATCGCATTGCAGAAACTAAGTTGGTGAATGTGCGCAGTGAAGTCGCGACAGGTGAATATGCAAGGGCCTTAGAAGTAGGGCACACCACGCCAATCCATATTATAGAGCGACTGCGTTATATTGATGGGCGTCCGGTGTTATTTGTCGAAAACGTGCTTAAAGCGTCGCTATTTGACGGTATTTTGTCTGAAAACTTAACCATGTCGCTGACTGGAATTTATCGTGAGAAGTATGGTTATGAGACGCAGCGCTCTCGATTCGATGTCATCCCCACCTCAGCACCTTCCCATGTGGCTAAAGCGTTGAATCTTGTAGAAGGGCAGCCAGTACTTAAAATTTGTCGTGTTAACGATAAGCAAGACGGCGAAGTAATGGATTGCGAATATGAGTATTGGCGACCCGACGCGGTGATGCTCAGAATTGAAAGTGTCGAATAGTTTCTATCTGCTAGAAACGAAAAAGCCGCATCAATAGATGCGGCTTTTCTAAATTTGGCTCCTCCTGCTGGGCTCGAACCAGCGACCTGCGGATTAACAGTCCGTCGCTCTACCAACTGAGCTAAGGAGGAATTGCTTTAAAAGCGAGGCGAATCTTAGCGATGGATATATCGGGTGTCAACTCTCGATAGTTAAAATAATCGCAAATATTCGCACTTTTTTCGCTTTACTTTTCTGTATCCCTTATCCAACAAGGGCTATATTTACTTATCCACCAAAATTGTGGATAAGTGTGTGAGTTAAAATTGAGTAAGTCAGAATAATGTAAAATGTCAGCGTAGAAGTGCGATTACTGGACGACGAAAGAAAGTCATAACGTACTGTAAAATGGGTGTTTATGGCTGATTTTGGATAAGATAACAAAAGTAGAGTAGCAGACGTTAGTTGTGGGTAATTTATTATTTCGAGAGAAAAATGTGAATAACTTGTGGGCGAAAAAGTGAGTTTTTCTATGGTGTGGATCTGGTGGGCGAAGAATAATATCAGGTTCATCAGTAATGATCTAGTGACTAATGAATACTTTGAGTAAAACAGCGATTAATTTCTTTTGTAGCTATTGTGTCTGTATATATATACAGACACAATAGAGAGCCTGACCACCTGCGAATAGAGTTTGAATATGAGTAAAGTTTTTGATTTGGTGTCTGACTATCAACCGTCAGGTGACCAGCCGACCGCAATACATCAGTTGCTTGAAGGCTTAGATTCAGGCCTAGCCCATCAAACCTTACTTGGGGTTACAGGCTCTGGTAAAACTTTTACTCTGGCTAATGTGATCGCGAGTGCACAGCGGCCAGCGATTCTATTAGCGCCGAATAAAACACTGGCAGCGCAACTCTATGGTGAAATGAAGGCATTCTTCCCAAATAATGCGGTCGAATACTTTGTCTCTTACTATGATTATTACCAACCTGAAGCTTACGTTCCTACCACTGATACGTTTATTCAGAAAGACGCGTCGGTGAATGCGCATATTGAACAGATGCGTTTGTCGGCGACCAAAGCCTTACTCGAACGCAAAGATGCCATCATTGTTGCTTCAGTCTCTGCGATTTACGGCTTAGGCGACCCTGAGTCTTACCTGAAAATGATGCTGCACATTCGTCGTGGGGATGTGATGGACCAGCGCGATATTCTTCGCCGCTTAGCTGAGCTTCAATACAGCCGCAATGATGTTGCGTTTGAGCGTGGTCAGTTCCGTGTCCGTGGTGAAGTGATCGATATCTTCCCAGCGGAATCGGATCAAGATGCGGTTAGAATTGAGATGTTTGATGATGAGATTGACTGCATTAGCGTGTTCGACCCGCTCACTGGAGCAGTGAAGCAGCGCGATCTTGCCCGTTATACCATCTATCCGAAAACACACTATGTAACGCCTCGTGAACGAATCTTAGCTGCAATTGAAGACATTAAGGTTGAGCTAGAAAGTCGCAAAAAATATCTGCTTGATAATAACAAGCTGCTTGAAGAACAGCGTATCTCACAGCGTACTCAATTCGACATTGAAATGATGAACGAGTTGGGTTTCTGTTCGGGTATCGAGAATTATTCGCGCTACTTAAGTGGACGCAGTGAAGGCGAGCCGCCACCGACGCTATTTGACTACCTTCCTCATGATGGTTTGTTGATTATTGACGAATCCCACGTGACCGTGCCGCAAATTGGCGCAATGTACAAAGGCGACCGCTCACGTAAAGAGACTCTGGTGGAGTTTGGTTTCCGTTTGCCATCAGCGCTCGATAACCGACCGATGAAATTTGAAGAGTTTGAGTCTATTGCCCCACAAACTATCTTTGTTTCGGCAACACCTGGCAACTATGAACTTGAAAAATCAGACGGTGAAATTGCCGATCAGGTCGTTCGTCCAACTGGTCTTTTAGATCCAGAACTTGAAGTAAGGCCAGTGGCGACTCAGGTTGATGATCTGCTATCTGAAATTCGCATCCGAGCAGCAAAAGATGAGCGTGTTCTCGTAACAACCCTGACCAAGCGTATGGCAGAGGACTTAACTGAATACCTCACCGAGCATGATGTGAAGGTGCGTTACTTACACTCAGATATCGATACCGTTGAACGGGTAGAAATCATTCGTGATTTACGTTTAGGTGAGTTTGACGTGTTAGTTGGGATCAACTTGCTACGAGAGGGTCTAGACATGCCTGAGGTTTCTTTAGTGGCAATCCTCGATGCTGATAAAGAAGGCTTCTTGCGCTCTGAGCGCTCTCTGATTCAGACCATTGGTCGCGCAGCGCGTAATATCGCTGGTAAGGCTATATTATATGCCGACTCGATTACTAAATCGATGGAAAAGGCGATGGGTGAAACGAGTCGCCGTCGTGAGAAGCAGCAAGAATACAACGCTAAAATGGGAATTGAGCCACAAGCGCTGAAACGTAATATCAAAGATATTATGGAGCTTGGTGATATTGCGAAGAGTAAGAAGCAACGCACTAGCAAGGCGGTTCCACTGTCTAAAGTGGCCGAGCCATCACAAAGTTATGATGTGATGACGCCTCAGCAACTGGATAAAGAGATCAGCAAGCTAGAAGCTCAAATGTATCAACATGCCCAAGACTTGGAATTTGAGTTAGCGGCACAGAAGCGTGACCAGATAGATAAATTACGTAGCCAGTTTATTACTAATAGCTAAATAATTTAAATTTGAGGCAAAAAAATAGCCAGTAGAAACAGGGTTCTATTGGCTGTATTTTGTGAATACTAAGTTCACTAACAACGTCAGTTGGCTAGGTGACCCTTGCGGGTCATAGAATATTTAGCAGATAGCGTGCCAAATTAATTGTGGTGAAAATGAGTTATTCATCACCATAATTAAGCATTTTTTAGCTTTTAAATTGCATAATGCAAAGCCTAATGCAATGATTTATACAAAATGCGAAGAATGCCCTGGCTAGGTTATGCAACACAATACGCAAAAGAAAAACGCAAAATATTTATTAATGGTAGAAGACACCGCTTCTGTGGCGGCCTTGTATCGTTCTTATCTCACACCACTTCAAATTGATATCAATATTGTTGGCACTGGACGTGACGCGATTGATAGCCTCAATTTTAGAACACCAGATCTGATCCTGCTTGATTTACGTCTCCCCGATATGACAGGGATGGACGTATTGCACGCCGTGAAAGAAAAGAACCCGGATGTTCCCGTTATCTTTATGACGGCGCACGGTTCTATTGATACCGCTGTTGAAGCGATGCGACATGGCGCTCAGGATTTCTTGATCAAGCCCTGTGAAGCAGACCGCTTACGTGTCACCGTCAATAATGCTCTACGCAAAGCGAACAAGCTGAAGAATGATGCGGATAGTCCTGGTAGCCAAGGTTACCAAGGCTTTATCGGCAGTAGCCATACCATGCAAGCGGTGTATCGAACCATTGACTCGGCCGCAAGCAGTAAAGCGAGTATTTTCATTACTGGTGAAAGTGGTACTGGTAAAGAGGTGTGTGTAGAAGCGATTCATGCGACGAGTAAGCGTGGTGACAAACCGTTTATCGCGATCAACTGTGCTGCCATTCCAAAAGATCTTATTGAAAGTGAACTGTTTGGTCACGTCAAAGGGGCGTTTACTGGTGCAGCGACTGATAGACAGGGAGCGGCAGAGCTTGCTGATGGCGGCACTCTGTTTCTCGACGAACTGTGTGAAATGGACCTAGAATTACAAACCAAGCTTTTGCGATTTATCCAGACGGGTACCTTCCAAAAGGTTGGCTCTTCTAAAATGAAGAGCGTGGATGTGCGCTTTGTTTGTGCCACCAACAGAGACCCGTGGAAAGAGGTAGAAGAAGGGCGTTTTAGGGAAGATCTCTACTATCGCCTATACGTGATACCACTACACCTCCCACCACTCCGAGAACGTGGTGATGACATTATTGAAATTGCCTACTCACTGCTTGGTTTCATGTCAAAAGAAGAAGGGAAAGACTTTATTCGACTAGCTCCTGAAGTGGTTGAACGTTTCGCTCGCTATGAGTGGCCGGGTAATGTACGTCAGCTACAAAATGTGCTGCGTAATGTGGTGGTATTGAATAATGGGCGTGAAATTCATTTAGAGATGCTGCCACCACCATTAAATCAACCTTCAGCTAATGAAATTCGAGTGATGTTACCGCAACCGGATTCGGTATCGGTACAAGATATCTTCCCGTTATGGTTGACTGAAAAGAATGCTATCGAGCAAGCGATTAAAGCCTGTGACGGCAATATTCCAAAAGCGGCAGGATATTTGGATGTAAGTCCATCGACCATTTATAGAAAATTACAGGCATGGAACGCCAAGGAAGTACAATAGTGGATATTTTAAACCAGAGTAAGATTGATCGATTGGCTGGTGAAATTGGAGCAGATAATGTGCCGGTTTTGCTTGATATATTCTTGGGTGAACTAACCATGTATATCGACAACTTAACTCAGCAAGAACCGAGTGAGCATGACGCCTATATGAAAGAGATTTGTCATGCTTTGAAAAGCAGTGCGGCCAGCTTTGGTGCTGAAGCTCTGTGTGCGTATTCGGTTGAAATTGATAGCATGGCAAAGTCAGGTGCCTTGCTCAATATTGATCAAGATGTGGCCAAAATGATATCTCTGCTCAGAGAAACTCAGCAGAGATATCAAGAGTTAGTCAGCTAATAAATATTCTACCGCTTGCTGAAGCTTTGTGCGATCGTGGCGCCAGTCGCGGTTAGGTGAAGCAAGCGGTACGGTAACGCAGTTCCACTCTGAAAGCTCAGGGTGCGGTTCTTCCCCTAGTACCACATCGATTTTGCGTCCGCGGCATGAACGCTCACACCACTCTAACTTTTCCTGTAGTGTCATTCGTCCTGCGGGTCCATACTCAGGTGATAGGTTCTCGACAAAGATCAGTTGTGCTTTGGTGTTGCAAGAAATTGCTCTGCCGATTTCCGGTATGAGAAGCGGTGGCATTATGCTGGTTAAAAAGCTACCTGGGCCTAAAATGATCGCATCCGCTTGTTCTATCGCCATGACGCCTTCTTTCGTTGCCGGGACTTCTGGCTCTAAGTCGAGCCTTAATAGTTTATCTGGCATTTCATCGACGCTGGTTTCGCCGGTGACCCAACGTCCATCTGGTGAGAGCGCTTTAAGGTCTGAAGGGTGTTCAGACATAGGTATGATATTGACATCCACCTTGAGCATATTTCGGATAAGATTGGTTGCATCCAGTGGTCTTACTGAAAGGTTGTCTAACGCAGTCAGCATTAGGTTACCAAGGTTATGGCCATCTAGCTCGCCAGCTCCCTTGAAACGGTATTCAAACATCATCGAGCTGATGGAAGGATCAGTGATAAGCTGATTGATACAGTTACGTGTATCACCCCAAGCAATTCCCCCCTGGCAATTGCGGATTCGACCCGTTGAGCCGCCATTATCAGTGGTGGCAACAATCCCTGTGGCATTGGAGCCAAACTCTTTAAGGGCAGCAAGCATACGGCCAAGACCGTGACCACCACCAACAGCTACGATTTTTTTGCTAGCGTAAATTGTCATGCTGAGCTTCTATTCTATTTATAACCAACTACAATTTAGATTATTGCATTAATATCCCCTACTCAAGAATAGGTAAAATGAGCAGTAAGCAGGATTTTTTGGCTTTAAAGGTAGAAACACACACAATTATTAAGTATTTTATAGGCTAGCTGCTACCCATGTTTGAGGTAGTTGCCATAACTCCGAGCTCAATAAGCTAAGTTCTCTACGAATAAGCGTACTGAGCCAGTGACATGTTGTCACAAGGGCATAGTTGGAAATGACTCTGCCTCCCGTGTTTGGAAAGGTGTTCCGTGGCGCAACAATTCGAAGATAGATTCCATCGTAAGTTTTATTACTTGCGACTTTCCGTTACAGATGTCTGTAACTTTAAATGCACATACTGTTTACCTGATGGTTACAAACCTTCGGGGCAGAAAAACTCGTCTTTTTTAGCACTACCAGAGATTAAACGTGTCGTTAGAGCGTTCGCAGATTGCGGAACGTCTAAAGTGCGTATTACTGGTGGTGAGCCGAGTTTACGCAAAGATTTCAATGACATTATCCATACTGTCGCTTCAACGAAGGGTATTCGTAAAGTGGCAACCACGACCAATGGTTATCGTATGGAGAAACAAGTCGCGGATTGGAAAGAAGCGGGACTGACTCATATCAATGTCAGTGTCGATAGCCTAGATCCTCGAATGTTTCATCAAATCACAGGCGAAAATAAGTTCACTCAAGTGATGGGCGGTATCGACCGTGCATTCGAAGTGGGCTATGAGCAAGTTAAAGTCAATGTTGTACTGATGAAAGACTTAAATGCTCATGAATTACCTGCTTTTCTAAACTGGATTAAAGATCGCCCAATCCAACTGCGTTTTATCGAGCTGATGCAAACAGGTGAAATGGATGAGTTATTCCAACGTCACCATGTTTCTGGCGTTGCGATTCGTAATCAACTTATCGCCAACGGTTGGCTATTGAAGGTTCGTGATCACAATGACGGACCTGCGCAGGTCTTTGTCCATCCTGATTACCAAGGTGAAATCGGTCTGATTATGCCTTACGAAAAAGACTTTTGTGAAAGCTGTAACCGCCTGCGTGTCTCTGCGCTTGGTAAGCTTCACCTTTGTTTATTTGGTGATCACGGCGTAGAGCTAAGAGACTTACTGCAAGAAGATTCTCAAGAAGCTGCGCTGATTAAGCGAATTCAAGAGCAGCTACAAACTAAATCAGTCAGCCATTTCCTCCATGATGGAAACTCAGGTATGACGCCGCATTTAGCGTCTATTGGCGGCTGATCTTTCCAATCAATATCAATTTATCGACTAAGCATGAGCTTAGAGCGAACAATACTTTAAGAAAAATAGGTGAACAAATGGGTCACGCAGAAAGCAAATTCCAACCAGCTAATATTGCCGTACTAACTGTTTCAGATACTCGTACAGAAGAGAATGACACTTCTGGCGGTTACCTTGTCGAGAATGCGAAAGAAGCAGGTCACAATGTTGTTGATAAGCAAATTGTGATTGATGACATGTACAAGATCCGTGCGATCGTTTCTCAGTGGATTGCTGACGAAAATGTTCAAGCGATCATGATTACTGGCGGTACTGGTTTTACTTCACGTGACAGCACTCCAGAAGCGCTAAAACCACTATTTGATAAAGAAGTTGAAGGCTTTGGTGAGTTGTTCCGCCAAGTCTCTTACGAAGAGATTGGTACATCAACGATTCAATCTCGTGCGATTGCAGGTTTTGCTAACCATACGGTTATTTTCGCAATGCCTGGCTCTACAGGTGCTTGTCGCACTGGTTGGACTAAGATCATCAAGCAGCAGCTAGATGCAAGCCACCGCCCATGTAACTTCATGCCTCACCTATCTGTTTAACATCCGGAGCAAACCATGAGCGAATTTACTCATATCAATGCTTCTGGCGAGGCGAACATGGTTGACGTGTCAGCGAAAGCAGAAACTGTACGTGAAGCACGTGCTGAAGCGTTTGTCCATATGGCCCCTGAAACATTGCAACTGATCGTATCTGGCTCTCACCATAAAGGTGATGTGTTTGCAACGGCACGTATTGCAGGTATTCAAGCGGCGAAAAAAACCTGGGATTTGATTCCTCTTTGCCACCCACTATTGTTGTCAAAAGTTGAAGTTCAACTTGAAGCGATTGAAGCTGAAAATATGGTTCGTATTGAATCTGTTTGTAAGCTAGCAGGTAAGACTGGGGTAGAGATGGAAGCGCTGACAGCCGCTTCTGTTGCTGCACTGACTATCTACGATATGTGTAAAGCGGTACAGAAAGATATGGTAATTGGCCAGGTTCGACTGTTAGAGAAAACAGGCGGAAAATCAGGCCACTTTAAGGTGGAAGCATGATTAAAGTACTATTTTTTGCGCAAACTCGCGAGCTAGTGGGTGTTGATGAACTTCAGCTAGAAGGGGATTTTCAAACGGTAGAAGCTATCCGTAGTCACCTTGTTAAGCAAGAAGGTAAATGGGACATCGCCTTAGAGCAAGGCAAATTACTTGCAGCAGTAAACCAATCCATTGTTCCTCTTGAACACCCAATTCAAGCGGGTGATGAAGTGGCTTTTTTCCCACCAGTAACAGGTGGTTAATGATGGACAATCGAGTTTCTGTACAGTTTGATGATTTTTCTGTTGGCGCAGAATATGACGCCTTAGCGCAAGGCACAGCTGCCGGTGCTGTGGTGACTTTTGTTGGTAAAGTTCGCGACATGAACTTAGGCGACAATGTCACTGGCTTGTCACTTGAACATTATCCAGGAATGACTGAAAAAGCTTTGGGTGAGATTTGTGATGAGGCAGAAAAGCGTTGGCCGTTATTGAACATTCGAGTGATTCACCGCGTTGGCGATTTAGACATTGGCGATCAAATTGTGTTTGTTGGTGTGTCTAGTGCTCACCGAGGCGCAGCGTTTGAAGCGTGTGAATTTGTGATGGACTACTTGAAAACCAAGGCCCCATTTTGGAAGAAAGAGCGCACCACTGAAGAAACTCGCTGGGTCGACTCAAGAGATTCTGATGCTAAAGCTGCTGAGCGTTGGCACAAGTAACGCCTTAGTACTTAACTCTGTTTTATTTAAAGCTCCCTAGCGATAGGGAGCTTTTTTCATTTTCGCTCAATTGATGAATAGAGCCGCGTTGTTGGCTTTTAGCGAAGAACAGTGCTTTGTCTGCAATCGCGATAAACTCTTCAGCTTTCATCGTCTCAGGCATCAGTTTATATTGCTGAATACCTATGGTGACTGAGAATATATTACCGACAGTCGAAGATTTGTGTGGAATCGCCAGATCTTGCACATCCGTTTGCAGCTTTTGCGCTCTTGATAAGATCTCATCATCACTGATATTTGGAACAAACACCAAAAACTCATCGCCGCCGTAGCGAAAACATAGGTCGCTAGGTTTCGCCCATGCTCTTATCGTTTGGCCTAGCGCAACCAATACTTTATCTCCCATTAAATGCCCATAACTGTCGTTATATTGCTTGAAGCAGTCGATATCAATCATCAGAATTGCTGCGCCAGAAAGTTTTAGTTTAGCCAGCTCAATAGCGTCAGGCAGCAGCGAATCCAATGCGTAGCGATTGTAGACTTGGGTTAAGTGGTCAATGTAGGTAAGTTTTTCTAGCTCAAGCTGATTTTGCGCGAGCTTATCGAGTGTTTTCTTGTACTCGGTAATATTGCGCACTGTCCATAATACGAATGAGGTGTTGGGCAGAGGGATCACTAAAGCGCTAAAGTGCTGGGTGTCAGTCGGCCCTTCGATACCTTCGAAGCAGGGCATATCTTTAGGGTCTAAGTTGTATTCAATTTCTGTCGCCGTTTGGCTATCAATCACATCGACGATGACTTGGCTAAACCAGATGGCTTTATCTGCGGGGAGTACTTGGTATTGATTGAGGCCAATCAAAGCAGAAGGATTATGGTGGCGCTTGGTATCCCGGCCACCCCATGCTTCGACATAGGTGCCTGACTTATCGATAAGGAAAGTCGGCTCAGGCATGGCTTCAAACACCACATGCATTAAGTCTGGGTTATTTGTAACTTCCGCTGAAAAAATGGATTTCACCATCTGCACTCCTTTGGGTTACACCGCACTCCTTATATAGTTTAGTCTCTAGATGGAGACTTAGAGAGCGTTTTGAGCTTAAAACCATGTTTAAAGTAATGAAAAGTGATCGTAGAGGGGGCTTCGTCGCTGTAGCGTCCAGTTTTACGGGCTTTTCAAGCGTTCAATTGGACAGAGTTGATAGCGCCTCGAACGTGATAGGGAGTGCCTATTGTAAAAATTGTTGATTTCCATTTAGTAAAATCAAGAAATTAGACAACAATTACAATATAGGCAGCGTGGCTGGCACGTTAAGGAGACGTCAATGGAATCATTAAAAGTAAAAGACTATATGACACTACAAGCGGTGACATTTACCCCTGAAATGTCGTTAAGTGCCGCTTTAGATAAGGTAATGAACTCAAGATATTTGGGTGGACCCGTTATCAATGAACAGCGAGAAGTGATTGGTTTTTTATCAGGTCAGGATTTGCTCGATAAATTGGTTAAGGTCAGTTATTACTGTCAGGACACCCACATTGTTTCAGATTGTATGCACAAAGATGTGTTATCGGTGACATCAGATACTTCGATTATTGAACTCGCAGATATGATGACAGTAGGGCGACCGAAAGTGTATCCAGTTATTGATGCGGGCAAGTTAGTCGGTATTATCACACGACGTGATGTGCTCAGAGCGGTTGCCAAAAACCTTGATGATTGTTTTAAGCATCCAGTATAGAATGTTGTTACAAATTGTTAGAAAAAGGCGCTGAGTGCGCCTTTTCTTGTTCTAAAGAATGAAGAGAAAATCAATGACCGATCAAACCGCCAAATTCGTCGAAGGGTCTACCATGCGCCACATTTTGGTGATGTCGGGAGCAGGCTCCGTGGGTCTGATGGCCTTGTTTGTCGTTGATTTAATCGACATGCTGTTTATTAGTATGTTGGGACAAGTTGAACTGGCCGCCGCTGTCGGGTTTGCTGGCACACTGGTTTTCTTTTCTACCTCGATTTCTATTGGTACTTCGATCGCGATGGGCGCACTGGTGTCCAAAGCAATTGGGGCTAAACAACATCAGCATGCCAAACAGCTTGCAACGAGTATTATGTTTACCGCCGTGGTCATCAGTATTCTGGTCTCGGGTCTTATGTTCACCTACATCCCTGAACTGTTAGAGGCGATCGGTGCGCAAGGCGTAGCGGCGGAACGTGCAGAAGCGTATTTGAGAATTATCCTGCCGAGTGCGCCTGTGATTGCGGTTGCGATGGCCGCCGGGGCTGGGCTTCGCGCAGCAGGAGATGCAAAACGTTCGATGTGGGCAACGCTTGCTGGTGGTATCGTTAACGCTATCCTTGACCCAATTTTTATCTTTGGCTTTGGTTGGAACGTTGAAGGTGCTGCGTTAGCGTCGGTGTTTGCGCGTTTTACCGTACTATTCTTCTCTCTTTACCCATTGATTAAAGTGCATCAGTTGGTGGCTCGTTTTAACTACTCAGTGTGGCGAAGCAATTTAAAACTGATTCTTGCAATCGCCATCCCAGCGATTATTACCAATATCGCCACGCCGATTGGTAATGCGATCGTCACCTCATCAATCGCTCAGTTTGGTGAAAACTATGTCGCAGGCTTTGCGGTTATAGGCCGACTCACTCCGGTTTGTTTTGCTGTCATCTTCGCGTTGTCGGGAGCAGTTGGTCCTATTATCGGACAAAACTATGGCGCTGAACGTATGGATCGCGTTAAAGAAACACTCAACAATTCACTTATTGTTACGACCGTATATACCCTGGCGGTATGTGTCATTCTTTATTTTGCCCAAGACTTAATTGTGAGTATGTTCAGTCTGCAAGGGGATGCTCAGGTTATCGTTGCGGCATTTTGTACGTATGTAGCAATCAGTTTCATCTTTAATGGCGCACAGTTTGTTGCTAACACCTCGTTCAATAATTTAGGTAAGCCGTTGTATTCAACAGCACTTAATCTTGGTAAAGCGACGCTAGGGACATTGCCGTTCGTTCATTTTGGCGCACTGTGGTTTGGGGCTTTAGGTGTTCTCTATGGACAAGCGCTGGGTACGGTGGTGTTTGGTATTATTGCTATTATTGTCTTGCGCAAGCACATCTCTGATCTCATGGCTGGTTCGTGTGCTGAGCATGTGGAAGCTGATCCGTCGATTACTAGCGTGAACAGCCAACCCTTTTGTAGCCACGATGCGGTTTTGATTGATGATGTGGCCGCTACCGCAGAGGTGAAGGAAGAAATTGCAGAAAAAGTTTGACCTTGGAGTAGACTCTAAGGTTTAAACTTGAAGTGTACAATGAATGGAGATAAACATATGTGCACAAAACACCAAGCATGCCGCTCTGAAAAAATTGCGGCTAACCCTACCCAAGCTGGCTCATGCTCAAGTCCTAAAATCACTACGATTCAAATGGCAGATGTAAGCTCGACAGAATCAGGCTGCTGTAGCTCGAATAGCTGCAGTAGTGGCTCGGATCCGACTGACGAAGAAGGTGAGTCCGGGAGCCCTTCCGCACGCTTCACCCAAAGTTGGAAAGTTAACGGGATGGACTGTCCATCTTGTGCTCGAAAAATCGAAACTGCCGTTAATCGTGTCGAAGGCGTCTTAGAAGCTAAGGTGCTGTTTGCGACAGAAAAACTAGTGATCAAATCAGACAATTCTGGCGTTGCTCAGTTGGTTGAACAAACCATCCTAGATACTGGCTTTACGTTTTCTAATCCTGGCGAATCGAATCAAAAAGAAAAACCTAAAGGTTGGAAGGCTGTTATCAAACAAAACAGTCAAGTGATTGCGATTGCCTCTGCAATGGCGATTGCGGCAGCGTTAAAACCTTCACTCCCTCAAGTCAGTGAGTGGCTATTCTTCATTACCTGTTTAGCGGGTCTCTACCCAATCGGTAAAAAAGCCATCAGTTTAGCTCGCTCAGGTACTCCGTTTGCTATTGAAACCTTGATGAGTGTTGCGGCCATTGGCGCCCTTTATCTTGGTGAAACGGTTGAAGCCGCAATGGTGTTGCTACTGTTTTTGATTGGTGAGCAGCTCGAAGCTTTCGCTGCATCAAGAGCGCGTAGCGGTGTTCAAGCATTAATGGAGCTAGTACCTGAAACGGCAACTAAGATAGTCGATGGTAAGCGTGTCGAAGTGTCAGCGAGTGAACTACAACCGGGTGACATGATTGAAGTTTCTCCTGGCGCCCGTTTACCAGCAGATGGCAAGTTAACCGATGCATTAGCAAGCTTTGATGAGAGTGCCTTAACTGGAGAATCGATCCCTGTTGAACGTTACGAAGGCGAGTCAGTAATGGCTGGTGCGGTAGCGGTTGATAAAGTGGTTCGTTTTACCATTACTTCAAAGCAAGGTGAAAATGCTATTGACCGAATTCTGCATTTGATTGAAGAAGCAGAATCACGTAAAGCGCCACTAGAACGATTCTTAGACAAATTCAGTCGTTGGTATACACCGCTGATGATGTTGGTTTCATTACTCGTCATCATTATACCGCCACTGTTGTTTGCACAGCCATGGGAAACATGGGTATATCGTGGTTTAGCACTGTTATTGATTGCGTGTCCTTGTGCGCTGGTGATCTCCACACCAGCGGCCATTACCTCAGGCTTAGCGGCAGCAGCTCGTCGTGGCGCCCTAATTAAAGGTGGCGCGGCACTAGAGCAGCTTGGCAACGTTGAAACTATCGCATTTGATAAAACCGGGACGCTGACCAAAGGTAAACCTGAAGTGACTGATGTCGTCGCCCTGTCGGGTTGGCAGCAAGAGTCTCTGTTAGCCAAAGTTGCTGCGATTGAAGTGGGTTCAAGTCACCCTCTGGCGGTATCGGTAGTAAATAAAGCCAAACAGCTGGGTATTGAGATCATTGAAGCTCAAGACAAGCAGGCATTGGTTGGCAGCGGCGTACGTGGCTTAGTTGAAGGGGTTGAATATCAAGTTTCAGCACCAAGTAAGTTGACGATAGACCTTGATGAGTCTTTGGCACATCAAATTGAGCAACTGGAAAACCAAGGTAAAACGGTTGTCGTGGCGCTTGAAAGTCAAACGACGCCGATCGGTTTGATCGCATGGCAAGATACTTTACGTGAAGACTCTGCTCAAGCTGTTAAAGCCCTGAAAGAACTCGGTATTCATTCAATTATGTTAACGGGTGATAACCCGCGTAGTGCTCAGGCTATTAGCTCAATGATTGATATCGATTTTAAAGCAAGCCTGCTTCCGCAAGATAAAGTGACCTATGTGGAACAGCTATCTGCGCAAGGTAATGTGGCCATGGTCGGTGATGGTATTAATGATGCGCCGGCAATGAAAGCATCAAGCATTGGTATCGCGATGGGAGGCGGTACGGATGTTGCACTTGAAACCGCAGATGCAGCCATTACGCACAACCGCTTATTAGAGCTTGCGGGTATGATTGAGTTATCGCGAGCGACGCTCAACAACATCCGTCAAAATATCGCGCTTGCACTTGGTTTAAAAGGTGTCTTTTTGGTCACTAGCTTATTGGGTATTACAGGTCTTTGGGTTGCAGTATTAGCTGACAGTGGCGCGACTGCGATTGTGACACTGAATGCGTTAAGGCTACTTAAGTTCAAATCGAAACTCGATTAAGCCTAAATTTATAGCGAGATTTTTGTTCATGAAACAGCCCCGCATCTTTGATGTAAGGGCTGTTTTTTTATGCAATTAGGAATGATTGTTGCGATAAAGTGTGATGTAAACCGTTTTTGTGTGCAATGTAATTATTTGTTGCGATCTTATTTGTGATCATGGTCACTTCAAAGAATTCGGTGGTTGGTTAGAGTATCTCCTGTACCCGATAAATTTATAGAGCAAGCAGACCTAACTCATCGGCTGACTTGCCATCATAAGGAGCGACCTATGTCTCAAGCTGTATTCCACCTTGGTGTTACTCAAGACGATCTTGCTGGTGCAACTCTGGCTATCATTCCAGGTGACCCAGCGCGTGTACAAAAAATTGCAGAGGAAATGGAAAACCCAGTATTCCTAGCAAGTCACCGTGAATACACACTTTACCGTGCAGAGCTTGACGGCAAGCCTGTTGTTGTTTGTTCAACAGGTATCGGTGGCCCATCAACATCTATCGCAGTTGAAGAACTAGCTCAGCTTGGTGTTCGTACTTTCCTACGCGTTGGTACTACTGGTGCGATTCAACCACATGTAAACGTGGGTGACATGATTGTATCAACAGGCTCGGTTCGTCTAGATGGCGCAAGTCTGCACTTTGCTCCAATGGAGTTCCCAGCAGTCGCTGACTTTGAAGTAGCGACAGCGATGAAAGCGGCGGTTGAAGAGTCTGGCGCAACAGTACACATGGGTGTAACTGCTTCAAGTGATACCTTCTACCCAGGTCAAGAGCGTTACGATACCTTCTCTGGTCGTGTTGTTAAGCGTTTCCAAGGCTCTATGCAAGAATGGCAAGACATGGGCGTGCTTAACTTTGAAATGGAATCTGCGACACTACTGACCATGTGTGCAAGTTCTGGCCTAAAAGCGGGCTGTGTTGCTGGTGTAATCATCAACCGTACGCAGAAAGAGATTCCAGACCACTCGACACTGAAAGAGACAGAAGCTCGTTCAATTAAAGTCGTGGTAGAAGCTGCACGCAAAATGCTTTAAGGGCTCAGCTGAGTTTTAAGCATCTTTAAGATAAAGAAAAACCTCAATTGGGATGACCCAGTTGAGGTTTTTTGTATTTAGGAAGGAGAGCAGACGCTTAAGCGACAAACTCTTCTGAATCAGGACGATTAGTGAACTGGACGCCGCTTAAAAAATCACACAGCAATTGGTCTTCACATGCTTTGTAGTTCTTGTTGTTTGGCTTACGGAAATAAGCGCCAATTTCATATTTGCTCAGGCTAACACCAACCACTTCTAGTACATCTAACACATCTTCTGCTTTCATATTCAGAGCAATGCGTAGCTTCATGAAAATCATGTTGTTGGTTAGTGTCTGCTCTGGTTTTGGCTGCTCGCCTTCTTTCTTACCGCGCTTTAGATTGATGAAACCATTAAGAAATAGAGCAAGCTCTTTGTCTTTCATCTTAGTCATAGACTTATCTGAGTCTGCCTTTAACCAGTCGTTGACTTGGTTAGGTGCTACCGTGGTATCTACTTGCTCAAAAGCCTTCATTATTTGAGTATTTTTCAAATTAAGTGAATGCTGGATACGGCGTAAGATTTCGTTATTAGTCACAAGATTCTCTTTGTGGTATGTCATCGCTGACGAGATATAGTTGGGCGTGACTTTAGCAGAGTTACCCGTATAGCGATAGAAGTAAAAGGGCACATACCGTGCCCTTATACTGACTAAACTACGAATACGCGATTGAAGGAAGAGGAAGATATAGACTCTCTGACATTTCAGATAGCATCTGATCATAAACCTGAGAAATAGTCGCTGAAATATCACTGGTGACGCTGTACATCTCTTCGGTGCTGATCGGCAAACTCATTGCTGAAGAAACCTCAGTCAGTTGATGAATTGATTCAATGCTGACGGGAGAGGCGACAGAGAGAGGGCTAATGAGTGACAGTTGATTAAGCTTTCTTCGTGTTTTATCACAGTAATATTTAAGTCGCATGAAGCCATCTGGACTCTCACTGTCTGGAATGCATAGGCGCAGTTGGGTCAGCACTTCCATGCTCTCTAAAACTTGTTGCCAATTTAAGTGGTACTCGTCGCTAAGATCTTCTCTTTCTGACTCGATTAACCAAGCTAAGGCGATTTCATCCATCAAGAACATTGCATGACGAATCGCTTTCCCGTGAATAATTTGATTGCGAGAAACTGAGCGCGTTTGCCAATCGTCATGCATTGCTTTTAGCTTTAACTGGTAAATCCGATACATGGGTTTATTGTCAAACGGGGCGTTGGCAATAAGGTTATTCGAGCACTCGATAATCTCGGCATAAATTGTATTGGTACTGCATAAAGACTCATCGCTTACTGCTGTGCTGAGTGCATGATGGCTGAGTTTGCGATGCTCTCGACACAAACGAAGTAGGGTACGCAGTTGAACTAGGGTGTCGAACTTACGTTGTAATATGACTTGGCGCTTTTTTGAGTAATGAAATAGCAACGCAAAGATGATGAATGAACAAAGTAATGAAAATAATACAAACATAGCCAATTCCTTTATATGTTTACCTATAAAGTGGTAGGCATGTTTGGTGCCAGTATTATATTTTCTTATATTTCATGGGTTTGAGGTTTTGGTGATAGATGGTTTGTTCTTAGTTGGTGCAGTTAGTCCCCATAGTAGTGAAAACTAAGTGATTAAAAAGTAATAAAAAACCCCGCTATCAAAGCGGGGTTTTGTCTATTGGTTAACCTAGGCTTACATTACGCGCATGCCTGGTTGAGCGCCTTCGTGAGGCTCAAGAATCCACAGGTCACTGCCACCAGGGCCAGCGGCTAGGATCATGCCTTCAGACATACCGAACTTCATCTTACGAGGTTTTAGGTTAGCAACCATTACCGTTAGCTTGCCTTCTAGCTCTTCAGGTTTGTATGCTGATTTAATGCCAGAGAATACCTGACGAGTTTCACCGCCGATGTCTAGCTGGAACTTAAGCAGTTTGTTTGCTTTTGGCACTTCTTCACAAGAGATGATACGTGCGATACGCATATCGACTGCTGCGAACGCGTCAAATTCAATCTCTTCTGCGATTGGATCTTTGTCTAGCTCAGTTTGGCTTGCTTTGTTCTTTTCAGCTTCTGCTTTCTCTTTTGCTGCAACTTCAGCTGCTGCATCTTCTTTAGAAGCTTCAATCATCGCCTCAACCTTCTTAGGGTCGATGCGGTTGAATAGCGCTTTGAACTTTGTGATCTCGTGACCAGTTAGTGGTGCAGCGATGCCTTCCCAAGTTAACTCTTCATTTAGGAACGCTTCAGTGCGTGCAGCAAGCTCTGGCATTACCGGTTTCAGGTAAGTCATCAGAACGCGGAATAGGTTGATACCAACAGAACAGATGTCTTGTAGCTCTTGGTCTTTACCTTCTTCTTTCGCTACAACCCACGGTGCTTTCTCATCAACGTATTGGTTTGCTTTGTCTGCTAGTGCTGTGATTTCACGGATAGCACGGCCAAATTCACGAGTCTCAAAAAGCTCTGCGATGCGGTCAGCTGCTGCAGCGAACTCGTTGTATAGCTCAGGTTCAGCGAACTCTGCGGATAGCTTGCCTTCAAAACGCTTAGTGATGAAGCCAGCATTACGAGATGCTAGGTTAACAATCTTGTTTACTACGTCAGCGTTAACGCGCTGAGTGAAGTCTTCAAGGTTAAGGTCTAGGTCATCAATACGGCTGTTTAGTTTCGCTGCGTAGTAGTAACGCAGACATTCTGGATCTAGGTGATCTAGGTATGTCGCTGCTTTGATGAATGTGCCTTTAGACTTAGACATCTTCGCGCCGTTTACTGTTACGTAGCCGTGTACGAATACGTTGTTTGGCTTGCGGAAACCAGAACCTTCTAGCATCGCAGGCCAGAATAGAGAGTGGAAGTAGACAATGTCTTTACCGATGAAGTGGTAAAGCTCAGTTGTGCTGTCTTTTTTCCAGTACTCATCGAAGTCTAGACCTTCAGTCTTGTTACATAGGTTCTTAAATGAAGCCATGTAGCCAACCGGTGCGTCTAGCCATACGTAGAAGAACTTGTCTTTTTCACCTGGGATCTCGAAGCCGAAGTAAGGCGCGTCACGAGAGATATCCCACTGTTGAAGACCTGACTCGAACCACTCTTGCATCTTGTTTGCAGTTTCAGACTGAAGCGAGCCAGAGCGAGTCCACTCTTGTAGCATGCTTTCAAACTGGGGCAGGTCGAAGAAGAAGTGCTCTGAATCCTTCATTACTGGAGTTGCGCCAGATACTGCTGATTTAGGATCAATCAGTTCAGTTGGGCTGTACGTCTCACCACAGCTATCACAGTTGTCACCGTATTGATCTTCTGACTTACACTTAGGACAGGTACCTTTTACGAAACGATCCGGTAGGAACATCTCTTTCTCAGGGTCAAATAGCTGAGAAATAGTGCGGCTAGAAATGAAACCGTTTTTCTTAAGCTCAAGGTAGATGTGTGAAGCCAGCTCACGGTTCTCTTCAGAGTGCGTGCTGTGGTAGTTGTCAAAGCTAATATCGAAGCCAGCGAAGTCTTTTTGGTGCTCTTCACTTACTGCAGCGATCATCTCTTCTGGTGTAATACCCATCTGTTGTGCTTTTAGCATGATTGGCGTGCCGTGAGCATCGTCAGCACAGATGAAGTTTACAGTGTTGCCACGTAGGCGTTGGTATCGAACCCAGATGTCAGCTTGAATGTGCTCAAGCATATGACCTAGGTGAATTGAACCGTTAGCGTACGGAAGGGCACAAGTTACCAAAAGTTTTCTTGGATCAGTCGCCATACTTAATATTCGCTTCTAATGATGTATAAAAAAATAGAGAGTAATACTACCTTATCCCACCAGTGACTCCAAGGTGTGAGCGACCGGAATACCTTAGTTTTTTCAGGGTTCAGTATCGGCTGATGGAGTGTTACGATTAGATGCATAAGGAGGACCTATGCGTCAGTTCACTTCAAAACAAGATTTTTGTGATTGGTTAAACCAATTTGAGCACCCATCTCTTATTTCGGGATGGGCGTCTGCTGCCAATATCGTTTCAGTTAAGCCGGAAGGTTTTATCATCGATATTCCTTTTGCTGCCAACCATTTAAAATCCGAACTTTCTGATTGGATCGCTGCCCAGCAAGAAAATGGTGATATCCAGCCGTTTGATTACACTATTTCTGTTACGCCAAAGCCTTTAGAGACGCATGTCGCTCATGAAATTAAAGGGGTCAAAAACGTTATTGCAGTGACGTCAGCCAAAGGTGGGGTAGGTAAGTCGACCACATCGGTGAACTTAGCTCTGGCGCTTGCTCAGTCTGGCGCTAAGGTTGGCCTTCTTGATGCGGATATCTATGGTCCTTCAGTCCCTTTGATGATTGGTCAAACTGAAGCGAGACCAGAAGTGCGTGACAATAAGTGGATGCAGCCTATTAAAGCTCATGGCATTTACACTCACTCTATTGGTTACTTAGTTTCTAAAGATGAGGCAGCAATTTGGCGTGGCCCTATGGCAGCGAAAGCATTGGCTCAACTGCTCAATGAAACGGAGTGGCCTGAACTGGATTACTTGGTGATTGATATGCCACCGGGCACTGGCGATATTCAGCTTACTCTTTCTCAACAAGTGCCAGTGACAGGCGCTGTGATTGTGACAACGCCTCAAGACTTAGCGTTGGCCGATGCGCGTAAAGGCGCTGCTATGTTTGGCAAAGTGGATGTGCCGGTTGTGGGTGTGGTTGAAAATATGAGCTATCACATTTGTAGCCACTGTGGCGAGAAAGAACATATCTTTGGTGCTGGTGGGGCCGAGCAGATGGCAAACGAATATGGTTTGGATTTACTCGCCCAAGTGCCTTTGCATATTCAAATGCGTGAAGACATTGACAACGGCAAGCCGACAGTGGTTGCTCGTCCTGAATCTGAACATGCTCAGCAATATATGGCACTGGCTGAAGCAGTTAGCTCTCGTTTGTATTGGAGAGGTAAGACAAAGCCTGAAAACATTATGTTTACCATGGTCGAATAGCGGATATTTTATCCACTAATAAAGAGCGCAATGAGCGCTCTTTTTGTTTTTATTCTGTGTAATCGATTGCGTGAGTGGCTTTTATTCTATTTACTTATTTCTTCACAATCCTTGCTGGCAACCAAGGTCTTAACTCCCTATAATCAGGCGGTTTATCCAAAATTATGCTCATACTCAGGGCTTGTCCGTACTAGCACTGCTAGTATTAGCATAAGACACCAATCTAATTCATCGGGTGCAAGAATAATGTCTGATAATAATCAATGCGTCATCGTCGGTATTGCTGGCGCGTCTGCTTCTGGAAAAAGTTTAATCGCGAGCACTATCTATAACGAATTACGTGAGAAAGTGGGCGATCATCAAATTGGTGTGATTACGGAAGATTGCTACTACAACGATCAAAGCCACTTAAGCATGGAAGAGCGTGTTAAAACCAACTATGACCACCCGAGCGCTCTTGATCACGACTTACTGTGTGAGCATCTAGAAAAGCTAGTGAAAGGTGAAGCAGTAGAAGTTCCTGAGTACAGCTACACAGAGCATACTCGTACAGACAATACTACGCCGATGACGCCGAAGAAGGTTATCATCCTAGAAGGTATCCTACTTCTGACTGACCCACGTCTGCGCGACCTAATGCATGCGACGGTATTTATGGATACACCACTTGATATCTGTCTATTACGCCGCGTTAAGCGTGATGTAGAAGAACGTGGTCGTACTATGGATTCCGTTCTTAAGCAGTACCAAGAGACGGTTCGTCCAATGTTTATGCAGTTTATCGAGCCATCGAAACAATACGCAGACATTATCGTACCGCGTGGTGGTAAAAACCGTATCGCTATCGATGTACTAAAAGCGCACATTGCAAAACTTCTGAAAGCTTAATCATTTGATAGGCAATCAGGCTTTATTTTTTATGAGATAAGTGGCACTTTAGGTGCCACTTTCTTTTTATGGTCTCAAATATTCTTTTTGAAGACTTATACTTGGAGTCGTAGCCTGTTTGGTGAGACTCGTTTAGCAAGGATAATGCTGATGAAGAAACTGTTCCTATTTATTGCAATACCTGTTGTTGCAATCCTTGGCGCTATAATTGCGCTCGTTTTACTGGTGAATCCTAACCAGTTTAAGCCACTGATTGTCGAACAAGCGAAAACCCATACCGGGTTAGATCTTGTGATTGAAGGTGATATTAGCTGGCAATTTTTCCCATCAATTGGTTTTGAGTTAGGCCAAACAGAGTTGCGTAACCCGCAAGGCTTTGAGCAACTAAATATGTTCAAAGTGGACACGGTTGGCATCGATGTTTCTGTGATGCCACTGCTCAGCCAACAACTAGAAATCGGCAATATCACCTTAGATGGTGCGGCTTTCTCACTAGAAACATTGAAAGATGGCTCAAAGAACATTGATGCGTTGACGCAAGCACAAACTGCTCAAGCGACCGCGACTGAACCTGCGTCAGCTGCGATAACATCAGATTCAAAGCCAGCAGAGTCTACACCAACAGAACAAAGTGGTGCTTCTGCGTGGACGATTAATTTAGCGGGCGTTACAGTCTCAAATGCTTCTGTTGAAATCCAAGATAAGCAGGCTGGCACATTCACTAAGCTCTATGATGTTTCACTGAATCTTTCTGAGTTTGCCGTCGACACCTGGACCAAAGTGGATTTCGCGGCAAAAGGTGAAGCGAACAAGCAGAAATTTGCTGCAAGTGGTGATGCTGAATTTAAGCTAGCGAAAGGTTTCCAAGAATATGCTCTACGTAATATCAACTTAGATGCCAGCTTCAGCGATCCTGCTACTCAGATCGACAGTGCAAAAATTGGTTTAGAGACGTTTGAGTTTGATAAAGCCAATACATTGACATACTCAGTTGTAGGTCAGGCCGCGGGTTTAGACATCGATATGAAAGGTGCGGCGTCACTGACTGTTGATCAAGCGATCACAAAAGTGATGATGAACCAACTGACACTGGACGCGACATTCAAAGGTGACTCGCTGCCTCAATCTCCAATGAAAGTGGACATGGCATCGGATCTCTCTTTTGATTTAACCAAGAGCCACCTGAGTTTTGTGTTAGAGACGTTGACCGCGAATGCTTTGGCTTTCGATGGTAAAGCCGACATTAACTTAGCAGATATCCCGAAAGTTCGTTTCTCTCTTCACAGCCCAAATATCGATTTAGATGAGTTTTTAGGCTTAGGCCAACCTGCGGCAAATGACAAACCTGCTTCGACAGAGGGTGCGGCAGAGCAAACGACTAAGACCTCAAAAACGTCACCAGCGAAACCAGCACAAGAAGTAGAACCTGATCTTTCTGCGCTTAAAACACTGGACGTAAAAGGTGATATCACCATTGATAAGTTCAAAGCCAATAACGCTAAGATGCAAAATGTTAAGGCAAGCTTCTCAGTGAAACGCGGTATCGCAGAGCTGAAATCATTCACCTCTAATCTTTACCAAGGTTCAATCAGTGCCACTGCTCGCCTTGATGCACGTAAGTCTCCAGCTTCTTACACGGCGAAGAAACGCATTAAGGGCGTTAAGGTATTGCCGTTGCTTAAAGATGTCGCAAATAACGATATGCTAGAGGGTACTGGTAATATTAATGTTGATGTCAAAGGCAGCAGCCTAACGCCAACAGGCATTCAGAAGAACTTGGTCGGTACGATTGCGATTAATTTCGAAGACGGTGCAGTTCATGGTATTAACGTGGCGCAACTGATTCGTGAAAATTACGCTAAGATTAAGGGCCAAAAAGTAGAGTCGAAAGGTGAAGTTCAGAAAACTGACTTTAGTGCGATGAAAGCAACCCTTAAGCTGAATAAAGGTAATGTATCGACCAACGACCTGACTATGCAGTCTCCATTGCTTAGAATTCGTGGTAACGGCAAAGCTAACTACATTAATCAGACGGTTGATTTTACGGTTAGCACTTCTATCGTAGGTACGCTAGAAGGGCAAGGTGGCAAAGATATCGATGAGCTGAAAGATGTCACGATCCCTATCAATGTGTCAGGTAAATGGGCAGAGCCTAAGTTCAAGTTAGTATTTGATGATGTACTTAAGCAAAAAGCTCAGAAAGAAATTGACCGTGGCGTAGAGAAACTGACAGACAAGATTAAAGATGAAGAGACCAAGAAAGCCGTTGATGGCTTACTGAAAGGACTTTTTAACTAACGCTTGTACAAAATCTGAGCAAACGAAATGTTTGCTCGGATTTTCTAATTGGATAAATCTATTAACTTAGTTTATTGATTTTTAATGTCTTTCTGGCGTTATGTCAGGCTGCTATCTTACCTCTGTTCTCGCTTCTCATTCCTACTTTCGAAAGAATAAACCTACATACAGTATTGTTAAGTTTGTGTAATTTTGTCTTAAATTCATTAACGTGTTGAGACAAAAAGCGTATGGTCAAATTCCTATCTAGGCTACGAATTAAAACAAAACTACTGTTCTCTTTTTTATCAATGGTAGTGCTATTTACCATTGTAAATATCTATAACTTGAACGTTCTGAATAGCGATATTACAGACCTAAATAGCTACAGCAATTCATCTCTCACTAAGATCAATTCAGTTTATGACAATGAAATACAGTCGACGTATGAAATAAGATTATTGTTCTTGAAGGCTGCTGGTCGAGACGGGTTAGATGAGGTCTTCGTCAGCGCATTGGACTCTTGGTATGAAAGCATTGAGAGGAACTTTATCGATGACGGCAAAAGTGCCACCCAGCTGCGACTAGATAATTATAAAAATTATTATCACCATGTTCGAAATCTCGCGAAAGTAAAAAATTCGTATTCCATAAATAGTGGAGAATACTCCGACTTTTTAAAGGAATCAGATGAATTAGCGTCTAAGCTAATCCGCTCTTTGGCTGAATTTTCTGATGAGATAAATTCAAGTATTCGTGAGGACTTCCGTCAAACCCAAGCTCACGCCGACCAAGTTGCCATCCACAGCTTAATTGAATTAGCCGTCATTTCATTGGTATCTCTTCTTTTCATTACTTATATAGCGAATAGTATTTCTAAGCCAATCAATGACGTAGCTATGAAGCTAAATGAAATGGCTAATGGTGACTTTAGCGTAAGATATCAATATGTAGGGAAGAATGAATTAGGCAGTTTGTCGAGTTCGATTAATGGTCTCGGGGAGTCAATTGGGCATATTATTGAGCAAGTCAACGTCAACAGTGATGGGGTTGCAGCGGCAGCAACAGAGCTAAATTCTATCATGCACCAATCAAGGGAAAGTTCACATTTAGAAAAGGAACAGTTCGCTCAAATCAGCGTGGCTGTGACTGAGCTATCGAGTACAGCAAAAGAGGTCAACGCAAATGCTGCTGCGGCAGAAAATGCATCCGACTCAGCGCTTGAATTCGTCTCTATTGGTCAGAAGCATATTGATGATGCGCAAAGAAGTAGTGAAGAAGTCGCCAACTCAATTAACCGTTCAGCTGAAATGATAGGAGAGTTAAAAGGTCACTCTTCAGATATCGGTCGCGTCATTGAGGTGATCAATAACATTTCCGAACAGACTAATTTGCTTGCTCTGAACGCTGCTATCGAAGCGGCAAGAGCAGGGGAGCAAGGCCGAGGTTTTGCCGTGGTTGCGGATGAAGTTCGAGGGCTTGCTGTTCAAACTCAAGATTCGACCGCTGAAATACAGAGTGTTATTGAGGCTTTACAAGAACAAGCTTCAATTGTAAGTGATTTGACGCTTCATAATGTGAACTTGATTAAGGGTAGCCAAGAGTCATCACAGCATGTCCTAGGTGCATTCAATGAGATTACTTTGGCAGTACAAAAGATTTCAGAACAAAATTCCTTAGTATTTGCTGCTTCCTCAGAACAGGCAGAAGTCACAGATTCGGTTTCTAAAAGCATTGTTCAAGTCTCGGAAATTGTTACAGATAACACGGAGAGTATTGGCCACTGCTTCGAGGCTTCAGATGAACTTGCCGTTATGTCTGAAAGGCAAAAAGAGCTCCTTAGTCGTTATATCTCATAATCTAAGAAAGCTGGCAGCATCGTTATCTTTGCTGCCAACTACTATAGTGTAATGTTATTACTACCAATCCACACCTTGAAGAGCTTTCACACCAGACTCAAATGCGTGCTTCACATTTTTAACTTCAGAAACAGTGTCAGCCATTTCAATTAATGTGCGATGAGCACCGCGACCAGTAATAATCACAGACTGCATCTTAGGACGGTTGTTTAGTGCTTCTACGACCTCATCTAGATCGATGTAGCCATAGCTCACCATATAGGTTAGTTCATCAAATAGAACGACATCAATTGACTCATCAGTGAGTAGGCGCTTACATTCTTGCCAAACTATTTGCGCCGCTTCGGTATCCGCTGCTTTGTTTTGAGTTTCCCAAGTAAACCCAGTTGCCATAACGTGAAACTCAACCCCAAGCTTTTCGAGTAGGTTTCGTTCACCGTTGGCCCATGTGCCTTTAATGAACTGTGCGACGGCAGCTTTTTTATCATGGCCTACCGCACGCGCAACAGTGCCAAACCCGGAGGTAGATTTACCTTTACCGTTACCTGTGATGATCAGCAGTAACCCTTTCTCTTCTTGAGCAGCAGCCACTCTAGCATCGACCTGCTCTTTCACTTTTTGCTGTCTTGCTTTGTGACGCACTTCTTTATTGGTTTCTGAGGTCATGGTAAATCCTTTTTTATTTAATAAATCTATGTCTATCATAGCCTATTCATATAAGGGCAAACACCTATGATTATTAAGGTAAAGTTCGATAAAAGGCTTAAATTGAAATGAAAAAGATTCTAGTCGTTTGTATGGGGAATATCTGCCGTTCTCCAACAGGAGAAGCAATTTTACGCGCTAAGTCGGAGCAACTGAATATTCCAGTGGCTGTGGACTCAGCAGGGACTATTGGCTATCACCAGGGTAATCCACCTGATGCGCGCTCAAAAGCTGCAGGAGAAAAGCGCGGATACTCATTTAAAGGAATTCGTTCGAGAAAGGTTGTTGTAACTGATTTTGAAGATTTTGACCTGATTTTAGCTGCAGATAGAGACAACTTATCTGATCTAGAAGCTCAGTGTCCACAACACCTCAAGCACAAGTTAAATCTATTTTTGGAGTTCGGTGATTCAGGTTACGACGAAATACCCGATCCGTACTATGGTGGCGATAAAGGGTTTGAATTGGTGCTCGATCTGATTGAAGAGGCATCAGAGCGAGTGTTGCGCTCGCTTTGATGCTAAAAAAGGTCTTTAGGCTGCCATCACTCGGCCGCTGAAATAGTCATTGGAGACGATGTATTCAGTGTTGCGAATAAGTTCATCCTGAATTTCTGCCCAATGACTTTCACTGTGCTCTAATGTTGGTACCACTCCACCAACACGGATGTTGAATGGTGTGAGCTCTTTTGCCCAACTTTGAGTAAACCCAGCCACCATTGAGGTTGCATTATCAAACCCAGATAAATCCTGATATTCAGGGTGAGAAATGACATTAACGATAACGCCATTCTTCTTTTCTTTACGCATTCTCTCAGCGGTTGCTTGACCGAAGCTAAACATAGTTGCGGCCATTAATGACAGACGTTGCGTGAAAACATCACTTGCTTGTTGATCAAAAATATTCGGCATAGCTTGAGCTGTCAGGGTATTGATCAATACGTCGGGGGAACGTTTTAAGCGTTGATCCATAAACTCAAATAAATCTTGAATTGATTGTAGAGAATGATCCGAAACTTTGAACTGATAGACTTGTTCAGAGATCTCACGACATAGTTGATAGGTGTTCTGCAACTGTGGACTACTTTTATCACACAACACGATCGTCGCTCCTAGTGAAGCGAAGTGGTAAGCAAGTGTACTTCCTACCTGCGAACCGGCGGATGTCACTAATACTACAGCACTTTTAATATCCATTGGCTTACCCCGATAAGCTATGTCAGCGTGAAAACTTGTCCACATAGCATGGTAGATTAACTGTTATTGAGTTGTGAATAAGGTCAAATAACTGGCCGGATTGTATGACAACTTGTGAATCTTTGGCCTTATTCACATTATCGAACTGCCTTGCTAACAAAGTCCGAAAAATGAGACGACCAAAATGTGATCTTAAACGATCGTTAGGCTTGAGCTTGGATCTGGAAAGTACGCTGTGCTTTGATCAACTGATTATATAAGTCGACCGGCATTAACTCTTTGGGCTCTTTTTCTCTCATCGCGCGACGTTGGTGGCCGGATAGGTTGTGGTAAACCTCTTCAGGAAGGCCATGGGTGTCTTCTGGCAGATAGGTAAGCGCATCGGGCGTTAGATAGTGACTGAGCTTTGCACTTGGCAGGCCTGAACTGTGAAACAAAGAGGCCTGCTGCGCCGATATATCGTACGAGCTTTGATCTGAGCGTAATGGCTGAGGGGTTTGGAGTTCGAATCGTTTACGAAGGGCGTGTTCTGAGGTGTCAATTTCATCGACTTTCTCGACAGGGGTATTGTCGCGAACATCGTTTGAGAACATAGACAAAATTAGCGCAAAATCAGCACGACGACCTTCATGAACGGCGTGGTTAATCCCCGTGCCGAACCCAAGCTCGTTAATGATGGCTGCTTTGTCTAAAGTATGGATTTGCATATTGCCCCTCGTATGATGCTTTTATAGCGACGTATGGGCAGAAAACTTTAGATAAATCAGCAGCAGAAATGAAAAAAGCCAGCTAAGTGCTGGCTTTTTATACGACTAAATTTTAAATCCTATAGGGAAGGATTATTTAGCTAGGTTCTCTGCAACGAAGTCCCAGTTAACTAGAGCCCAGAATGCGTTCATGTAGTCTGGACGTACGTTACGGAAATCGATGTAGTAAGCGTGTTCCCACAGGTCAACTGTTAGAAGTGGAGTAGTACCTTCTTCAGTTAGAGGAGTTGCTGCGTTAGAAGTGTTAACGATTTCTAGAGAACCGTCTGCTTTCTTAACTAGCCAAGTCCAAGAAGAACCGAAGTTGTTGATTGCAGAATCAGTAAACTTCGCTTTGAACTCTTCGAAAGAACCGAAAGCAGCGTTGATTGCGTCTGCAACTGCACCTGTTGGCTCACCGCCAGCTTTAGGCGCTAGACAGTGCCAGTAGAAAGTGTGGTTCCAGATTTGAGCTGCGTTGTTGAATACGCCGCCAGTAGAAGTCTTAACGATCTCTTCTAGAGTTTTACCTTCAAACTCAGTACCTGGGATAAGACCGTTTAGCTTAACAACGTAAGTGTTGTGGTGCTTACCGTGGTGGAAATCTAGAGTTTCTGCCGAGATGTGTGGTTCTAGTGCGTCTTTCGCGTAAGGAAGAGCTGGTAGTTCAAATGCCATTGCTCGATTCTCCATTTATATGAAAGGGGAAGACCCTTTCGATTGCTTCCAGTGATATTTATTATTCATGGCTCGCGCAATGCCAACCATGGTCAATTTGCTGACTTGTCATCTAGTTTATCAAGTTTTTACTTTATTAAAAGCACTGACGGTAAATTTCTATCTGAAAAGACAACAAATTCTTGATAACGGTTGCTGCTATTGCACACAAATTATAACCATACATATTATATGCTTTTTATTCTGTGCTAATGGTTTAGAATATGCAGAATATTTGCAGTAACTCCATTAAAGAGGAAGCAATGGAAACTATCGATAAAATCAAACAGCAAATCGCAGAAAACACGATCCTTCTATACATGAAAGGTTCACCAAAACTACCTAGCTGCGGTTTCTCTTCTCAAGCTGCTCAAGCACTTATGGCATGTGGCGAGAAGTTCGCTTACGTAGATATCCTACAAAACCCAGATATCCGTGCAGAGCTTCCAGCTTACGCACAGTGGCCAACATTCCCTCAACTTTGGGTTGAAGGTGAACTAATCGGCGGTTGTGACATCATCATCGAAATGTTCCAAAAGGGTGAGCTTCAGCCACTCATTAAAGAAGCTGCTGAACGTGCAGATTCTGACGAAGAGTAATCTTCATTAAATTTTAAGATACTGTTTAAATTTACAGTTTTTCTTGATTTCTAAGGGCTACATTCGATAATGTGGCCCTTATTGTATCTAGCTGATTTTACTTTATGTCCCGTCTGTTCATTGCTGAGAAACCTAGCCTAGGCCGCGCGATTGCGGCGGCATTACCCGGACCAAAGAAAAACGACCAAGGTTTTATACGTTGCGGTAATGGTGATGTGGTGACTTGGTGTATTGGTCACTTGTTAGAGCAGGTGGAACCGGATGTATACGATGAGCGCTATAAAAAGTGGAATTTAGCTGATCTACCGATAGTTCCACAACAGTGGCAACTTAGGCCGCGTAAGTCCGCGAGTAAACAGCTTACGGTAGTACGAAAGCTACTCAAAGAATCCAATCAAATTATTCATGCCGGAGACCCTGATAGAGAAGGGCAGTTGCTGGTTGATGAAGTCTTAGATTACTGCAAAGTCAGCAAAACCAAGAAAGAAGCTACGCAACGTTTGTTGATCAGCGACCTTAACTTACCAGCGGTGAAACGCGCGCTTAATCAGATGCGTAGCAATCGTGACTTTATCCCTTTGTCCGTATCAGCGCTGGCTCGTTCACGAGCAGATTGGTTGTATGGCATGAACATGTCGCGTGCTTATACCTTACTGGGGCAAAAAGCGGGGTACCAAGGGGTGCTTTCGGTTGGTCGTGTGCAAACGCCTGTGTTGGGCTTAGTGGTTAGACGTGACGAAGAGATCGAAAACTTTGTCCCACGTGACTACTTCACCTTGCACGCGTTAATCCCTTATCAAGATGGTAACAGTGCTTTTGATATTCGTGCTCGTTGGAAACCAAGTGAGGCTTGTAAACCCTACCAAGATGAAGAGGGTAGAGTGCTTAGCCGTAAACTGGTTGAGAATGTGGCTAATCGCATCGCTAATCAACCTGCAACAGTCGTTGAATCAGAACAAAAGCAAACTAAGCAATCTGCACCTTTGCCTTACTCACTCTCTGCATTGCAAATTGATGCCGCCAAGCGTTTTGGTATGAGTGCGCAACAAGTGCTAGATACCTGTCAGTCTCTGTACGAAAAACATAAGCTGATCACTTACCCGCGTTCCGATAGTCGTTATCTGCCAAAAGAACACTTTGCTCAGGCGGGCAGTGTCTGTGAGGCGATTGCTAATAACGCCAATGAGCTAAGTCAGGCTGTGAAAGGCGCTGACTTAAGCTTGAAGTCGAAAGCTTGGAACGACAAGAAAGTTGATGCTCACCACGCCATCATCCCGACGCCTAAAAAAGCCTCGGTGAATGGATTGTCGGGTAATGAGATGAAAATCTATCAGCAGATAGCGCGCCAATACCTGATGCAGTTCTACCCTGCAGCAGTCTATGCCGAAGCGAAGTTAGTGTTTGATATTGCTGGTGGCACCTTTATCGCAAAAGGGCGTCAACTTGTCTCTGCAGGCTGGAAAGAGCTGATGGGCAAGGTGGATGATGACGATGCGAGTGTTGATGCGGTTCCCCCACTGGCCGAGGGTACTGTGCTGACCTGTCGTGAAGGGGAAATTAAAGATCGCAAGACTGAGCCTCCGAAACATTTCACCGAAGCGACCTTGTTACAAGCTATGACAGGTATAGCGCGATTTGTTGAAGATAAAGAGCTGAAAAAGATCTTAAAAGAGACCGATGGTTTAGGCACAGAAGCTACCAGAGCTGGTATTCTTGATACCCTATTTAAACGTCAACTACTTCAGCGCCAAGGCAAATCTATTCTAAGTAAGTCGGCAGGGCGAGGGCTAATTCATGCGTTGCCGTCTGATTCAACTTACCCAGATATGACTGCTCATTGGGAGCACCAGTTGCAAGGTATGGCTGAGCGTAATCAAGCATATGCGCCGTTTATGCAAGCACTGCAAACTCGAATCGACAACTTGATGGGGCAAGTAAAAACTGGTGATGTTCCAGAGTCATTACGTCACTTGCCCAAGGTAGAGCGACCAGCGTTCAAGAAAAAGAAAGGCGGCTATCGCAAGAAAGCCTCATCTTCGAGCCGAAAGAAGGCCTCTTAGCCGACTTTTCGGCCACAACGTTTAAACAATCGTTGCCAATATTGGATATGCTCGAGAGTGGCTTGGCGGAATTCACTGTGGCTCTGCTCTAGTGGGTAGATAAAAGGATGCAATTCTGGTTGAGGTGCGAAGAGAGTTAAGTTGGCCGATAATTGTTGATAGTAGCTATCTAGCGTTGCTAAATAGGGTTGAACGTTGCCGATGTATTGCTGCTCGAAGACATTGTTCAAATACTTAAAGCGTGTGGTGTCTCTTTGGGGGGCGCAGATAATTTTATGATCGTTATTGTGCAATTGTTCTGTGATCAACGAGAGCTCCGCAGCTGAATAGGACAAGGAATAGTAAAGGTTACCCACTACAGCGATCTTTTCGAGCGTTTCTTGAGTCTCTATTACGTTTGATTTTTCTAACGCAGAGTGGAATGCTTTATTTAGATGTGTCAAAGCGTTTGAAACTTGCTGTACCTGCTCGCTCATTCCATCCGATAGCAGGCTAGTCCCTTTCAACTGAGCTTGCATCGCATCGCTAGTGTAAAGCAAGTTCCATTGATGCATATCCAACTGTTCCCGCTTTTCTTCTCTAATGCCAGTCAAGGTAGGTTTGAGCTCGCTATCGACGTTCGGATCATCGATGCATGCCGTTAGGCCTTTTAGTAAGGCTGATTGATAGTCATAATTACTGAAATCATCTGCCACCTTCCCTAAAACGGAGTTCTTCTCGGCAATCAGTTGAAATAGCCCACACTGGCGCAGCTGATAACTATCGAGTAATCCGAGTGTGATCGGGGGAATCGTTAGATATAAGTCACGTTTGCGAGGCAGTTGGGTAATGGATATCTCTTGGGTGACGTCTGCTGCATCGAGAACATTGGCGACCCGTTCAGAATAGGTTTCGAAGAATCGACTAGGAGAGTCGCTCTTGCAACCTGTTAAGACAGGGATTAGGCATATAAAACCAAGGGTGGCGCGTACAATCTGCATCGTAATAGAGTAAGTTCCTAAACCGTTATAGTTCTACTTACGTAACATTACCAAGGGAGTTCACTCCCATCATAGTTGATGAACTTACCACTTTGAGCTTGTGTCGCATTTTCAATGACTTGGTTTAGGCCATTTGCAGATGTATCAGTATCAATCAGCGCATTAGGTCCACCCATCTGCGTTTGTACCCATCCAGGATGAAGGGCTAAGACGGTGAAACCTTCAGATGTTAAATCGTTACTTAGGCTCTTGACCACCGAGTTAAGAGCCGCTTTTGACGAACGATAGATATAGCCCCCACCTGACGTGTTTTCCGTCATGCTACCAACCTTCGAAGAGAGGCAGGCAATCTTCTTAAGCGAACCTTGGCGTAGGTTTGTTGCAAATGCTTCGACGAGTTTTAGTGGAGCGATGGTATTAATCTCGAAGACCTTTCGCCACTCTTCCACATCAGTGTTACCAAAACCGTACCCTTTAGGGCCATAGTAGCCGGCGTTATTGATCAATAGGTCGATGGCAGGGAGTTGAGAAGCAAGCGTCGTTATGGCCGGATAATCTGTGATATCAACCTGATGGCACTCAAGTCGTTCTGCCGATGCTAATTGCAGTAATTCAGACGAGCTATCAGTATTGCGATAGGTCACATGAACGCGCCATCCTTGTGCGAGATAGAGCTTAGCCAAACTCATACCAATGCCACGATTTGCGCCAGTGATAAGAACGGTCTTCATCGCCAATTCCTTTTTAAATAAATAGTTAGGTTAGTTTGCTAAGTAAGCGCGACAAAATCAACCAGCCACCATGAACAAAATAGTATTGCAGAGAATAAGCCAATAGCGACCAATGAGCCTGAGATAGCACCAAAGAATATGAACAGCGTAGTTTTTGACATAGCAATAGTTAAATGAAATTGATAATTAATATCATTTAACTATTTTTGAAATCAATATACAAGCTGATACCATAACTCCATCTTAGTTTGGTCTAGTGCATTATGATCCCGTTAATTTACCATTCGATCTACTCGGAGTTACCCCTTCCAGAAGGGCATCGTTACCCAATCAATAAATATCGCTTACTCCATGACGCGATAAACAGTGAAATAGATACTAATGGTGCGTGGAGAGAGCAGTTCGAGCATGTTGTGCCATCGGTGCTGGATCGACAGGCTGTGATCCAAGTGCACTGCCGCGAATATATTGATTCACTGTTCTCCGGCACACTGCCAGCGCCTAAAATGAGACGAATAGGCTTTCCATGGAGTGAAACACTCATCACTAGAACACTCACATCGGCTGGTGGTACTTGTGAAACAGTCAACCAATCGATCGAGCACGGTATTGCGATTCATCTCAGTGGTGGTTATCACCATGCGCACTATGACTTTGGCAGCGGTTTTTGTTTAGTTAATGATTTAGTGTTGGCTGCGAAGAGGGCTCTGACACTTGATAACATAGATAAAGTTCTAATCGTTGATAGTGACGTTCACCATGGCGATGGCACGGCGACATTATGTGAAGAGGACGCGAGCATCGTGACCTTATCGTTCCATTGTGATAAGAACTTTCCGGCGAGAAAGCCTCACTCCGATCTTGACGTGCCATTAGCGAGAGAGACGGGTGATGATGAATTTCTAGAGACATTTACTTCTGTTGTTGAGATGGCGGTCAACCTTCATCAACCTGATCTGATTCTTTATGATGCAGGAGTCGATATTCATCAGGATGATGAGCTAGGCTATTTAAGTGTATCAAGTGAAGCGATCTATCAACGTGATGAGTTTATGTTTGAGCTAGCGAAGCGCAAACAACTGCCTATCGCATGTGTTGTTGGTGGTGGCTATCGGAGTCAGCATGAAGCACTTGTCCCAATTCACATGCAGCTGATTCGTGCTGCGCTTAAAATCTATGGACGTTAGAAGGAAGATTCATGGAACATCGTATTCGTGCCGCGGGCATCTTGATTAGAGATGGCGCAATGCTGCTACTTCGAGTAAAGGACTTTAGCGGTGAATATTGGGTGCCGCCTGGTGGAGGTATGGAACCAGGAGATCAGAGCTCAAAAACCTGTGTGGTTCGAGAGTTTAAAGAAGAAGCAGGTATTGATGTTCAAGCTGGAGAGCTGATTTGTGTGCGAGAGTTTCTGGAAACGCACACTGAACGTTACCATGCAGAGTTTTTCTATCTGATTAAGAGCTTTCTCGGCACACCGCACCTTGAGAATCTAAAAGGTCTCAATGATGAAGGTTATATTCAAGCGGTAGAGTGGGTGCCAATCCCTCAGCTAGCAGACAAGAGAATCTACCCTGCGGAGCTGAAAAACAAACTGATTGATTTGATTGAGACTCAGCATTTCTCTACTCACTTAGGCAGCTATGTCCAAGGCGAGTTTGAACATATTAATCACCTTTGAGCCAATCTATTTGCTGTGAATAAAAACGAAAAAGGCCGCTAATTTCTTAGCGGCTTTTTTACTGAATGTGGCGGAGAGATAGGGATTTGAACCCTAGATACGCTATTAACGTATGCCGGTTTTCAAGACCGGTGCTTTCAACCACTCAGCCATCTCTCCGTTGTTGACGCGAATAATATAAGGCTTACGAAAACTTGTAAACCCCTAATTTTATTGTTTGCTTTAATAATGAGCACTTAACATCAAAAAGTTAATTAGATGGTTGTTTCTTGTGCTTTTAAGATTGGTGAATACAAAAAAAGAGAGCCTTAGCTCTCTTTTTATCGATTAGTTATCAGTCGTAACAATATGAATTAGTTACTCTTAACGTAGAATCGTTGCAGTTCTGTTAACCCTTGCATCAATACTGGCAGTGTTGGGTTCTGATCTTTTAAGCGATGATAGTCTTGGTCGTACAGCTTGTAGTTACCAAATTTATCAATCACGGTTGTGTTCTTAGTGGTAATCAGCGCAAGCTCACGAGCATCACCTGCTAGAATCCAACGGCGTTTACTTTCATCAAACAGATTTCGGCCACTGCTGAAGTCAGAAGGGTTTGAAGATACACCCAATAGATCTTGAAGTAGCGTAACAGAGAGATCAAGATGACTAGTGCGATGCTGATATTCGCCAGCTACTGTACCTGGCCAATGAATAATCATAGGCACTTGAAGCTGGTAGCGGCTGTAGTTTGTGTTTGAGCCCCAGCTGTTGGTTTTACTCTCATTAAATTCAGTCGCATGATTTGAAGTAATCACAATCACTGTCGATTCAGAAAGCTCAAGTTCTTCGACTTTAGTGAGGAGCTGCGCGACTTCATTATCCGCCTCATTCACAGATTCGAAGTAACCCTCTTTGAGCTTCTCAGCAGCCGTTTGGCCCTGCGTTGAAGGGTAAGCACTAAAGTTGTCTACCGTCGTAAGCTCAATATAGCTAAACCAAGGCTTGTTGCCTTGCTCAGCAGCCCATGTCGCCCAAGTATCAATCGCTTGAGAATCAGCTGATGTACGGTCGTTGAAGGCAATACCGGTAAAGTTCATACCGCGGAATACCGTTTCGCCGTAAAGCGGCTCATCGAAGTTGTCACCGCTAAACAAACCAAATTGGTATTCTTTCTCTTTCAAGGTATCGATAAGAATAGGACGAGAGCCTTGAGTTTGAATGCTCGAAGAGTAGCTGCTTGGTAAACCATAAAACAAACCAAACACACCATAAGAATCGTTGCTTGAACTAAAGTGATTTTTGAAGTTTAAGTTGTTTTGCGCAAATTGATACGTTGCCGGCATCGACTCGGCATTCAGTGCATCTGAGCGCAAGTTGTTGATGCTGACAACTAGGATGTTGAGTGGGTTAGAGCGACGGTCGAACTCAATACGCTCTAGTGGATATTGCACTAGATCAGTTTCGCCTTTGCTTTGCTCTAAGCGCTCTAGGTACTCATCACGATCCAATAGGCCGTGTCTTTCCATAAATGACTTCGCGGTCATTGGGTAAGAAAGTGGGAAATTCGCTTTTTGCGCCGTAATTGGGCTGTAAAAGTGCGCGTCGGCCCAAACATAAATTAAGTGGCTAGTAATAAAACTGACAAAGAATAGAGCAGCAATTGGTCGACCTACGTGTTTGTGCGACAGTTTGCGTTGCTTTCTCCATACCCACTCAGACAGCGCAAGTTGAAGCAGGAAAATAAGAGGAAGCACTATGAATAGATGCTGTAAGTCAGCGCTAATGTTTGAGCTTTCATCACTAAATAGCACTTCCCAGACTACTGGGGTCAAGTGCAAGTTGATGGTTTGGTACGCCTGAGTATCTATCAGAAGTACAGTCAGCCCAACGGTAGCAAAACAGACCGCCACCAAACGGAATAGCTTGCGTGACGGTATGACAAAGGTGAGCGGGAATAGAACCAGCAGGTAAAGCGCAAATACAAGGAAGCCAAAGTGACCAACCCAAGACGCCGCTAAATAGAATTGCCCCAAAAGGGTTTCTGGCCACGGAGACTGAGTGATATAACGGGTTCCGATCAACATCGCCGCTATAATGTTGAAGAAGGAAAACCAGTGTCCCCAACCTACTAAGCGTGATACGCGTTCGCCGTATGTATTTACGTTATCGACCATGTAATTGTTCTATTATCCGTTATTATTTTTTAGTGTTTTTTGTCTTCAATTGAAGATACAAGCGCTTCTGCAAATTTTTCAGCAATTGCCTTACGTTGTGAAGCGGCAACGTCATGATTTAAGACATTGGTTGCGATATTGCCAGCAATCATTAATGCAAGTTCAGGACCAGCTGAATGTTTTTCAAGTACTGCGGCTACTTCAGTAAGGATTTGTTCTACTTGTTCGTCGCTGTATTTAGATGTAATCGGCATAAAGACTCTAATGATGATAGTAAAGCGGCTTATGATAACCTACAATGCCACGCAACTGAAACCTACGCAGCGATAAATTTCATCATGAGCCTACACCTTTCTAATGTTATCTTGCATCAACTGCAAAAAAACGATTCAGAGGAACTGGTTGTAAATTTCCGTTCCGAGTCTCTGACTAACGATGCTTCTACTGAAAACCTGGTGGCAGAGCTTCACCGAGTATTCAATTCCAAAGCGGGTAAGGGCTTTGGTTCTTTCAAGTCTGACAGTGAATTCCAACACTGGTTGCAAGATTTACGTCAAGGAAATAAGAATTTCTACGACTTCTCACAATCCAGTGCAAACCGCCTGAAAGATGAGCTAGCAAAATACCCATTTGCCGATGAAGGCATTCTTGTTATCGCCGAGTATCAATCACTGGCTACAGATTACCTATTCGTTGCGATCATTCCATCGAACCAAAGTTTGAAAGTGACAGAAGGTCTTGATATCAGTGCGACGGATTACCTTGACCTCAGCAAGATGGACATCGCCGCTCGAATCGATTTAACAAGCTTTGAGACAGACAAAGAGTCTAATCGTTACCTTGCTTACATCAAAGGACGCGTAGGGCGTAAAGTTGCTGATTTCTTCTTGGACTTCTTACAGGCTGAAGTAGGCTTAGATACTAAGCAACAAAACCAAGTGCTGATGCAAGCGGTAGAAGACTTCTGTGCGGATTCAAAATTAGAAAAAGACGAAGTGCTTAACTACAAGAAGCAAGTGGCTAGCTACTGTAATGAGCAGATTAAATCGGGTGATGAAGTTCAAGTACGTGAACTTTCTGGTGAGCTTCCTCCTGCGCAAGATGGCACCAGCTTCTTAGATTACACTCAGGAACAGGGCTACGAGTTGGAAGAGAGTTTTCCAGGTGACCGAACAGCCGTACGCAAACTGACTAAATATGTTGGCGCTGGTGGGGGTCTGAATGTGAGCTTCGATAGCATGCTTCTCGGTGAGCGTATTTTCTACGATCCAGAAACAGATACGTTAACAATTAAAGGCACTCCGCCAAACCTGAAAGACCAACTTACTCGTAATAAGTAAGCCTCTCAGAATCGGACTAACTGCAACATTTTCGCAGTTAGTCCTGCACTTCTTGAATATTGTGTATATGCTTGTATTACAGGGATTTATTGAATACAGGCAGGACAATGGAAGGCAGAGCTCTCAAATTTGGCTGGTTGCTACTTAGCCTATGGTTGATTTGTATCGGTTTACTTGCGAGTAGCTACCGCTCGACCAATGAAACTAAAGAGCAAATCTACGAGTTAGGGAGTGGAATTCAAGAGCTTCGCGAAACCCTTACCTTCGATTCTCCTTATCGGAGCCACATGGCCGATACTCAGGCTCTGAACATCCAATTGATTTACGCGTTACGCTTACAAATCGATACCCATTATAAAAAAAGCTGGTTCCTACCTGATATTCATCAGTTGTTGTTTACTACTGACCGCTTTATTGAACAAACCCAAATTTATCTCGATAACAACTTAGACCTACTAAATCTAGTTGAACAGATCCGCGCTATGCGAGATGACTATAAGGGGCAGCAGGATGTATCAGAGCTCTACCTACGTCTTAGTGCCAACGTGCTAGATGCGATGTACAGCGACAACGGTTCAAGCCCAGCAATTTATCGCGAACTTGATCAAGTCTACTTCCTATCGACCAAATTACCTTCACAGCAACGACAAGACTTACAGCAAGTACTGGCGCAGATTTCTACCGTGTTAGGAGGGTATGCTCAGGGGCAATATATCGTTGATAAGCTGATCACTCACGATGTCCATGCTCAAATAGCGCTGCAACGAAATGAGTTCAATCAGCTACTGACTCGACATATTTGGCTTGGCATTTTTGTCAGCTTTTTAACTATGGCTGGCTACCTTTGGTTAATTCGGATTGCGGCTGGCTCTGTTCTTACTAACTCGGCAGAGTTATCCAATAGTAAGCCACAAGATACTGAAGCGAATGAGAGCAACGAGCAGCCCAATGTACCTATTGCTGAGTCACCAGTGGAAGCTGAACTTGGAGAGCCAGAGATTGATTTTGCCAAGATGCTGGACTCGTTGAACCAAGATGTTGAGTCCGTCTGTATGCTGCTGGAAGTATTTATTGAAGATCATACTGGTGATGTAGAACGGATCACTAGTTTGCTAACCGATTCACCAGAAGAAGCACAGCGAAAAGCGCATAGTTTGAAGGGGGTTGGAGGCAACTTAGGTGCTTCAAAATTGAGAGAGTCAGCAAGTAAAGTTGAGGTCGCGATACAAGAAGATATCACTGCGGTGCCTGATCTCCTTGATGAACTCAAGGGTCGATTAGACAATGCCCTTGAAGAAGCAAGAATTTTCCTAAAAGAGAATACTAAAGTCGAGAGTTGACTTCGCCCTGACTTAAGGATTGTATAGTGCTTGGCTTTTTTTAATTCTGCATGTGAGGTTATATGCTGCTTCGCCGCCTACCTGTTCTATGGCTGTTGGCTTTCGTCCTTCCAATTTCGGGCTGTTCACTACTTGAAGTGAAAATCGATAGTCAGACAACACCTTTGACACGACAAGAGCTCAATATGCGTTTAATGACGCGTGAGTATACCCAACAGTTTTTTGCCCAAGTAGAGCAAGCTGCGGACACGACGGCTGAACAATACGATCCTCAAGATAAGCTGTATCAATCTTACGTATTGCTGTGGAAAATCAATGCAGAAGAAGGCTTACAACGCTCTTCTTATCAAGTCTCCCCAATGGCTGCACTTATCGATAGCTGGGTGTTTACCGAGCAGATGAATCAGTTTTTTAATACTGGTGCCGGGCAAGAGTTATTTGTAAACGATGACGCCAAGCGCGTTTCTACAGAGCTAGCATCTGACATCAATAAACTGGCAAAGTCGCTACTTAAAGGCAGTAGCTATTCTCAAACTCAGAAGTTTGTCAGTGAATTTGCCAATGCTCATCCATTTGAAGACTTGAGTTTTATCAGAACACCTGCTTACCGAGCATGGCTTGAGGCAAACCAGATCAGTGAAGATGAAGCCGTTTCGACGTTAGGTACCATGCCAGAAGCATTAGGTGACGTGTCTGACCGACTCAGCTTGGTGTCTGAGCAAACGCCAAAATTGATGACATGGAAAGCGCAACTTATCGCATTAAATAGCTCTATTAGCGGCGAGCAGTTAACTCAGACGCTTCAGAGCCTGCAAGCGACGTCGGAGTCATTCCAAGACTTTGTCGAGAATAACCCTCAGTATATGGAAGATCTTGCTCGTCAAATGTCGATTCAACTTGAGCCTTTAGTACAAGAGATCGATCTGCGTACTACCCAGCGTATTGAGCAATTGAGCTTAGAACGTGAAGCGCTAGAAAAAATGGTGGCAAGAGAGCGCGCGGAAATTGCGTTAATCATCAGTGCTGAACGTGAGCAGTTTACTCAAGATATCGATAAGGTTTCGCAAGATGTGGTTACGTTAGCGGTCGATAAGTTAGTTGAGCTAATTAAGAGTACGATTATTTACTTTATCCTCTTTATCGTTGCGATTTTCTTTGCACCACTCGGACTGGGTTACTTGCTAGGACGACGCAGTGCAGCCAAGAATAGTCAATAATCTCATTTAGTAGATACAAAAAACGCCTCAATAGAGGCGTTTTTTTATGTCCAGACTCTGAGTTATGCGGTCTGCTTTGCTAACTCTGCTTCTGCTTCAGTATCAGCGGCAGGTGCTGTCGGTTCGCATTTATCAACAAACCAGCCCATGTATGAGGTAATGATTGTCACGATAATACACACGAAGCTTAACCACATGAATGGTGCGTAAGAGAGGGTTGCTACACCAAGGATACTTGCCATGTAGATACCGTTATCACTCCAAGGCACCATACCTGATGTTAGCGTACCGCCGAACTCTGCGTTACGAGACAGGTTCTTACGTTTGTAACCTAAACGGTCGTAGTTCTTTGCACAGATTTTTGGCGTCAGGATCAAAGACACGTACATTGCAGAGCCAAAAACGTTACCCATGAATGCAGTACCAATAGTGCTAGTTGCTAGCGAGCCCGCACTTTGAACACGGCGTTCAAACAGTTTTGCGATGGTCTCTAGTACGCCCACTTTATCCAGCAGACCACCAAAACCTAGACCAAATACGATAACCGCAACCGAGCCAAGCATTGATGACATACCCCCACGGTTAAGGATGGAATCGATAAAGCTTACGCCAGATTCGATTTCAAACGGTGCCCAAGCGGTGTTAAATGCTTGCAAGAAGTCAACATCCTGAATCATGACTGCCCAGATGATACCTAGCAGAGAACCGAAGCTGATCACAGGGAAAGAAGGCATACGCATCGCTAGTAGGCCCAGCACGATAATCACAGGGACAAACGAATAAGGCGTGATGTAGAACTGCTCTTCCATTGCTTGAATCACTGACTGCACTTGAGACATATCAACGTTACCAGCATAGTGGAAACCAAATGCCGTAAACATAATGCCAGTAATGATGTAGCTGATCAGAGCGATAGGCAGCATGCCCTTGATGTGTTCAACCACTTCAACGTTAGACATTGAAGAAGCTAAGATTACTGAATCAGACAGCGGCGACATCTTATCACCAAAGTAACAGCCTGATAGCACTGCACCAGCTGTGATTGGCGCAGGAACACCTAAGCCTTGGCCGATACCCATCATTGCAATACCTGCCGTACCTGCTGCACCCCAAGAAGTACCGGTAGCAAGCGCGGTCAATGAACAGATGATCATCGTAGCAAGAAGGAAAATAGAAGGGTGGATTGCCTGAAGACCATAGTAAATGATAGTCGGTACGATACCGCCAGAGATCCAAGTACCAACTAAGGCACCGACCGCTAGAAGAATAAGAACTGCACCAAGTCCGTTAGAAATTCCGTTAAGAGCTGCTTTTTCTAAGTCTTTATATTGATGGCCTAAACGGATACCAAGGAACATGATGATAAACCAGCCGATGTACAGCGCCAGCTGGATTGGTAGATCGAGTTGTGCTGTAAACGAAAATGCCAGTAATAGAAATAACCCTAAGGAAATTACTACCTGCATCAAGCTTGGCAGACGGGGGGTAAGTTGCGTCATACAGAGCCTCTTATTAGAGTAATTAGCGAGTGAAAGTAGTGTGCTTGGCACCACTTCTCGAAGGAGCGCTAACTCCTATTAGGTATGAAGTGCACTTTATCTTAGTTGGAATAATATTTCGAGATAATGTCGTTATGCTGTGATTTATATCTGAGTTGGTGTTCTTTTGTGGTTAAATGTAGTGTTAAAGTTTAATTTTAATGATCTGAAATGTTTTGAAATGTAAATTTTCTGTGGCACGTAAGATGTGTATTTGTTCTTGTTGTAGGTGGTTTTTGTCGTCTTTATAACAAGTGAGTGAAAACCAACCAAAACGCGCGTCTAAGTGTGTTTTTTGAAAATAAGAAATAAAAGTTACAGATTTGATGCAAATTTCCCTTGAGATTTTGCTGTGAAAATTGAATATTGAACTATTCCCTTTTTAAAATTGATTACACGGAGAGTTGAGAATGAGAGTAGGTTTAGTCGGTTGGCGTGGCATGGTAGGTTCGGTGCTGATGCAGCGAATGGTTGAAGAGAAAGACTTCGACCTTATTGAACCGGTATTTTACAGCACATCTCAAGTAGGTATCCCAGCTCCTAACTTAGGTAAAGACGCGGGCATACTACAAGATGCTTTTGACCTTGAAAGCCTAAAACAATTAGATGCTGTTATCACTTGTCAGGGTGGTAGCTACACAGAAAAAGTGTATCCAGCACTGCGCCAAGCGGGTTGGAAAGGCTACTGGATTGATGCTGCGTCTACTTTGCGTATGGCGCAAGACTCTATTATTACATTAGACCCGGTTAACTTAGCGCAAATCCAACAGGGCATTCATGGGGGCACGAATACGTTTGTTGGTGGTAACTGTACCGTGAGCTTGATGCTAATGGGCCTAGGTGGTCTATTTGAGAAAGGTTTGGTTGAGTGGACAAGTGCCATGACTTACCAAGCAGCTTCAGGCGCTGGTGCACAAAACATGCGTGAGCTTATCTCTCAAATGGGTGTAATCAATGATTCAGTGAGCTCAGAGCTTGCTAACCCATCTAGCTCAATTCTTGATATTGATAAGAAAGTGGCTGACACCATGCGTTCTCCATCTTTCCCAACCGATAAATTTGGTGTGCCACTATCAGGTTCACTGATCCCTTGGATCGATGTGAAGCGTGACAATGGCCAGAGTAAAGAAGAGTGGAAAGCGGGCGTTGAAGCAAACAAGATTCTTGGCTTCCAAGATGCTCCAGTGCCAATCGATGGCACTTGTGTGCGTATCGGTGCGATGCGTTGTCACTCTCAAGCATTGACAATTAAGCTAAAACAAAACGTTCCTATGGACGAGATCGAAGAGATGATCGCGACTCACAACGATTGGGTTAAAGTGATTCCAAATGATCGCGATATTACTGCGCAAGAACTGACTCCAGCGAAAGTGACAGGGACGCTTTCTATCCCTGTTGGTCGTCTACGTAAGATGGCAATGGGTGATGATTTCCTAAATGCATTTACTGTTGGTGACCAACTTCTATGGGGTGCAGCAGAACCACTACGCCGCACGCTACGTATCATCCTTGCTGAAAAGTAAGTTGTAAGAAAGCTCTGAAAAGCGTCCTTATGGGCGCTTTTTTTATGCCTGCTAATCGCCCACTGACAATTCTTTTTTAACCTTGCGTCAGCAAATGTAGCGGGGTTGATATGAAAGCAAAAGGTTTTACGTTAATTGAGTTAGTGGTGGTGATTGTGATTTTGGGTGTTCTTGCCGTTGTCGCTGCGCCTAGATTTTTAAACTACAGCCATGATGCACGAGCGGCGAGTATTCAAGGAATGAAAGCGGCAGTGGATGGCGCAGCGCAATTGGCGTACTCAAAAACGGCGATTGATGGCGAAGAAACTAACCCGAGCTATCATATTGACCTCGGCTCACAGACTGGTCATGTCGCTTTTGGTTATCCAACAGTGGAGCGTGGAGGTCTGGAAAACTTCCTAAATGCCGATGCCGAATATCATGATTTGGATGCAGAATGGGTATGGGCAGCGCACAATAATGGTAGTGTGTCTGATCCAGACTATTGGCTGGTTACTCAGTCTTCAATCCTTGGCGATTTCACTGGAAGTGACTTTAACACCGCGATTGAACAGACCCAATGCTACGTCAAATACACCGCCGCAATGGAAGAGGGCGATCTGTTTCAATCAGAAGTGTTCACCGCTGGCTGTTAGTAGATTCGATAGCAAAAGATAATAAAAAGGCTCCTTCTAGGAGCCTTTTTATTATGGCTTTAGATCGCCATCTTGTCTGACGACCCGCAAATCAGGATCGGCCAATTCGCTGCCACAGTGCTTACAATGCATAGCATCTGAATCGTGACCGGAACGATTGCAATTAGGGCATTTTACTAGCTCTTTGTGTGCGTTCATCTCGTTACTTAACTCGGCGGTAATGATACCAGTGGGAACGGCGAGTATTGAATAACCGAGCAGCATGGTTAAAGAGGCGATCGCCTTACCTAAATGGGTTTGCGGCACCATATCACCATAGCCAACGGTTGTTATTGTCACAATGGCCCAGTAGATACTCTTCGGAATACTGGTAAAGCCATTATCAGGGCCCTCAATTACAAAGATCAAAGCACCGAAAATGGTGACCAAAATACCTACCGTGCTGAAGAATATTAGGATTTTTCTGCGCGCCATAAGGAGAGAGCGCAATAGAATGTTTGAGTCTTGCAAATAGCGCACAAGTTTAAGGACACGGAAAATTCGCATCACACGGAGTAAGCGAATCACCCCCATAAACGAAGCACCAGGGAAGATTAGAGCCAGGTAGGTCGGCAGAATCGCCAGTAGATCGACCACGCCGTAAAAGCTGGTTGCGTAGGATTTTGGCTTAGGTGAGCAATAAAGCCTTAATAAATATTCGATGGTGAATAGGGCGGTAAAGCTGTACTCAATGTAGCGTAATTCCTGTGACCATCGGGACATCACATTTGGCAGCGATTCTAAGATGAGAACCAATAGCGAGGCGATGATAGCGACAATCAAAGCAATGTCGAATGCTCGACCTGCTTTGGTATGAGTGCCAAAAATGATGACGTATAAATGATGGCGTAATGAATTGCGTGGCATGATAAAGCGACCTATGAAACAGTCGCTCTATCATACCTATATTCTGATAATCAGGCTAATCCTGGGAACAGGTTACGTAATCCATTTGCGATAAATTCGATACCAAGCGCACCAAGTATCAGACCCATGATACGAGTAATGACGTTAATCCCCGTTTGACCTAAGAAACGTACGATCAGTGGTGCCGAACGGAACAGAAGCCAGGTACATAGTGCGAAAAGCGCAATAGTCACGATAATACCGACTGTATCGAACGCACTTGGGTAGCGTGACCCATAAACGATAGTAGAGCTGATTGCACCGGGGCCTGCCATTAGTGGCATGGCTAGAGGTACAACACCGATCTGTTCACGGCTAACGTATTCGGTTTTCTCTTGCTTGTTCTGCTTATCTTCACCCAGCTTACCGCTCATCATTGAGAACGCGATACTCAACAGCAGCAAACCACCTGCCACGCGAAACGAATCCAAAGAGATGCTAAACATATCCAATAGCATCTGACCTGCTAATAAAGAAACCACAAGAATGATCGCCACAGCAACGTTGGCGGTAACAGCGGTTTTATTCTTTTCTTCCTGTGTCATGTGCCCTGTTAAAGAGACAAAGACCGGCATGATGCCTACTGGGTTTACAGCAGCCACTAAACCAAGGAAAAACTGCAAAAAAATTGCGATTTCGAACGTTTGCATTCGGTGTGCCTACACAAATAAATAGAGGGGAAGAGTTACATGCGGAATATAGTCCAATTTCTGCTCGGTAACGAATGAAAAAAACTAAAGTTAAAACCATTTCATAACTGAGAAAATCTAATTATTGAAGGATTGGTAAACAGTAATGACACACTTTGTTACGTAGAATGGTGGTCAAGAAGCACTCAAATGACACAAACGTTAACATTCGCACATTTTTCACATAAAACGAGGCAAAAAATAGAGAGAAAATACGTTTTACATATACTCTCAGTAGCACAAGGTTTATGGATTACATGTAAGTTTGTGGTCAAAAAATGAAACTTTTTTACAGAATGTGGCCAACTTTCAAATTTGATGGTTCGTTCGATGCTTTTTTGTTCGAATGATAAATGTGATTTAAATCCATTTAAATCATGCATTTATGTCTCTTTTTGAGAATTGGATACCACTAATTGGTTAATTCTTTTTGGGTAACTGATCTGGGTCAATTTTTTTCACAACCTGAAATAATATACTCAGCCCTGAAAGCAATTTACTAAGACGTCTGTCTGAGAGCAGTGAGCTTAATAAAAAGTTTTTAATATTTATCTATTTTAGGAGATTCACTATGCCTGTAACTAATATGGCTGAACTAGATGCAATGGTAGCTCGCGTTAAAGCGGCTCAAGCTGAGTTTGCAACTTTCTCTCAAGAGAAAGTAGACGCAATCTTCCGCGCAGCTTCTCTAGCAGCTAACCAAGCTCGTATCCCGCTAGCTCAACAAGCGGTTGCTGAATCTGGCATGGGTATTGTTGAAGATAAAGTAATCAAAAACCACTTTGCTTCAGAATTCATCTACAACAAATACAAAGACGAAAAAACGTGTGGCATTCTTGAAGAAGATGACAACCTAGGCACAATGACTATCGCTGAGCCAGTAGGTATTATCTGTGGTATCGTTCCAACAACAAACCCAACTTCTACAGCAATCTTCAAATCTCTAATCTCACTTAAGACTCGTAACGGCATCATCTTCTCACCACACCCACGTGCGAAGAACTCTACTAACGACGCAGCTAAACTTGTTCTAGATGCAGCAGTAGCAGCAGGTGCTCCAAAAGACATCATCGGTTGGATCGACCAACCATCTGTAGAACTGTCTAACGGTCTAATGAAGCACGACGACATCGCTCTTATCCTTGCAACTGGTGGTCCAGGCATGGTTAAAGCAGCTTACTCTTCTGGTAAGCCAGCAATCGGTGTAGGTGCAGGTAACGTTCCTGTAGTTATCGATGAAACAGCTGACATCAAACGTGCAGTAGCTTCTATCCTAATGTCTAAGACTTTCGATAACGGCGTAGTATGTGCTTCTGAGCAGGCTGCAATCGTAGTTGACGAAGTATACGACGAAGTTAAAGAGCGTTTCGCTTCTCACAAAGCTTACGTACTAAGCAAAGCTGAAGCAGAGAAAGTTCGTAAAGTTCTTCTTATCGACGGCGCGCTAAACGCGAAAATCGTTGGTCAGCCAGCTCCAGCAATCGCTGAAATGGCAGGCGTTAAAGTTCCAGCAGACACTAAAGTTCTAGTTGGTGAAGGTCTGGGTAAAGTATCTTACGACGATGCATTTGCTCACGAGAAACTATCTCCAACTCTAGGTCTGTTCCGTGCTGACAACTTCGAAGACGCAGTTGCTCAGGCTGTAACTATGGTTGAGATCGGTGGTATCGGTCACACGTCTGGTCTATACACTAACCAAGACGTTAACGCAGACCGCATCCGTTACTTCGGTGACAAGATGAAGACTGCTCGTATCCTAATCAACATCCCTACTACTCACGGTGGTATCGGTGACCTGTACAACTTCAACGTTGCACCTTCTCTAACTCTAGGTTGTGGTTCATGGGGTGGTAACTCTATCTCTGAGAACGTAGGTCCTAAGCACCTAATCAACAAGAAAACTGTAGCGAAGCGAGCTGAAAACATGTTGTGGCACAAACTACCTAAGTCTATCTACTTCCGTCGTGGTAGCCTTCCAATCGCACTTAGCGACCTAGAAGGTAAGAAACGCGCATTCCTAGTAACTGACCGTTTCCTATTCAACAACGGTTACGCTGATGACGTAGTTAGCCTGCTTAAAGCTCAAGGCATGGAAGTTCAAACATTCTTCGACGTAGAAGCGGATCCAACCCTATCTGTAGTAGAGAAAGGTGCTGAAGCAATGAAGAGCTTCCAACCAGACACTATCATCGCTCTAGGTGGTGGTTCTCCGATGGATGCTGCGAAAATCATGTGGGTAATGTACGAGCACCCAGAAACTCACTTTGAAGAACTAGCAATGCGCTTTATGGATATCCGTAAACGTATCTACAAGTTCCCTAAAATGGGTAAGAAAGCTGAGCTTGTATGTATCACTACAACTTCAGGTACTGGTTCAGAAGTTACTCCATTCGCAGTTGTTACTGACGACAAGACTGGTGCTAAGTACCCACTAGCTGACTACGAAATCACGCCAAACATGGCTATCGTTGATGCTAACCTAGTTATGAACATGCCTAAGTCTCTAACAGCGTTCGGTGGTTACGATGCAGTAACTCACGCTCTGGAAGCTTACGTATCTGTTCTGGCGAACGAATACTCTGACGGTCAGGCTCTACAAGCACTTAAGATGCTAAAAGAGTACCTACCATCAAGCTACGCGAACGGTGCAAACGACCCAATCGCTCGTGAGAAAGTACACAACGCAGCAACTATCGCTGGTGTAGCATTCGCGAACGCATTCCTAGGTGTTTGTCACTCTATGGCGCACAAGATTGGTGCTGAGTTCCACCTACCACACGGTCTGGCGAACGCACTACTAATCTCTAACGTGGTACGTTACAACGCGAACGACAACCCAACTAAGCAAACTGCGTTCTCTCAATACGACCGTCCACAAGCACGTCGTCGTTACGCTGAAGTTGCTGACCACCTAGGCTTAAGCCAAGAAGGTGACCGTACTGCTCAGAAGATTGAACGTCTACTAGCATGGTTGGATGAACTGAAAGCTAACCTAGACATCCCAATGTCTATCCAGGCTGCAGGTGTTTCTGAAGCTGACTTCGTAGCGAAACTAGACGAGCTAGCTGTTGAAGCGTTCGATGACCAGTGTACAGGTGCTAACCCACGTTACCCACTAATCGCTGAGCTAAAAGAAGTTCTACTAGCTTCTTACTACGGTAAAGCGTTCGTTGAAGGTGAAACTTTCGAAGGTACTACAGTAATCAAAAAGAAAGCTGACCAAGTAGCGAAAGAAGCGCCTAAAGCGAAAAAAGCAAAAGCTGAAGCGTAATAAGTAAGATTCAGTTTGAGATAGGTTTTCGCTAGCACGAAACCTACTTATCGGGAAAAGAACAAGCCCCAGTCGAGAGACTGGGGCTTTTTTTTTGAGATGCGAGAACGCTACGCTCCGAGAATCGAGACCGGACTTCGTCCTGCGAGAATTTAGAACGCTACACTCCGAGAACGGGCTGCGCCCTACGAGATGTTAGAACGCTTCGCTTCGAGATCGGACTTCGTCCTGCGAGATTTTAGAACGGACTTCGTCCTTCGAGAGGAGCTTGTGGTGAGAGAGTCGAAAGTAGCAGGCAGCGCTGGCTAATATTTAGGTTTAATTGTCTGAATTTAAAAGAAAAGGGTTGACATGCACTGTCAACCCTTCCAAGATTTTCTCGCTTCTCGCTTCTCGCTTCTCGCTTCTCGCTTCTCGCTTCTCGCTTCTCGCTTCTCGCTTCTCGCTTCTCGCTTCTCGCTTCTCGCTTCTCGCTTCTCGCTTCTCGCTTCTCGCTTCTCGCTTCTCGCTTCTATTTCAGCTTTTCTAAATCCGCCTCAATCTCAGCAATCTTGCTTGAAACCACTTTCTCTAAATGACGTAAGTCGGTAAGAATCTTCTGTTTAACGTCGACTTCAGTGGTTTTCCCTGGTTTAGTGAGCTTATTTAGCTCATCAATAACCAGCGTCAGGTTACGGTTTATTTCGGTTACTTCTTTGTATTGATGGCTGCCGCTATCAACCAGAACGTTCTTGACCTGACGTGGGTACTTGAACTTTACGCTTTTCGCAAACAACTCACCTTTTTGTTTGTGAAAATAGATTTTTAACACATCCTTGTGCGCTTCTTGACGAAGGGAATAGCGCTCAATTTGTTTAGGATCGTGAATACCTAAACCAGTGAGGTGTGGATACATAGGCTACCTCTATTGTGTTGCAGTGATTATCCCTACTCATTCGAGCAGGGAATGAACAATTCACTATTAATGTAGCAGCCAATATTCGTGGTAGACAGTGCTTTTTTAACCAAGTTAATAACTTGTGGTCGAGATCGCTTAAGGTGCCAGTTCAGCGATGTTTTTAATCAAGTTTTCGCTTAATTCCAGCTGCTCTTCTTCTGTCAGTTTGCCGCCATTTTTACTGGTGATGATAAACAAGTCTTCAGCACGTTCGCCTATGGTGGTGATTTTAGCTGCATGGAGGTGAACGCCAAGGTCTGCAAAGGTTGCACCAACGGTTGCCAGTAGTCCGGGAGTGTCCAGTGCGACAAATTCCAGCAGAGTTCGCTTCTTACTCTTAGTTGGCAGGAAGTCGACTTTCGTTTTCACCTTAAAGTGCTGCAGGTTACGTGGTATGCGACGGGTTTTAATCTTGGTCTGGCGACCATCCTCAAGGACATGCGCCAGATGCTTAATGACTGCTTTATGTCGGCTTTCGTCAATCACCTCACCATGCTGGTCAAGCACCATAAAGGTATCCAGAACATAACCATCTTTACTGGTCATTACCTGAGCATCGTGAACGTTGAAGTTGCGTCGGTCCAGCTCGGCAACCACTGTGGCGAATAGAGCATGCTGGTCCTTGCTGTAGACGAACACCTCTGTGCCACCGCGAGTGGCTTTCTTCGAGATAAGGATTAGTGGCTTAGTATGATCTTCATGACGCAGCAGGTTCATACAGTGCCAGGCGATCTGCTTGTGAGTATGGCGCAGGAAGTAGTCTGCTTTAAAGCGTTGCCACAACACCTCGATCTCACGTGCGCTAAAGCCCTCTTTGCGCAGTAGTGCCGAGGCGAGGTGCTGGTTGTGACGAATACGTTCTCTGACATCAACAGGGTTCTCTAAGCCACGGCGCAATGCTCGCTGGGTGGAGTAGAACAATTCTGCCAATAGGGTTCGCTTCCAACTGTTCCATAACTCTGGGTTGGTTGCACAGATATCAGCGACGGTCAGACAAACCAGATATTCAAGATACTCTTCATCGCGAACCTGTTTTGCAAACTCGGTAATCACTTCCGGATCGTAGATGTCGCGTCGTTGAGCGGTCACCGACATCAATAAGTGGTTACGTACCAGCCACGCGACCAGCTTAGCTTCTGGCTTTGAAAGACCATGCTCGATACAAAAATCGTACGCTTCACCTTCGCCAATCACTGAGTGATCACCTCCGCGACCTTTACCGATATCGTGGAAAATTGCTGCGATGATCAGCAGTTCCTTTTTCTGAATACGTGGATAGACTTCGCAACAGATAGGATGCTTATCGTGGTTTTTTGCGTAGCCAAAGGTGTTGATGTGCTTGAGTAGTCGGACACTGTGCTCGTCTACGGTATAGACATGGAACAGGTCAAACTGCATCTGGCCGACGATCTGGCTCCACTGTGGCAAGTAGGCGGCCAGAACACCGAGCTTGTGCATTAAGCTAAATGCACGATGCAGGGCGTTAGGGTGGCGACATAACTCGAGGAACTTTTCACGCGCTTCCGGAATGGTATGTAAGAACTTATTCAGGCGTCGGCGTGCTGTTCTTAGCTGGCGCATTGTCGGAGGAGAGACCCCTTCGATTGTCGAGTCATTAGCGATATGGAGGAACATATCGAGAATAGTCTCGGGACGAGCCTGAAACAGGGCTGGTTTGCGCGCTTCGATTAAGTGCCCGCGGCGCTGGAAATCCTCGCTGAGAATTTCTGGCTTTGCTTCGATACCATTGTTGAGGATCGCCTGATCAAATAGCTTAAGCAGCATCTTATTGAGCTCAGCAACGCGACGAAGAGTACGATAGAACTCTTTCATCATCATTTCGACACCTCGGTTACCTTCACCTGAGTAACCTAAGCTCTCTGCCACCTGAGATTGGTGGGCAAAGGTAAGACGGTTATCGTAACGTTTGAGCTCGATATGCAGAGCGAAACGAACCCGCCAGAGGAAGTCCTGACACTCGACAAGTTCCCGGTACTCGGCGTCGGTCAGAAAGCCATAGCGGCTCATCTCTAGTAATGAGGTTGCCCCAAAGTGTCGACGCGCAACCCAGCTGAGTGTATGGATATCACGTAAGCCACCTGGAGTGGATTTAATATCCGGCTCAAGGTTGTAAGTCGTATCGTGATAACGGGCATGGCGGTCACGCTGCTCCTGAACTTTCGCCTTGTAAAAGATTTCACTCGGCCAGAATGATTCGGAGTGAATGACCATTTTCAACTGGTGGAAGGTGTCTTCACAGCCGCACAGAAGACGCGCTTCTTGCAGGTTAGTTGCCACAGTCAGATCGTCACGACCAATCGCTGCGCACTCCTCGACACTACGTACTGCATGGCCAACTTCTAAGCGCAGATCCCATAGCAGGGTAATAAACTCGCTGACTTTAGTCGCCAGAGCGTCGGGTAAGGTCTTACGAGAGACCACCAGAATATCGATATCCGACAATGGATGCAGCTCACCACGACCGTAGCCACCCACAGCAACCAGACTGATGTTGGGTAGGGCAGTGAAACCGAAATGTTGCCATAAACGATTCAGAAGCAGATCTATGTATTCTGCGCGACCAAGTACTAAGTCGGTAACCGGATGATGGGCTAGAAACTCTTGTTTCTGGTAGTTAGCAAATTTCTCTAATTGATTTTTTAGTTCAGCTATTGAGAGTTGAGGCTCTTCAAAAGTGAGCGGTGATTGAAAAGGCATACAGCGAATCCATGCAAAATAGTCCTATGGACCAATCTATCAAACTTGGGCGGATAAAAAAATATCCCCGACTGAGCGGGGATATTGTAGAAACTTGCAGTGATTATGCGTTGTTCATCATACGAGGGATGGTGTCATCGCTGCGCAGAGTTAACACCTCACAGCCTGTTTTAGTCACCACGATGGTATGTTCGTACTGAGCTGACTTTTTACCGTCGCCTGTGTAAACCGTCCAGTCATCTTCCGCATCAACCGTCACACCGAACTTACCTTCGTTAATCATAGGTTCGATAGTGAAGCACATGCCTTCTTTTAGCACGCGGCGGTCATTGTTTTTGTAGTGAACGATTTGTGGCTCTTCATGGAACTCGTTACCAATGCCGTGACCACAGAAGTCTTTAACAATAGAGAACTTGTTACGTGGGTTGTTCTTGTTGTTCGTCTTAATGTACTTCTCAATCGCGCTACCGATATCACCAACAGTCGCACCAGGCTTAACTTGGCGCATACCTACGTAAAGCGCTTCCTGAGTCACCAGACATAGACGCTTATCGGCAGGAGATACGTCACCGACAAAGAACATCTTAGAAGTATCACCGTGGTAGCCTTGCGGACGCACTGAAAGGTCGGCGTCAGCATCGTCTGGAATGATTACCGTGATATCAACGTTTATGATGTCACCATTTTTCAATACAGCAGGTTTCAACTGACCGTTGCTGCCCACTTCGTCAACAGACGCAGGGATACCGTGACAAACAATATGGTTGATCGAAGTACAGATTGATTTAGGGAAACCATGGTAATCAAGAGGTGCAGAATAAGCGCCTTTTTCAATCCCGTAATCGTGACAGATTTGGTTTAGTTCATCTGTCGTCACACCTTCTTTAATGTGCGGTTCGATCATCTCTAGGATTTCAGCGGCCAACGCGCCCGCTAGTCGCATACGTTCGATTTCTTCAGCTGTTTTAATCTTGATTGACATCGGCTTTCTCTATTTTATTCTCGTGCACAAGTGAGTGCGAATCGGCGCATTCTAGCAGGAACGCAACATAATGAGAATTATTCTTCATCTGTGATTAATACGTTCTGTGTTGAGAATAGTCCATCGACATCTCTGGTAATTGTTTTTTTACTAGCCATGAAGGGCAGAAATATGGTATAAAGCGCGCCGGAAATGTGGTCTGTTCTCTCTCCTCAATCGATTATTGAGTGGCGAAGCCGATTACTTCCAACTAACTTATATCTTTAAATCACACACATTCCGTCACATATTCCGGGGTGCTGGGCAGAAGCCTAGTCGGAGTTATGGGGGATGTGGAGGCCTAACCCCATAGAGGATTTTAAAATGGCAACTGTATCAATGCGCGATATGCTAAAAGCTGGTGTTCACTTCGGTCACCAAACTCGTTACTGGAACCCAAAAATGAAGCCATTCATCTTTGGTGCTCGTAACAAGGTTCATATCATCAACCTAGAAAAAACTGTACCAATGTTCAACGAAGCTCTAGCTGAACTAGCTAAAGTTGGCGAGAAGAAAGGTAAAGTTCTATTTGTTGGTACTAAGCGCGCTGCATCTGAAGCTGTTAAAGAAGCTGCAATCGCAAGCAACCAGTTCTACGTAAACAACCGCTGGTTAGGCGGTATGCTTACAAACTACAAAACTGTTCGTCAGTCAATCAAGCGTCTAAAAGATCTTGAAGCTCAAGCTCAAGACGGTACTTTTGACAAACTAACTAAGAAAGAAGCTCTAATGCGTACTCGTGAAATGGAGAAGCTAGAGAAATCTCTTGGTGGTATCAAAGATATGGGCGGCCTACCAGACGCTCTATTCGTAATCGACGCTGATCACGAACACATTGCGATTAAAGAAGCTAACAACCTAGGTATTCCAGTATACGCTGTAGTAGATACTAACTCTAACCCAGACGGCGTTGACTACATCATCCCAGGTAACGACGATGCGATCCGTGCGGTACAGCTATACCTAAACGCTGTTGCAACTTCAGTAACTGAAGGCCGTAACAAAGACGTAGCTGCAGCTGCTGAAAAAGACGGTTTCGTAGAAGCTGAATAATAGCGGCTCCTAGTCACACTTAGTCTATGTGCAACTTAGTTGTAGCATAAACTGAGTTATAGTTATCAGCAGGGGCCGAAAATGTAGGCCCCTGTTTTTTACCAAATCCAGAATCAACTGAGGAATTTAGAATGGCTGTTACTGCTGCTCTAGTTAAAGAACTGCGCGAACGCACTGGCGCAGGTATGATGGAATGTAAGAAAGCGCTTGTTGAAGCAAACGCTGACATCGAACTAGCAATCGAAAACATGCGTAAATCAGGCGCTGCAAAAGCTGCTAAAAAAGCAGGTAACGTAGCTGCTGAAGGCGCAATCATCATTAAAGAAGAAAACGGCGTTGCTGTTCTTCTTGAAGTTAACTGCCAAACTGACTTTGTTGCTAAAGATGGTAACTTCACAGCATTTGCTGACGAAGTTGCAGCTGAAGCTCTAGCTTCTAAAGCTTCTGTTGAAGAACTACAAGCTAAGTTCGAAGAAACTCGCGTTGCTCTAGTAGCTAAAATCGGTGAGAACATCAACATCCGTCGCGTTCAATACGTTGAAGGCGCTGCTCTAGCTTCTTACCGTCACGGCGAGAAGATCGGTGTAGTTGTTGCTGGTGAAGGCGACGCTGAAACTCTTAAGCACGTTGCAATGCACGTTGCTGCTTCTAAGCCAGAGTACGTTAACCCAGAAGACGTACCAGCTGACGTAGTTGCTAAAGAGAAAGAAGTTCAAGTTGAAATCGCTATGAACGAAGGCAAGCCTGCTGAGATCGCAGAGAAGATGGTTGTTGGCCGTATGAAGAAATTCACAGGCGAAATCTCTCTAACTGGTCAAGCGTTCATCATGGAGCCTAAGAAATCTGTAGGCGAAATGCTGAAAGAAAAAGGCGCTTCAGTTGCTACATTCGTTCGCCTAGAAGTAGGTGAAGGTATCGAGAAAGCTGAAGAAATGAGCTTCGCTGAAGAAGTAGCTGCAGCTCAAAAAGGTTAATCCTTAGAGACTCGCATACTATTTAGACCGTAGCCAAGGCTGCGGTCTTTTTACGACTAACGAGTAATCGTTTAGCTGTGATGAATGCAGACTATTGAAGTCTTCATCCATGACTGTTAATCAACAACTCTCTTTTGGAAGGTAAACTCCATGACTACGAACCCTAAACCAGCGTATCAACGTATTCTGTTAAAACTGAGTGGTGAAGCTCTTCAAGGCGAAGATGGTTTCGGCATTGATCCTGCGGTTCTTGATCGCATGGCACAAGAAGTAAAAGAGTTGGTTGAACTTGGTGTTCAAGTAGGTGTGGTTATCGGTGGTGGTAACCTATTCCGCGGTGCAGGTCTAGCGGAAGCGGGTATGAACCGTGTTGTTGGTGACCACATGGGTATGCTAGCAACCGTAATGAACGGCCTAGCAATGCGTGATGCTCTTCATCGTGCATACGTGAACGCTCGCGTAATGTCAGCAATTCCTCTTAAAGGTGTGTGTGACGATTACAACTGGGCTGACGCTATCCGTGAACTTCGCCAAGGCCGTGTAGTAATTTTCTCTGCAGGTACTGGTAACCCGTTCTTTACTACAGATTCTGCTGCATGTTTGCGCGGTATTGAAATTGAAGCTGACGTAGTTCTAAAAGCGACAAAAGTAGATGGCGTATTTACGGCTGACCCTGTAGCAAACCCTGACGCAGAGCTGTATGATAAGCTTTCATTCAGTGCAGTTCTTGAAAAAGAGCTAAAAGTGATGGATTTGGCAGCATTTACATTGGCTCGTGACCACAAAATGCCAATCCGCGTATTCAATATGAATAAGCCAGGCGCACTTCGTCGCGTGGTAATGGGTGAAGCAGAAGGCACGCTAATCAGCGACGCAGAGTAACTCCAATCACCGTAGCGTAAATTGATTTATGCTACGGTATTGCCTTTTGAAGACTCCGCATAGGCTTTCTTCGAGAAAGAATTACACATTAAGGTGATATTGTGATTAACGAAATCAAACAAGACGCTCAAGAGCGCATGGAAAAAAGCGTAGAAGCGCTAAAGAACAACCTTTCTAAAGTTCGTACAGGTCGTGCGCACCCAAGCCTACTATCTGGTATCTCTGTAGAGTACTACGGCGCTCCAACGCCTCTAAACCAAGTAGCAAACGTTGTAGCTGAAGATGCACGTACACTAGCAATCACAGTATTCGACAAAGAGCTTACGCAAAAAGTTGAAAAAGCAATCATGATGTCTGACCTTGGCCTAAACCCAATGTCTGCTGGTACTATCATCCGCGTTCCACTTCCACCGCTAACTGAAGAGCGTCGTAAAGACCTAGTTAAGATTGTACGTGGTGAAGCTGAAGGTGGCCGTGTTGCTATCCGTAACATCCGTCGTGATGCAAACGGCGAACTAAAAGCTCTACTAAAAGACAAAGAAATCTCTGAAGATGAAGATCGTAAAGGTCAGGACGAGATTCAAAAGCTAACAGACGCTGCAGTTAAGCAGGTAGACGAAGTGTTAGCAGCAAAAGAAAAAGAGTTGATGGAAGTCTAATTCTCCATAAACTTTCTATATAAATAGCGCTGTGCTCGCAGCACAGCGTTTTTTTATGCTAATCTCTCTCTCCTGCTGATTATCTATCAATGTTTTATGCATAACTCACAACTCTCTCCTGATTTACTCCCAAAACATATCGCAATCATTATGGATGGCAATGGCCGTTGGGCTAAGGCACAAGGTAAACCTCGTGTATTTGGTCATAAAAATGGTGTTGCTGCGGTACGTAAAGCGATTTCAACTTCAGCAAAATTAGGCATCAAGGCCATCACTCTATTTGCGTTTAGTAGTGAAAACTGGCGTCGCCCTGAAGAAGAAGTCGGTGTATTGATGGAGCTGTTTATTTCAGTTCTTTCAACAGAAGTGAAAAAACTCCATAAAAATAACTTACGCCTACGTGTGATCGGTGATAAGTCTCGTTTCAACGATCGTTTACAAAAGAAGATCGCTCAAGCTGAGGCTCTAACTGAATCCAATACTGGTATGGTTATCAATATTGCAGCTAACTACGGTGGCAAGTGGGACATTATGCAGGCGACAAAAGCAATTTCAGCTAAGGTTGCCAATGGTGAATTGAAGGCGGAAGATATCAGTGAAGAGCTGATGACTGAACACCTTACCATGGCAGATTTACCTGAAGTTGATTTGATGATTCGAACCAGTGGTGAATGCCGTATCAGCAATTTTATGCTGTGGCAGATGGCCTACGCGGAGCTTTACTTTACTCCTGTATATTGGCCAGAGTTTGATGAAAATAGCTTGATTGAAGCTGTGACTTGGTTTGTTAACCGCGAACGTCGATTTGGTTGTACAGGTGAGCAAATCAAAGCGCTAATGGACAGCGAATAAAGGATCCAAGTTTGAAACAAAGAATTATAACCGCGCTTATCCTTGCTCCTTTGGTGATTCTAGGGATATTTGAGCTTTCACTTCCACTGTTTATGGCAGCCATCGCTGTTGTGACATTAATCGGTTATTGGGAGTGGACACAATTCGTTGATGCTAAGTCGCGTACTATGGCATTAATTCCGACAGTGGTTGTCAGTGCCGCGAGTCTGATTTTTATTCCATTCGACAGCCTAAGTCTGAATCTAATTTCTGACGGTCATTACGCTATTTTGGCGGTGGGCTTTATTTGGTGGTTGGCGGCGAGCGTTTTAGCCATTACTTACCCGAAATCTTCCTCATTCTGGCAGAACTCTAATATTTTACGCCATAGCTTTGGCATACTCACTTTATTGCCGTTCTTTTGGAGTGTATTACTGCTTCGCGCTGAAGGTGTGGATGTCGACCCATATCATGGGGCTAAGTTAGTTCTTTACGTTTGCTTTATTGTTTGGGCTGCGGACAGTGGCGCTTATTTTGCTGGTAAGAGTTTCGGCAAACATAAAATGGCGCCTCATGTGAGCCCGAATAAGACGATTGAAGGCCTTGTTGGCGGTATTATTACTGCAATTTTAGTCGGCTGGGGAACGGCACAATGGTTTAATCTCCAGTTCGATAGCACCTTTGCTATGGTGGCGATTACGCTAGTGACTGTGGTGATTTCAGTGCTAGGCGATTTAGTTGAAAGCATGTTTAAACGTGTCTCTGGCATTAAGGACAGCAGTAACATCATTCCTGGTCATGGCGGTGTGTTAGACCGCATTGATAGCCTGACAGCGGCATTTCCTGTTTTTGCTTTCCTATACTTCATATTTTAAGGCAAGCTTCGGCTTGCCCTTACCATACTTTGGTTTCTCGCTATGCGTAAGTTAACGATTCTAGGTGCGACAGGCTCGATTGGAGCAAGCACGTTTAAGGTTCTCGAACAAAATCCTGAGAAGTTTTCAGTGGTTGCGTTAGCCGCAGGGCAAAACGTAGCGAAAATGCGAGAACTGTGTCAGAAATGGCAGCCTAAGTTTGCTGTTATGGCTGATGACAACGCCGCTAAACAACTCAAGCTTCAACTCTCTGAACTTAAAATTGCCACTCAAGTGCTGTCTGGGGTTGATGCGATGTGTGAAGTCTCATCAATGGATGAGGTCGACACTGTTATGGCTGCGATTGTGGGCGCTGCAGGTTTGCTACCGACAATGGCGGCGGTCAAAGCGGGCAAGCGCGTGCTATTGGCGAATAAAGAGGCGTTAGTCATGTCTGGCCAGTTGTTCATCGATGCGGTGAACAAGCATGGTGCAGAATTGCTGCCTGTCGATAGCGAGCATAATGCAATTTTCCAATGTTTGCCTAGTGATATTCAAACGAACTTAGGCCACTGCCAGCTCGATAACCATGGTATTTCTCATATCTTGCTAACCGGATCAGGTGGTCCGTTCCGTTATAGCGATATCAGTTCACTTGATGACGTGACGCCAGAGCAAGCTATTGCACACCCTAACTGGTCGATGGGGCCGAAGATCTCGGTCGACTCTGCAACCATGATGAACAAAGGCCTTGAGTATATTGAGGCTAAATGGCTGTTCAATACTCAACGTGAACAGTTAAAGGTAGTGATTCACCCGCAGTCTGTTATTCACTCTATGGTTCAGTACAAAGATGGCTCAGTGTTAGCTCAGATGGGAGAGCCAGATATGGCCACGCCTATTGCTCTGACGCTTTCGTATCCTGAGCGAGTTGCTGCTGGAGTCCCTGCACTTGATTTTACCAAGGTCGGAGAGCTTACTTTCCTAGAGCCAGACTTTAATCGTTATCCGTGTTTAAAGTTGGCGATAGAGGCGTGTTATTCAGGTCAGCATGCGACAACAGCGCTGAATGCGGCTAACGAAATCGCTGTAGATGCGTTCTTAAATAATCAACTTCGCTTTACTGATATCGCTAAAGTTAATGAGCAAGTGGCGAGCAATATCATTGGTTCTTACAGTTCATCTCAATGCAGTGACTTGGAAAGCATTTTAGAGCTCGATAGAATAGCAAGAGAATTAGCGGTAACTATCGTAAGTGGGCTTAAGCGATGACAGGTATTTTGTGGAACTTTGCTTCCTTTATAATTGCGCTAGGAATCTTGGTAGCGGTTCACGAGTTTGGCCACTTTTGGGTGGCGCGACGTTGCGGAGTCAAGGTCGAAAAGTTTTCAATTGGCTTCGGTAAATCCATTTGGAGCAAAGTGGGTAAGGATGGCACTGAGTACAGTGTTTCCGTTATTCCATTAGGCGGTTATGTCAAAATGCTCGATGGGCGTGTTGATGACCTTGCCGAGGGTGAGCAAGAGTTCGCTTTTGATCGCAAACCTCTGTGGAAGCGAACGGCTATTGTTGCTGCTGGGCCTGCCTTTAACTTCTTCTTTGCAATCTTTGCTTACTGGCTAGTTTTTCTCATCGGCGTTCCCGCTGTTAAGCCTGTCGTTGGTGAAGTTACACCTTACTCAATTGCAGCTGACGCAGGTTTAGAACCTGGAATGGAACTAAAATCAGTTTCCGGCGTCAAAACTGCGGATTGGGAATCGGTTAATATGGGCCTTATCGCTCATATCGGTGATCGCCAGTTAACCATGACCGTTGCTCCGGCTGATGGTATTGGTGTAGAGCAAGTTAAGCACTTTGATTTAACTGAGTGGAACTTTGACCCAGAGAAAGAGTCTGCAATGTCAGCGCTCGGTTTTGTTCCATTTACGCCTGCTATTACTCCGCGACTGACTGCTGTGTCAGAAGATGGAGCGGGTGCAAAAGCTGGACTTGAGATTGGCGATTTACTTGTTTCCCTTGAAGGCCAAAAAATTAGTGAATGGGATCAAGTTGTTGAAGCGATTCAACAACATCCAAATACACCGATTGAGCTTCAAATTGAGCGAAATGGAGAAAACGTTAGTTTAACTATGATTCCTGATAGCCGTGAACTTGCAGACAAGCGAGTGATTGGTTTTGCTGGAATCGCTCCTGAAGTCGCAGAATGGCCAGAAAATTATCGCTTCGACTTACAATTTGGTGTAATTGATTCAGTCGGTAAGGCGGTTGAGAAAACAGGTCAGGTAATCAGTCTGACAATTAGTATGCTCAAAAAGCTGATTGTTGGCGATGTTGGATTGAATAACTTAAGTGGACCTATTTCGATCGCAAAAGGGGCCGGTATGACTGCCGATTATGGCTTAGTCTACTTTTTAGGTTTCCTTGCATTAATCAGTGTGAACTTAGGGATTATTAACCTTGTACCGCTGCCTATGTTAGATGGCGGACATTTATTGTTTTTTGCTATTGAGGCTGTAATAAGACGCCCTGTACCTGAGAAAATTCAGGAAATGGGTTACCGTGTTGGCGGTGCAATTATCTTCTCTCTTATGGCAGTGGCAATTTTCAATGATTTTGCTCGTTTGTAACTGAGTAAAGGTTGAATTAAGGAATAACAAAAACAAATATGGCGATGAAAAATATTCTGTTTGCAACTCTGTTGGCGACGAGTGTCAGTGCAAACGGTGCCGAGAACTTCGTAGTTCAAGATATTAGAATTGAAGGCCTTCAGCGAGTTGCACTGGGTGCAGCCTTACTGAAGATGCCAGTACGAGTTGGCGATACAGTCGATAATCAAGATGTGTCTGAGACAATACGCGCGCTATACGCCACCGGTAACTTTGAAGATATCAAAGTGCTGCGTGATAACGATGTGTTGGTTGTTCAAGTTAAAGAACGTCCAACGATAGCGAGCATTTCGTTCTCAGGCAACAAAGCGATCAAAGAAGAGCAACTTCAGCAGAACTTGGATGCGTCAGGCATCCGCGTCGGTGAAGCGCTTGATCGCACAACACTTTCAACCATTGAGAAAGGCTTAGAAGACTTCTACTACAGTGTGGGTAAGTACAACGCTGGCGTAAAAGCGGTCGTTACACCTTTACCTCGTAACCGTTCTGACCTGAAGTTTGTCTTTACTGAGGGCGTGTCTGCCAAGATTAAACAGATCAACTTTATTGGTAACACCCAATACACAGATGAAGAGCTACTGAGCCGTTTTGACCTTAATGTCGACGTTGCATGGTGGAACTTCCTTGCTGATGATAAGTATCAGAAGCAGGTACTGGCGGGTGATATCGAGGCACTTAAGTCATACTACCTAGATCGTGGTTACCTTAAGTTCCAGATTGACTCTACTCAAGTGGCGATCTCACCAGACAAAAAAGGTGTTTATATCACTCTTGGCTTGAATGAAGGCCAGCCATACAGTGTGAGTGATGTGAAGTTCCGCGGTGAGCTTCTAGGCAAAGAAGCAGAATTCGAAAACCTAGTACCATTTGAAAGTGGTGAAACCTATAACGGCTCGGCGGTTACAGGACTAGAAGAGAACGTTAAGCGCCTACTTGGTGAAGCTGGCTATGCATACCCTCAAGTACGTACCATTCCAGAGTTTGATGATGAGAATCAGACAGTATCACTGGTAGTTAACGTTGAAGCGGGTCAGCGTATTTATGTACGCGATATTCGCTTTGTGGGTAACAACTCGACTAAAGATGAAGTTCTACGTCGTGAAATGCGTCAAATGGAAGGCAGCTGGCTGAACTCTAAATCGATTGAGACAGGTAAAAGCCGTCTAAACCGTTTGGGCTTCTTTGAAACGGTTGACGTGCAGACAGTACGTGTACCGGGCAGTACTGACCAAGTTGACTTGGTGTACAACGTGAAAGAGGCGAACTCAGGCAGCGTTAACTTCGGTATTGGTTACGGTACTGAATCAGGTGTCAGCTTCCAAGTCGGTCTACAACAAGACAACTTCGTTGGTAGTGGTAACCGCGTTGGTATTAACGCGATGATGAATGACTACCAAAAGAACATCAGCTTAGATTACCGTGACCCTTACTGGAACCTTGATGGTGTCAGTCTTGGCGGTAAGATCTTCTACAACGAGTTCGAAGCGTCGGAAGCGGGTATTGTTGACTATACCAACGAAAGTTACGGTGCGAGTTTAACTTGGGGTTTCCCATTCGATGAGCTTAACCGTTTTGAGTTTGGTGTAGGTTATACGCACAACAAGATTGGTAATGTACCAACTTATGACCAAGCTCAGTTATTTGCCCAGAGTATTGGCCAAGAGAATGGCGATATCCTGACAAATGACTTCGATGTTAACGTATCATGGACACGTAACAACCTGAACCGTGGTTATTTCCCTACTGCTGGTAACTACCAACGTGCTTTCGCTAAGGCGACGGTACCAAGTTCTGATGCTCAATACTTTAAAGTTCAGTATGACGTTAGACAGTACGTTCCAATTACCAAAAAGCATGAATTTACGCTCTTGATGCGTGGTCGCTTAGGTTACGGTAACGGTTATGGCCAAACAGATGGTAACGACAACTTGTTCCCATTCTACGAGAACTACTATGCGGGTGGCTTTACAACCCTGCGTGGTTTCGGTTCAAACAGTGCGGGTCCGAAAGCGGTTTATACCACTAACGGAAACCCAGCAACGTGTAACAGCGCAAGCTGTGTTTCAGCGACTGATGACTCGGTAGGTGGTAACGCGGTTGCATTGGCGAGTCTAGAACTGATTGTTCCAACACCATTTGCTTCGGAAGAAGTACGTAACCAAATTCGTACTAGTGTGTTTGTAGATGCGGCAAGTGTTTGGGATACAGAATTCGTTTATGACCCAAGTGTTGATACTCGTTACTACGATGATTACTCAGACCCAATGAACATCCGTGCATCTTACGGTGCAGCATTGCAATGGATGTCACCAATGGGACCTCTAGTCTTCTCTATTGCTAAACCTATTGAAAGTTATGAAGGTGATGACGAAGAATTCTTCACTTTCACCATCGGCAGAACCTTCTAAAACAGAGGAAAATAAAGTGAATAAAACAATTAAAGCGGCTGGTCTAAGCCTTCTTGTAATGACGTCTTCTTTCTTTGCTAATGCAGCTGAAGCGGCGCAAAAGATCGGCTATGTCAACACGGCTCAAGTATTCCAAGCACTTCCTCAACGTGAAGTTGTACTGCAGAAAATGCAGGAAGAGTTCAAAGATAAAGCGGATGAGCTAAAAGCAATCCAAGCGCAAGCTAAGACAAAGATCGAAAAGCTAAAGCGTGATGGTGAACTGCTAGGTCAAGACGAAATCGAGAAACTGCGCATTGAAATTGGTCAGCTAGATAGCAAGTACAAGATCAAGGCTCAAGCACTAGAGCAAGCATCGGCTCGCCGTGAAGCTCAAGAGAAGCAAAAGCTATTTAAAGTGATTCAAGACGCAGTAGCGAAAGTTGCTAAGAAAGAAGGCTACGACATTGTTGTTGATATTCAAACGATGCAGTACGGCAAGCCTGAGTACAACATTTCTGAAAAAGTAATCAAAGCACTTAAATAATAAAAACTATGACAGTACTTTCTTTAGCCGAATTGGCTACCATTACCGGGGGCGAACTACATGGTGACGCAGCAGCGACTGTCACCATGGTTGCGCCAATGGATAAAGCGCAACAAGGGCATGTGACCTTCTTGTCTAATCCTAAATATGCTAAGCACTTAGCTCAATGTCAGGCCACTGTTGTGATGGTCAAAGAGGCTCAGCGCGAACAGTGCAGTGGAAATGTACTGGTTGTTGCGGATCCTTACGTGGCATTTGCGAAAGTGACTCAAGCGTTAGATAGCACTCCGGCACCGGCGAGCAATATTGCTCCTTCTGCTGTTGTTGCTGAAGACGCGAAGCTTGGTAAAGATGTTTCAATTGGCGCAAACGCTGTGATTGAATCCGGTGTTGAACTGGGTGATAACGCGGTAATAGGTGCGGGCTGTTTCGTTGGTAAAAATGCCAAGATCGGCGCGAACTCAAAGCTTTGGTCAAATGTGAGTGTTTACCACGAAGTGCAGATCGGCTCTGACTGTCTGATTCAAGCGAATACAGTGATTGGTTCAGACGGTTTCGGTTATGCGAACGAGAAAGGTGAGTGGGTTAAAATTCCTCAGCTAGGCAGTGTTCGTATCGGTAACCGTGTTGAAATTGGTGCGTGTACCACTATTGACCGTGGTGCATTGGATGATACGGTAATCGAAGATAACGTCATCTTAGATAACCAGTTGCAGATCGCTCACAACGTACACATCGGATATGGTACAGCTATGGCTGGTGGTACGATTGTCGCAGGCAGCACTACTATCGGTAAATACTGTATTATCGGTGGCGGCACAGTAATCAATGGCCATATCGAAATCGCTGATGGCGTGACCATCACGGGAATGGGTATGGTTATGCGTGGCATTTCAGAGAAAGGCATGTACTCCTCTGGTATTCCGCTACAGCCAAACAAAGAGTGGCGTAAAACAGCAACCCGCGTTCATCGCATTGATGAGATGAATAAGCGTTTGAAGGCTGTTGAAAAGCAATTAGAGCAGAAAGAAGAATCTTAATTCCATTTCTGATTAAAAGGCTCGCACTTCGCGAGTCTTTTTGTCTATATAGCCAACCAATTTTCGGGTGGGATTACACCTTAGGCTCACTTGAGTATATAATGCCTGCCAGCAACCAAATTTAGCATTCAAAATAGGAATATGACTTTGACTACTGAACAGAAAACGATGAACATCACTGAAATCCAGGAATTGTTACCACATCGCTACCCATTCTTGCTCATCGATCGCGTAATTGATTTCCAAGAAGAGAAATACCTAACGGCGATCAAAAACGTTTCAGTGAATGAACCTCAGTTTACAGGTCATTTCCCTCAGCTACCTGTATTCCCAGGTGTTCTTATCCTAGAAGCAATGGCTCAGGCGACAGGTCTATTAGCATTCAAATCATTTGGTGCTCCTTCTGAAAATGAACTGTACTACTTTGCGAGTGTTGATGGCGCGAAATTCCGCAAACCAGTTGTTCCAGGCGATCAGCTTGTGATTGAAGTAGAATTCCTTAAAGAGCGTCGTGGTATTGCTGCATTCAAAGGCACAGCAAAAGTCGACGGTGAAGTAGTATGTTCTGCGGAACTAAAATGTGCTCGTCGAGAGTTTTAATATGATTCATGAAACAGCTCAAATTCATCCTTCAGCGGTTATTGAAGGTGAAGTTAAAATTGCAGCCAATGTGACCGTTGGTCCATTCACTTACATCTCAGGTACGATTGAGATCGGTGAAGGCACTGAAGTGATGTCTCATGTTGTCATCAAAGGTCATACAACGATTGGTAAAGATAACCGTATCTTTCCAAACGCCGTAATTGGTGAAGAGAACCAAGATAAGAAATATGGCGGTGAAGAGACGACCGTTGTGATTGGTGACCGTAATGTCATCCGTGAAGCGGTTCAAATCCACCGTGGAACAACGCAGGATAAAGCGACGACGGTAATCGGCAACGACAACCTGCTGTGTGTTAATGCGCACATCGCTCATGACGTGATTGTTGGTAACCATACTCACATTGGTAACAATGCCATCCTTGGTGGTCACGTTACCGTTGGCGATTATGCAGGTGTTATGGCGCTTTCAGCGATTCACCCGTTCTGTAATATTGGTGCTTACTCATACACAGGCGGCTGCTCTGCAGTGGTCCAAGACGTTCTTCCTTACGTGCTTGCACAAGGTAACCATGCAACACCGTTTGGCCTAAACCTTGTTGGTCTTAAGCGTAATGGTTTTGAGAAGCCAGAAATCCGTGCTTTGCAGAAAGCATACAAAGAAATTTACCGTTCAGGCAAAACGCTTGAAGACGCGAAAGCTAGCCTAGTTGAAATGGCGAAAGAGTTCGACTCGATCCAACCTATGCTGGACATGCTAGAGATTTCTGAGCGCGGTATTATTCGCTAATAACACTTGTGAAGCTGCATAAAAGATCGCAATCTTACGGTTGCGGTCTTTTTTACTTTTTAAAGCAATAAATTAGGTAGGTCATTCAGCCATGGAAAAGCCACTAAGAATTGGTATTGTCGTCGGGGAACTGTCCGGAGACACTCTCGGTGAAGGTTTCATCAAAGCGATAAAACAGAAGTACCCTAACGCTGAGTTTGTCGGTATCGGTGGACCAAAGATGATAGCGCAAGGCTGCGAATCTCTGTTTGATATGGAAGAGCTTGCGGTAATGGGGCTTGTCGAAGTACTGGGAAGACTGCCAAGATTGCTGAAAGTGAAAGCTGAACTGGTTAAGTACTTCACGCAAAACCCGCCGGATGTATTTGTCGGTATCGATGCGCCAGACTTTAACTTGAGACTTGAGCTCGACCTGAAAAAAGCCGGCATTAAAACTGTCCACTATGTGAGCCCATCAGTGTGGGCTTGGCGACCAAAGCGCATCTTTAAAATTGATGCAGCAACCGACCTTGTCCTTGCGTTCCTACCTTTTGAAAAAGCATTTTATGACAAGTATCAGGTGGCATGTGAGTTTGTTGGTCACACATTAGCGGATGCAATCCCATTGGTGCCAGACCAACAAGAGGCGAGAGAGCTTCTTAATCTAGAACAAGACAAGCAATGGCTTGCGGTATTGCCTGGCAGCCGTGGTGGCGAGGTGGGCTTAATAGCTCAGCCATTCATAGAAACGTGCCGAGAAATAAAGCAGAAGTTTCCTGATATTGGCTTTGTTGTTGCGGCGGTGAATGACAAGCGTAAACAGCAGTTCGAAGAAATCTGGCAACAGACTGCTCCTGAGCTAGATTTCGTGATTGTTCAGGACACGGCGCGTAACGTGATTACGGCGTCTGATGCCGTGCTGCTTGCGTCTGGTACGGTTGCATTAGAGTGTATGCTGCTTAAACGACCTATGGTAGTGGGCTATAAGGTCAACCGATTCACTGGCTGGTTAGTACAGAAATTAGCGATTACCGAATTCGTCTCGCTGCCGAATATTTTGGCTGGAGAGGAGTTAGTCAAAGAATACATTTTGGATGAGTGCGATCCACAATTTTTAGTACCTGCTGTTGAGGATATGTTGAGCAGCAACAACGATGAATTGATTGCTCGATTTACCGAAATGCATCACTTGATCCGCAAAGACGCGGATGCTCAGGCTGCCAAAGCTGTCCTCAACCTAATCGGTAAAGAATAATGGCAAAAGAGAAACAAGAACTTCCACCTTTTGAATACCCACAAGGCTATCAATTGGTTGCTGGTGTTGATGAAGTAGGCCGTGGCCCTTTGGTCGGCGATGTAGTCACTGCCGCGGTTATTTTAGACCCGAATAACCCGATTGAGGGTTTGAACGACTCTAAAAAACTATCAGAAAAAAAACGCTTAGCGCTGTTGCCTGAAATTAAACAGAAAGCTCTGGCATGGTCAGTCGGGCGCTGTTCACCTGAAGAAATTGATCAGCTAAACATCTTGCAAGCGACGATGGTGGCAATGCAGCGTGCTATTGATGGCTTAAGTGTTAAGCCCGATCTTGCGCTTATCGATGGCAACCGCTGCCCAGAGTTACCAATGGATTCCCAAGCGGTAGTGAAAGGTGATTTACGTGTTGCAGAGATCAGTGCCGCATCGATTATTGCTAAAGTTGTCCGCGACCAAGAGATGGAAGAGCTAGATAAACAGCACCCTGAGTTTGGTTTTGCTAAGCATAAAGGCTATCCAACTAAGGCGCATTTTGAAGCAATTGAAAAGCACGGTGTCATCGAACAGCACCGTAAGAGCTTCAAACCAGTCAAACGTGCGCTTGGGATTGAATAGAAAGCGCTTTGATGGGGTATATAAGTCGATAATTTTCACTTAAAATACCCCAAATATCTTCCAAACTTATAACCTTTCTGGACCTTATTCATGTCAGATCCAAAGTTTATCCACCTTCGAGTTCATAGTGACTTCTCCATGGTTGACGGCCTATCAAAAGTGCCTCCCTTGGTTAAGAAGGTGGCTGAAATGGGTATGCCGGCAATGGCACTGACCGACTTCACCAACTTGTGTGGTCTGGTTAAGTTTTATGGCACCGCACACGGCTGCGGCATTAAGCCAATCATTGGTGCTGATTTTCTTATGCAGTCACCAGAGTTTGGTGACGAGCTGACTAAACTGACCGTCATTGCGGCGGACAATGTTGGCTACAAGAACCTAACTCTACTCATTTCCAAAGCCTACCTGCGTGGGCACGTACAGCATCAACCTGTCATCGATAAAGAGTGGCTAACTGACCTGTCCGAAGGGGTGATTTTACTGTCGGGTGGTAAAAGCGGTGAAATTGGTAAAGCTCTGCTAAAAGGTAACCAGAAAGTTGCTCAAGAGTGTGTGGAGTTCTACCAAACCCATTTCCCAGATAGATTTTATTTGGAGCTGACACGAACAGGCCGTGCTGATGAAGAGACTTACCTCCATTTTGCGCTAGAGTTGGCTGAGCAACGCGATATCCCTGTTGTGGCGACCAACGACGTGGTTATCCTCGATGAGACTTTGTTTGATGCTCATGAGATTCGAGTTGCTATCCATGATGGTTATACACTTGAAGATCCTCGTAGGCCAAAAAATTATAGCCCTCAGCAATATCTACGTACGGAAGAGGAGATGTGTGAGCTCTTCTCTGATATCCCAGAAGCACTAGAAAACAGTGTTGAAATTGCTAAGCGTTGTAATGTTACCGTTCGACTAGGTGAGTACTTCCTACCAGCCTTCCCAACCGAAGGGATGGAAGAAACCGAATTCTTGGTTAAGAAATCAGAAGAGGGCCTCGAAGAGCGTCTTGAGTTCTTATTCCCCGATCCAGAAGTTCGCGCTCAGCGTCGCCCGGAATACGATGACCGACTTAAGATTGAGCTTGAAGTAATCAACAACATGGGATTCCCAGGTTACTTCTTGATCGTAATGGAGTTCATCCAATGGTCAAAAGATAACGCCATTCCAGTTGGTCCTGGTCGTGGTTCGGGTGCCGGCTCTCTAGTGGCGTACGCCCTTAAGATCACCGACTTGGATCCATTGGAATATGATCTGCTTTTCGAACGATTCTTGAATCCAGAACGTGTCTCGATGCCCGATTTCGACGTCGATTTCTGTATGGATAAGCGTGACCAAGTTATTGACCACGTAGCAGAAATGTATGGCCGAGATGCGGTATCTCAGATCATCACCTTTGGTACAATGGCAGCAAAAGCGGTTATCCGAGATGTTGGTCGTGTTCTTGGACACGGTTTCGGCTTTGTGGACCGTATTTCTAAGCTTGTTCCACCCGACCCAGGCATGACGCTAGAAAAAGCGTTTAAAGCTGAGCCAGCACTGCCTGAGCTGTATGAGAACGACGAAGAGATCAAAGAGCTTATCGATATGTGTCGCATCCTTGAGGGTTGTACACGTAACGCAGGTAAGCACGCTGGTGGTGTTGTAATTTCACCAACGACCATTACTGACTTTGCGCCTATCTACGCAGATGCGGAAGGCCATTTCCCTGTTACGCAGTTTGATAAGAATGACGTAGAAACCGCTGGTTTGGTTAAGTTCGACTTCTTGGGTCTACGAACGTTGACTATCATCGACTGGGCGTTGGGTTTGATTAACCCTCGTCTAGAGAAAGAGGGCAAACCACCAGTTGCGATTGAGTCAATTCCACTGGAAGACCAAGCGTCATTCAATCTGCTACAAAACTCAGAGACCACGGCGGTATTCCAGCTTGAATCGCGTGGTATGAAAGAGCTAATCAAGCGTCTTCAGCCTGACTGTTTTGAAGATATTATCGCACTGGTAGCCTTGTTCCGACCGGGCCCGCTTCAATCGGGCATGGTAGATAACTTTATCGACCGTAAGCATGGTCGTGAAGCGGTTTCTTACCCAGATGAACAGTGGCAACACGACTCGCTACAAGAAATTCTTGAACCGACCTACGGCATTATCCTCTATCAGGAGCAGGTAATGCAGATCGCTCAGGTCCTTTCTGGCTATACGCTAGGTGGCGCAGACATGCTCCGTCGTGCGATGGGTAAGAAAAAACCTGAGGAGATGGCTAAGCAGCGTGCCACGTTTGAAGAAGGTGCAATTGCCAACGGCGTTGACGGCGAACTGGCGATGAAGATCTTCGACTTAGTAGAAAAGTTCGCAGGTTACGGCTTTAACAAATCGCACTCGGCTGCCTATGCATTGGTTTCGTACCAGACGTTGTGGCTAAAAACGCACTTCCCAGCAGAATTCATGGCCGCGGTAATGACGGCTGATATGGACAACACGGAAAAAGTGGTTGGTCTGGTCGATGAATGTTTCCGCATGAAGCTTAAAGTGCTACCGCCAGACATTAATGCCGGTCTATACCGCTTCAATGTTGATGAAGACGGCGCGATTGTTTACGGCATCGGCGCGATTAAAGGGGTTGGTGAAGGCCCAATTGATGCGATTCTAGAAGCGCGCAATAAAGATGGTCACTTTAAAGATTTATTTGATTTCTGTGCCCGCATTGACCTTAAGAAAGTCAACAAGCGTGTGATTGAAAAACTGATTTATGCAGGTGCTCTTGACCGACTTGGTCCTCACCGTGCTGCTATGATGGCGTCATTGAATGATGCAGTAAAGGCCGCGAGCCAACATCACCAAGCGGAAGCATTTGGTCAAAGTGATTTATTCGGGGTATTAACTGAGGCGCCAGAAGAGGTTGAGCATAAGTACACCAAAGTCGAACCATGGCCTGAGAAGGTATGGCTTGAAGGTGAACGTGATACGCTCGGCTTATATTTGACCGGCCACCCAATTAATGCCTATATAAAGGAACTTGGTAAGTACACCAGCTGTCGATTAAAAGACGCGACCCCAACTCGTCGTGATCAAAGTGTTACGGTTGCTGGCTTGGTGATTGCATCGCGAGTCATGACAACCAAGCGTGGGACACGTATCGGTATTATGACTTTGGACGACAGAAGCGGCCGAATGGAAGTGATGTTGTTCTCAGATGCGCTGGATCGATACGCAGAATTGTTAGAAAACGATAAAATTTTGGTTGTTTCTGGACAGGTCAGCTTTGATGATTTCAATGGTGGTCTTAAAATGTCCGCGCGCGAAGTTATGGATTTGGGAACAGCTCGTGAAAAATATGCACGAGGATTATCTGTCTCGATTGATGAGTCGCAAATCAATGACCGATTTTTTGAGCGTTTTAGTCAAATACTAGAGCCTCATCGGGCGGGAAGTGTGCCCGTCCATGTATACTACCAACGCTCCGATGCTCGGGCGCGTTTAACGCTAGGTACAGAATGGCGAGTAACGCCGAGTGACGCATTATTAGATGATTTAAAACAACTACTTGGGAAAGGCCAGGTAGAACTCGAATTTAACTAAGTTCGGTCAACGGCGACCGAATAATAAAGGATCTATAGATGAGCCTGAACTTTTTAGAATTTGAAAAGCCAATCGCAGAGCTAGAAGCAAAAATTGAAGCACTTCGTGACGTATCTCGTCATGGTGGTGAAGCGGGTGTTGATCTTGAGAAAGAGATTGAGCAGCTAGAAAAGAAAAGCCTAGAACTTAAAAAGAAAACGTTCAGTGACCTTGGTGCATGGGAAACAGCTCAACTAGCTCGTCACCCACAGCGCCCTTACACGCTAGATTACATCGAGCACGTATTTACTGAGTTTGACGAAATGGCGGGTGACCGTCACTACGCTGACGACAAAGCAATTGTTGGCGGTATGGCTCGACTAAATGGCCGTCCAGTGATGATCATTGGTCACCAGAAAGGTCGTGAGACAAAAGAAAAAGTAAAACGTAACTTTGGTATGCCAAAGCCAGAAGGTTACCGTAAAGCGCTACGTCTAATGCAAACGGCAGAGCGTTTTAACATGCCAGTGATCACTTTTATCGATACTGCAGGTGCATACCCAGGTGTTGGTGCTGAAGAGCGTGGTCAATCAGAGGCAATCGCAACCAACCTTAAAGTGATGGCAGGCCTAAAAGTGCCGGTTATCTGTAACGTTGTTGGTGAAGGCGGTTCTGGTGGTGCACTAGCTATCGGTGTAGGTGATTACGTGAACATGCTTCAGTACTCAACTTACTCGGTAATCTCTCCAGAAGGTTGCGCATCAATCCTATGGCGTGATTCAGATAAAGCACCGCAAGCAGCAGAAGCTATGGGTCTGATTGCTCCGCGTCTAAAAGAGCTTGAGCTTATCGATGAAATTATCGAAGAGCCGCTAGGTGGCGCACACCGTGATCACCTAAAAATGGCTCAAAACATGAAGGCAACACTGGTTCGCCAACTTGAAGAGCTAGAACAGTTTGATAACGATGCGCTACTAGAGCGTCGTTACCAGCGCCTAATGAGCTACGGTTACTGTTAATCGCTACGCGTATCATAGAAAGGCTGAACTTAGGTTCAGCCTTTTTTATTGCTAGTGATAAAATAACCCTATAACTCTCAAGATAAAGACAGTGATGAAGCTTAAAACTAGGTTTTACGCAGCGATTGACCAATATTATCAACCAAACACACGTATTGTGCTTGGCTTGAGTGGTGGGTTGGACTCACGAGTGATGCTCGAACTATTGGCTCAATACGCTCAGCAACATAACGTGGATTGTTTAGCGGTACATGTCCACCATGGGCTCAGTGATAATGCTGATCACTGGGCTAAGCAATGCCTGCTTTGGTGCCAATCATTAAATATGCCACTGGTTATTGAAAAAGTGAGCTTAGATTTTGAGGGGCGGAGTATTGAAGAGAGTGCTCGTGAAGCTCGTTATAATGCATTGAGTAAGCACCTCAAGTGCGGCGACTTATTACTAACGGGTCAGCATGCTGATGATCAGTTAGAGACGTTTTTGTTGGCACTTAAACGCGGTAGTGGCCCAAAAGGTTTATCTTCAATGGCGGCCGCCATGCCTTTCGAAAACGCACAAATTGTAAGGCCACTACTATCTGCGACTCGCCAAGAGATAGAAGAGTTTGCTCAAAGTTTAAATCTTGAGTGGGTTGAAGATGAGAGTAACCAAGACCAACGCTTTGAGCGTAACTTCATTCGCCATAATCTCACGCCTAACATGAGAGAGCGCTGGCCACATATCCATCAGTCGGTGCTGCGCAGTGCAGAGCTGTGTGCAGAGCAAGAGCAATTGCTTGATGAATTGATGGCTGAAAAGCTGTCTATCGCGATGCACCCAGATGGTAGCTTAGATATTTCCACGTTAGCAAAGATGAGTGAACTGGCGAGAACTCGCTTGCTAAGGATGTGGTTACAAGCCCTTGGTCTGCGTATGCCTAGTCGAGTACAGCTTGATAAGTTATGGCAGGAAGTGGCTCTGGCCCAGCAAGATGCGAACCCTCAATTGATGTTGGCCGATGGGCAGATTCGACGCTTCACACATAAGTTATACGTCGTTCAAGCATGGCAAAGTCTTGAGCAGTGGCAATGCGCGTTACAGTTCGAACAAGTTTGTGAGTTGCCAGATGAGTTAGGCCGATTGGCACTGGTTCCATCAGCTAATGGGAAGTTATCACAACAGGCATTGGTCCAAGCGCCACTACAGGTGCGATTTAACCCTGAAGGACTTTCAGCGCACCCTTCAGAACGAGGTCATAGCCGAAAACTGAAAAAATTATTTCAAGAGTATGGTGTCCCAAGCTGGCTTAGACGTAGAACCCCTATAGTAATGTGTGGTGAGCGGGTTGTTGCCGTTGGCGATTTATTTATTGATCGCCACTTTATAGGTCAGGACTGTGAACTCATCTGGGACAAGCTTTAGTTGTTTCTGTAAAATTGTATACATAAAAACGTACAACTATCATGGAATTATAAGGAAGAGCAATGAGAAAAATCGCTATTGGATTGGTTATTGGTATGGGCCTATTTAGTGGCCAAGCGCTAGCGGCGGGTGATGTTGCTGCTGGAAAAGCAAAAGCCGCGGTTTGTGCTGCGTGTCACGGCGCTGACGGTATTGCAATGATCCCTGGTTACCCAAACCTGAAAGGTCAAAACGAACAATACCTTGTTTCTTCGATCAACGCGTACAAAAACAAAGAGCGTAACGGTGGTTTGGCTGCAGTGATGCAAGCACAAGCTGCATTGTTAAGTGATGCTGATATCGCTAACCTAGCGGCTTACTACGCAAGCTTGAAATAATAGTCTTCTGTTGTAGATAGAACAATTGAGCCCGAGCATTCAATGCTCGGGCTTTTTATTACCCAGTTATCATGGGATAATGACGAAAAGTTACAATAGTTTAAGGGATGAACATGAAAAAGATTGAAGCCATTATTAAGCCGTTCAAGCTTGATGATGTACGTGAAGCGTTAGCTGAAGTTGGTATTACTGGCATGACAGTGTCTGAAGTAAAAGGTTTTGGCCGTCAAAAAGGTCATACAGAGCTGTACCGTGGTGCCGAATACATGGTGGACTTCCTACCTAAAGTGAAGCTAGAAATTGTTGTGACTGATGATGTGGCTGATCAATGTGTTGATACCATCATTGAGACTGCGCAGACAGGAAAAATTGGTGATGGAAAAATCTTTATCACTGATGTTGAGCGTATCGTACGAATCCGTACTGGCGAAGAAGACGAAGACGCAATCTAATACATGAAAAAAGAGCCGTAAGGCTCTTTTTTGTTTTTGGCGAACAATATGAAAAAAGCTTCCTTAATTCTGCTCCCTTTAGTCCTCGCAAGCGCGACATTTATCGGCTACAAGTCGATATTTCAGCTGTCGGATAGCGCGCAGCTGACGTCGTTAGATGGTGAGCAAGTAGAGTTATCACTGCAATGCTATCAGAACCCCAATGCAGAGGTTGTCGATCAATCAGGCGAAATAAATCTCTTAGTTTGGAATATCTACAAGCAAAACCGTGACAGTTGGCAGCAAAGTTTGCAGCAATTGTCCGCGAATAAGCAATTAGTACTGCTGCAAGAAGCGAGTATGACGCAAGAACTACGCGAATGGATCTTGGCGACAAAGTGGTTTGGTAGTCAGGTTGATGCATTTAAAGCGTTTGATACCACTGCGGGAGTGCTGAACCTTTCATTGAGTGCGCCAGCTAAAGCGTGTGCTTATACCGAACTTGAGCCATGGCTAAGATTGCCTAAATCGGCCTTGTACGCACTGTATCCGCTGTCTAATGGTCAGCAGCTAGCCGTTGTTAACATCCATGCGGTGAACTTTACTTATGGCACAGTGGAATACCAGCGTCAGTTAGAGGTGCTGGTGGATGAGCTGAAGAAACATCAAGGACCAGTGATTGTTGCGGGCGATTTTAATAGTTGGAGTGAAGAGCGTTTGAAGGTGATGCACCAAGCTCTGAAATCTGTAGGGCTGCAAGAGGCAACGTATTTGCCAGATCATCGCACCCAATTCATTACAGGATTACCACTGGATCATGTTTTTTTCCGCGGGCTTGGACTAGAAGCAGCAGAGGCGCCCGAATCGGACGCCTCTGATCATAACCCTATTTTGGTGCGCTTCCGATTAGAAAATCAGGATGTATAGCGCCCAAATCAAGTAGTAACCCACCCATGGTAGCGCGGAAATCGCAAGGGCTTGGCCGCGCTCAAACTCAGTCCAAGTACCTATGGCTGCATAACCTAGAGCAATGTACCAAGGCAATAATAGAGGGAATGAGCTAGCAAACTGTGACCAGTCATTGGTCAGTGGCAGTTTAAGCAAGCCATTCAAACTATTAAGGTCAGCGGCATAAACCATCACCTGACCATGCTTAAGTAGCACGCTGACATAACTTGCCAAATCACCAATGATTGCAGGGAAGGTTATCACTGCGCCAGCAGCGAACCATTTCCAAAAGCCATGTTGATGTTGACTCGGTTTCGTCGCTAGGTTAAACCAAAATGCCAGCATAAGGATTGTCAGTGTACGCCCTGCAATGTCACTGATGATCTCACTGGCCATCAGCGTATTCGGATCTAGTAGCTCTAGCTGCTTTGGATTCGTCTCGGCCAGCTGCGCCGCTAAACCTTCTCTTAGCCATTCAAAGTTGACCAAATCAAAGTACGAACCCCAGAATAAAAATGGCGATAGAATTAAGAACACATAAGGCTGCCAACCCCAAGCACCACGTTGGTATAGGGCTAAGAAACATGCGCTTGGCGATCGAAAAATATCGATCAGCATAACAAGTGGGTTGCTTGACGGGTTCATACGCTCACCTTAGTTACATCCACGTAGAGCTTAAGCTTCTGTCCCGGCTTGAGGTACTTCTGCTTGTTTAAGCCATTCCATTTAACAATATCGTTCGACTTCACTTTAAACTTGCTGGCAATGCCGCTGATTGTGTCACCACTGCGTACGTTGTAGAACACGGTACGAATAATGGCTCCATCGGAACTGTTCTTCCAAATCACAAGCTTTTGACCAACGCGAAGTGTGTCACGCGGGCCCATGCCGTTCCACTTAGCCAGAGACTGATGGGAAACCTTATTCTCTTTTGCAATCGACCATAGGCTATCCCCGGAACTTACAGTGTGAGTCAGTTTGTACTGACCGCGGTTCTTTGATTGAGTTTTCGCTAGGCGATTAGAGGCACTCAGTGCGTAAGCTTTGTCGTCTTTGGTCGAAGTAGGAATCAGTAAGTGCTGACCAACACGAATATTGTTATTAGTCATGTTGTTCGCCGTACGAATAACGCTTGAAGTCGTATTGTACTTCTGTGCCAATACACTCACGCTATCGCCAGATTTGACTTTGTAACGTACGACTTTCATGCCCTTGCCACGGTTTTCGCTTACCGCTTTATTGAATTTAGCGACATTGGCCGTTGGCAGTAGCAATTGATGCGGACCTTCTGGTGCAGTAGCCCACTGATTATATGCAGGGTTCAGACCTTGTAGCTCTTTCACTGAGATACCCGCATATTGAGCCGCAATCGCAAGATCGAGCTGCTCTTTCGGGTCTACCAGTTTAACCACTGGCTTGTTAGCAATCGGTGGAATGGTTAATCCGTATTTCTCTTGATTGGCAACAATATCAGCCAGTGCGAGTAGCTTTGGTACGTATCCGCTGGTCTCTTTGGGTAGGTCTAAAGAGAAGAAGTCAGTAGGCTTACCTAAATTGTTGTTCTTGCGAATAGCACGAGAAACACGGCCACCGCCACTGTTGTAGGCAGCAATTGCGTGCGTCCATTCACCATCAAAACGTTTATTGAGGTAGGTTAGGTAATCCAATGCTGCATCTGTTGAGGCTGGCACGTCACGGCGGCCGTCATACCAAAAGTTTTGCTCTAGGCCTTGTTGCTTACCTGTAGCTGGAACAAATTGCCATAAGCCTGCCGCGCTGCCGTGTGAATAGGCAAAGGCATCAAATGAACTTTCTACAACAGGAAGTAAAGCCAACTCTAGCGGTAGGTCTCGCTGTTCAATCTTTTCAGTGATCAGGTACAAGAAAGGTTCTGCACGCTTAGATACTGTTTTCAGATGGTTGGGGTGTTTTAGGTACCAAGTGCGGTAGTAGTCGACCAGTTTATGATCTGGAATAGGCATATCTAGCTGCATCGCAATGCGTTGCCATACATCTTCTTGAGATTGAGGAGTCACCACAGGTTGTGGTTTTGCTACCGGCTTTGCGGGTTGAGCGCTTAACTCAGTTTGCTTGCTTGGTGTTGGATTATTGGTTACCGGAGAGACGGCTTCACCGGAATCTGTTGGCTGGGTAAGTTGACAGCCAGATAAGACTAGCGCGAATACCCAGCTGTGTTTAACTCGCATTTCACAGCCCTTTTTATCTTTGGCTGCTGATAATACTTGTCACAATTAGTCAGTGACAAGCTGCAAATCGTTAAAATTCGTTCTTCCACTCACGTAATGCAGTAAAAATTGACAAAGAGTCTGTCTCAGAGGTGCGATTTGCGACCGAACGCATGACGGTTGGCTGATCGGTGCGAAGGAACGGATTGATCCATTTTTCACGGCGGATGCTGCTCGGTAACGTGGGCTTGTTCTGCGCACGTAGACGATTCACCTCATCGCGATATTGCTGCAGTTGTTCGTTGTCTGGCTCAACGGCAAGTGCAAAGGCCACATTACTTGCGGTGTATTCATGGGCGCAGAACACTTGTGTTTCTTCTGGTAGGGCAACTAATTTGCTCAGCGAAGTGTGCATTTGCTCCATTGTGCCTTCAAACACGCGACCACACCCAGCAGAAAACAGTACATCGCCGCAAAACAGCTTACTATCACCGACGTAGCCAATATGTCCCAGCGTATGACCTTCAAGTCCTAACACAAAAAAGACTTCATCAAACAGCTCAATTTGGTCACCTGCTTCAACCGCGTGAGTCAGCGTGGGAACAGGTTCATTCGCAGGACCGACAACATCGACATTAGGGAACTGTCTGACTAATTCAGCAATACCACCAATATGGTCGTTATGGTGGTGGGTGATAAGAATTGCTTCTAAACTCAGGTCGTGCTCAGCAAGATAATCAAGCACAGGCTTTGCATCTCCCGGATCGACAACAGCACAACGGCGATCGCTATTTTCAATCAGCCAGATGTAATTATCATTAAATGCAGGTATGCTTTTGATATTCAACATAGTTGTGTCTCCCAAGAGTGAAGCAGGTTAGATATGAAACCAGCACGTAGCGCTAAAAAGCTTGAAAAACCTCATTCATGGTCTCAGCTAAAAAATGGTCAATGGGTCAGTGACTCCATTCAAACCCGCATTGATGAGTGGTGCCCTAAATTATTTGGGTACCACTTACTCAAGTTGGGTGGTTTGAGCTGCGAGTTAACCAGCTTCAACTGTAACATTCAACATCAAGTTCAGTTAGATATCCAGAACCCTTTGCATAATGTCATTGCAGATGGTTACGATTTGCCCTTTTTAGAGAAAAGTTTTGATGCTGTCTTGATGGCGCATCAGCTTGATTACTGTAATGACCCTCACCGTATGTTGCGTGAAGTTGACCGAGTCATGATCGATGATGGCTATCTGATTATTACTGGCTTCAACCCAATTAGTTTAACTGGCTTGGGGAGCTTAATGCCATGGCGACGTAATAATTTACCTTGGAGCGGTCGTATGTTTACTCCTAACCGAATTAAAGATTGGCTAGGGCTGTTGAACTACCAAGTGGTTGAGTGTGATAGCTATGCGCTGTTTCCAATGCAAAAGTATCGAACGATGTGGACTTGGCTTGAAAACAGCTTAGGGGATTGGGCGGCGCCGATGGGCAGTTTGTACTTTATTGTCGCGCGTAAACGTACCTATCCATTAAAACCGATTAAACCGCACTGGAAGCTAAAACGAAAATTGACGCCAGTCAGCGTCAATTATAAGGTCTCGAATAAGCAGCAGCACTAGTTAGGAATGTAGCCAGTATCTTCTTCGGTTGGGTTTTCGGCTGCGCCGCGAGCAAGCTCGTCACACATTTCGTTTTCACGATGGCCGGCATGACCTTTTACCCAGCGCCAATCTACCGTATGGCGCTCAGTTTCTTGGTCAAGTGCTTTCCAAAGGTCGGCATTTTTAACTGGTTTTTTATCAGCGGTTTTCCAACCACGTTTTTTCCAGTTATGAATCCATTGAGTGATGCCTTGACGAACATATTGGCTATCAGTGGTAAGAATGACATCGCAAGGCTCTTTTAACGCTTGCAATGCAACGATGGTTGCCAGCATTTCCATGCGGTTATTAGTCGTTAAGGTGTAGCCTTTAGCAAGAGTCTTTTCAGTCTGTTTATAGCGTAATACAACGCCATAGCCACCTGGGCCAGGATTACCTAAACAAGAACCATCAGTGAAAATTTCCACTTGTTTCGTCATGATTTGATACTATTGGGTTAAGCACATTATTGGCATAGTCTGACACACATATTGTTATGAATACCAGCAACAATTCTAAGCAGCATCGTATCGTCGTTCTCGATACGGAAACCACCGGTATGAACCGAGAAGGTGGTCCACACTATCAAGGCCACCGCATTATCGAAATTGGTGCGGTAGAAATTATCAACCGCAAGCTCACTGGCCGTCACTTCCACGTCTACATTAAGCCAGATCGTGAGATTCAACCCGATGCGGTTGAGGTCCACGGTATTACGGATGAGTTCTTGGTCGACAAGCCTGAATATCAAGATGTTCACGCTGAGTTCCTCGATTTCATTAAAGACGCAGAACTTGTGGCTCACAATGCGCCCTTCGATACCGGTTTTATGGATCATGAGTTTTCTATGCTCGATCCGACCATCGGTAAAACGGACGACTATTGTAAGGTGACCGATACGCTGGCCATGGCGAAGAAGATCTTCCCAGGCAAGCGAAATAACCTCGATGTGCTTTGTGATCGTTACGGTATTGATAACTCGCACCGTACTCTTCACGGCGCTTTGCTCGATGCGGAGATTCTAGCTGACGTCTACCTGTTAATGACGGGTGGTCAAACATCGCTGCAATTTAATGCAGGTAGTTCAAATGACGACGGTGGGGAAGCGATAAAACGTGCGGCCAGTGGACGAAAAGCGCTAAAGGTTCTACGTGCAACGGCCGATGAAATAGATGCCCATAATAAAAGATTAGATATCGTCGAGAAAAACGGAAGTTGTCTCTGGCGTCAGTAGGAGAAAGGATGTTGAGGATTTGGATTGCCATTGTAGGTCTTGTATTTAGCGCGTTAAGCTACTCAGCTGAAGAATCCTCAATGAGCTTGTTAGATAACCGTTTTCGAGTTGATCCGTCGATTAAGCAGATCACTTTTGTTATCTATCGAGCGAAAAGCTCGCAACCTGTGGTTTTAGTTCGCCCTGATGGTAAGAAATACTATGCTTGGCGTTCTCCTGATAATGTCCGTTGGTATCAAGAGTCATCAATGGACATCATTTCGATTGATAGCCCGATGCCGGGGCCTTGGCAAGCTATCGGCAAAGTCACTCCCAAAAATAAAATTAAGCTTATCTCTCACTTAGAGCTCTCTACCGATAAGATGCCGAATCGTCTTTTCTTAGGCGAGTCGATTAAGTTCAATGCGCGCCTCACTTCAGATGGGCAGCCACTTGTGCTGCGAGACTTTCTAGAGCGAGTCAAACTTAAGGTGACCTTCACCAAATTTATTGAGAATGAAGAAACCTTAGTCAAAGAAGCGCGACCAATACCAGAAGTGATTGGTGAGTTTGCCGATGATGGACGCGGTTTAGATGAAGTGGCGGGAGACGGTATTTTCACCGTGTTGTTGCCAGTTACGAGCGAGCCGGGTAAATATCGTGTGCGTATTACTTCAGGAAATGGCGTCTTTTTACGTGCTCAGGAGCAAGAAGTCTTAGTGTACCCTCAGCCGCTGCAATCGACCTTTATTCAGTCTCGTGTTGCTGGTACCCCACATAAAGTCGTGATTAACGGTGAGCAGGGCATGATTCAGCCTGGCTCGATTTCCGCGCATATTGAGCATATTAGCCCTGATGGCGGTAAAGTAACGGTACAAGGCAGTTCAGAAGCGGAAAGCAACAAGGTGGAGTTAGAAATTCCCAACAGCGACAACAATGGTAATTACTCATGGTCGGGTAAAGCATTCGCTACGGAAATGGGCTCAGAGCGACCACTTATGTTTGAAATCACCGAACATACTTACAGTGTGGTCGAAGAGGTCGACTTAGCGGAAACACGCCGTTTGCAAGAGCTTGAAAGAATTCAACAGCAGAAAATGCTCGAAGAGATGCAGCTACTGCAAATGCGTGAAGAGAAGAAGACACGCACCATGATCATTATTGGCGTGGGTAACATTGTGGTATTGATTCTAGGTCTGGTTGTTTGGTTTGTACTGGGTAAGCTGAGAGCGAAGAAACAAGCGATACCAGAGATGCAGTTAGAGATGCCGAAGAAATAACGCATTGCACTGACTTTATCACCATTAAAAAGGGCTGCCATTGGCAGCCCTTTGTTGTATCGACGGATTAGAATGTTAAGCGACTTCATCCATTGCAGGTGTCAGTGCTGGCTGAGGCTTTGCCGCTAAGTCCTTTGGGTCAAAATCATCAACATTGATGACGTACAGACGATGCTGCTCAGCTTCGCGTAGCAAGTTGGCTTCGTTGCTATCAATAATGCCTTGCTCTAAGCCGATATCAGCAACGAGATCTAAGCGTAGGAACGGACGGCGCTTATTGGTTGCTTTACATACTTTATCAAACACAGGCTCTGCCTCTAGAATGATATGCAGCGCTTTTTCAATCTTACCGACTGGATTAAATTCGCTTGCTTCAAAGTATTGATTACGGCCAATACGAGAACGTGTTGCACTTGGCGTTTGAAGAATTTGTGCCACTTGGCTATCTAACTTGTCACTCGGCGCTTTACGAATGCGGCCAAATGGTAGAATCATCACTCTGAGTGCTTTGCCTAGCCATTTGTTCGGGAAGTTGTCTAAGAACTCGTCAATCGCATGCTCAGTCTGTTTCAAGCTGTCTTGTAGACCCCAGTGAACCAAAGGTAGGTCATCGGCAATACGGCCTTCGCTTTCATAACGCTTCAGCGTTGCCGAGCTTAAGTACAACTGGCTCAAAATATCACCAAGGCGTGCGGATAGTCGCTCTTTACGTTTCAATGAGCCACCTAATACTGCCATTGAGATATCTGACAAGAAGGCAATATTGGCACTGTAGCGGTTAAGCTGTTGGTAGTAACGGGTAGTTTGGTCTTTCACTGGTGCATTAGAGAAGCGACCATCAGTGAGACCTAACCACAAGCTGCGGACGAAGTTACTCATGGTAAAGCTAACGTGACCTGCTAGAGCGCTGTCAAATTTATCTAGAGCGTCTGATGAATCTGAATAGGCAGCATTCATCTCTGCTAAAACATAAGGATGGCAACGGATTGCGCCTTGACCATAGATGATCATTGAGCGAGTCAGGATGTTTGCTCCTTCTACAGTAACTGCGATAGGTGCTCCTTGGTAGCCACGCGCCAAGAAGTTCGATGGACCCATACAGATGCCTTTACCACCAACGATATCCATTGCATCAATCACGCTATGTTGCATACGGTGAGTACAGTGGTATTTAACAATGGCAGAGATCACCGATGGCTTTTCACCTAGGTCGATACCTGCAACGGTTAATGAGCTTGCTGCATCCATTACATAAGCATTACCTCCAAGACGTGCCAACGGCTCTTCAACCCCTTCCATATGACCAATCGGCTGTTTGAACTGACGGCGAATACGTGCATAAGCACCTGTCGCAAGCGCGGCAGTTTTAATACCACCGGTTGAGTTTGAAGGTAGGGTAATACCACGACCGACCGATAGACACTCAACCAGCATACGCCAGCCTTGGCCTGCCATTTTCGGTCCACCAATGATGAAATCGAGTGGTACAAACAGATCGTTACCGCGAGTCGGGCCGTTTTGGAACGGTACGTTTAGTGGGAAGTGGCGGTTACCAATTTCAACGCCTTTTAGATGAGTCGGGATCAGTGCACAAGTGATACCAAGATCTTCTTGTTCACCCAATAGTGCATCAGGGTCACGCAGTTTAAATGCTAAACCTAGTACCGTGGCAACAGGGGCGAGCGTGATGTAGCGCTTGTTCCAAGTCAGGCGCATCCCTAGTACTTCTTTACCTTCCCATTTGCCTTTACATACCACACCGAAGTCTGGGATAGAGCCGGCATCTGAGCCAGCTTCTGGGCTAGTCAGGGCAAAACAAGGGATCTCTTTACCTTCCGCTAGACGAGGTAAGTAGTAATCTTTTTGTTCAGTAGTGCCGTAGTGTTGCAGTAATTCACCAGGACCTAATGAGTTAGGTACGCCTACGGTTGATGACAGAACGCTAGACACACCCGTTAGTTTTTGTAGCACCAAAGATTGCGCGTATGCTGAGAACTCTAATCCGCCATATTTCTTTTTAATGATCATGGCGAAGAATTTGTGATCTTTTAAGTACTGCCAAACTTCTGGTGGCAAGTCGGCCAGTTCATGAGTCACTTGGTAGTCGTTAACCATAGCGCACACTTCGCTAACTGGGCCGTCTAGGAAAGCTTGTTCTTCCGCGCTTAGTTTAGGATCTTTAATCTCATGTAGCTTATTCCAGTTCGGCTTACCTTTGAAAAGCTCTGCCTCCCACCAAACAGTACCCGCATCGAGTGCTTCTTTTTCCGTTTGCGACATAGCAGGAAGTACTTTCTTAAATAGAGTCAGTGCTTTTTTGCTGATCAGAGATTGGCGCACCGACGGGATAGCTAAAGTCACGACCGCTGCGATGAATAGAATCCAACTCAGTGAGCCAGCACTACCAAAGATAGACAGAGCTACCATGGTGGCGGTCAGAGCCGAGATAGAGAGTAGCAGCGAACTGCGATGGTATAAGCAGACCGCTAGTACAGCGGTAAAACCTAAGATAGAGAGCAAGATGTCCATATTATTGTTCCTTTTACGGCGGCCTTATATGTGTTGTACGCCTTTAAAGTAGTAAGAGGTCTAACCAGTTAAGTGTAATCAAAATATTAATAAAATGTAAAATGGCAATTTGTTCAAAAAGTGATCTAAGTAGAGTGAAAGGTCTAAAAATGATGAGTCATGCAGATTTTGTGAGGAGAGATTTGCAATAAAGGTGCAATTGTTAACGGTGGGCTATCGACAGTGAGAATTGTTTGAGTAAACTCTGTAGGTAATGCTTTCTGTAATTGATGCAGAACTATTTATTACAAAAATTAGAGATAAACCTATGTACCAGGACCTAATTAAAAACGAATTGACCGAAGCTGCCGATGTACTGAATAAGTTTTTGAGTGATGATAATAATATTGCTCAGATTGAAGCGGCGGCTAAGATGATTGCTGATTCATTTAAGCAAGGTGGTAAAGTTCTGTCTTGTGGTAATGGCGGTTCACACTGTGATGCGATGCACTTTGCTGAAGAGCTAACAGGTCGTTACCGTGAAAACCGTCCTGGCCTTCCGGGTATCGCGATTTCAGATCCTAGCCACCTATCATGTGTGAGCAATGATTTCGGCTACGACTTCGTTTTTTCACGTTATGTTGAAGCGGTAGGTAGCAAAGGCGACGTTTTGTTTGGACTATCGACATCAGGCAATTCAGGTAACATCCTAAAAGCGATTGAAGCTGCACAAACTAAAGGGATGAAAACCATCGCGTTGACAGGTAAAGATGGCGGTAAAATGGCGGGTCTAGCGGATATTGAAATCCGTGTACCGCATTTTGGTTACGCTGATCGTATCCAAGAAATCCACATCAAAATCATCCACATTGTGATTCAATTGATTGAAAAGGAAATGGAGCAGGCTTAATAGCTGTTACCATCACCTATCTTATAACTATAAGCGCTAGCAATCTTGCTGGCGCTTATGTTATTAAATAAGTATGACACGCAAGGAAGAATGGAGTTTGCTAGACCATGTGTGAATTGCTCGGAATGAGCGCTAACGTTCCAACCGATATCTGTTTTAGTTTTACTGGTTTGATGCAGCGAGGCGGTAATACTGGCCCGCATCGTGATGGCTGGGGGATTACTTTCTATGAAGGTAAGGGCTTTCGTACCTTTAAAGATCCCAACCCAAGTTGCGACTCAAAAATAGCGGAGCTAGTGCAAAACTACCCGATTAAGAGCCGAGCGGTGATTAGCCATATCAGGCAAGCCAACCGCGGTGGCGTCAACCTAGAAAATACTCACCCATTTACTCGCGAATTGTGGGGACGTTATTGGACATTTGCACATAATGGCCAGCTTTGTGACTATCAAGATTTTCATACTGGTCGACATCGCCCAGTAGGCCAAACGGACAGTGAATTGGCGTTTTGTTGGCTATTAAAGCAGATGGAAGACCGTTACCCTGAGCCACCGCAAGATATGGTTGGTGTGTTCCGTTTCGTGGCTGAGTGCTGTGACAAACTGCGTGAGAAAGGGGTATTTAATATGCTGCTTTCTGATGGTGAGTATGTCGTAACCTACTGTACCAATCATTTGTATTGGATCACGCGTCGCGCCCCATTTGGCAAAGCGTCATTGATTGATGAAGACGTTGAGATTAACTTCCAAGAAGAAACAACGCCGAATGATATTGTTTCTGTGATTGCCACTCAGCCTCTGACGGACAATGAAACATGGCACCGCATGAAGCCGGGCGAGTTTGGTATTTTCCACTTTGGTGAATTGATTGATGGCAATGCCGACGAACTTATTGATGTGCCTTACGCGCCGAAGAAAGTCGCAAGCCAAGCGCCAACGGAGCCGTTGGAGTAGGAAATCTCATAGGGTGTTCGACTTGCTTCAAGAGAGCCCCAACTCTCTCGTCCCTCGCTCTTGAGGATGACGTTATCAACCTTTAAATTCCATTAAAAAAGGCCGATGTTTCCATCGGCCTTTTGTATTTCTATGCGTTAAACAACTTAAGAAAGTTGTGCTTTAACGTGCTCAACAATGTCAGCCATCGCTACTGCCGTTTTCTCACCGTTGCGGCGGTTCTTGTACTCGAAGTTGCCTTCTTTCATAGAACGGTCACCGATCACGATAGTGTGAGGAATACCGATAAGCTCCATATCTGAGAACATAACGCCTGGGCGCTCTTTACGGTCATCGAATAGTACTTCGATACCCATAGCTGTCAGTTCAGCGTACAGCTTCTCAGCCGCTTCTTTCACTTCTTCAGACTTATGCATGTTCATCGGCACGATAGCGACTTGGAAAGGCGCTAATGCGTCAGGCCAGATGATGCCGTATTTATCGTGGTTCTGCTCAATTGCAGAAGCAACAACACGTGATACACCGATACCGTAACAACCCATCTCTAGGATTACGTTTTTACCGTCAGGACCAAGAACGCCACAGTTCATCGCTTGAGAGTAAACATTACCTAACTGGAAGATGTGACCAACTTCGATACCACGCTTAAGCATTAGCGTACCTTGACCACATGGGCTTGGATCGCCTTCTACTACGTTACGTAGGTCTTCAACTTGGCCTAGTTCAACGTCACGACCCCAGTTGATACCGAAGTAGTGTTTGTCATCAACGTTAGCACCTGCACCAAAGTCGCTCATTACAGCAACGGTACGGTCAACGATGAACGGTAGCTCAAGACCAACAGGACCTAATGAACCAGGGCCAGCGCCGATGAGTGCGCGAATCTCTTCTTCGGTTGCCATCTCTAGAGGAGCAGCTACTTGAGGAAGGTTTTCTGCTTTCACTTCGTTTAGCTCGTGGTCACCGCGAACGATAAGCGCGATGATATCAGCGTCAACTTTATCAGATGCTTTAACGAATAGAGTCTTAACTGTTTTCTCGATTGGTAGATCGAACTGCTCTACAAGCTCAGCGATTGTTTTCGCATTTGGCGTATCAACTAGCGTCATCTCTTGAGTTGGCTGTGCACGCTCACCAGCAGGCGCTGCCGCTTCTGCTTTTTCGATGTTCGCTGCGTAGTCAGATTCTGTAGAGAACGCGATTAGGTCTTCGCCACTTTCAGCCAGTACGTGGAACTCTTGAGAACCGCTACCACCGATAGCGCCAGAGTCAGCCAATACTGGGCGGTACTCAAGACCCATACGATCGAACGCTTTACAGTAAGCATCGTGCATCGCTTGGTAAGATTTCTCTAGACCTGCTTTATCGATGTCAAAGCTGTATGCATCCATCATGCAGAATTCACGTGCACGCATTACGCCGAAACGTGGGCGGCGTTCATCACGGAACTTAGTCTGGATTTGGTACAGGTTTAGCGGAAGTTGTTTGTAAGAGCTCACTTCGTTACGCACAAGGCTAGTGATCACTTCTTCAGCTGTAGGGCTAAGAACAAACGGACGAGTATGACGGTCAGTAAAGCGAAGTAGCTCAGGGCCCATCTTTTCAGAACGACCTGTCTCTTCCCATAGTTCAAACGGCTGAACAACGGGCATCAAAGTTTCGACAGCACCTGCATTGTCGATCTCTTGACGAACGATGTTTTCGACTTTACGCAATACACGTAGACCAGTAGGTAGCCAGGTGTAAAGACCTGAAGCTAGCTTACGGATCATACCTGCACGTAGCATAAGCTGGTGGCTTACTACTTCTGCGTCGTTTGGAGTCTCCTTCAGAGTAGAAAGAAGATAATTACTGGTACGCATTAAATTTATCCGTTTATTAAAGTTGATTACTCAAGCCAGAATGGACAGGAGTATGAAATCCCAATACAGGGAAATTTTCTAAGCCGTCTATAATATCAGCCAATTGGCTTTGTCAAAAGCATTCGATCGACGTAACCGTGACGAAATTGCTCTCAACAGTGAATTTTACGTTTAAGTCGAACAAGTTGACCGCATACTCTTTGTTATCGGCTTTGGCTTTCTTATAGGCTGGGCGAGGGTCTTGGGCCAAGACTTGCTCAATCACCTTACTCTCCATCCTCCCTTCATTACGCTTAGCAAGCGCTGCTTTAGCCTGTTCAGAGAAGATAACTTGCGCTGTTTCCGGCTTAAGCTCGGCATATCCGCCAAGTGCGCCTGCTACCGAATCTGAATAAGGAATATAAGGCTTAATATCCACAATTGGGGTTTGATCGACAAGATCGACGTTTCCCAGTTCAAGGTAGATTTGGTCGCCTTGTTGTGTGACGCCTTTTAGTTCAACCGCTGACATGCCAATACCATTGGGTCTGAATGTTGAACGAGACGCCAATACACCAACGCGTTCATTGCCACCTAAGCGCGGAGGCCTAACCGTAGGTTTCCATCCCGCCTCGAGGTTTTGATCAAATAGAAATAGCAGCCATACATGACTGAATTGTTCTATCCCGCGGACAGCTTCAAGGCAATTTATAGGGCCACAAAGGCGTACCCTAGAGGTCGCTGCGGTGACAAGTCTTGGTTGACGAGGTACGGCAAACTTCTCTTTGTATGGAGATTCAACGAAACCGATCGGTTCTATGGAGTACATGTTTGTCTCTCTTCACTATCACTCTGAAAAGAAAATATCACAAAAACCTCTTGCATCTTTTGTTGATAATGATTATTAATTGCAATGTTATAACATAACAACTTAAATGTAGGAGACAGAAATGAAGCAGGACATCCACCCTGAATATCGCCAAGTGGTGTTTCACGATACCAGTATTGATGAGTATTTTGTTATTGGTTCAACGCTACAAACAGACCGAACCATAGAATGGAAAGATGGTAAGACCTACCCATACTTCACCGTTGAGGTTTCATCGAAATCGCACCCTTACTACACAGGTAAACAGCGCGTGATTCAAAAAGAAGGACGTGTGGCTAACTTTAACCGCCGTTTTGCGCAGTTTTCAAAAGGAGAAGAGTAAATGAAGGTCGTTAAATCGTTAAAAAGTGCTAAGAGCCGTCATCCTGATTGTCAGATCGTAAAGCGAAGAGGGCGACTGTATGTTATTTGCAAAACCAACCCGAGATTTAAAGCGGTGCAAAAGTAAGCACCTATTCGGTGTGATCATTATGTAAAGTTGAACGGAAAAACTCCCTCCTGAGTGGTTAATGAATAAGTGGTATGTGAAGAGTGGTGAAATTCTGCACTAGAAGGGCTTTTAAACAAGGCTTGTTATTTTGCCTGTAGCTGAATCAATAAGTTACGGCACACAATATAAGCAGAATGAATGTATTTATACGAATTATAAAGCTAACTTTGGTTTGTAATTTGGTGTTATTTGCTAAATTTTTGTTTGAATGGCGTTAAATGCCACTGTTTTTTACACACTTTGTAACATTTCGCATTTCTAATTGACTCTTTTGTCGAGTACTCTGCGCTGGCATTTGGAACATTTTTGTCACAATTGCGCAGGAATAACTACAAGGAGGGAACAGATGAGTTCATCTGCTTCAATTAAAAACAATTCGCCAAAGAAACCTTTATTTACTCGTTTTCTCGATGGCGTTGAGTATTTGGGGAACCTATTACCCCATCCGATCACACTATTTGCAATCTTCTGTGTTGCGATTCTAGTCACTTCAGGCATCGCTGGTTACTTTGAAGTATCTGTAATGGATCCTCGCCCAGAAGGTGCTAAAGGTCGTGCTGCTGATGGCATGATCCACGTTGTGAGCCTATTAAACGCTGAAGGCTTACAGCTTATCGTAACTAACCTAGTTAAAAACTTTGTTGGCTTTGCACCGCTAGGTACCGTTCTAGTAGCAATGCTTGGTGTTGCTATCGCCGAGCACTCTGGCCTTCTATCTGCAGCGATGCGTGGCATGGTAATGGGCGCTTCTAAGCGTATGGTTACTGTGACGGTTGTATTTGCTGGTATCATTTCTAATACCGCATCAGAGCTTGGTTACGTTGTTCTAATCCCATTAGCAGCAATGCTATTCCACTCGTTAGGTCGTCACCCTCTTGCAGGTCTTGCGGCGGCATTTGCGGGTGTATCTGGTGGTTACTCTGCAAACCTTCTAATCGGTACGGTTGACCCACTGCTTTCTGGTATCACAGAAACTGCGGCTCAGATGATTGACCCATCTTACACGGTCGGTCCTGAAGTTAACTGGTACTTCATGTTTGTATCGACTTTCTTCATTGCTATTACGGGTGCGTTTGTAACTGAGAAAATCGTTGAGCCAAAACTTGGCAAATACAACGATGAAGAAGCATCTGAAGACCTATCAAACGATTCAATGGGCAAATTAACTGACATTGAGAAGAAAGGACTGAAACTAGCAGGTCTAGCCGTTGTTGCTGTATCAGCACTTCTTGCTTGGACAATCGTTCCTGAAGACGGTGTTCTACGTTCAGCGACAGGTACAGTGGCAGGCTCGCCATTCCTGAAAAGTATCGTAGCGTTTATCTTCGTATTCTTTGCAATCCCAGGTTTCGTTTACGGTAAAGTAACAGGCTCAATGAAGACTGACCGTGACGTGATTGATGCAATGGCGAAGTCAATGTCTTCTATGGGCATGTACATCGTACTTGTATTCTTCGCAGCTCAGTTTGTGGCGTTCTTCAAGTGGACAAACTTTGGTCAGGTATTCGCAGTAGCGGGTGCAAGCTTCCTACAGGAAATCGGTCTAACTGGCCCGATGCTGTTCTTCGCATTTATCCTAATGTGTGGCTTCATTAACCTAATGATCGGTTCGGCTTCTGCTCAGTGGGCAGTAACAGCGCCAATTTTCGTTCCAATGTTAATGCTAGTTGGTTACGCGCCAGAAACGATTCAGGCGGCTTACCGTATCGGTGATTCAACGACTAACATCATCACTCCAATGATGAGCTACTTCGGTCTGATCCTAGCGGTAGCGACTCGTTACATGAAGAACCTAGGTATCGGTACGCTAATCGCAACCATGCTACCTTACTCAATCTGCTTCCTAGTGGGTTGGAGTCTACTGTTCTACATTTGGGTATTTGTTCTAGGTCTACCTGTAGGTCCTGGTGCTGCAACGTTCTACACGCCTTAATCTATGTAGAAAGCCTATATTTAAAAGCCAGAGCATTTGCTCTGGCTTTTTTGTTCTTAAGCGTGATTACTGACAGAGTTGACAAGTGATAGCGCTGAACTTTACTTATCTTATGGATGAGTTTCTTGGGGATGAGTCATTGGTAAGAGTATCGTTATGTCTAAACCTATGTTTTTTTACTAGTGCCTTAGCCTAAGAACTGAAAAATTATGATTAGGCGTTTTGCTTTATCAGTATTAGGTTGCCTGTTCTCGCTCAATGTAGCGAGTATGCCCCCTATACAGTTGGTTACGCTCGACTATCCTCCCTATATTGTCACTCAGGACGGCGAGCTATCAGGTGTGGCCATTGAACTGGTGGAATCGGTGTTTGAAGAGTTAAATGTCCCGATATCGATAGAAGTGCTGCCATGGGCTAGAGCATTGAGTAATGTCCAGTTTGGTCGTGCTGACGCCATATTCACGGCGTTTAAGAACCCAACTCGAGAGGAGTTTGCTGATTTCAGCAACCAAGTGCTATTCACGCAAAACATCAGCTTAATTGTAAAAGCTAAGAGTAAGATTCTCAGTGATAATTTCTTAACAAGTAATTTGTCCAACATCGCTGTATGTGTTGTTAATCGAGTGAGTTACGGTAAGCGGATAGATACCCTACTAGATGAGCGAAGATTTAGATTGGTGTTTAGGCGTAACCAAACTAAAGAATGTGCACACTTAGTAAGAACTGGGCGCGCTGATGTTTGGGTTAATAACGATTTTGGTGCTCGCAGCATCATGGCCAGCGAGCGAATGGAAGATATCTTGGAGATATTATCTCCGCCTATTGAGGCGACGCCAAGCTATATCGCTTTTTCGAAACTCAAAGAGCATGGGTGGTTACGGGATAGATTTGATGAAGTGCTACGAGACATGAAAGAAGATGGCCGCTATGAAGCGATCATTGATGGCTATTTCGAACGCTTAAAAGAGCGAGAGGTAAAAGAAAAGGGCTGACGTATTAACGACAGCCCTTGTTGTTTATATAAGCGAGTAAGCGATTACCAACCTTTAACTACGCCACCTTGGAAGATGTCTGACGCCGCCGAATAAACTTCTTCAGTTTGGTATGCTTTAACGAAGTTAACCACGTTTTCAGCTTGTGCATTGTCTTCACGTGCAACGATTAGGTTTACGTATGGAGACTCTTTATCTTCAACAAAAACGCCATCTTTTTGTGGAGTTAGGTTGATTGAGCTAGCGTAAGTTGTATTGATTACAGAAAGAGCAACGTCATCTAGAGAACGAGGAAGCTGAGCAGCGTCTAGTTCAACAATAGTGATGTTCTTAGGGTTTTCTACGATGTCACGAACAGTTGCTAGAAGACCAGCGCCTTCACGTAGCTTAAGTAGGCCTTGTTGCTCAAGTAATAGTAGAGAACGACCTAGGTTAGTTGGATCGTTTGGTACTGCGATGCGAGCGCCATCTTGGATCTCATCAACCGATTTTACTTGCTTAGAGTAACCAGCAATTGGGTATACAAATGTATTGCCCGCGATAGTTAGTTTGTAGCCGCGGTCGGTTACTTGCTGATCTAGGTATGGTTTATGCTGGAATGCGTTGATGTCGATTGAACCATCATCAAGTGCTGCGTTTGGCGTTACGTAATCCGTGAAAGTAACAAGCTCCACCTCTAGACCGAACTTCTCTTTAGCAACTTTAGCTGCAACTTCAGCAACCTGTGCTTCAGCACCCGCCATTACACCTACTTTAACTTTGCTTGTGTCGGCTTCTTTTTCGCCACAACCCGCTAGAACTAGTGCAGACGCTGCTGCTGCGATAGTCAAAAGACCTTTAAGACTGAATTTCATCACTATCTCCTTATGAATAAATCTGTGAATTCGTTATATTTTTAGCGGTGATCAACGCGACGAACAATCGCATCACCGATAGATTGAATAATTTGTACTAGCACGATTAGCATCACAACTGTCACAGCCATGATCACTACATCATAGCGGTGGAAGCCGTAGCGAATCGCAACGTCACCTAGACCACCGCCGCCTACTGTACCTGCCATTGCAGAGTAGCTGACTAGCGTCACTAGGGTAATCGTTACTGAGTTAACAATGGTAGGCATCGCTTCAGGAAGCAGTACCTTAGAAATAATTTGCATTGGTGTTGCGCCCATAGATTGCGCTGCTTCAACCAAGCCAGTTGGTACTTCTAATAGCGCACCTTCAATTAGGCGAGCAACAAATGGGATTGCGCCAATCGTGAGTGGTACGATTGCTGCTGTTGTACCGATAAAGGTACCCACTAACAGCTTAGTCACCGGAATGATTGCCACCATCAGCACTAGGAATGGAACTGATCGGCCTACGTTGACTACAGCCCCAAGAATGCCGTTAAGTTTGGTATTTTCGAGCAGTCCGCCTTTCTTCGTAATATGAAGAATAACACCGAGTGGAATACCAACCGCAAAGCCCACGATACCAGCGACTGCAACCATGTAGAGTGTTTCCCACGTTGCACCAAGCAATAGGTTACTGTTGAGGCTCAGCCACTGTGAAATTTCATTAAAGGACATAACCTAGCACCTCTACTTTTACATTGTGCTCACGCAGGAACTCAATTGCTGCATTGTCATCTTGTTCATTACCAAACAGCTCAGCGACCATCATGCCGAACTTAACACCGCCAGCGTAATCCAGATCAGAGCTTAGGATGCTCACATCAATATTGAACTTACGTGCAATCTGAGTCATTAACGGCGCATCAACGGTTGCACCAGTGAATTCTAAGCGAACAAGTGGGTAGCTTCCTTCAACGCGAGCTTCTTGCAGGCGAGCTTGGTAATCTTCGGGAATCGATAGATCGAGTGTTGAGCGAATAAATTGGTGTGCCAGCTCTGTTTTAGGGTGCGCGAAAATCTCGCCAACCGTGCCTTTCTCAACCAATTCACCGCCACCAATGATTGCGACTTCATGACAGATGCTTTTCACTACATCCATCTCATGAGTGATAAGCAGAATAGTGATATTTAGCTTACGGTTGATCTCTTTGAGTAGCTCAAGAATCGATTGAGTTGTTGCTGGATCAAGTGCGCTAGTCGCTTCGTCACACAGTAGCACTTTAGGATCAGACGCTAGAGCGCGGGCAATCGCTACACGTTGCTTTTGACCACCACTTAAGTTTGAAGGGTAGCTTTCATGCTTATCAGCTAAGCCAACCAGTTTTAGCAACTCAGTCACTTTTGCTGAAATATGGCTTCTATCTTTACCTGCGAGCTCTAAAGGCAGCGCCACGTTGTCAAACACGGTGCGTGAAGAGAGCAAGTTAAAGTGCTGGAAAATCATACCAATGTTACGGCGCGCTTCACATAGCTCCGATTTCGACAGCTTAGTGAGATCCACACCATCAACAATAATAGAACCCGTTGTAGGGGCTTCTAGCATGTTTACACAACGAATAAGTGTACTTTTCCCTGCTCCTGACGAGCCAATAACACCAAAGATATTTCCCTGTGGGATCTGTAGGTTAATCTCTTTCAAGGCATGGATTTCCTTCGTACCTTGATAGAACACCTTATTTACTTGATTAATTTCAATCATCGAGAAACTCGTTTCAGATTAGGAGCAGTAGATTATTTTGAACTATATCTCATTTACTAGAGGATGCTATGGCTTTGCGGGAAAAGTGTCAATAGATATTTTTACGTCTAGACGTCTAAACGTATTTTTGGCCAAATCAATTTGTCATTAGATAGAGATTAAGGCAATAAGCGTTAAGTTTGGCTGCCAGAATATTGCTAGATTAACCAGCTTTTCCTTAGCATGACAGAGGGCTTACCGCGCTTGATAAGATGGCATATTGCAACGACTTGGGTATAATCTTCTTTATATAAAGCAAATAACGAGAAGCATATTTTGGCAAAACCAGCAGTCTTTTTAGATCGTGATGGCGTGATTAACGTAGATCATGGCTATGTACACGATGAGCACGATTTTGAATTTATCGAAGGCGTGTTTGAAGCGACAAAAAAACTGAAAGATATGGGCTACTTACTGGTCTTGGTGACGAACCAGTCTGGTATTGCACGTGGTAAGTTCAGTGAAGATCGTTTCCTAGACTTAACTCAGTGGATGGACTGGAACTTTGTCGATAATGGCGTTGAGTTCGATGGTTTTTACTACTGCCCGCATCACGCTGAACATGGTCAAGGCAAATATAAAGAAGATTGCGATTGTCGTAAGCCAAAGCCAGGTATGTTTATCTCTGCTCGCGATTTCTTAAAAATCGATATGGCTAACTCTGTTATGGTTGGCGATAAAGCTGAAGATATGATGGCAGCAGAAGCTGCTGGCGTTGGAACTAAGGTTTTAGTTCGTACTGGTAAGCCAGTGACAGAAAAGGGTGAGGCGATAGCGTCCGTTGTGCTAGATAGCATAAAAGATGTTCCTGCATACCTAACTAAATAAACTCTAATAGGTCGCCACGTGCGGCCTTTATTTTCTCTGGAGGTTTTGATGAAGTATCGTTCATTATTAATCGCTCTTGTGGGAGTCGGTCTTATAGGTTGCTCATTCAACGCTGTGGAACCAAAGAGCGCATACCAAGGCGAGTTTAAGAACTACGCCTGCCAAGATGATAAAAGCTTTAAGGTGGCCTATATGCCAAATGAGCCTAAAGCTTTATTACGCCTTCCTGAAAATGACTACCGTCTAGCAAGAGTCCGTTCAGGTTCTGGCGTTAAGTATATTCTTGATGACGGTACGTCTGAGACGCTAAATCCAGTGACGCTTTTCACAAAAGGCAATCAAGCTCGCTTAGAGTTGGGGCGCGTAGTTTACAAGAACTGTGTAACCGAAGAATAATAACCAATCACGACTAGGAGGCAGAATGTGTGCCTCCTTCACTTCATTTAAGCACCTTAAGCACCTATGAGCAAAAAACTAACCATTCTTGATATCGCAAAACTGTCTGGCGTTGGTAAATCGACCGTATCTCGAGTGCTGACTAATGATCCGAAAGTAAAACCAGCGACACGTGAAAAAGTGGAACGAGTGATTCAAGAGTCAGGTTATGTCCCTTCTAAGTCTGCCCAGTCGATGCGTGGCGGTAGTCAAAAAGTGGTTGGGGTGATTATCTCGCGCTTGGACTCACCATCAGAGAATAAAGCTGTCGGCAGTATGCTCAACACGCTTTATGCTGCCGGCTATGACGTCGTTATCATGGAAAGCCAATTCGATCGTGATAAAACTAATGATCACCTTGATGTGCTAAAGAAGCGTAATGTCGATGGTGTGATTGTATTCGGCTTCAGCGATTTTGACCTTGATAAGCTCTCTAGCTGGCAAAATCGTAGTGTTGTTATCGCCATGGATACCGATAAAGTTTCTTCGATTAACTACGATAACGCTCTCGTCATTACCAAAGCTTTGGAATACCTACAGGAAAAGGATATCGACAATATCGGCTTTATTGGTGTCGATCCTAGTGATAAAACCACCGGTAAGTTACGTCTTGACGCCTACCTAAATTGGTGCCAGCGCCATTCGGTTGAAGCGCATTATCAAACCGGGCAGCTTAACCACGAAAGCGCTTATTTGCTGGTGGATAATGTCTTGACCGAGCAGACTGAAGCGATTGTGTGTGCCAGTGATACCTTAGCCTTAGGTGTGATTAAGCGTTTACAAGAGCTCAACCGAGAAGATGTGGTGGTGACGGGCGTCGGCGGAAATGAGTTGCTTTCTTTTCTGTTCCCCAAAGTATTCAGCATAGATCCAGGTTATTCCTTGGCCGGTGAAAAAGCGGCTAACTTGTTGATCTCTCATATAAATGGTGAAAAAGAACAGGTTCATCTTACTCAAGAACCACTCGCTCTCTAAGCCATTATTTCTAAAGTGATTTAAAATTATACTGTGATCTTATTCAATTAATGGGACTGTTCCCATTTTTATTCAATGTTAGATCTGACAATATAATAACCATAAATGGGAATGTTCCCATAAATATAAAACAAAGAATATCAAGTCAGTTTGAATTGAACAGAATGAGAATCCAATTAGGGTGGACATGGATATGAGTAAGATAGCGAAACAAGAAGTTGAGCGTCTAATTGAACTAGTCGGTGGGCGTGACAATATCGCGAGTGTAAGTCACTGCCTAACTCGCCTTCGCTTTGTATTGAATGACACAAGCAAAGCCGATGAGAAAGCACTAGAAACACTGCCTCTCGTTAAAGGCTGCTTTACTAACGCAGGTCAGTTCCAAGTTGTGATTGGTACTGAAGTTGATGAAGTGTACAAGGTACTTATCGAGCTAGCAGGGAAGAGCGAAGCGTCAAAAGACGAAGCCAAACAAGCAGCTCGCCAGAACATGAACATCTTGGAACGCGGTATTTCCCATCTTGCTGAAATCTTTGTACCGCTGCTTCCTGCCATCATTACAGGTGGTCTAATTCTTGGTTTCCGTAACGTGATTGGCGACATCAAAATGTTTGATGGTCAGTCGCTGACTGAAATTAGCCAATTTTGGGCAACAGTACACAGCTTCCTATGGTTGATTGGTGAAGCGATCTTCTTCTTCCTTCCTGTCGGTGTGTGTTGGTCTACGGTTAAGAAGCTAGGTGGTACGCCAATTCTTGGTATTACTTTAGGTGTCACACTGGTGTCGCCACAGTTGATGAACGCTTATTTGATTGGTAAGCAAGTTCCAGAAGTGTGGGACTTTGGCTTATTTGTGATTGAAAAAGTCGGTTATCAGGCTCAGGTCATTCCAGCGATGCTGGCTGGTGTCGCACTGGCGTTTATTGAAACCAACTTAAAGCGCATCGTCCCATCGTACTTGTACTTAGTGGTTGTACCGTTTGTATCTATCATTGTTTCTGTTGTGCTAGCTCACTCGCTAATCGGTCCTTTTGGTCGCGTATTAGGTGATGGTGTTGCATTTGCAGCCAAAGCAGCGATGACAGGCGATTTCGCTATGATTGGTTCAATGGTGTTTGGCTTCCTTTATGCGCCATTGGTGATTACCGGTATTCACCACACTACCAACGCGGTCGACCTACAGCTAATGCAAGAACTTGGTGGAACACCAATCTGGCCTCTAATTGCACTGTCAAACATTGCTCAAGCATCTGCGGTTGTCGGCATCATTCTCATCAGTAAAAAACATGGTGAACGTGACATTTCTGTTCCGGCTGCGATTTCTGCTTACCTAGGTGTGACAGAACCTGCGATGTACGGCATCAACCTGAAATACAAGTTCCCAATGTTGAGCGCAATGATTGGTAGTGCGATTGCTGCGGCAATTTGTGGAAGTGCAGGTGTGATGGCGAACGGTATCGGAGTGGGCGGCCTGCCAGGCATCCTATCTATCCAACCACAATTCTGGGGCATCTTTGCTATCGCTATGCTAGTCGCTATAGCAGTCCCAGCAGCACTAACTCTGTTCTTCTACAAGCGTGCGCAAATGAAAGGCGAGCTAGAGCCTGCTAACGCTTAATTACTCTTCCTAATTTGGAGCGGCGGTTTGTCGCTCCGTTTTCAACGATTTTTATTTTTGGTAAGTGAGTTTAGTCATGACAACGAAGGTTAATGATGTAAATTGGTGGAAAACAGCGTCTATCTACCAAATCTATCCAAAGAGTTTTTGTGATAGCGGCAGTAAAGGGACGGGGGATATTCAAGGCATTATCTCTAAGCTCGATTACCTCAAGCTTTTAGGTATCGATGCCATTTGGTTAACCCCAGTTTATCAATCTCCAATGATTGACAATGGTTATGATATTTCTGATTACTACGCGATTAATCCTGATTTTGGCAGCATGGAAGATTTCGACCAGCTGTTGTCTGAAGCGCATCAGCGCGGTATTCGTATCATTATGGATATCGTGGTTAACCACACTTCTACCGAACATCACTGGTTTCAATCGGCTTTGGCTGATAAGAATAGCCCTTATCGTGATTACTACATCTGGAAAGATCCGGTTGACGGTCAAGCACCGAACAACTGGCAATCAAAGTTTGGTGGCAGTGCTTGGGAATTTGATGAGACGAGTGGTCAATACTTCCTGCACTTATTTGCTAAAGAGCAAGCGGATCTCAATTGGGAGAACCCAACTGTTCGTGCTGAAGTAAAAGAAGTGATCAGCTTCTGGGCTGAGAAGGGCGTTGATGGTTTCCGTTTAGATGTAATTAACCTTATCTCTAAACTGCAAGACTTCCCAAGTGATGATATTGGCGATGGTCGCCGTTTCTATACTGATGGACCACGTGTGCATGAGTATTTACAAGAGATCAGCGAAGCAGTATTCCAGAAATATGGCAGCGTAACGGTGGGAGAGATGTCTTCGACTACGCTAGAGCACTGCCAGCAATATTCTTCTCTAGACAATAAAGAGCTGTCGATGGTGTTTAACTTCCATCACCTGAAAGCCGATTACCCAAATGGTGAGAAGTGGACAAAGGCACCATTTGATTTCCTACAGCTAAAACAGATCTTCAATCATTGGCAAACAGGCTTAAATGGTAAAGGTTGGGGCGCGCTATTTTGGTGTAATCATGATCAGCCGCGTGTCGTGAGTCGCTTAGGTAATGATCAACAGTATCGAGTTGAATCCGCAAAAATGCTCGGTGCATCAATCCATATGATGCAAGGTACGCCATATATCTACCAAGGTGAAGAGATCGGCATGACCAACCCTGGTTACACCTCGATTGAGCAATACCGTGATGTTGAAAGTACCAATATGTACGACATCATGGTTAATCAGCAAGGTGTTAGTCATGAAGAGATGATAGCGATCTTAGCTCAGAAATCCCGTGATAACTCTCGTACCCCAATGCAGTGGAATAGCGAAGCGTATGCTGGTTTTTCTAAAGGGCAACCATGGCTTGAGGTTGCAGCAAACTACCCAGACATTAATGCTGAAAAAGCCGTCGCTGATGATGACTCTGTATTTTACTTCTATCAGCAGCTGATTAAGTTACGTAAAGAGATTGAAGTGATCACCACTGGTAGCTATTTGGATCTCTATCCAGAACACTGCGCTATTTTTGGTTACCAGCGTAAATCTGAAAGCCAGACATTAATCTGCTTGAATAACTATTACGCTGAAGAAGCTGAGTGTGTATTACCTGCTGAGTTTGATTGCGATAAAGCGCATTATGTTTTAGGGAACTATGACCTTCAGGACGATAAAGTGTCACAGCACCAAGTTTTAAGACCGTATGAAACTCGAATTATTGTTTTGAATAACTAACGCCCCCTATAATACCAACCAGAATAAATATTTGTTCATTCTTGCTGGTTAAAATCGCTGATAGCTTCGTTATAGATTTTGTAGGTAGATCAACTAGCTAGCTGCAATCTATGCCTTGCTCTAAGCGATTTTTCCTGCGCAATTATCTGATCACCTATTTATCCAGATTGGTATTAGTTATTGCCTCGGCTTTGGTCGGGGCTTTTTTATATCTGGAGCTTATTAGATGACTACTGTGGATGAGGGAGTATTTGTGAGCGTCAGAAACGAAAAAAGCCAACTCAGTGAGTTGGCTTTCTTGAATATGGTGGAGGGGGACGGATTCGAACCATCGAAGGCAGTGCCAGCAGATTTACAGTCTGATCCCTTTGGCCACTCGGGAACCCCTCCAGGGTGTTTTTATACTTAAACAATGTTTTCCCAACACGTTGTCCAAGTGTTTCCCACAATTAACTCATAGGTTAATCACAGAAGAATATGGTGGAGGGGGACGGATTCGAACCATCGAAGGCAGTGCCAGCAGATTTACAGTCTGATCCCTTTGGCCACTCGGGAACCCCTCCAGGGTATTTTTATACTTAAACAATGTTTTCCCAACACGTTGTTCAAGTGTTTCCCACAACTAACTCATAGGTTAATCACAGAAGAATATGGTGGAGGGGGACGGATTCGAACCATCGAAGGCAGTGCCAGCAGATTTACAGTCTGATCCCTTTGGCCACTCGGGAACCCCTCCAGGGTATTTTTATACTTAACTAATGTTTTCCCAACACGTTAATCAAGTGTTTCTCACAACTTATCAAGAGGTTGTTCACCTAAAGAAAGTCACAAGAAGAAATATGGTGGAGGGGGACGGATTCGAACCATCGAAGGCAGTGCCAGCAGATTTACAGTCTGATCCCTTTGGCCACTCGGGAACCCCTCCAGGGTGTTTTATACTTAGACAATGTTTTCCCAACACATTGCTCAAGTGCGGAGCGAATCATAGCAAACTCGCTCAAGCTGTAAAGCGTTTTCTTAGAATTTTGAATTGAATGGTGCCTTTTTGGGCAAAGATGGCAGTAATTGACCATAAAGCTTAAACAATCAACGGTTTTACTTACACAATATTTCGCCCTCTTTACATTACTTGACGTTTAAAATGAGTATAAAGGGATACAATACGGGTAATTACTCTATACAGAACTTCACTATGAAAAATAAAATTGTTTTGAGTTTGCTGTCATTGTCTATTATTGCAGCAGCACCAACAGCTTACGCTAAAAGGCAAGGGCCATCTTCAGTGGCGGTTGTGACCGAACAAGTGCAGACACATGAAGTGTCTCAGTCGCTTGAATTGGTCGGTAAACTCGATGCAGAGCAATCGGTGACCATTTCTCCTGAGGTCACAGGTAAAGTTGACGTTATTGCGGTTAAAGCCAACCAAGTTGTGCGTAAAGGTCAGCTTTTAGTTCAGTTAAATGATGATAAAGCGCGTGCCGCGGTCACTGAAGCTAATGCTTACCTAAAAGATGAACAACGCAAACTCAAAGAGTTTCAGCGTCTAGTGAAGCGCAATGCGATAACCCAGACAGAGATTGATGCTCAACAGGCGAGCGTCGATATTGCTAAAGCCCGCCTTGATGCAGCCAATGCTAATTTGAAAGATCTCCATATCAGCGCGCCTTTTGATGGTACGGTTGGCTTTATTGACTTTAGCCGCGGGAAAATGGTCAGTGTAGGTGCAGAACTTCTCAATCTAGATAACCTTTCCGTTATGCAGCTCGACCTACAAGTACCAGAGCGTTACCTCTCTCAGCTATCGCAAGGTATGAAAGTAAAAGCAACGACTGCCGCATGGCCTAGTCAGCAGTTTGAAGGTGAAGTGGTGGGCATAGACTCACGCATTAACTCTGAAACTTTAAACTTACGTGTACGCATCCACTTTGCTAATGCCGAGCAATATTTAAAACCGGGCATGCTAGTGTCTGCTGATATGGACTTTCCTGCCATCGAAGCGCCAATCATCCCCGTTCAAGCACTAGAGTATTCAGGCACTAAGCGTTTTGTTTATGTGGTCGGTGAAGACAGCAAAGCCCAGCGCACCGAAGTAACGTTAGGTGCGCGCGTCGATAACCTCGTCGTGATAGAACAAGGATTAGAGATTGGTGAAAAGATTGTTGTGCAAGGCATCGTCAATATGCGCGATGGTATTGCGGTGACTGAGCTAGGCAGCGACGCTCGTCCGAAAGTGGCGAATAAGAGCCAAGAAGGGGCGAACTAATGCTGTTATCTGACGTTTCTGTAAAGAGACCAGTTGCCGCTGTCGTACTCAGCTTATTGCTGTGTGTGTTCGGTATTGTCTCTTTTAACAAGTTAGCGGTTCGCGAAATGCCAGACATTGAAAGTCCGGTTGTTTCGATCAGCACTCGCTATGAAGGTGCTTCCGCCACCATTATTGAAAGCCAAATAACCTCCAACCTTGAAGACCAGCTGTCGGGTATCAGTGGTATTGATGAGATATCCTCAACCACGCGTAATGGTATGTCACGCATCACCATTACCTTTGAGTTAGGTTATGACCTCAATACCGGGGTGAGCGATGTTCGTGATGCGGTTGCTCGTGCGCAGCGTTCACTGCCTGATGAGGCCGATGATCCGATCGTATTTAAAAACAACGGCTCTGGTGAGGCCTCACTCTATATCAACCTTAGTTCGTCTGAAATGGACCGGACTCAGTTGACTGATTACGTTGATCGTGTGTTGATGGACCGTTTCAGTTTGATTTCTGGGGTGAGTTCGGTTGATGTTTCTGGTGGCTTGTACAAAGTCATGTACGTCAAACTCAAACCTGAGCAAATGGCCGGCCGTGGTGTTACTACATCCGATATTACTTCGGCGTTACGCAGTGAAAACATTGAAAGCCCAGGAGGTGAGGTTCGTAACGATCAGATCGTCATGTCGGTGCGTACTGCGCGCAGCTATAACCAAGCTGAAGATTTTGAATACCTAGTGGTGAAACGCGCTAGCGACAATACGCCAATTTATCTGCGTGATGTAGCAGATGTCTACATCGGTGCCGAGAACGAGAACTCGACCTTTAAGAGTGATGGTGTGGTTAACGTTAGCATGGGGATTGTGCCTCAGTCGGACGCAAATCCATTGGAAGTCGCGACATTAGTTCATAAGCAAGTTGAAGATATTCAGCAGTTCTTGCCAGATGGTACTCGCCTTGCGATTGATTATGACTCGACGGTCTTCATTGAACGTTCGATCGCTGAGGTGTATAGCACACTGTTTATCACTGGTGGTCTTGTTGTTCTGGTTTTATACATCTTTATTGGTCAAGCACGTGCAACCTTAATTCCAGCGGTGACGGTACCCGTTTCACTCGTTTCGTCTTTCATTGCTGCCTACTACTTTGGTTTCTCTATCAACCTAATCACTTTAATGGCGTTGATTTTGTCGATAGGTCTGGTGGTCGATGATGCGATCGTTGTGGTTGAAAACATTTTCCACCATATCGAGCGAGGTGAGAAACCACTACTTGCCGCCTATAAAGGCACCCGCGAAGTCGGCTTTGCCGTTATCGCTACTACGTTAGTACTGGTGATGGTGTTCCTGCCAATTTCCTTTATGGATGGCATGGTTGGTCTGCTATTTACTGAATTCTCGGTCTTACTCGCGATGTCAGTGATCTTCTCATCGTTGATTGCTCTGACCTTAACGCCTGTTCTTGGTAGCAAACTGCTAAAAGCGAATGTAAAACCAAGCCGATTCAATTTGTTTATTGATCGTATGTTTGGTCGTTTAGAGTCGGCTTATCGAAGATTGTTAAAGGGTGCGCTGAAATGGAAGTGGGCGGCACCACTAATCATCATGTCGTGTATTGGCGGCAGTTGGGGGCTAATGCAGCAAGTACCTGCTCAGCTAACACCGTCTGAAGACCGCGGCGTGATCTTTGCTTTTGTTCGTGGTGCGGATGCGACCAGCTACAACCGTATGTCAGCTAATATGGATATTGTCGAAGAGCGTCTGATGCCACTGCTTGGTCAAGGGTTCTTGAAGTCATTCAGCATTCAGTCACCTGCGTTTGGTGGTAATGCTGGTGACCAAACCGGCTTTGTTATCATGATCCTTGATGATTGGAATGACCGCGACGTCACGGCGCAGCAAGCCTTAGGCCAAGTGCGTAAGTCACTAGCAGGTATTCCTGATGTACGCGTATTCCCGTTTATGCCCGGTTTTAGAGGTGGCTCAAGTGAACCAGTACAGTTTGTATTAGGTGGTTCGGACTATGCGGAACTGAAAACGTGGGCAGAAAAACTAGAGCAGTTGGCCGAGGCATCACCATTTATGGAAGGTGCGGATATTGACTACTCTGAAAAGACCCCTGAACTGGTTGTTTCCGTTGATAAGCAGCGAGCGGCCGAGTTAGGCATCAGCGTTCAAGATATATCAGAAACGCTGGAGATCATGCTAGGCGGTAAGAGCGAAACGACCTTTGTTGAGCGCGGAGAAGAATACGATGTTTACCTACGCGGCGATGAAAACAGCTTCAATAACGCATCTGACTTAAGTCAAATCTATATGCGTACCGCTTCTGGAGAGTTGGTGACATTAGATGCTGTCACCAAGATTGAGGAAGTTGCTTCGTCGATTCGTCTTTCACACTACAACAAGCAAAAATCAATCACAGTCACGGCAAACCTGTCGGATGGTTATACGCTTGGTGAAGCGTTGGCTTATCTTGATCAGCAAGCAATTGAGCTACTGCCGAGTGATATCTCAGTGAGTTACTCTGGTGAGTCTAAAGACTATAAAGAGAACCAATCGAGCATTCTGATTGTGTTCGCTTTAGCATTGCTGGTGGCCTATTTGGTATTGGCGGCTCAGTTTGAAAGCTTCATTAACCCATTAGTCGTGATGTTTACCGTTCCTATGGGGGTATTTGGTGGCTTCCTTGGCCTGTTCTTGATGAATCAAGGACTCAATATTTATAGCCAGATTGGTATGATCATGCTGATTGGTATGGTAACCAAGAATGGTATTTTGATTGTCGAGTTTGCTAACCAACTGCGTGACCGTGGTATCGAGTTTGAAAAAGCGATTGTCGATGCGTCTGCTCGTCGTCTTCGGCCAATTATGATGACAGCGTTTACCACATTGGCAGGTGCGATTCCGTTGATTATATCAACAGGTGCTGGTTATGAAAGCCGAGTTGCAGTCGGTACGGTAATCTTCTTCGGTATGGGCTTTGCGACGTTAGTGACCCTGTTTGTAATCCCTGCGATGTATCGTTTGATTTCTGCATCTACCCAATCACCGGGCCATGTTGAAGCCGAGCTAAACAAAGAGCTTAGTCATGATGTGAAGGCGCGTGCCTCACACGGCGAGTTGAATTAATCGTTTTGCTCTAAGTGCCTGTCATTCCATAGAGCGACGAAGGAGAGAGTAGGGAATCTTATCGAGAATTCGACTCGCTCCTTGCTCTCGGGGATGACAGTGTAATGTGTTGAAAAAAGAGGGTTGACGTTTTTATTCGTCAGCCCTTTTTTACAGCTCATAGTTGGGTGTTAAACATGAGCGAAGATTAGTTAACTTGCTGACTAATTGTCGGAGAACTCACTAGCTATCTTGATAAAGAGATCTTCTTGAGCGAGGAAGGCTTCGATTACTTGCGGATCGAAGTGTTGCCCATCGCCTTCTAAGATAATACTTTTTGCTTTGTCGTGGCTCATTGGGTCTTTATAAACCCGTTTGCAAATTAGAGCGTCATACACATCGGCTACCGCCATTAAGCGTGCACTGAGCGGAATTTGTTCTCCTGAGTAACCATTCGGATAACCAGAACCATCCCATTTTTCATGGTGGCCATAGGCGATTTCTTTTGCGACATCAATGAGTTCATTGTGAGCACCAGAAAGTTGCTCTGCACGCTCCAATGCCTGTAAGCCTAACGTGGTGTGCGATTTCATTATTTCAAACTCATCAGTAGTCAGTTTTCCAGGTTTGAGAAGTATTGAGTCAATAATGCCAACCTTCCCTATATCGTGCAGTGGTGCTGCTTTGAAATAGGTGTCAATCATCTTTGGTGTCAGCATATCGCGATACTTATCTTTGTTGGCTAGGTATTCTGCTAGCAACTTTACGTAATGTTGTGTACGTAAGATGTGGTTTCCTGTTTCTGGATCTCGAGTTTCAGCAAGGCTTGCTAACGCAAACACAACTGCGTCTTGCATTCGATCAAGCTCACTCGAACGCTTAAGCACCTCTTTTTCTAGATAGCCATTTTGGTCGCGAAGGAAATCTTTTGAACGCTTGTTTTGTAGGTGTGTTTTTACCCGAGACCGTAGTAACGGAATGCTGACTGGTTTATGTATGTAGTCTGCGGCGCCTAGCTCAAAGCCCAATTTCTCATCTTCCTGAGAATCTTTCCCAGTTAAAAAGACAACAGGGATATGGCGTGTTTTTGGATTGTTGGTCACGTAGCGAATCACGTCATAACCAGACATCTCAGGCATCACAACATCGAGCAGGATAAGGTCAATATCAAACTGCTCGAGAATATGAAGCGCCATCTCACCTGATTTGGCAGCTTTAATTTGATAGCGCCCAGCAAGACCTTGAGCCATAAAGGCGAGATTGTCGGAAGAATCATCGACTAGCAGAACAGTGCAATCATCTAATTTTTCAATCGGCATCGCGTGATCTCACCAAAAGTTTTCCGGCAGTTTGTTGACTACTAACTAAACTATAGACAAGTAATTCCGAAAATCACTTTAACCATTATCTATTAGAAGAAATCGATGCCCTCAATTCGAACGCTTTTTACTGTGCTGTTTTTAGCGATGGGACTATGCTCACTCGCAATGTTTGGTGTTTCCCTGAAACTTTCTGATTTACATGTCAAAAGTGGCGAGCACCAGCAACAGCTATTTCTATTTCATCGTCTGTCTCAAGAATTAAAGCAGAGTTCAGATAACCTAACGAAATTCGCTCGCGCATACAGCGTGACCGGAGATGAACACTGGGAAAAGCTATTCAATCGAGTATTACAGGTTCGCTCCGGTCAAGCGCCAATACCACAAGGCAATGAGTATGAGTATTGGGACGTGGTGGCAAATGCAGAATTGGATTTAACCGTCCTAACTATAGGTAGCAGTAAACCGTTACTCGATCGAATCAGAAAGTCGGGCATCAGTGCGATCGAGTTTTTTGAACTGAAAAATGCGTTGGCATTATCTGATTCTTTGGTTCAGTTAGAGCGCGATGCCTTTTTAGCCATTAAAGGTTATCAACAAGGAGAAAATGGCAAGTTGGTTGATATGGGGCAACCAGATCTAAAAACGGCACAATCTCTTTTATATGGAGAGCGATACTTTTCTGAGAAAGAGAAAATCATGAAGGCAATAGCCTCTGCGAATCAGTCGATTTTAAGCAGAATTCAAAGTGAAATATCTTTAGAAGAGAGACAAATTCAGCGCTATGAAGCACTTAATCGCGGAATTTTAGTCGTTCTCTTATTGTCCATTTCGATTTCATTTATTTTGTTGTGGAGGATGTACATCAGCCCGTTGAGTCAACTACTAAGAACAGTCGTTGGCCAAGTTAAGCAGCAAGACTATGCATTTACGATTACTCAAACTGCGTATGCGGAGCTGCAAAAGTTCATTGATAGCTTAAACGTCGTCTTCCACCATATCTCCGAGCAGCTTAACCACAATACCTTGGTTAAAGACTTCAATATTGTACTTCGCACCAGTCAATCGACGCAGATTCTAGCAAGAGAAGTTACCCAATTTCTTATGCATCAGTTTCCGCTGCAAATGATAGCGATCTACATCTACCAAGATGATGAGCTAGAAAGGATCGCTGGTGTTGGATTTGGAGATGATAGCTCTAACAAGATTCATGACCCTTCTTCGACGGAAATCAGTGTATTACTCTCTGGTGAGCCTTTCTCAATGAAAGACCTTAAAGGTCACTACTCAATGATGGTCAATGGTGCATCATTGGAGCTTAATGAGATCTATTACTTTCCTTTGTGTGTGAATAGTAAACCCGTTGCGCTACTTGAATTAGGTACAATTGATGCTTTGCGAAGTCAGCAATATCAATGGCTTATTCAGATGTTGAACGATCTTTCCGTTAGTATTCAGTTGAGCAAAAATGTTGAACTTCAACGAAAAGCAGAGCAAAAAGTGCTTGAGCAATCTCAGCTTAACCAAGAGGTGTTAAATGCCACACCTAACCCAATGTACTGCTTGTCCCCTCATGGTAAATACCTAACCGTAAACGCTAAGTTCTGCGAGATGTTGGGTTTAACCATGAATGAGATTGTAGGGAGAACGCCTAGCGACGTATTTAGTGCAAGTACTGGTCAAGTGTTTACAACGGTTCACCAAGAACTAGGCCAAACACAAGGAAGCCGAAACTACGAGCTCTCTTTGTGCGATGCGGATAACCAGAACAAAGAAATGCTAGTCTATGAGGCCTCTTTTGGTAATGGCGATGGTATGGTTTCGGGTATTGTCGGCATCTTGCTTGATCTTACGGAACGCAAACAGTTTGAGAATGAATTACGTGAAGCAAAAGAGCTCGCTGATGCGATGAGTCAGGCCAAAGGGGATTTCTTGGCCAATATGAGTCATGAGATACGAACTCCGATGAACGCTATTCTCGGTATGGCGCATTTGGCTCTCAATACTGAGTTGGATCCTGCGCAGAAAAAGTACCTTACTCGTATTAATGAGTCAGCGAAGAACTTACTTGGCATTATTAACGACATTCTAGACTTTTCTAAAATTGAGGCAGGTAAGTTATCTGTGGAATCGATTGATTTCAACCTAGACGAAGTGTTCGACAATCTTACCAATGTGATTTCCTACAAAGCGCATGAAAAAGGGGTGGAATTCTTATTAGATATTGACCCGAAAGTTCCAATTGGCTTGATTGGAGATCCGTTAAGGGTGGGTCAAGTGCTCGTTAACCTTTGTGGGAACGCAGTGAAGTTTACCGAAAAAGGCGAAATTGTTGTCTCAGCTAATGTAGAAGAGTTGGACAATGATCAAGCGGTTATTCGTTTTTCGGTGAAAGATACGGGAATTGGTATTGCCAAAGAGAAAGTTGATCACCTTTTTAATGCATTTTCTCAAGCGGACAGCAGTATTACTCGTCAATTTGGTGGTACAGGGCTAGGTCTCAGTATCAGTAAACAGTTGGTAGAATTAATGGGTGGAGAGCTGGTGGTATCGAGCTCAGAAGGGACAGGCTCAGTATTTAGCTTTACCATTCGGTGTGGACTTCAAGAAGCGAAGATGCGTGATATTGCCGAGCCAATTACCGCGTTGTCGGGAAAACGTGCGCTTATTGTCGATGACAATGACTCAGCAAGAAGCATTCTATTAACCTTGCTGAATGCGATGCACTTTAAAGCTAAGGCGGTGAGTAATGGTTATGAAGCGCTCGATGAGCTAAAAGATAGCGCTTTTGATATGGTTTTCGTGGATTGGACCATGCCAGGTATGAATGGCCTTGAGGTATTACAAAAAGCTCATGATGAGCGATTGATTGTAGACTGTAAGACTTTCTTGGTTACAGCATACGGGCGAGAGTTATCCTTGGTTGAAACAAGCGGTAAGTTAATTGATGCATTGATTGTTAAACCCGTGAATCCGTCAAATTTGCTCGATGCCATTATGGATGCTTTTGGCATTGAGCACGTGGCAAGTAAACCTGTCGTTTCGAAAACTACTCGGCCTCGTTTTGCCAATCAGAAGGTACTTTTAGTTGAAGATAACGAGGTAAACCAAGAAGTCGCGCTGGGTTTACTCAATGGTACCAACTTGGATGTGTTGGTTGCCAACCATGGCCAGGAAGCTATCGATGCCCTTAAACAGCAAGATGTTAGCTTGGTACTTATGGATATGCAGATGCCAGTTATGGATGGGGTTACTGCATGTAAGGAAATTCGAAAACATGACCAATGGCAACAGCTTCCGATTGTGGCGATGACCGCCAATGCTATGCAAAGTGACGTTGAGATCTGTCTTGAGGCTGGAATGAATGGTCACATTGCCAAACCGATCAATGTCGCCAATCTCTATCAAACTCTACAGCAATATTTGCCGTTGGAAGATCAAACAGTGGCGGCCAACCACAAGTTGGCTGCCACTAATGTAGAAGCTATGAATGGTGAATATCCTCAGTTAATGGGTGTGGATGTTCAGCAGGCCATTTTCGATACTGGTGGTAACGCTGATTCCTATTTCTCAATTCTAGAGCGCTTTTTGGATGCGCAAAAAATTGATACCTATTCTTTACAAGAAATAATCGCAAAAGAGGATTGGGAAGGGGCGGAACGCATGGCTCACACGCTCAAAGGAGCTTCAGCCAATCTAGGTATCCATGAACTCACAACACTTGCGGTCAAGATTGAAAAGCGAGTTAAATCTAGTGATAAAAGTGCCGTCGAACTCGCCCAACAAGCCCAAAGCACAGTTATTCAGCTAAGAAAACAAATGCAAGATTGGCGCGGATTGCAGGCACCATCTAAAGATGTGTCTTGTGATGAGCTTAAAGAACTCTACTTACGCCTGGTTGAAAAAGTGGAGAACTACGATGTAGCGGCACTAGAGATCATTAATCAAGCAAAGCATTGCGACTTATGGACTGATGAGGATAAAAACAAATTGATCGAACTGATAGAAAACTTCGAATTTGAACAAGCGAAAGAACTACTGGATAAGTTGCCTCAACCTGAATGAAGTAGGGAAGCTAGATAAGTAACAAGAATAAACGCAATGCCAGATAGTGTTGAAAGCTTCCAGCCATTATAAATAAGGGTTGAAAGCCATCATTGGAGTTTAGCTACCCGATAGCTCTATCCGTAGTTCACACTGTAGCGGGTTGGCTTATGGTTCATCGCTAGCACTAAGTTTAGAGCGATAGCGCCAAGGATAGATAGACCAATCACTTCAGGCGATACGAAGAAGAATGAAGCAACCAAAATAACAAAATCGATCGCGAGTTGAGATTTTCCTACCGAAATTCCAAACTTGTCTTGAATAAACAGACATAAGACATTGAAACCGCCCAAGCTTGAACGGTGGCGGAATAGGATCAACATACCTAACCCCATCAGTAATCCGCCAGCTACGGCACAATAAACGGCGTTGATGCTGTCTAAACTGATGACTAAATAAAGGTGATCAGCAAAGATTGACACTAAAGCGCCTGAAATTGCACTGTTAAATGCAAAGCGAGAACCAAAGCGTTTCCATGCTAAAAGGTAAAAAGGGCAGTTAGCAGCAAAATAAAGCACGCCAAAAGAGAGAGGCACGAATTGACTCGCCAATAGCGCTAAGCCCGTGGTACCGCCAGTCAGTAGCGACGCTGATTGTAAAAAGAAGACGCCCTGAGCAACTAAGAAGGTGCCAGTTAAAATTGCGATCCAATCTTCTTTTCTTGAGTGTTTTTCCATCAATTTGAAATTTAACTAGTAAATAATGGCGAGCATACTATTTAAAAATGAAGGATTTCGGTAGCTTGAGAGCGAAATTTAAGGTAAACCTATGTAATTATCGTTTTACGGAGTGTAAAGGACGAAATTGACACTTTGCTAAGTAAACACTTGGTGAAAAGGTCATCATGATATTCTTCGTAAAGCATTATGAAAAAACTGCATGAGAAAAAATGAATTTTTCTCTTTATGACCTAGATCAAATTATGTAGAATGCGCGTCATTAGCTTAATGCAAACGTTTGCGTCAGGTAAAAAACGTCGGTATTGAGGTCAGAAATCAGTTTTTTTGCAATTTTTAAGTCTTAATCTGAGTCAGGAGATACAGATGCTAAAGCGTGATATGAACATCGCAGATTACGATGCGGAACTGTTCGCAGCAATCCAAGAAGAAACTCTTCGCCAGGAAGAACACATTGAACTTATCGCTTCTGAAAACTACACAAGCCCACGTGTAATGGAAGCTCAAGGTTCTCAGCTAACAAACAAGTATGCTGAAGGTTACCCAGGCAAGCGCTATTACGGTGGTTGTGAGTACGTTGATAAAGCAGAAGCTCTAGCTATCGATCGTGCATGTCAGCTATTTGGTTGTGAGTACGCAAACGTACAGCCACACTCTGGTTCTCAAGCAAACAGCGCTGTTTACATGGCACTACTGAACCCAGGCGATACGGTTCTAGGTATGAGCCTAGCGCACGGTGGTCACCTGACTCACGGTTCACCAGTAAACTTCTCTGGTAAGCACTACAATGTTATCCCTTACGGTATCGACGAAGCTGGTCAAATCAACTACGACGAGATGGAACAGCTAGCACTTGAGCACAAGCCGAAGATGATCATCGGTGGTTTCTCAGCTTACTCTCAAATCGTAGATTGGGCTCGCATGCGTGAAATCGCAGACAAAGCAGGTGCTTGGTTATTTGTTGATATGGCTCACGTAGCAGGTCTAATCGCTGCAGGTGAATACCCAACACCAGTACCACATGCTCACGTAGTAACGACAACAACTCATAAAACGCTAGCTGGTCCACGTGGTGGTCTTATCCTGTCTAATGCAGGTGAAGATATGTACAAGAAGCTGAACTCAGCTGTCTTCCCTGGTGGTCAAGGTGGTCCTCTAATGCACGTTATCGCTGGCAAAGCAGTAGCGTTCAAAGAAGCAATGGAACCAGAATTTAAAGCTTACCAAGCGCGCGTAGTGAAGAACGCAAAAGCGATGGTTGCTCAGTTCCAAGAGCGTGGTTATAAAATCGTTTCTAACGGTACTGAAAACCACCTGTTCCTAGTTGATCTAATCGACAAAGACATCACAGGTAAAGATGCAGATGCAGCACTAGGTGCAGCGAACATCACTGTCAATAAGAACTCAGTACCGAACGATCCACGTAGCCCATTCGTTACGTCTGGTATCCGTGTAGGCTCTCCAGCAATCACTCGTCGTGGCTTCACTGAAGAAAATGCGAAAGAGCTAGCAAACTGGATGTGTGACGTGCTAGATAACATCGGCAACGAGGAAGTTATCGAAGCGACGAAAGCAAAGGTACTAGATATCTGTAAGCGTCTACCAGTTTACGCTTAATTTTTCTGCCTGAATGGTTCTATTTCTGCGTCAAAGGTGCTCATTTACTATCGTAAACTCCGCGCCTTTTCCTTGAATTAGAAACCATTCAGTTTGAAAATGAATTGTAGCCTCATCATTTGATGGGGCTTTTTTAATCCTGAGATTCAGTCATTCCATAGAGCGACGAAGGAGAGAGTAGGTAATCTCTAAACGCCTTCTACTCGATGGAAGAGATCCCCAATTCATTCGTGCCTCATTCTTGAGGATGACAGATTTGCTTATTTAAACTAAAAAGGGTTGACGTTTTTAAGCGTCAACCCTTTATGCTTTCTTAGCTCGCCTACTTAGGTAAGCTAATTAGCGTGCCTGACTTACATTTAAATGAGTAGTACTTACTGCTTTCGCTAAACTTACCTAAACCTTCACCATCACAGTAGTCGAAGTTAATATCGCGCATTGTTGCTAGAGTTTCTTCGCTGTTGAGAGAGAACTTAGAGCCGTCGGCACAAACAATGCGTACACGCTCATCATCACTAACTGAATAAAGAGAAACGTCAGTATTACAAAGCTCAAAAGAGGCTTCACGAAAGTTGTCTTGCTTTGTATTTGAAGCGCAGCCAGCAGTAAGTGTCGCCAGCGCCAATGCGACTAATCCTAATCTCTTCATAATAAATCCTTAGGTGATTTTATCTTGTGCTTATAACTAGTTAGGTAAGCCTATATAAGAGTAGTTGTTCATTCAATAGAAATTAAAAAAGGCTGACATATTTAGCCAGCCTTTTATTCGTTTAATAAACTTTTAGCTTACTTCTACGCCTTGCGCTTGAAGGTCTGCATGGTACGAAGAACGCACAAATGGCCCACAAGCTGCGTGAGTAAAGCCCAACTCAAGTGCGATCTCTTTAAGTTCATCAAACTCAGAAGGCGGAACATAACGCTCTACTGGCAAGTGGTGACGGCTTGGTGCTAAGTACTGACCTAGTGTTAGCATAGTTACGCCATGTTCGCGAAGGTCTTTCAGTACTTGAATGATCTCTTCTTTCGTTTCACCAAGGCCCATCATAACGCCAGATTTTGTTGGGATATCAGGGTGCTGCTCTTTGAATTTCTGTAGCAGTTGTAGTGACCATTTGTAGTTTGCACCTGGACGAGCCTTACGGTATAAGCGAGGCGCTGTCTCTAGGTTGTGGTTAAATACATCTGGCGGATTGTCTTTCATTAGATCCAATGCAACATCCATACGACCACGGAAGTCAGGAACAAGAGTTTCAATCCTAATGTTCGGGTTAAGAGCGCGGATCTCGCGGTTACAGTCAGCGAAGTGTTGTGCACCACCATCACGCAGGTCGTCACGGTCAACAGACGTAATAACGACATACTTCAGTTTCATATCTTGGATGGTTTTTGCCAGTTTTTTCGGCTCATCCGCTTCAGGAGTAAGAGGGCGGCCATGGGCAACGTCACAGAATGGGCAGCGACGAGTACAGATAGCACCAAGGATCATAAATGTAGCGGTACCGTGGTTAAAACATTCCGCTAGGTTTGGACATGAAGCCTCTTCACAAACAGAGTGGAGGTTATTTTTACGCATAGCCGACTTGATGTCTTGGATACGTTGGCTGTCCGCTGGGAGCTTGATCTTCATCCATTCAGGCTTACGAAGAACTTCTTTTTGCTCTGTTGGCATGTTCTTTACTGGAATCAGTGCCATTTTGTCAGCGTCGCGGTATTTAACGCCTTTTTCCATTTGGATTGGTTTACTCATGCTTCTCTTACTTCTCGTTACTGTTTGTCTTATTGGCTGGCTAATGTTTTGGATTCAACCTGGTCATAACCGAGTAGAGCCACCAGTTCTTCGACTAGCTTGTGTTCGACCTCGATAATGTCACTTGGACCACCAAGCTGACTCACTTGAACCATTTCCATTCCGGCATAACCACAAGGATTGATGCGGTGGAACGGCGATAAGTCCATATTTACATTTAATGCTAAACCATGGAACGAACATCCTTTACGGATTCGCAAACCTAAGGAACAGATTTTTTTGCCATCTACATACACACCCGGTGCGTCTGGGCGTGCTGCAGAGTCGATATTGTATGTCTTTAGCGTGTTAATTACGAGATTCTCGATATGCGTGACGAGATCTCGTACACCAATTTTCTTACGACGAAGGTTTATCAGGAAATAAGCCACCAACTGGCCTGGCCCATGATAGGTCACTTGACCACCGCGGTCACTTTGTACGACTGGAATATCGCCAGTGTTTAGTAAGTGCTCTGCTTTACCCGCTTGCCCTTGAGTGAACACTGGGTTGTGTTCAACAAGCCAAACTTCATCGGCGGTTTCATCCGTTCTGTTATCGGTGAAGTCATGCATTGCGCGCCAAATTGGCTCGTAATCTTGTCTGCCGAGATGTTTCACTACAAGCTGGTTTTGCATTCCGCTGTTCCATCGTCGATTAATAAAGTAGACGGATTATAAACTGCTTCTGGCTATCGAACTATATGCCAGTAACACATTTTTAACCCTAAAGTTTTTGCAGGATATTTATCTAATTGATATCTAAAAAGAAAGCAGCTTTCGCTGCTTTCAAAATAATTTGAATCTATCAAATTTATTTAGGCTTAATAAGCCCTATAGAACCATGCGTACGATGTCGATCTCACCGAGTTCTTTGTAAAGTGTTTCAACCTGCTCGATTGAAGTGGCAGTGATGTTCACTGACACTGAGTGGTAATTACCCTTAGCACTTGGCTTAACTGTTGGGCTGTAATCACCTGGAGCATGGCGTTGGATCACTTCTAAAACCTTCTCTGGTAGTTCAGGCTTTGCATAGCCCATAACCTTGTAAGTAAAAGAACAAGGGAACTCAAGCAGGTCTTTCAGTTTAGCGTCTGAGTTAATGTTCAGCATGTTGGAACTCCAAGTTGAAAGTCGTTGTTTGCAGCGCGGAATAGTACTGCCTATCGATGAGGATCTCAAGGCATCGCGATTCGCGACTTATGTTATCAATACAATTAAAAAAGCCGCACTAGGCGGCTTCTTATCAGCTACATGCAGAAATTACAGGAAGCTTTTGAACAGCATTACAATGTAATCCCATAGGCGGCTAAATAGACTGCCTTGCTCTACGTCTTCTAGTGCAAGAAGTGGGTACTCTGCAATATCTTCACCTTCTAGTTGATAGTATAGCTTACCAACTACGTCACCCTTCATAATTGGGGCTTCTAGCTCTTTTTCAAGTACAAAGCTAGCCGTCAGGTTTTTCGCTTGGCCACGAGGTAGTGTTACGTAGGTATCTTGGTCAAGGCCTAGAGCAACAGTGTCTTTGTTACCCATCCAGATCTTTTCTTCAACAAAGGTTTCGCCTGCTTTATGTGGAGCCACTGTTTCGAAGAAGCGGAAGCCGTAGCTAAGTAGCTTTTTGCTTTCAGACTTACGTGCGTTCGCATTTTTAGTGCCCATTACAACCGCAACCAGACGCATTTGGCCTTCAGTTGCTGAGCTCACTAGGCTGTAACCGGCGTTACTAGTGTGACCCGTTTTGATACCGTCAACATTCATGCTCTTGTCCCAAAGTAGACCGTTACGGTTGTATTGGGTGATGCCGTTGTAGGTAAATTTCTTGTCTGAGTAGATACGGTACTCGTCTGGTACATCGCGGATTAGCGCGCTACCCAGTAGAGCCATATCGTAAGGTGTTGAGTATAGGTTCGGGTTATCTAGACCATGCACGTTAGCAAAGTGTGTGTCTTTCATACCAATGGTATCTGCCCAAGCGTTCATCAGATCGACAAATGCGTCTTCAGAACCAGCGATGTGTTCTGCCATTGCCACACACGCGTCGTTACCAGATTGAACAATGATACCGCGGTTTAGATCTTCAACCTTAACGGTTGTACCAACTTCGATGAACATCTTTGATGAATCAGGGAAGTTCTTCGCCCAAGCGTTTTTACTGATAGTCACATCGTCTTGTAGAGAGATGTTGCCACGCTCAAGTTCTTGACCGATTACGTAGCTGGTCATCATTTTGGTAAGACTCGCAGGAGAAAGTTTGGTGTTCATTTCTTTCTCTGCCAGAACTTTACCAGAATGGAAGTCCATCAGAACGTAACCTTTCGCAGCGATTTGCGGAGCGTCAGGAACAACAATTGGTGATGCGAAAGCAGACGTTGCGATAGTTGCTGAAAGAGCAATTGATGACGCAAACACTGATTTTAATAGTGATGTTTTTTTCATAGTGACTACAGGTTTATCTAAAACTGTCCATATCTTAACAGAATCAATCACTCAAGCCAGTGTAGTGATTAAGTACACTGGATTGAGGACTAGTGGGATTTTATGAAAGCGCTGGTATAACCCAGCTCTTTTACTTGCTCTAGTGCTTTTTGGGTCAGCATATAGTCGTTAAACGGACCTAAAAACACACGGTGAATATCGCTAGCAGAGTTTACATAACTCTTCACCGATAGCTTTTGACTCAAGTCTTGCGCTAAAGTTTCAACGCGATCTTGATGTTTTGATGAAGCGACCTGCACGACGAACTTTGGCAGTGCTTCTTGTTTGTGTGTTTGAGTTGGTCTATCGACGGAAATGACCTCAATCGCCACGTTAGCGGTTCCGGTGCGGATGACATCAAGCTTCAATGCCGCAGCGTAGCTCAGGTCGATAATGCGACCCGGATGGAAAGGGCCGCGATCGTTAACTCGCACTACCGTGGTCTTTCCGTTGTCCTTATTGGTGACTTTGACATAGCTCGGAATTGGCAGCTCTTTATGAGCAGCCGTCATTGAGTACATGTCATAAATTTCACCGTTGGAGGTTAGATGACCATGAAACTTCTTACCGTACCAAGATGCCTGACCCTCTTGCTTAAACCCTTTAGGATCTTTGATGATGGTATAGTTCTCACCGCGCAGGGTGTAATTGCTGTTGCCACCTAAGCTATAAGGTTCGTATTGCGGTGTTGCATCTTCAATATGATCAACACTGATCGGTGCATCAGGGGCAATATCATCATCAATCGAATAACGTTTCGATGGGGATGAAGAACACCCAGCCAGCACAACGCTAGCCAGGAGTGTAGGGAGCAGTAGCTGCTTGTTTATCATTTATATTGCCTTAGAGAATGCTTTTCTGTGGGTATGAATCGACATCAAGATGCCAAAGCCTGCCATTAGGGTCACCATGGATGTGCCGCCGTAACTGATAAGAGGCAGTGGAACACCTACTACTGGCAAGATACCGCTTACCATGCCAATATTTACGAACACATAGACGAAGAAGCTTAATACGATACTGCCTGCCATCATTCGGCCGAAAGCGGTTTGAGCTTTACTTGCTAGTATCAAACCTCGGCCAATGATAAATAAATACAGACTGAGTAGCAGTAATATGCCAATTAACCCCCATTCTTCGCCGATAACTGCGAAGATAAAGTCAGTGTGTCGTTCTGGTAAGAACTCAAGCTGAGATTGAGTGCCTTGCAGCCAACCCTTGCCAGAGATGCCACCAGAACCAATCGCAATTTTACTTTGAATGATGTGATAGCCGGCGCCAAGTGGGTCAGACTCTGGGTTGAACAGCGTTCTTACCCTGACTTTTTGATACTCACGCATCAAGAAGAACCACAGTATTGGTAAAAATGCACCAAGACCACAAGCGGCGGCAAAGATGATTTTCCAACTAATGCCGGCAAGGAAAATAACAAAGATACCTGAAGCTGCGATAAGGATTGAGGTACCTAAGTCAGGTTGCTTAGCGATCAAAATGGTTGGTACAAATACCATCACCAAAGAGATAACTAACGTTTGGAAGGTCGGAGGTAGTGGGCGCTTACCAATATAGCGAGCGATCATCAACGGAACCGCCAGCTTTAACAGTTCTGAGGGCTGAAAGCGGATAAAACCTAAATTCAGCCAGCGCTGGGCGCCTTTGGAGGCTTCACCAAAGAAAAGCACCCCAAGCAGTAATACGACGCCGCCAACAAACATCAGTGGTGCTAAAGCTTCATAAGTACGAGGTGGGATTTGCGCTAGAATGAGCATCACACCAAGCGACAGGCCCATGCGCATCGCTTGACGATCCATCATCGCCAGACTTTGTCCGCTCGCACTGTACATCACCACTAGGCCAAAGCCCATTAATGCAAGGATGCCGAGCAGTAATGGTAAGTCTAGGTGGAAGCGTTCAAATAGAGCGCGGTTTTCACCGGTTGCTGGATTTAAATCCATATTATTTCGTCTCTTTTTTATCAACTAGCGTGTGGTCGAAAATTCTTCTAACCACTGGGCCGCCTTGCGAAGAGCCACCACCTGCGTTTTCCAAAACAATCGTAACGATAAGTTTTGGATCGTCGATTGGGGCAAAACCAGTAAATAGCGCATGGTCGCGTAAGTGCTCTGCAATTTCATCTGCGTTGTACTCTTCATCTTCTCCAAGGCCAAAGACTTGGGCGGTACCTGATTTACCTGCACTGACATACTCAGTCTTAGTAAAGGCTCTACGCGCTGTGCCTTTTTTGCCATGGTTTACCAAACGCATGCCTTCGACAGCAATATCCCAATAACGTTCTTTTACGCCCGTGATTGGCGGGTAGGTCTCTATATCTGAAAGCTGTTGCTTCTCAAATAGCTCGCCGTTGTCGATTGTTGCACGCAGAAGATGCGGTGCGACCACTTCGCCGCGCTTAACCAACACTGATGTGGCCTTGGCGATTTGCATTGGTGTTGCGGTCCAGTAACCTTGGCCGATACCTACTGGAATCGTGTCCCCTTGGTACCAAGGCACGCGGTGACGGGCCATTTTCCAATCGCGGGTCGGCATATTAGCCTTGCTCTCTTCATAGATATCAATGCCCGTGTAATCACCGAAGCCAAACATCATCATCCAACGAGAAATACGGTCGATACCCATGTCATAAGCAATCTGATAGAAAAAGGTATCCACTGACTCTTCAATTGACTTAATAATGTCAACTTTGCCATGGCCCCATGCTAACCAGTCACGGAATGGACGCGTTTTTGAATTTGGAATCTTCCAGTAACCAGGGTCATTTCGAGTGGTATAAGGCGTGATCACCCCTTCCTGCAGTGCGGCCACCGCCATAAATGGTTTTATGGTTGATGCTGGTGGGTAGATCCCTAGCGTTGCTCGGTTAACCAAAGGGCGGTTTTTATCGTTCAGTAGCGCGCTATAGTTTTTGCTAGAGATACCGTGCACAAAAGCATTTGGGTCATAACTTGGACTCGATACCATGGCCAGTACGCCATTATCGTCAGGGTCGAGTACGACTGCACTACCACGACGCCCGGCAAGAAGCTCATGAATATAGATCTGTAAATCGATATCTAGGTTGAGAACAATATCTTTACCTGGTTCTGGCGGCACGTATTTTAGCGTGCGAATGACTCGGCCGCGGCTGTTAACTTCGACTTCTTGATAACCCGCAGTGCCGTGCAAAAGGTCTTCGTAATAGCGCTCAATACCGAGCTTACCGATGTCTCGAGTGGCTTGGTAGTTGGCGTCTTTTTCTTCTCGGATTAGTCTCTGCATATCACGGTCATTGATACGTGATACGTAGCCAATAACGTGCGTGAGAACTTCACCATAAGGGTAGTGACGCTTTAACGCTGCGTTTACTGAGACGCCAGGGAATTTGTATTGATTAACTGAAAACTTTGCAGCTTGGTCTTGAGTGAGCTGAGTCAGGATCGGCACCGACTTAAAGCGACGTGTTTGACGACGTTCTTTCTTAAAACGCTCAACCTGTTCAGGGGTAATCTCTAGGATTTGTTGTAGACGTTGGATGGTGTCATCCATGTCTTTGACTTTTTCAGGCGTGATTTCAAGGCTGAACACCGGGCGGTTTTCAGCTAATAGGTTGCCGTTGCGGTCGTAAATTAAACCACGGTTTGGCGCAATAGGAACGACTTTGATTCGGTTATCGTTAGAGCGTGTTTTGTAATCTTGATACTGGTTGATCTGGATATTGTATAGGTTGGTAACCAGAAGCCCCATCATCGTAACGATACCAATGAAAGCGACAATAGCGCGACTCTTGAATAGTCGCGCTTCCTCATGGTAATCCCTTATCTGGGTACGCTTTCGTAACATCTATTGTTATTCTCGGTGATACGGGTGGTTAGCGGTAATGCTCCACGCTCGGTATAAACTTTCTGCCATGACAATACGCACTAAAGGGTGCGGTAGAGTGAGTGCTGATAGCGACCAGCTTTGGTTTGCAGCTGCTTTACAAGCAGGAGCTAGGCCCTCAGGCCCTCCGATAAGGATAGATACATCACGTCCGTCGAGCTTCCAGCTCTCTAGTTGCTCCGCTAGTTGCGGTGTATCCCACTTTTTACCAGGGATGTCGAGAGTAACAATTCGATGCCTTTTGGCACTGCAGCCAGCATTGCCTCGCCTTCTTTTTGCAGAATCCTTGCAATATCGGCATTTTTTCCGCGTTTTCCGGCTGGAATTTCGACAAGTTCTAATGGCATATCATGAGGGAAGCGGCGTTTGTATTCTTGAAAACCCTCTTCCACCCATTTTGGCATTTTTGTACCAACGGCAATCAACTGTATCTTCATCGATTAGCCCCAAAGCTTCTCTAGTTGGTAAAGCTCGCGTTGCTCTTCTTGCATCACGTGAATAATAGTTGTGCCCATGTCGACAACAACCCATTCACCCTCAGCTTCACCATCAATACCAAGAGGCTCTAATCCGGCCATTTTTGATTCTTTTGCAACGTGTTCAGCGATAGAAGCGACGTGACGTTTCGATGTGCCAGTGCATACGATCATAAAATCGGTAATGCTTGATTTACCCTGAACATCAATGGTTTTGATGTCTTGGGCTTTCATGTCATCTACTTTGTCGACTAGGAAGTTATTTAGCTCTTCAAGTTGCAAGGTGTTGTCCTCGTTGATGTTGCGCTGTTGTAGCGGGTTTCTATTTTGCGGCGGCGAAGTATATCACGCTTTTTTATAGCTTCACTTGCGGCAAGCAAATCTCGGCACTCAACTGGTGAAGTAGTGGCCAGCTTGATTGATCGTACTGAGTTTTTACCAGTAATTCTATTTTGGCTAATAGTTGCAGCAATTGAATTATTTTATTCGCTTGTAATCGATTTAGCGCCGCTGAATAGAGTGGGCGCTTTGATTGCCAAATACGATAACTCTCAAATACCTGCCCAATTGGCTTTATCTGGATCTGGTTGGTCATATTCAGGAGTTGGGTCAGCTCTTTTTGCACCGAGCGGATCAAGATGACACTTTCTACACCTTCTGCTTCAAGTTGGCGGAGTATTCTTTGTGAGCGCTTTGCTTTACCGGCAAGTAGGGCATCAATCCAGTGAAAAGCGGTAAAGTGGTTATGACGACTTAGTGATTCTTCAAGTCTGACTAGGTTTAATATGCCATCAGGATATTGTAACGCTAACTTTTCAAGACTTTGGGTTAATGCGAACAGGTTACCTTCATGCCACTGAGCGAGCATTTGCACGGCTTCTTGATCCGGTTTTAGGTTTAACGCTCGGCAGCGAGCTTGAACAAACTGGGGTAGCCTTTGAATATCAGGGGTTAAGCAGTTTACCCAGCAACCATTATTTGCCAGCGCTTTAAACCACTTTGCATTCTCTTGAGCTTTGGTCAGCTTACTGCCAATCAGCACAAAGATAATATCGCTATGCAGCATCTCTGATACGGCAAGCAGCTCTTTGGCAATGCCAGCGTTGACGCCAGACTCGGGTAGTTCGAGTTCTATGATTTGCTGAGCTGAGAATAGGCTCATTGCTTGGCAGCAGTCGTAAACAACATTCCAATCAAATGAGCTATCGATAGCAAAACGATGGCGCTCTTCAAAACCTTGCGCAAAGGCGGCTTTTTGAATCGCTTGGCGAGACTCTTGAATGAGTAAAGGTTCACTGCCAAAGATAAGGTAAGTAGGGTGGAGCTGCTTATTTAGCTGCTCCACTAAACGGTCGGCGAAAATCCGCATAATGATTACTGATTCACTGGTGTTTCAGAAGTTGTCTGACCTTGAGCATCTTCAGTGTAGAAGGTTTTCACTCGGTATTGCTCTTCTTCCGCTTTCAGCTGTGCTTCTTGTTCTTGCTCAAGTAGTTCATTGGCTTCAATATCTGCTCTTAAACGACCCATCTGGCGAATGATTTGCGTTGCGGCAAGTTTGCGCATTTCGTCTTCAATCATGTCGCGCTCTACCGATTTCGCAAGGGCGGTTAGCGGGTTATCAAGGTAGCTACGCGTTACGCTGGTTGAGAAGGTTTTTGAACCCAGCTCAGGAATGGTCACTCGGTAAGAGGTACGGAATGTCAGCTCTTTTTCTGCTGCACGGGTGTTTTGGTATAGAGATAGAGTACGTTCACCAACTCCTTCACTAACTAGGTGAAGGTTAGGAACGTTCGCTGCTGGTGGAACCACTTCGATTTCACTCATGCGCAGCTGACCTTTCATCATACGAGTAAAGGTGCTGTATTGGTCATAACTGGTTAGAGACATTGTTTCTAGCTCTTCTGGTACAGAATAATCACCGCGAAGATGGAAACCACAAGCAGATAGAAGGCTGGCCATTAGAACAACACTGGTTAGCTTGATTGATGACTTTGAGATCAGGCGTGATGCGCTATGAAACATGGATATAGGGCTCTCGATTATTGGAATATTTATCTTACGATTCTATGCCTCAGGCTAGAGGCTAAAACCTTAAGATAAATAAAGCAGGGTAATGCTGTTGTTCAAGAGAACAGAGTTACCCTGCTTATGACTTATTTAAAAGCGATTAGTTCGCGACACTTTGTTAGTTTGCCACAATGTTCAGAAGTTTACCCGGTACGTAGATAACCTTACGTACTGTTTTACCTTCTGTGAACTTAGTAACATTCTCATCGTTTAGACCTAGTGCTTCGATATCTTCTTTCGAAATATCAGCAGGTACTGTCAGCTTCGCACGTAGCTTGCCGTTAACCTGAACGATGATCAGTTTCTCGTCTTCAACTAGCGCTTTCTCATCATGTGTTGGCCATGCTGCGTTGTCGATGTCAACTAAGTCTTCAGAACCTTGACCAAGACCCGCCCACATTTCATATGAGATGTGGGGAGTGATTGGGTAAAGCATTACCACAACAGCTTTCAGAGCTTCATCAAGAATTGCACGGTCTTGTGCTGATTCTTGAGGTGCTTTCGCTAGCTTGTTCATTAGTTCCATGATCGCAGCGATTGCAGTGTTGAACGTTTGACGACGAGCAACATCGTCAGTCACTTTCGCGATAGTCTTATGAACGTCACGACGTAGTGCTTTTTGGTCGCTAGATAGCGCTGATGTATCAACAGCTTCTGCCGTGCCTTTTGATGCGTGCTCGTTAACTAGCTTCCAAACACGTTTAAGGAAGCGGTTTGCACCTTCAACGCCAGATTCTTGCCACTCAAGCGTCATGTCTGCAGGTGATGCAAACATCATGAATAGACGTACTGTGTCAGCACCATACTTGTCTACCATCTCTTGTGGGTCGATACCGTTGTTCTTCGACTTAGACATTTTGATCATGCCTGAGTGTGTTACGTCACGGCCTTCGTTATCTTTTGCAGAAGTGATGCGGCCTTTACCGTCACGCTCTACTGCAACGTCAGTAGGTGCAACCCACTCTTTACCGCCTTTGTCGTTCTCGAAGTAGAACGCATCTGCTAGAACCATGCCTTGACATAGTAGTTGCTTGAACGGTTCGTCAGACGTTACGTAACCCGCGTCACGTAGCAGTTTGTGGAAGAAGCGAGAGTACAGTAGGTGCATACAAGCGTGCTCGATACCACCGATGTACTGGTCTACTGGTAGCCAGTAGTTCGCTTTCTCTGGATCTAGGATGTCGTCAGCTTGTGGTGAACAGTAACGCGCGTAGTACCAAGAAGATTCCATGAACGTATCGAACGTATCAGTCTCACGTAGAGCAGGTTCGCCGTTGAAAGTTGTCTTCGCCCACTCTTTGTCAGCTTTGATTGGGCTAGTTACGCCGTCCATTACCACATCTTCAGGAAGAATGACTGGTAGTTGGTCTGCGGGTACTGGGTGAACTTCACCATCTTCAGTGGTTACCATTGGGATTGGTGCGCCCCAGTAACGCTGACGAGATACACCCCAGTCACGTAGACGGAAGTTTACAGTCTTAGTACCTTTGCCTTCCGCTTCTAGCTTCGCTGCGATTGCATCGAATGCCGCTTGGAATTCTAGGCCGTCGAACTCACCTGAATCGAACAGTACACCTTTTTCTGTGTACGCTTCTTCCGCGATGTTTAGCTCGCTGCCGTCAGCTGGCTTGATCACCGGGATGATGTCTAGGCCATACTTAGTTGCGAATTCGTAGTCACGTTGGTCGTGCGCAGGTACTGCCATTACAGCGCCTGTACCGTAGTCCATCAGTACGAAGTTAGCTACGTATACTGGTACTTCACGGCCGTTCAATGGGTGAATAGCAGTAAGGCCAGTTGCCATACCTTTCTTCTCCATTGTCGCAAGCTCAGCTTCAGCTACTTTGTTGTTCTTACACTCGTCGATGAACGCTGCAAGCTCAGGGTTGCTCTCTGCTGCTACTGCTGCAAGAGGGTGACCTGCTGCGATACCCACGTAAGTCACACCCATTAGTGTGTCTGGACGTGTTGTGTAAACTTCTAGGTCTTGTTGACCTTTCACTTCAAACTTAAGCTCAACACCCTCAGAGCGACCAATCCAGTTGCGCTGCATGGTTTTAACCATTTCAGGCCAACCGTCTAGGTTGTCTAGATCGTCTAGTAGCTCTTGAGCGTATTCAGTGATCTTGATGAACCATTGTGGAATTTCTTTTTGCTCTACAGGCGTGTCACAACGCCAGCAGCAACCGTCTTCAACCTGTTCATTTGCTAGAACAGTTTGGTCGTTTGGACACCAGTTAACAGAAGATGTCTTCTTGTAAACTAGACCTTTATTGTAAAGCTTAGTGAAGAACTCTTGTTCCCAACGGTAGTACTCAGGGGTACAAGTTGCGAATTCACGGTTCCAGTCGTAACCAAAGCCTAGAAGCTTAAGTTGGTTCTTCATGTACTCAATGTTTTCGTAAGTCCATGGCGCAGGTGCGGTGTTGTTTTTTACCGCTGCGTTTTCTGCAGGAAGACCAAATGCATCCCAACCGATTGGTTGCATTACGTTTTTGCCTTGCAGGCGTTGGAAACGAGAGACTACATCACCGATAGTGTAGTTACGCACGTGACCCATGTGCAGTCGGCCACTTGGGTAAGGGAACATTGATAGACAGTAGAATTTTTCTTTATTTGGGTCTTCACTTACAACAAAGGTCTTGTTGTTGTCCCAGTGCTGTTGAACTTTCTGTTCAATATCTTGCGGGTTGTATTGTTCTTGCATCGATGATGTCCGGTTATCTTGGAATTTGTGAGTTCGGTTAGAACAGACTTAAATAGATCGTCATAGAATACCTAAAGGAACGAGGTACAACAATAGCTATCCCTGTCATACTTCTATTTAGGGGAGTACATGGATTGGAATCTTGAGGAGGTTCGCTATGCCAAAACGTAAAGCTGGTTATGAAGAGATGCTAGATGACGTGGTTGAAACGCTCAAACATAGCCCTGATGAAGTGAACCACGTCATTGAAACGTCAGGGAAAGTAGCTCAAGCCGCTAATGATCTGACTAAAGATGAAGTAGCGTTGGTTTCAGCCTACGTAAAGTCAGACTTAAAAGAGTTTGCAGACAGCTATGAAGATTCTAAAGGCGGTCCATTTTATCTGATGGTTGCTGACTCTATTTGGCAAGGTTTACTCGATATCACTGACCGAACCAAGGTCGAATGGGTGGAGCTGTTCCAAGATCTAGAGCATCAAGGTCTTTACCAAGCAGGTGAAGTAATTGGCTTAGGTCACTTAGTCTGTGATGAGTGTGGGCATAAAACTCAATATAACCACCCAACGGTGATCATTCCATGTACCAAGTGCGGCTGTAAGGGTTTTAGTCGCCAGGCATTGAAGCCTTAGAGAAGTTTGCGGCAATTGGAATCGTCCGATTACGCGAAATCACTCAATTAGAGTTCGTCATTCCGTAGAGTGACGAAGGAGCGAGTAGGGAATCTCACTAAGTATTCTACACGCTTCAATAGCTCCCCAACTCACTTGTCCCTCGTTCTCGGGGGTGGCAAAACAAAAGGGTGACGCTTTCACGTCACCCTGATAAAAACCTTAACTTCGACTTAGTCTCTTAACTTCCAACCAATAACTAGGCTCAACACCACCCAAATATACAGCGGCCAACTGCCTACTTGTCGATAAGGTGTTTCACCTGTAGTAGATGCGATTTCTGCTCTTAACACCGCAGTTTCAAACTGTGGCACTTGCGCAGTGATATGACCCAAATGGTCAGTCACAGCGGTGAGGCCGTTGTTGGTCGCGCGAATTACGGGTTTTCCTAATTCTAGGGCGCGCATACGAGCAATTTCCATATGTTGCAATGGACCAATTGAGCGACCGAACCACGCATCGTTTGATAGCGTGAGAATATAGTCTGTTTGATCATTAACGTTCTTTCTGACTTGCTCGTTAAAGATGATTTCATAACATAGCGCAGGCGCCATTTGTGTGTTGTTTGCGTCGATATTCGGTTGAATAAAGTCGCCTTGGCTAAATGACGACATTGGTAAATTAAAGAAAGGCGCAATAGGTCTTAAGATGTTTTCAAACGGAACAAACTCTCCAAATGGAAGTAGGTGATGTTTGTGATAACGCTTATCCATGTCGTAGCTGTAATCACCGTAAGGGGTTTGACCTAGAGTCAGAATACTGTTGTAGAGCTTCTTATCTTCACCTTGGTTAACGATACCTGTGATAACCGCGCTATTATTCATCCGAGCAGCGGCATCTAAGTTACGTAAGAATGATGAAATCTCAAACTCAAAAGCAGGGATTGCCGCTTCAGGCCAAATGATGATATCTGCATCCCAGTTTTCTCGGGTCAGATCGGTGTACTTCATGATGGTTGGCCAGCGTTCGCTAGGCTTCCACTTTAGCTCTTGAGGAATATTACCTTGAATAAGAGCGACCTTAGTGATTTTCTCGGGATTAGGTGTCACCCACTGGGCCGATTGCAATCCGTAGCCAGTCATGACGATAACGGCTGGGATCACTAGGTGCAGCCATTGTCGGTTTAGCGCTGAGTAGGCAATAGCGCCAGCACTCACTACCACGAGTAAAGTAAGTAGCTCAACACCACCAATTGGGGCAAAGTTAGCCAGCGGACTTTCGATTTGACTGTAACCCAACCATAACCAAGGAAAACCAGTCATCACCCAGCCGCGTAGCCAGTCAAAAATGAGCCACAGAGCCGGTGCTGCTAATAAATAACGAGTACGATTACCGTTTGGGAAGAAACGATTCAGGCTCCAAGAAAAGAGCGCCGAGTAAATGGCAAGGTAGCCGATAAGCAGTGACATTAAAAACACACTGGCTATCTTTGGCATGCCACCGAAATTATCAATACTGACGTGCACCCAACTGACGCCAGTTGCAAATTGACCTAAGCCCCAAGCATAACCAATCCAGAGCGCGCGCTTGGCGGATTGCTGGTGAATAAGTAAAAGTAGCAGAGCAGGGCTGATAAAAGCGATAGGCCATAGCTCGTAAGGAGCAAAGGCAAGTGTCGTGGATGCGCCAACAAAAACGGCCGCGAGCGGCCGTTTGAGGCGATGAAAAAAGGATTTGATCATCGGTATTATTCTTGTTGTTCCCGTAAGGGAGCGTAGCGTTACTCTTCGGTAGAGTCTGTAATGAGCTCTTCGTCAGGGATGGTCACTTGTAGCTGTAACACACGACGGTTGTCAGCAGAGGTAACTTTGAAGTTATACCCTTCAATTTCGACCACTTCACCGCGTGATGGCAGATGACCAAACGCAGTCATTACCATGCCACCTACAGTATCGACCTCTTCATCACTAAATGATGTGTTGAAGGTGTCATTGAACTCTTCGATTGTCGTCAGAGCTTTCACTGCAAAAGTGTGTTTGCTCAGTTTGCGAATATCCAGTTCTTCTTCATCGTCGAATTCATCTTCGATTTCACCAACGATTTCTTCAAGAATATCTTCGATAGTCACAAGGCCAGAGACCCCACCAAACTCATCGACAACGATAGACATGTGATAACGTTCTTCACGGAACTCTTTCAGTAGGCGGTCTACACGCTTACTTTCAGGAACAACTACCGCAGGACGGATAACTTGTTCGATATCAAATGGTTCGCTGCCAGAGCCTAAGTATTTAAGTAAGTCCTTCGCAAGCAGAATGCCTTCTACATGGTCTTTATCTTCACTGATAACTGGGTAGCGAGAGTGCTGAGCATCAGTGATGAGGTTAATGAGAGTGTCTAAATCGTCACTACGATCAACCGTAACCATTTGCGAACGCGGTAACATGATGTCACGCACACGCATTTCAGAAATCTCCATAACACCTTCTAGCATGTCGCGGGTGTCGTGGTCGATCAGGTCATTTTCTTCTGAGTCGCGGAATACTTCCACAAGCTCTTGGCGATCTTTTGGTTCACCTTGAAAAATTTGCCCTAGGCGTCCGAAGAAGGACTTTCTACTCGGACCTTCAGATTTTTCTTTCTTACCTTCTAGAGAAGAGGGCGAATTGTCTTCGTTCATTGTTTCTCATTTAAGTAACGCTATCAGATGTGTGATAG